>Ga0105046_10004498_pt1 | contig 22182 bp, 22 predicted proteins | sample MAT03_FD_78385 | JGI IMG/M metagenome (GOLD analysis project Ga0105046, IMG submission 78385) | Freshwater microbial communities from Lake Fryxell liftoff mats and glacier meltwater in Antarctica - MAT-03 (megahit assembly) | ecosystem: Environmental > Aquatic > Freshwater > Ice > Liftoff...
GAAAAAATTTCACAACTCACCACACCAAATAAAGTGGTGGCAATTGTGCAACAATATGAAACAGGCGAAACGATTATAGCAGAAGACCAAATCACCTTAGCGTTGGATAATATACAAGACCCCGGCAATCTCGGCACTATTATCCGCATTGCAGATTGGTTTGGCATCAAACAAATTGTTTGCAGTCCTGATTCAGCCGATAGGTACAATCCTAAGGTTGTGCAATCAACGATGGGAAGTATTGCAAGGGTAAAAGTTTATTATACTGATTTGGAAGAATGGCTGGGTTTGCAAAAAGGCGTTTCAATTTATGCCGCCAGTTTATATGGAGAGGATGTAACAACAATGAAGAAGATAAAAGAAGGGATTATTATTTTTGGCAACGAATCAAAAGGGATTAGCGGTGAAATAATAAACCTGGCAACTACAAAAATTACTATCTCCAAAAAAGGAAACGCTGAATCACTGAATGCAGCAGTGGCGACGGGGATCATTCTTTCGCATATAATTACCTAAACTGTATCGCCTTCACCGGCTGCACTTTCCTCACCAGTATTGATGGCACCATCATCACCAAAAAACAAACAACAAAAGTGCCGGCACAAATAAGGCCTATTTGCCACCAAACTATTTTTACCGCTGCCGTACTCAGGTAATAAGCTTCTTCTTTTAATTTAATAAAACCAGTGGCCTGTTGCAACCAGAGAAGCCCAAGAGCAAGAGCCGTCCCAATTACAATACCTGTAATGGTAATAAGGGCTGAATGACGGAGAAATATTTTTTGTACTGTCCAGTCAGTAGCCCCCACTGATTTAAGCACTCCAATCATTCTTACTCTTTCCAATACTAAAATAATCAAACAGGTTATCAGGTTGATAATGGCAACGATAACCATAAAGCCGATCAATACATTACGGGTGGTATCCTGCATGTTCAGCCAGTCGAAAATATTGGGGGAGATATTTTTTGCACTTACGGCATTCCAGGTCAATGGAAAATTATCCATTGCATATATCTCGTCTGCTTTTTCAGAAATAATTTTATAGTCTTTTAAAAAAATCTCATAGCCACCTACTTCATCTTCCTGCCAGTCGTTGAGGCGTTGAATAAGCTTTATATCACCAATGGCAAATGTTTTATCATATTCTTCAATACCTACTTTGTAGATGCCGGTCACCGTTAGTTTGTCCGGACGAATTTTTCCATCAGGCCGGATAAAGTAAATCAGAATCTTATCATTTATGGCAAGGTGAAGTTGTTCGGCTGTATAGGCAGATATCATGATCTCCCGGCTGTAGCTGCTGTCGTTAAAATGTATCGGCCTGCCCTGCTTCATGAAATCTTTCAGGTGATTAAAATCATAGCTGCTGTCAAGACCTTTCAGCAACACACCTTCTATTTCATCTTTTGTTTTAAGAATAGCATATTTGGTGGCAAAAGGATGAATGCTTTCAATAGCAGGGTCAGCTTTAATACTTGCTGCTAACGCATCATTTTTTATGATGGGGCTTTCTTCTGATATGATGGCTTTATCCGGTTGCTTCTCTTCAATGCGGATATGCCCCAGAAAGCTGAATACTTTCTGGCTCACTTTTTCCTGGAAACCATTGGCCAATGACAGGGTCACTATCATTACCATTACACTGATAACAGTGGCAACGGTTGACAGCCTGATGATAAACCTGGAAAAGGATTTCTGCCCACCGGGTCCAGTGTACCGGTTAAATGCTATGCGGTTTGCTATAAAGCCTGCAACCTTCAAATTAAATTGTTTGTCTGTATCCCAAATGGGTCTGCGACAAAAATAAGCCGCTTAAAAAGATTTCACCCCTTTTTTGCCTGATTTTTGCAGTGTGCTCCATAGTTTTAACGAAGTTGCACCATATTCTGAATTAAATTCACTTTCATCCGGATGAAAAAACTGTTTTTCTTATTGCTTATTGCAAACACAGCTGTTGCTTATGCACAGATACCTGACCATACTTACAAGCCAAACATCCATAGTGTAAAACTTCATAAGTACGGCGATATTTACAGCTACCCTGTTCTTACGTTGAATAGCAACGACCAACTGGAATTGCATTTTGATGATATGGATGCGGATATAAAATACTATTACTACTCATTCCAGTTGTGCAATGCAGACTGGACACCGGCTAATATCCAAACCTTTGATTACATCCGTGGATTTCAAAGCAACCGGATAACCAGTTACCGCACATCTTCTATTGCACAAACAAGATACACCCATTACCAGGCCGTAATTCCGGAAAGAAATTCTGCACCAACAAAAGCTGGTAATTACCTGCTGAAAATTTTTTTAAATGATGATGCATCTAAATTGATTTTTACCAAGCGGTTGCTGGTGGTAAATACAAAAGCATCCGTTTCAGCATTGATAACACAACCTTTTAATGGCAATTTTTTCCGGACACATCAACGGGTGCAGGTATCGGTTAATACAACTAATGCACAAATCACCGCTTTTTCGCCACAGGATATAAAAGTGGTGGTGGTACAAAATAATATATGGGCTGCTGCTTCGGTAATAGACCGGCCTACTATTTTCCGGGGAAATTATTTTGAATACAGCGATGAAGAAAATACTACGTTCGCCGCAGGTAAGGAATGGCGGTGGATTGATTTGCGCAGCCTGCGGCTTATGAGTGAGCGGATGGACAAACTATTTGATTCTGACTCCAGCAGTCGTATTGATGTATATGTAAAGCCCGATGGAGAACGCCGTCAGCAATTATATGTTTACTACCGTGATTTCAACGGTATCTACACCATTGAAAACAGGGATAATAACCCCTACTGGCAAAGCGATTATGCCTGGACACATTTTACTTTCATTCCGCCAGGCAACAGGGCCTATGAAGGCAAAAGTGTATATGTGTTTGGGGAACTGACCAACTACGAACAAAACGATGATTCAAAAATGATCTTTAATGACGAGAAAGGCATTTATGAAAAAGCGTTGTACCTGAAACAAGGTTATTATAATTACTCTTACGTTACACTCACGGATAAGAAGCAAGCCGGTGTACAACCTTCATTGGAAAATACAGAAGGTAATTATTGGGGAACAGAGAATGGCTATATGGTCATGGTTTATTTCCGACCCTTTGGTGCCCGGGCCGATGAGTTGATTGGTTTTACCAGGGTGAACTCAGTTATACAGCGATAACCCCCGCAGACAGTTTTATGGTTTAACATTTCTCATTCCCATGAAGGGGGCTTGGAAATTCGATTTATGTAAGTCGCAATAATCATTAGAGACACTTCCCCTCCTCGGAGGGGAGGATTGAAACGACCTATATCCTATAGGTAAATGGGGTGGGTTGTTGCTTTACAAAGTTTTCTTAGCATCTTCCAAGAATTTGGCAAGGCCAATATCTGTCAGAGGATGTTTCAATAAACCCAATATTGAATCCAACGGACAAGTGCAAACATCGGCACCAGCTTCAGCACATCTTACTATATGCAGGGCGTTGCGGATAGAAGCAGCCAGTATCTGCGTTTTAAATCCCTGTATAGAATAGATCTGAGAAATCTGGGCAATTAAATCCACACCGTCCCAATTGCTATCGTCAATGCGACCGATAAAGGGAGAAAGGTAAGTAGCTCCGGCTTTTGCAGCAAGAATTGCCTGACCCGCAGAAAATACCAATGTACAGTTAGTTCTGATGCCATTATCAGTAAACCATTTGATAGCTTTTATTCCATCTTTTATCATCGGCACTTTTACCACAATATTTGGATGAATAGCGGCCAATTTTTTACCTTCTTCAACAATGCCATCAAAGTCAGTGCTGATAACTTCTGCGCTGATGTCGCCATCTACCATTTCGCAAATGGTTTTGTAATGATTCATCACGGCTGCTTCACCTTTAATGCCTTCTTTGGCCATTAAGGAAGGATTGGTGGTAACACCATCAAGGATGCCTAATTCGTTGGCTTCTTTGATTTGCGCAAGATTGGCAGTATCAACAAAAAATTTCATGTTGTTGGTTTTAAATTAAAATTCTCCGCCAGCTGGCGGAGATAGGGGTAAAAAATGGCAGGCTTATTACATCGCACCGCTCAACCACTTACTCTTGCTGCCTTCCGGCCCTGGGAGGGTTCAGCAGGAGCTGGTCGTGTAAGACCTGCCGTCGCAAAGATAAGGGTATGAAGTTTAAGTGAACAGGGAATAGAAAGAGAATAAATCAACGATTTTTATTCTTGGTTTTTCGTGGGGGAGTGCCATTCATAATTTCGTCTTTGGTGGGCAGATCACCATCTGGCTTTGTTTTTATCCAGATGGTTCTTTCAATCGAGACGGATGAATTGCTTTTCAAAACAGCTTTCACCACTACTTTTTCTGGCTTAAAATCATCAGGAATTATCAACTCATTACCTTCAAAGCTGGCAGAGGAGCAGGAAAACTGAACGTCTTTAGAGGTGAGGGGCATCCAGCGTCCAGTAGACATTTTTCCATCTACATTAATATAGTTATGCTGACCTTTTTTCAGGCTGTCAGTATATAAATGGAAATAAATGCTGTCCACTTTTTGGGCAAAAAGGGGAGCCGCTGCGGCTACAATAACAATTAGAAGTATAATTTTTTTCATGTTGCTGTACAAAAGTCGCAAAATCGGGCCAAAGGGTTGTGCAATGTCTTGTTTTGATTCTCTTTTAACTTTTAGCCGCTTGATTCCCCGGTCTTTTCTTTTTAGCAGAAATAGATTTTACAATCGTAGCTCCTTTTAATACTTGCTTTCCCGTTTTTATCCGATAGCTATCGGATTTGGCCATGGAATTTGCATAAGCTTCCTTCAGTAATTTTTTCATGTATGTTTTTGGAAAATCTTTTATGTCAAACACTTTGATATAGCGGTATTGCGTACCATTACCACTTAATTTCTTTTCCGGATCGGCAATTTGGTTGCCCCAATAAAAACCAAAATGGGCAAAATCTTTGTAAGCAGCAATAGTGCAAAAAGTGTCGCCGACTTTATCAGAAGTGGACCAGCCAAATTCAACGGCATTATAATTATCGTAAATAAGTTCGTTGCAATTGGGATAGATATCCCACACAAAACCCCGCAGCCACAGAGCTGTTTGCTGCACCTGTTTTGTGTAAGGCTTTAAAAATTGTTTCAGGTCCTTTACGTTTTCTTTTTGCATAGGCAGTTATTACTTCCAATTTACAATAAATGTTGCAGTAATTTGGAAGGACGATGGGAAAACGAAAAATGTTTTCACTCTATAGCATGGCTGCATTTTATGTCTTAGCCGGGGTTAATCATTTTGCCAATCCTGATTTTTATAAAAAGATAATGCCGCCATGCTTACCCTGGCATTATTCACTCATTTATATCAGTGGAGTAGCGGAGATAGTGCTGGGATTATTATTACTGCCTGTGCAAACCCGAAAGCTGGCTGCATGGGGTATCATAGTTTTATTAGTAGCAATCTTACCTGCCAATGTACAGATGATGCTGAATTACCAGCAGCAGAAAAATCCTTATTTATGGATAGCCGTGGTCCGGTTGCCTTTGCAATTGTTGCTTATTGGATGGGCTTACCAGTTTGCAAAATCGGATAGAAAATAATAATTACTTCTTTTTTAATTGAAGCAGTATTGTTTTCTCTTTTGCCACTATATCGCAATTGGCTTTGCCGGAAGTATTATCGCTGATGATGTAGATAGTTCCGTTGTTGTCAATAGTAACGCCTTCAAGGTTCATACTGTAATCCTGTGTTTTGTAGGCATTGGAAGCATCCGTAAAATTTTCTACCGGAATATTTTTTAATGTTTCAGGAAGTAGTTTGCCGTTAGCATCTATAGTCATTGACTCCAGGTATTGCTGGCGGAATTTTCCTTTGGCATACGATTTTAAACAAAGCAATCTTGCGTTTTCAATGTCCACACAAATATCTGAATACCTCCACTGCGGATTCTCTAACTGGAGTTCTATCATGGATTCATTTTTCAAACTAATAGATGAGCCTTCCTTGCCCGCCTCCACAGTAAACGTATAGATCTGTGAATGCGACATATTATCATCTCTTTCCCGCAACAGGTAAAATTTGTTGTTCTTTTCATTGGCCGCAATACCTTCCATGCCGTCACCGTATTTAGATTTGGCAGGTAGGGTGATGGAAGTTTGTATGTTTTTAACTGCACCTGTAGCAATTGTTACTTCGTACACGGCAGCCACACTTTCCGACACTACGTATAATTTATCCTTATACGATGTCATCCCTTCCATTTCAAAATTCTGCGGCACCTGTATATCAATGGTACTGCTGATAACCTCTTTGATGGGGTCGAATACAATAATTTTCGGGCAACGTTCAGAAGCAAAATAAAGCTGGCCATTATAATATTTCATGCCCGATATACATACCTGTTTGTTTAATTCAGCAGGTAAATGGATATTGTCAAGGGTATACGATTGGGCCTGTGGTGGCTGAGCAATTATTGTTAAACAACTACAAAGGCTTACGATAACTAAACTGAATGTCCGCATATTTTTTTGCTTTTTTGGGCGAAAATGAAGTATCTGCGAATGTAGACGAAAGTTGTGTAAAAATGGTGGCAGGCGGTGAAAAGAGAAGGGAGATGTTTTTTGGGCATTTGTAAAAGCAGGGCAGCAAACTGAATAATCAGGATTCATTTGCTGCAACGCCATATAACCAAGCCGAATAGGGTTTTCGCTTTATTGTCAAATGAGTTTTAAGAACTGTTTTTCCATAGTCACATTAAAATGAATATCTGCTTTCAACGCCTTAAACACTTTCAATACGGTGTCAATTGTGGCACTGTTGGCACTGCTTTCCAGTTTAGAGATTTGTGCTTTTTGTACTCCAACTAGTTCGCCCAATTGCTCCTGTGTCAATTTGCGTTGTTGTCTTGCAGTTTTTATCATTCGTCCTAAAACATCCATACGAAGTTCGTATTCGTATTGGTCTCTGTTTTTTGTACCTTTTTTGCCGATGTATTTATCTTTCATTTCGGCAAGTGAGTACGATTTCATTCCTGTCTTTGTAACAATGATATTTTTTGATTTTTTAAAATATTTCTTATCTACTTCAGTTGCTCTTTTTACTTTGTTAGTAGGAATTTTGTAAATCTATTTTAGAGCAACCCCTTTATGCTTGCCGATAGAATTAACCGCCTGCCTTACTGCTGTTGTAATTAATTTTTTTTATCTGAGAAGATTTTATTACTAATTATGTGTCCTTCAATAATTTTATTCGTTACTACTAATATATGGTAAGAAGTAAAACCTTTTTCAGAACAAAACTTATGCAAATTATGCCATAGGTTTGTCATCAGGCAAAGAATGGTCGTAGGCCTGATACATTAAATAGCAAAATAATCTGATAGAAAATAGTAGCAAGTAAGTCGGAAACCATTAAATGCGGGATGTTGGTATCTGCTTTTCCTTTATCATTTTTTCTATCTATGGATGAAGAGTGTATCATGTTATCAAGCTTATTAACCTAATCCAAATTTATTTATCTAATTCCAACAAAGTTTTTTACTTTTCTTTATAAAAATCCAATGAGGTTCTTTGGTTTTCAACACAACACTTTACTACTTTATATAACATTATAAAATTTATTATCGCCAATAATAACATAGGAATCTTTCTATAAATGAAATCGGTAGATATGAGTTTTTCTATTAAGTCTGCTGAAAATCTTTTATCAAGCTCAACTTGAATTGGAATTTGAATAATTATTGTTGAGACAAGGGTAATTAAATTAAGAACAAGGGCTAACAAAACCAGCCACTTGGGTATAACTACTGGTCGAAACCATAATAATAAGATCTGCGGGATGAAAGACAATAGGTAGAAAAGAACAAATAACGGAATTATCAGAGAACTGTCAATTTGATGAAATGCAGGAAATTCATTTGCACCTACTGCCCGCCATGTTTTGTATGCCACAAGGGAATTTACTATACCTCCACCCAACACATAGAAGGCCAGCAGAATATAGACGGAGAAAACAATTGTTGAAACTTTGTTCTTAGTTGGCATTTTGTGTTATTGAAAAATGACTGCCTAAAAATAGCTAATCATGTCTTTTTAAAAAAGGACGCATAATGTTATATGTTCCATTATTTTCATAAAACCAGGTATGTACGTACCGGTCATTTACAATGTGTATAAGGTCGCCTTTTCCGTCATTATCAAATTTGCCTCCTATAAATTTGAAATTGCCTCCATTTTTTAGTGCATAGAAATCATTCGCTGGAAATCTTGGCTGGATTGCATATGTCCCATCACCATTTGATATCCAGACATGCATGTAATTGTTATTGGCTATATGAACTAAATCCTGCTTTCCATCGCCATTTGCATCGCTGACAATGAATTTATAATTTGCTTCATTTTTTAAAGCATACCCATCAGCGGCAGGGAACCTGGGCTTTATTGCAAAAGTTCCATCCCCGTTTGATATCCAGACATGTAAAAAATTATTGTTCGCAATATGTACCAAATCAGTTTTCCGGTCACCATTTACATCCGCTGTCAAGAACATAAAATTGGCGTCATTTTTCAATGCATATCCGTCCGCTGCAGGAAACCTCGGTGTTATTTTAAAAGTTCCATCCCCGTTTGACAACCACGTAGTTAACATGTTATTATTTACTATATGGATCAGGTCGGACCTGCCATCCCCATTAACATCGCCAACCAGGAATTTAAAGTTTGCTTCATTTTTCAAGGCATAACCATCGGCTGCAGGAAATCTCGACTTAATGGCATAAGTACCATCGCCGTTTGACAGCCAAACATGTAGAAAATTATTGTTTACAATATGAACTAGATCAGTCTTTTTATCACCATTTACATCAGCCATTAAAAACATAAAATTGGCTTCATTTTTCATGGCATAGCCATCTGTTGCAGGAAACCTGGGCGTTATCTTAAATGTGCCATCCCCGTTTGATAACCACGTAGTCAGGAGGTTGTTGTTTACAATATGAACCAAGTCTGATTTACCATCTCCATTAACATCGCCAACAAGAAATTTAAAATTTGCTTCATTTTGTAGTGCATAACCATTGGTAGCAGGAAATCTTGGCTTAATGTCATAAGTTCCATCACCATTAGACAGCCATACATGCGAATAGTCATTATTTACTAGATGTATTAAATCAGTTTTACCATCTCCATTGAAATCTCCTAGTAAGTAATTATAGTTATTGGCCGAAATGTCATATGTATTTTTGGCTTTGCCATAAAGGGCAACCACTCCTTCTATATCCAAATCACTGAGACTGCCATCTCCATTCCATTTTGGATTACAATAATTCATGACAGATTCTAAATCACACGTCGTAATATTCCAATCACCATCTTTACCTTGTGGCTTTGTATCGCAAAAAACACAATCGGTCCTGTTATGTTCGTGTGCTAATCCCAATGCATGCCCGAATTCATGAACAGCAATATTTTCTATGCAATTTTGTCTTTTGTTCATACACTCGGGGCCCCATTTATTAAAAGTGAAATTAAGTACCATGCCATCTGTTACATTCATTAAATCTGATCCTAATCCTTTTACATGCGGGCCTTCATCCGAAATGAGTATTTTAATACCGAAAAAGGGCATAAGTATTCCTTTGGGACAAGTGCCCCAACCAGTAAAACGAAAAGCTGATTCTGCTTCCCATGTCCTGGCAACAGCTTTTCTAACCCATTCCCGTTCTGCTTCATCAGCAGGCGACGGGTTTTCCCAGCATACTGCACAGGTAGCTTCCGACCAAATAGTGCCTTTCGATACTGAAACAGCCTGTTGGCTTTGACCAAGCTTCTGGCTGTGTGATGTGAATGGTATAGTAATAAGTACTGCGAATACCAGAAATATTTTTTTCATTGAATTAAAGTTTAAAGTTTTTACAGGCATGAGAAGGAAATTCTTTTCAAAATTGAGTAGTAATGGCGAAGAAGTCAACTACATAAATGGGTAGGGTGAATTAGAGAGTATTGTAGCCTGTTATATTTTTAGGAAAGTAACAAATGCTTTACACGATGTGCTCGCCAAGGGCTTTTACAATCGCTTCTTTGCCGCAGTTAACATGCAGTTTAGCGTAAATGTTCTTAAGGTGGAAACGAGCCGTATCAAAAGCAATACCTAATTCCGCCGCAATCATTTTGGCGCTATACCCCTTTATTAATAGTTGTAAAACTTCAATTTCCCGGGCAGATAAAAAATAATGATTGGTTTTGCCTGTCTGAAAAGTCTCCAACACTTTTCGGGCTATGGAGGGGCTCATCGGAGCTCCGCCTTCCATCACCTCAGTAATAGCACCCATTAGTTTTGATGGTGGAGTCTTTTTTAACAGGTACCCATTGGCACCTGCACAAAGGCATTGAAATAGCTTTTCATTATCTTCAAAAACTGTATACATAATAATTGAAGTTTGCGGCCGGGCTTCTTTTATCATACTAACGCCTTGAATTCCGCTGTTCCCGGGAAGATCAATATCCATCAGCACAACATCTGGCTGATAAACCCGGGCAATGGTTGCCGCATCATTACAATTATTATAATCACCCGTTACTTCATATTCATCCATTCCGCTGAAAAGAGCTACCAGCGATTCCCGCAAAAGGTTGTTGTCTTCGAACAAAACAATTTTAATGGGCATACAGTTATTTAAAGCCGCTTGTTAGGGCCAATTGTAAAATAAATCCGAAAGTAACTAAAGAAAACTTAGTAATACCTACCCATTTGAGCAGTCAGTTAGCAAGAGGCATGATAATCTCAATTTGCGACCCTTTTCCGGGTAGGGAAATGATTATTAATTTCCCTTCCCATTTCTCCACTCTTGTTTTTAAGTTTTTCAAACCATTCCGATGAGTTATATCTTTTGTATTGAAACCTTTCCCATCATCTCGGATCATCAATGTAAAAGAATTACCAGACAATTTCAAATCCACCCAGACTGTCTTTGCTTCGGCATGTTTATATATATTATTCAACGATTCTTTATATAGCAGGTATAGGTCTCTGCGCTGTTCCATACTGATTTTTTTTGTTGCGGCATCAGGTTGCAATTCCAGGTAGCATTTTACTTCACTTTGATCAAATAATTCAGCTGAAAAGCGACGCATACGAACCAGCATCTCCTCCAGGGTATCATTATTGTTGTTTACATTCCAGATAATATCATCCAGTGCCTGGCTCGATTCATTCACCTCTTCCGTTATTCTTTGAAGAAATTTTTTGGCTTGTTCAGGTTGATGCAGATTTTTATTAGTGAGTTCTGATAGAATGCTGATATTGGTAAGTGTAGAGCCAATATCATCGTGGAGATCGGTGGCGATCCGGTTACGTACTTTTTGTAACCTTAGAATCTGCCTGATCCGGTATAAATAAAATCCATAAAATAATAATAGTACAAGCATACCAACCAGTACATAGAACCACCATCTTTGCCAGTAAGGGGGGCGGATAGAGAATGGAAAGGCAGCAGACGGCCCCCATTGACCATTCCATCCTTTTGTTCTTACTTCAAAACGATAACTCCCCGGTTGAAGGCTGGCGTATGATACATTATGCAGGTTAGCGGGGGCACTCCAGGTAGTGTCTGCACTAATTAGCAGGCGATAACTGTAGAAAATTTGTTTTTCGTTTATAAAACTTGGGGAAGAAAATTCAAACGATGCCCGGTTCTGGTTATATTTCAATTGTACTTTCGATTTATCATCATGGTTATTGTAATCAAAAGCCCTGTCACCCAGGTTTACAGAAGTGATATATACCGGGAGTGCTGCAATTTTTTCCGATTTACCATCAATCATCTTTACCAGCTCTGTTGAAGTTGTAAACCAAAAAGTATTATTATCAGCGGGTAAGAAGGCATTGATATAAGCAAAATAATTATTTATCCGGCTGAAATTGAAAATTTGAAAAGACGAATCTGACGGTACCAGTTTATCAATACCCAGGTTGGAGCCCAGCCAGATGCTGCCTTCCTGATCTTCAGCTATCGTCCTTATGGAATTTGAAATAAGTCCATCCCCCAGATCAAAATGTTGAATACCATATTGATCCTTACTGTAATTTTTTAACTGGACTACACCCTTGTACCTGGTACCGACCCACATATGACCTTTACGGTCTTCAAACAGTGAGCGAATGTTTTTATCAGGAAGCAAATGAGAAAAGTCTTTGACAGATAATCTTACCTGGTTTTTTTCTTTCTCAGTGGTTAAGGAATTATTTTTAGCATAACTGTATTGAATACGTAATAAACCATTGTTCCATGTGCCTATCCATAAGTATCCTCTCCTATCAATATGCATAGCGGTAATGCGGTAGGGAATTTTATTTTCAAGTTTTGTATTGACCCCAGCATTTATAACCAGACCTACCTGGGTTCCATAAAATATGATTCCATTTGAATCGATTATTGAGCAATAGGTAACAAGATTTGCGGGGCGGGGTAAAGTAGATTCAATAATACGACGATTGATGGAATCATACCGGCTAATCTTATTGTTACTGTAAAGTAGCAAGGGACTGCTGTTTTGCATAAAACCTGTATAATAATAGTTGTATGGCGAACGAACCGGGTAAAAATTCTCCTCTCTGGTATTAAATAATTTCATGCCTGTTGCGGTACGTATCATTAACAAATCCTTAGAAACCGGGTGCAGAAGATCAAGATATGTAGAAGATAATCCTGTTTGAGTAGTATAGATTTGTATATCATTTTTGGTGACCAGTTTTGCAAGACCCAATGAAGTTCCTATCCAGATATTTTTTTCAATATCTTGGTACAGGCAGTTAATATCGTCTGATGGCAACCCATCTTTTTTCATAAATACCTGCCAGGTCTTGTTGGGTTGAATTCTCACAAGCCCATGCATAGTGGTAACCCATAAATTACCATTGCCATCTTCCAGCATATCACGAACATGAAAGTTCTGCAGGAGTGGAATAGGAAGGGGAATGGAATGTAAAGAAAAATGAAGCAATTTGTTAGTCTTTTTAGTATTAGAAACGATCTTTAATCCATTATTTGTACATACCCAAACATTGCTTTTAGAGTCTTTATAAATTTTGTATACCAAAAGATCTTTTGGCAGAATTATTTCCGAAAAAAGACCATACTGCCTGTTTAAAATACGAAGCGAACGATCTGACCCACCGATAAATAGTGAATCGTTTAAGGAAACAAAATCGTTGTATGTGGATTTTGGAGCAGTTTGAACTGGTTTAACAAGCTGTCCGTTTTCAATGATGTATATCCCGCTGGTATCTGTAGAGGCAATTGCTTTTTGATCGGGTTTAATAAAAAACCTGTTGATAATTACATTACGAAATGCTGCTTTATTTATTATGGCATCTTTTTGTAAAATATCAGTATGGCCGTCGTTTTCGGCCACATACAATCTTCCTTCTTTCGATTCATAAAAATCGTTTATTACATTATGTGAAAGACCATTGGCCGTGGTGAAATTCCTGAATTTATGACCATCATATTTGCTTAACCCTTCCCAGGTACCAATCCAGATAAAACCCCTGCTATCCTGGTAAATCCTGCGTATGGGATTGGCGACAAGACCATCTTCTACGGTATAAGTTTTGAAATTAAGTTGCTGTGCCCTGGCTTGGGAGGTAATAAGGAGAAACCATAATATTTTGGCAGGCCATTGGGTCATACTAAATAAAGTTATTCCAAATTCATTTGTGATCAAACTTACTAATACTGCAATTTTGGTTACACAACATTATTTTATCCTTTCAGACCCATTTAGTGAATGCCAACACCACATTAAAACTCCTGACTGCAAATTAACTGCTCAATGCATAAATGATCTCTCCCCGTCTGTTTTCGTTTGGTATTAGTGTAAGCTTCCCCAAAAGAAGAAATACCAATTTTAGATTTTGGTAGAATGGTTAGAATTCACGGTTGTGCAGTGTAGTGTGGTAACTATGTTTGCACCAAAACATCATTAGTTTTTTGAAACATTTCAGGATTGAGAAACACAAAAACTTTTTATGGGTATTAGGGGTAGACAAAAAAATACAAATGTGATGAGCTGTTTTTTGGGTTCAGGTATACTGTTTTAGTCTTCTGTGTGATTGAAAACTTATAAATAAAATAAGTGCTAATAAAATGGTGAATTTACTCATGCTTTTATTTTTATACTTGCAAATAAAAATTGTATTTACCCAATGTCTTGCACACAATTTAATGGATTTTCAACAGAAAACTGTTCAAGCTTGAAGTAAAAGAAATCCCACCTGCTTTCGCAAATGGGATTCAAATTATAAGCAAGTGGCTTGACTCCCTCTCCATTTATGGAGAGGGCAGGGGTGAGGTTTATGGAAATATTCCTAACTCGGCATAGCTGGTGCCTACCTTGTTGATAGCAACAACATAAGCCGCCGTACGCATATCTGGAATAGTGGGATTATTTTTCCAGGTGTTCATAATTTCATGGGTAGCGGCTATCATTGTTTCTTCTAATCCGCTATAGACCAGATCCACTTCATCTGCACCGTGCATGATGTATTCTTTCTCTTTTTCAGAAACGATTTTACCTGTCAGCGATTCTATCTGGCCGATGATATGAGCATTCATGTTTTCGTTAAAACGTTTTTCCATTCGTCCGTAACGAACATGGCTCAGGTTTTTCAACCACTCAAAATAAGAAACGGTAACACCACCGGCATTCAGGTACATATCAGGTACCACGATAACGCCATTTTTAGCCAGTATTTCATCCGCATCAGGTGTTAGCGGTCCGTTGGCCGCTTCGCCAATCAGTTTTGCTTTTACATTGGGTGCATTTTCAGCATCAATTACATTTTCCAATGCGGCGGGAATTAGTATATCACATTCCATTTCTAATGCGTCACTATTTTTTTCAAAATTAGTAGCACCGGGAAAATTTAAAATGGAACCTGTTTTCTTACGATGATTAAATACTTCATCCACATTCAACCCGTCTTTGCTCCATATAGCTCCCTCGTATTCAGCAAGGCCAATCACTTTGGCTCCTGCATCCTGGAAAAATTTAGCAGAGTGATAACCCACATTTCCCAAACCCTGTACCACTACTGTTTTACCTTCTACACCAACAGGCAATCCCAGTTTCTTCATCACATCTTCCATATTACACATTTCCCGCAGGCCAAAGAAAACGCCAAGTCCTGTTGCTTCTCTGCGGCCACGAACACCACCTTGTGTAATTGGTTTACCTGTTACACAACCGGCCGCATCTATCTCTCCGGGATGCATGGCTGTATAGGTATCTAATATCCAGGCCATTTCTCTTTCACCTGTTCCATAGTCAGGCGCAGGTACATCAGTGCCGGGGCCGATAAAGTTTTTCTTAATTAATTCAGCGGTATAACGACGGGTGATTTTTTCCAGTTCGTATGGTGAATATTTTTTCGGGTTGATTTTGATGCCACCTTTACCACCACCAAAAGGAACATTTACAATAGCACATTTATAAGTCATCAATGCGGCGAGTGCCATCACTTCATCCTGGTTTACTTCCATGGAAAAACGGATACCGCCCTTGCACGGTGTTTTGTGGTGGGAGTGTTGTACACGATATGCTTCTATCACTTCAATATTTCCATCATCTCTTTTTAGCGGGAAACGCATCTGGTAAACAGCGTTACATTCTTTAATCTGTTCAAGAATTCCTTTGTCCCATTTGGTATATTTGGCGGCCTTGTCAAAACTTCTTTCAACGGCACCAAAAAAACTGTAGTGTTTGTCTGACATAAGTTCTTTTTTTATTTAAGCAATCGTTATTTGAATCAATAGGCAATAATCAATAGGCAATTGGCAAATACTATTTTTCTCTTTCCAGCTTACTTATTTTCCTGTCTATTCTTACTACATATAATACAAGGCCAATGAGTATGGTGAGTGCTACGGCCACCACCACATAAATTCTTCCATTGCTGCGCATAGTATCCGCCATTTCCACCCGATAGCTAACGGGTTTTTCCTGTGCAAAGCTGACAACAGAAATTATCAACAGGCTGAACAGCAACATTATTTTTTTCATCATGATAACATTCCTTTTTCTTTCAATAAACTCAACCTTATTTTCAACGTGGTAATCCAAACGCCGAGCAATGTCCAACCAATTACCGCCGGATAAAAAATCATCCTCATATTTCCGCTAATATCATTTTTTACATCGAGGGCAGGGTTACCTTCATTTCCCGGATGCAGGCTTGGTAGTATTCTTGGTAAAATCCAGATGGCCGGAAACAGCATGGCGTAAGCAAAAATGTTATACACCGCACTGATCCTTGCTTTCTTATCCATATCCTGGATAGAGTCTCTTAAAATGAGGTAGGCAAAATAAACAAGCAGGGCAATGGCAGCACCAATAAGTTTTGGGTCACGGGCAATAGTGCTGAAAGAATTGATAGCAGGTTTATTAGGATCGGCCCAGGTATAAGAAGCCCAGATGGCCCCCGTTAAATACCCAAGTAAGCCAAATACAATCGCTACAACAGCAAACTGCCGGGCATAAATGTCATATTTAATATTGAAAGTGCGGAGATACCTGATAGCATTTACAACGGAAACCGTGAAAAGAATCATCATCGCAAACCACATACAGACGTGGAAGTACAGGTTTCGGATAGTTTCCTGCAGGGCTGGCAGGCGGGGAACATCTAAAAGTAACCCGGCGGTAAATGTGTAGATAAGCAAGGCAACACTTGCAATCTTCCACCAGGACTTGTACATATAGTTTTTTGTGTCAGTCATCGGAAGGCCAAAGAGAGATACTGGCCGGTTGAATATGAGGGCAAAAATAAGGGGAAAAGAGAATATCGAACAGAAGAATGTCGAACAAGGAATAAAGAAGTCGGCCCGGTTATTTCTTGTTTAGTTGAGCAGTCATAAGGCTGGAAACAAAGATTGCTATAAGCTCATTATTTTCTCCGATCAGGTCAGATAATTTTATATCATCACACCATTTTTTCTTTTTAATTAAACGAAGGCAATTGAATGTTTCCCGTAATTCTTTCAGGCATACTTTCATTTTATGAATAAAATCATTCCGGCTTTCTGCACTTTGTGCCTCTCCATAATGAAGGGCAGGAGAAGTAGAGGAACGAACTAATTATTAGGCAATATAATTTCCTGCCAGGGTTTTGGGTAGCATTTCGGAAATATCAATACAATCGGCGGCAAAATTGATTAATCTTTCGTCAAGGTCATACTTCCTTTGCATATTATAACATTTTCGGTCTCATTTTATTTAAAGTATCTAATTCGGTTTTTTTTATTTGCTCAACATTGAATTTTCCTGTTTGCTAAAAAAATGTGTGCAAAGCCACCGGGTTTTCCACTTCATCATTCGTAATTCCTTGTTCATCTGTTCGATATTAATTAATCTTTCCATAAGAACGGAAACAGGATAACAGCGAGAAGAACAACCATTATATCCAATGCAATCAATAACAAAACAGTACTCGTTGAGATAATTAATAATGGGGCAAAAGCAGCATTGGACAATTTCATCAATAATAATAATTGCGGAATAATGATTGGAAAGCCAAGCACCGCCATAATAGCTGCATTTTGTTGTGCTTTGGCTGCAATAGCGGCGAGAAAAGTAAATACAAGACTTAGGCTCCAGCCGCCGAGTAAAACCAAACCTATAAACTGTCCGGCCTTTTGCATTGGATTACCGAGAAACAGTGTAAAAAGGAAAAGACTGAGCAAACTCATTACCAGCATCAACAGGGAATTAAATAATAGCTTGGCTAAAACGAAATCAGACGGGCTTGCAATTGAATAAAAATAAAGCATCCGGCCTTTGCTTTCCTGCATAAAACTTTTGGCTACTGCATTGATGCAGATAAACAACTGGATTACCCAGAACAAACCATTCCATACCCGGCTCTCTGGTTCATCCATCGCATTGAACAATACAAAGATGGTGGCACCGATGTATAACAGGATGCCGTAGAAACTGTACTGCTGTCTTATTTCCAGCAGCAGGTCTTTTTTGAAAAGCGTTAATATGTGTCGTACTGAGCTGATGGGGGCTTATTTACCGGCGAAAATACTATTTACTTCCGGTAGGGTATGCGTTTAATATTCTAATTTGCAGCTGAATAAAAATTTTACTATGAAAAAAATAACAGCACTCTTATTGATTATAGTATCAATAGCAACGGTTGTTGTAGTACAGTCATGCAAGACTGCACAGAATACCACGGCAGCCAAAATGCTGAAGTTCAATTTTGAAAAAGGGAAGGGGTATGATTATGAAATGATCTCCAATTTTGACCAAAAAGTCATGGGACAGAATATGCAGATGGATATGTCGGCTTATTATTCTATGGATGTGTCGGAAGATGATGGTAGTATGAAAACCATTACCAGTACTATTGACAGGTTTAAAATGAAAATGGGAGTAATGGGTTTTAATATTGATGTGGATACAGATAAACCAATGCCCAGCCTTGGCACAACTGAGGATGGTAAAGATCCGATGAAGATGATCAACACGATATTCGGAGCTATCAAAGGACAGAAGTTTATAATGAAAGTTGATGCAGAAGGAAAAGTGCAGGAAGTAAAAGGCTTTGAAAATATGGCCAATTCGATTGTTGATTCGCTTGGACTCAACGAGGAAGAAAAGCAGGAGATGAGAAAAAAGTTTGATGGTCAGTTTAATGCCAAAAATATGCAAGGGCAGTTTGACAGGTTCTTGTATATTTTTCCCAATAAGGAAGTAAAGGTGGGTGATACCTGGCAAAAAAAATCGGAGGTAAGCGGCTCCATGGCAGGTAAATACAATTCAACCTATAAGGTAACAGACATAGAAGGAGATATGGTAACACTGGATGAAGCCACCAAAGTGGAATCACAAGATGAGAAAATCAAAGTGAAAGGAGATATAAAAGGCACAATAGTGGTGGATAGCAAAACCGGGCTGGTAGTAACTGCCAATCAGGAAATAGAAATGACTACAGAAACAAACGGAATGTCAATGGAGATGAAAGGCAAGACCAGGATAAAAGGTAAAGCCCGGAATTAAAATGATTACTGAATCAATAAGAAAGCCTCCAACCAGGGGCTTTTATCATTTTGTATCATAACAATTTCTGCACCTCGGCTCATACACATCAGTGGCCCCCAGCATCACCTGGTCATCATTTGGAATTTTGCGGTAAGAATAATTGGCCATATTGCCACATTGCATACAGATAGCATGTAGCTTGGTTACATAATCAGCCTTGGCCATTATAAAAGGCATTTGCCCAAAAGGATTGCCGAGATAGTCCATATCCAGACCAGCCACAATAACCCGGATGCCACGAAAAGCCAGTTGGTCACATACATTTGCAATTTCCGGATCAAAGAATTGAGCTTCATCTATACCAATTACATCCACATCGCCAGCCATCAGTAATATTTTTTGTGAATTATCAATAGGGGTGGATTGTATGGCAGTAGCATCATGCGATACGATTTTTTCCGCATCATACCGCATATCAATAGCTGGTTTGAATATCTCCACTTTCAGATTAGCAATCTTCACCCTCTTCAACCGGCGGATGAGTTCTTCTGTCTTTCCGCTGAACATGGATCCGCAAATCACTTCGATACTTCCCCGGCGTTGACCGCTGGTATTAGGTTCAATAAACATTGTTAAGATTTAGGTATTCGGCAATAGCTTTGGCTTTATTGGCAAACTGTTTGTAATTTTAGAATACTCAAAGCGTTGACTGATTATCCTTGCGGCAAATCAGGCAACTATTCATCAGCCGTCAAAAATACATAATGGAACGAATCGAAGCTCTCATCAGCAAATTAAAAGAACAGTTTGAACAACAGGCCGACCCCAATCTTCTGTTAGGCACCGTTCAGTTATTGCAGTTTGAACTTACAAAGCTGAAATCTGGCAGCCAGCAAAGCCTCGGTACAGCTAAGGTGGCGGTAATGCTACCTATGGCCAATACAGTAGGGGCCGTATTGCATCCCGATAGCTATTGGAATGAAAAATATGCACCTAAGCCGGTAGAGAAAATAATACATGAGCTTAAGGAAACAGTATATGAAGTAAAGGAAACATTACTGGTGGACGAAGGCTCTGTTTCTCTGGTACAAAAAAATGGGCAGTTAGATATGGTGTTTGACCCGATGATGGAAATACCCACCCTTTCCCATCAAAACAAGGAAGTAAACGACAAAGCAATACAAGGCCAATCATTGAATGATAAATTAAAACAGGGGAAAACAGAGTTAAAAGAAGTATTAAAAGAAACCCCAGTAAAAGACCTTCGCAAAGCAGTTGGCATCAATGACCGCTTTCTTTTTATCAATGAATTGTTCCGGGGCGATGAAAATATGTATGAACGCAGTATTAAAACAATCAACACTTTTAATATCTATGCAGAAGCAGAATACTGGATAAGCCGGGAACTAAAAGTGAAACTGGGATGGAACAGTGAGCTGCCTTCTGTGCAGCATTTTGATCAGTTGGTTAAAAGACGTTTTTCCTGAATGAACTGAATTATTTTTTGCGTAGCCCCTTTGTTTGATTGCACAAAATCTCCTGCTGCATTACACCTGTAATTGTATTCTTCTTCATTTATTAATAAGGCTTCTATTAATTCTCCTGCAATTACCCCGTTCTTTTTTGGATCATTAAAAGGTAAACCACCACCGGCCTGCACCAGCCCTATAGCCTCGGTGTATTTGTGATAAAAAGGGCCAAAGAGAACAGGTTTGCTATACACGGCTGCCTCCAGCACATTATGAACACCCATCGTTTTTAATCCACCACCTACGTAAGTGATGTACGCATATTTGTAGAGACGGGAAAGCATTCCGATGTTGTCTATGATCAGGCAGGTAGTGTCCTGATTGATATCGGTAGGTGAGTAGTGAGTAATGAGTTGGGAGTACCTGATTGAATTTGGGAATAATGATTCTATATCGGTGAGATGTTTTTCATTTATCTCATGCGGCGCAATGATAAGTTTTAATGAAGGGTGATTATTTGTTGAAAATGCTTTTTGCAAAACTTCTTCATCCTCCGGCCAGGTGCTGCCGGCTATTATTACTTTACTGTTGCCAATAAATTTTTCGATTAACGGAATTGATTCTGCTGCTGCTGCAATTTCAATCACCCTGTCAAATCTTGTATCACCGGAAACAGAGCAGATGTCAGCCAAACCAATTTCATCAACTAATCTTTTTGATTCAGTTGTTTGTACAAACAACTGATCAAATCTTGACAACATCTTTCGCTGCAATTTGCCATACCATTGAAAGAACGACATATCTTTTCTGAACAAGGCAGAAATCAGGAGCAATGGAATGTTTCTGTACTTTATTTTCTTTAAATAATAATACCAGAATTCGTATTTCACAAAAATGACCAGGGAGGGATGAACGATTTCTAAAAACCGTTTGGCATTGCGGGGGCCATCCATAGGCAGATAAAAAACCCAATCGGCTCCTTTGTAATTTTTCTGCACTTCATAACCAGAAGGAGAGAAGAAAGTCAGCAGGAATTTGTAATCCCGGTATTCGGATTTCATTTTTTCAAGTACAGGCCTCCCTTGTTCAAATTCTCCGAGAGAGGCACAATGCATCCAGATTACTTTTTCACCGGGTGGAATGGCTTGTTGCAGTTTCTCAAATATTCCTTTCCTTCCGGTCACCCATTTTTTTGCTTTGGGATTGAATAAAGAAGCCCCATGGGTTCCGGCCCTGAAAAGCCACAGAAAAATATTGTAGAAAAATACAGACAAATGATTGGTTATATCCCGATAGCTATCGGGAAAGGCAAATGTAAAGGGTGCATTCCAAATTTTCGCAGAGCCCGGGTTTTAAAAATTTCCAAATAACGGAGTCTATATCCCCTCCGGCGGAGGGGTGGAAGCATATTAGAATAGAAAGATGTTTTGAAAGCCTGCCCGCCATAGCATAGCGAAGGCGGGGGGTGGGTTTATGCTGCGAAAATTTGGAATGCACCCAATGTAAAAGCAATCCATTAAACTACCCTTATTTTACTATTTTTGCCCGCCCACCAGCACTAAATAGTAATAACAAGTAAAAGGATTTAGTGCAGGCAGGCGGCACTTTTAAAGTTAAACCGAACCGAATGAGACCCATCCAGATGGTGGATACCAAAACCCAGTATCATA
>Ga0105046_10004505_pt1 | contig 22173 bp, 21 predicted proteins | sample MAT03_FD_78385 | JGI IMG/M metagenome (GOLD analysis project Ga0105046, IMG submission 78385) | Freshwater microbial communities from Lake Fryxell liftoff mats and glacier meltwater in Antarctica - MAT-03 (megahit assembly) | ecosystem: Environmental > Aquatic > Freshwater > Ice > Liftoff...
ATTTAACGTAAGATGATAAAGTAACTCTTGAAACTTTAAGTAATTTGAGAATTTCTTTGGATCTCATTATTGCAATTATAATAAATAAATTTATATACTTTTATATGGATTTACTACCCTGACCAATGGTATGTCACAATATTGTAATTAAAATCTTTTTTCATAGAATTTATAAATCCTGGACATTTCAATAGATTTGGCCAATAGCAATGGAAAAAATTAATTAGTAATCCCACAAAAATTACACTTTGTTTATTATTTTTTGTTAAAATTAGAATCGAATTGTAATTTAATTTTACAGTATCAGTATATTTTTCGGATATATCGAGTCCCATTGCAGTAATTATTTTTTGTAATTCACCACAACATATTTTGGATCTTGGTAGATTTCTAACATTTTGTGGAATTCCTTTCAGTGATACAATACCACAAAATTCTCTATCAAAATATTCCAAAGCATAAATAGTCAATTCAGTTTCTAGAGTTATGATTAGTGTGCATTTATCCTGATTGGATGGTCCACTTTGATATGCTTGATAAATTTTTTCATCTGTGCTCATAATTTGTTATAGTATAACAAATTATGTATAATTATTCAAGGTGGATAAATAATCAATTTTTTAAATAAATAAGTAATAAAAAATTAGGTTGACCAATTATCAATGTGCGCCATTAAAACTAATTTGGATCCATCATCGGATAATACACTAAATCTTTTTACCGATCTAGTATCATCCTTGCATAGGACACGACTAGCAAAAAGTACATCATCTACGGTTATTGGATAATCTTTTTCTTTTGATCTAATTTCAATTTCCTCAAATAAATCAATAACATGGATATATGGTCGTTCAACAAGTGGACCCACAAAATGTTTTATTTTATTGCTGCCTGATTTAGATTTAAATGTGCCAGCGGAAAATTCATACCAATATAATGGTTGGGCTACTGCATTTTTACCCCGAAACCATGTACCCGTGACTTTTGATGGTTTGGATATCCATCCAGATTTGCCAGGTGCATTCAAACGAATAGTAATAGTTTTGTGAGAAAGTTTATGATCGTAAGCTATATTTTTTGCTTTGTTTACATTAACATTTGCAAGAATTTCATTATTTTTGTTATGACGGCTAACTAGATTTGGCTCTACATCAAAAATGAAAGGTGTGATATCACCGTTACTATAATAATGCTCATTTAAATCGTGGCCGAATGCACTATGGTATGTTGGTGCTAAAAAATTAAGCATAAAATAATCATCAAAATCGAGCATTTGCTCGGCGCTTTGTTTAGCATCCGATTTTGACCAACTTTTGAAACTCATTAATGTGTATTATATTTCGACCTTATATTCGACTTGTAATGCAAGGCTATTTATAAATCAATTTTTAAAAAAATTGATTTATAAATAATAGATTTAAATAAAACGTAATAAATTATTATTATACTAATGTCGATACTTGTTATTGTGGAAAGTGCTGGTAAGATATCAAAAATATCTAAAATATTAGGAAAAAATTATATCGTGAAAGCTTGTATGGGTCATTTTCGGGATTTGGATCCATTAAAAATGTCTATTGATTTTGATAATAATTTTGAACCGATTTATATTATTACTAAACCACCTGTTGTCAAAAATTTAAAATCAGTCATGAAAAATGTTGATATGGTTTATCTTGCTGCGGATGGTGATCGTGAAGGCGCACAAATCGCACAATCGCTTTATCATGTTTTAAAACCAAAAAAATATAAACGATTACGATTCAATGAAGTCACTAAAAAAGCTATTATGGCAGCCATTAAAAATGCTGGTGAAATTGAAACTGATTTGGTCAATGCACAAAAAGCGAGACGTGTTTTGGATAGATTGTTTGGGTATATGATTTCACCAATTTTACAAAAACAGCTTGGTGGTAAATTATCGGCAGGGCGAGTCCAATCAGTAGCTGCTAAGATTGTTATTGATAAAGAAAATGAAATAATCGATTTTATCGAAAAAAATAAAGATTCAACTTTTTTTAAGGTTAACGGATTATTATCCAAATTTAAGTCGGTACTATACGAATCTAGTGACAAAAAACCTTATGCATTTAAACCAAAAGATGAATTCAAAGGCAAAATTGCTAAGATGCCTTTAATCGATAAGAAAAATACTAATGTAACGGCATTTTTGAAATTATGTTTAAAATCGGATTTTTTGGTGCATTCAATAACTGATCGAATCGCATCTCGATCACCGGCTCCACCATTTGAAACATGCACATTACAGCAAGAAGCAAATCGAAAATTTGGTATGTCGATCGATATTACAATGCGGACAGCACAAAAATTATATGAAGGAGGATATATTACTTATATGAGAACAGATTCGGTAGAACTTTCTGAAGAAGCCCATGATGAAATAAAAAAGGTAATCATTGATGAATACGGTAAAGATTATTATCAAAAAAATGTTTATAAATCTAAATCAGAATCTTCCCAAATGGCGCACGAAGCGATTAGACCAACGCATGCTGATCTATTCTCACTAGAAAAAGAAATTGATGATCCATACCAAATTAAATTGTATAAACTCATTTGGCAAAGAACAATTGCTTCACAAATGAAACCAGCCAAGATTAAAGTTATTACAATTCAAATATCAATATCGAAATATATTGAAAACAAACTTGAACCATTTTATTATTTCCAAAGCCAAATTGAAAATATATTATTTCATGGTTTTATGAAAGTTTACGTAGAATCAACAGATGATCCATTGGATGATCATACTATTAAAGATTTCAATGGTAGTTTACCTAAAATTGGAGAAAAATTAAATATGGATGAAATTATTGCTAAACAAGAATATTTAAGACCGCCTCCCAGATATAGTGAAGCATCCCTGGTAAAATATTTAAAAAAAATGGACATTGGACGTCCATCAACCTACGTTAATACTATTAAAACAATTATTGATAGAAAATATGTCAAAATTGATAATGTTGCTGGTATCGAAAAGAAAATTACAACTTACTCTATTAAATCCGAAAATAAAAAACGTATTATGTCCATAGATGAGGACAATGGAACCGTATTACTTGGAAAGGAATCAAAAAAAATAATTCCAACCAATTTGGGAATAAGTGTGAATGACTTTTTGGTGGAAAATTTTTCCGAAATGATAGATTATAAATTCACTGCTGGTATGGAAAAAGATTTGGATAAAATTTCTAATGGGGAAAAAATTTGGCACAAAGTTGTGCAAAAATTTTATGATAAACTAAAACCAATTGTTGTTGAATTGGATAAAAAAAAAGGAGTGGCTAGGGAATCCGAAAAAATAATTGGTGTAGATGATGATGGAATTGAAATATATGCTATCAAAACTAGAGATGGTCCAGCTATAAGAAAAAAAATGGGAAAAAAATTTGCTTACGCCAACATCGAAAAACCATTAACAATAGAAACAATTAAATTGAAAGATGCAATAAAACTTTTTGAATATCCCAAATTATTAGGTAAATATGAAAAAGCGGATGTTTATCTTAAAAAAGGACCACATGGATTATATATTTGTTGTGGAAATGAAAATTTTTCGTTCAACGAAACCGATGAAACAAAAATTGACAGAACAAAAATTAGTTTGAAGCAAGCGATTGAGATTATTAAAACAAAGAAATCCAATAATTTAGCTGAATTTAATATTACCGAAAAAGGAAAAAAATTTAAAGCCCTAGTATTAAATGGGAAATATGGTCCATATATACAGGTAAAAAATGGAAAAAAAACAATAAACTATCGAATTTCCAGAAATATTGATGCACAAAAATTAACCGATAAAAAAGTTTTGGAAATTATTTCAGCCAAAAAAAGCGCTCCAAAAAAAGTATATACTGGTTCCAAAACAAATAAAAGAAAAACATATACTGCAAAATAATTTAATTAATAGATTATTAATTTATTAATTAAATAACTTTCTTGGTTTGATGGCAAAAGTTACATGGGGACTCGGTTTCACTGACCTATGGAATACTTTGTTGAAATCAGCAATGAAATTTGTTAAATATCCGGAACTAATTTCAATCACATAGCATTTAGAAAATACAGACCAATCATCCGATACTGTTGATTTAAATTTACCATAGGTTAATTCGCATTCTGCTTGGTATTTATCAACAAAATCAATAACTTTATCGATACCAATGTCATAAACAATATTAGAGTTAATAACGGTTACATGACTGGCTTCAGTATTGGGAATGACTTCATCATAAATTAATTCTTTTACGTTGTCATAAATTAATTTACTCAGTGAGCCGGATATTGGACATAAATAGACTTTACCATCAATCACGCGGAATTGAAATTTTATGCCGGATAATTTTTGATGAATCTTAGATAATTTTATTGGCCAAACGTAAAGCTCTGTCCAAGGATTATACGCATAATTTGGATATGTCCAAACTTTTTTAACATGTTCTCTTACATTATCTTTTTTTTGTGAATTAATTGATTCATTGTTTATTAATTCTATAAATTCTGTTCCAACATATGGTTTCATGTTTGGAAATTGTGAAATAAAATTGATAATTTGCATCGCGTTTTGTCCATTGGATAAACCACTTGGATTGACTGCTGCCAAAGTAGCATCAAGTGTTCTCATTAATTCCTGAATTTGCTTTATATTGATAGTTTGATCCATTTATAATATGGATATAACTGTATGTATGGATTTTTATACTGGCCATATCTATTGTTATTTATTTCAATTTTTTTAAGACAGAATAAATGATTTAAACTCATTTGATTGGATGAAAAATATATAATTCCCCATTGTTATTAGGCTGTTGTTTTTGTAAACAATCATATATTTTTTTATTAAAAACAGAATATTTGGTTTCCCAAGTCCATCTGCCACGTATCAAACTATGCAAAAATTTTTTTGATCCGGTAAAATTTCCGCGGTTTAGTAAACTAAAAATAATAAGTTCATCCTGACCATTTTCGCCTTCATCAAAACATTTATCGAGATAATCTAATACATTTTTAGAAAATCTTGTTAATTGCAAAAATCCGTGATATTTTTGCAACTCTGTTAATTTCCCCCCAACATAAAAAGTATTGTATTTATTTTTGGAATTGCGATAGTTTCCAACTGCATACAAAAAATCGTATGAACTTTCGTATTTCCATAATTTTGAACTGTCACCAAGTATTCTAACATCGTATTCTATGCTCCAAAAGTATTTATATTTTTGTCCATACTGTTTGTAAAACCACATTAGCATCCAATGATTACTTAACCACATTGAGAAAAAACCCGCTGGATAAATACTTTTTATTTCATTTTCTGTAAATTTAAAAACAATTTTTTTTATTTTTTCTGTTTTTATTTTGGTATATATTTCATTATTTTCTGTATGCATTAAAATAAAAAAATCAACACCAACTGGATATGTTTCATCATAAATTTTGGTGGCAAATTTTTCTATACTATCATTCCATTGATGTGTTTTCATTATTACAACTGTTTGGTTCATTGTTTGTTCGATAAAAATATATTAGAATTTGTTTATTTATTTGATAAATAAATTCTAAATGTGTAATTACTGATATTTTGATTCGGATAGTTGTACACCATAAAATAATTTGTATGGAATTTCCTGGTAGTGCATATCTATTTTATTTGCTAAGCGTTGATTACTTGTAACAATAATGGCTTGTTCACGTTCTCCAACAGAAACACTTAATATTTCAATATCTTTCAAATAATAAAACCTCGGATTTTTATCATCGGGGACAATAGTGATTCGTTTGCATAATTCCTCGAATCGCTGTTTTTCCGTTGGTCCACCCATAAAATTAATTTTATATTCAACCTGTTGGTATACATACTGATTTACTAATATTGTTTTTTTCTCTAAATATTTTTCCAGATCTTCCCTATTTTTTACCATCATTTCTTTATTTTCATTTTTTGAAAAATTCTGATAAAATGATTCCGAAAATCCGTATGATAAATGGGAACACAATGTAAGCATTATTGTTTGATCAAGTAAAACCTTTTCGCTAATATTTTTTGGATAATCCACAGTGACTGTTTTTTGGTCGAATTCTAATGGTACAACATTGAATTTTTTAATATATTCAATTACGTCATCTGGTGGTTTGGTTCTAAATTTATAATAAACAATTGGTTCGGCTCCAAAATATTTGTAATCTTTTGTGACTATTTCGATTTTATTTAAAAAATCAGCCAATGCCTTATCACTAATCATTGTTTTTTCATCATCAAAAAAGAAAATACGAGATCCATTTCCACCATGGAATTTTATCCATTTACCAATACCAATCATATTAAATACAATACTATTTTTAGATACGATCGATGGTATTTCGACAAATATATCTGTGATATCATTCTCAATCAATAATTGATCATGTACTAATTTAAAATTATTAAAAATTTCTTGATGATTTTTTTTGACTAAATTTGGGTCAAAATTTTCATCGGATTTCTGATATGATCTAATTGCTTGGTTTATACGAAGCAATAATTTTGGAAACATACCATTTGTTTTATTTGATAGCGATGCCATTAATTCAGTCCAATTGTTAATATTCGTCATTCTGCTATATTTACAAAAAATATTGGATTTATACCATTATCAATATATTTTTGAATCAACTTTTTAGAAAAAATTGATTCAAAAAAAATATATTAATAAATAAATTTGTTATCATTTAATAATAATATCATTAAATGCACGCATATCATATTTATATAGATGGAGTAGATGGGACTGGGAAAACAACAATTGTACAAATGTTAAAAAATGCTGGTTATCAATATGTTTATGATAGATCTATTTTAACAAAAATGTCAATTATTTCCGCTGATAATTTACCACAAAAAATAATGGATAATGGTAAAATTATTCAACAGATAAATAGAATCAAAGAATTATATCCGCCAAACGAATTAGTGACAAATCGTGATGTTATGACAAAATTAAGTTTGGATAATTCAACTTTGCTCGAAGATAATACAGAGTCAAAAGAAAATTCGGTTATTTATATTATTCTGGATGCGGAAGTGGATACATCTGTTGAACGTTTAAAAAAAAGAGTCACCGAAACTAAAATCAAATTGAATGCATGGGATTCACGAAAAAGTATTAAATATTTTCGATCAAAATATTTATTTTTGGCATACAAATATCGAATACCAATTATTGATACTGAAAATAAATCAGTAGAGCAGGTTTACAATGAAATTATTGATTTGATTGAAGAGAAAAATATCTATGTTCCACGTTTTCAATACATAGGTATCGAAAATCCAGTTGAATTCAAAGCTGATTTGTTGGAATTAGAATGGCTCTATCTTGGTGAATCGCGAATTATTTATGCTGATACGCAACATTATGTTTTGCGAGGTAATTATGTTGGTTTTGATATAGAATCCTACCAAAAAAATGTAACAACGGGCATCACCCAAAATTGTTTAACAAAATTCATTAATAAATTACGTAAAAAAGATATGGAAAAAAAATAAATTAAATAAATTAAATCGATTGCAAATAATTTTTAATTTCTAATAAATCTGATTCCTCTGACCATATAATTAGTTCGTCCAATAATTTATTAGGTATATTAATTTTTTTTACAATTGATATATCATCCAATAATAATATATTTTTGAGTGTACTTTTATCCAATAAAATTTTTCCATTATTTGCATTATTTTTTAACCATGTTATCATATTTCGTTTATTACCTGATAATAAAATAAATTTAAATTGTGGTTTCGGTATTACTAATTTTTTAAAGAACAAATCCAAAAAATTATCGGAAAGTACGGTTGCTAAAGGATAAATATTATTTACCATATTGTCTGTTAATAGATTATTGTTTAACAAATAACACAATTTACTTATTTGACAATAACATATAATTTCCATAATAATTTGCTGACTGGGACAAATTAGTAATGATATTAACTGGTGATATTTTTTAATTTGTGTAATATTACCAAAAAGATATAATACATCAATAATAAATTGTTTATCTACTTCATTTTTTGTTGTATTATTAATAATATTTTCTAATTCATTTTGGAGATCTAATTCCAAACAAACTCTTACCAGTGTACAAAGTCTATAATTTATTTTAAAACCTTTACTTGGTACAAAAAAAAGTTGGTATTTGAGTAAATAATCGGGATCAATGTTACCATCTTCTGGAACCTGGATATTTTGGGAAATCATTTCGATATGAATTGATTCTTTTTTCAAATTTTGCATATTATTTATTTGCACTGAATTAATATCGAGTAACCCATAATTGATTATTATTTGGGCTTTTTTCATTTTGTTATTAACAAAACTATTTGTTCCAAAATAATGCAGTATGTAATCAGGTAATTTTTTGGTATAATTTTGGCATAAATATTCTATCATTTCGATTGTGCCTTGTTTAATAGCGGTAATGAAATTGGAAGGCGTAATTTGGTATCCCTTTAAAAAAATATATTTAACCATTTCTAGTGATTCTGATTGAATTGCATAATTCATTGTATGAGAAAAATATTTTTTATTGTTTATTTGGTAAATCATATCCGGTAAAAGTATTGATGTTCTGCCTTTTTTGCATTTTCCAGTATCCAGTATTCTATCATCATGAATTGTGGGTAATTTTTGTTCTAGATAAGATATTGTTTCTAGTGAACCGGATAGTATAGCAGAATAATAAAGTTCATAGTGCCATCTCACCAATCCCATATTTGATAATTCATTAATTAAAATAAAATTACTATTCAAAATTGGATAAGTTATTAAATTTTCGTCTATGTTGATACCATCTTTAATTGCTTCTTTTATTAAAAATAAAATGGCATCAGTATTATTTGTTTGAAATACTGATGTTAAAATCTTATCAGATAATCCAATTATTTTATTAACATCCATAATAATTCTAATTGAACCTCCTAGAACCGCTTTATTAAAAACAGAAATATTGGGAACTAATCCTACTTCTCGTAAAAAAAAATACATTTCTTCATATCCAAATTCGGAACAATATATTAATAATTCGTTATGTAATTTAATTTTTTTATTTGATTCTAACATTAATTTTAACATTTCTAAACGATTATTTAAAACCGCTAGTAATAAACTATTAGCATCAATTTGGTAGCCATATTCTATTAAGTATTTTATTTTATCAAAATCATTCAAAAGAATACTAACATGCAATTTTTTTTTAATTTTATTGAATAAAAATTTTTCTTGAAATTTTTTATTTGTTAAATATTCTTTTATTTGATCAAAATGTCGGTTTGATAATTTATTGATAAGTTCGTATAAATTATTATTATCAAAAGTTTTTGTCCTGATTGTATCAAAGGGAATGGAATAAATTTCTCCTGTGGTTGTTGTTAATTGATCAAATATTTTTTCAAAAATCCATTGAATTATATTATCCGGTTCATATTCCGCTTCTTTTGGAAAAGAATATTGCTTAGAATCAATATAATCATTCATAATACTAATAAAAAATTGATTGTTATTTAAATTATTTGAACCTATATACCTAAGAATTAGTAATTAATAATTAATAAACCATTATGTCAGAGAAAAATAGATTGCAAGAATATTGTCAAAAAAAGAAGATTCCGATGCCTATTTACCAATCATCATCCATTGGTGAGGCACATTGTTTACAATGGTCCGCTAGTGTTACTGTAATGATCAACAATAAAAATGTTACTATGGATACCATTGTGTCATGTCATTCCAAAGTTTCAGCAGAAAAACAGGCGGCAATTATGATGCTTGACCATATTAGGTCTTTAAAAAATAAAGATCTGGGAAAATTATCAAAACCATCAAAATTATCAAGATTACGGGATACAACAAAAATATCAATTACATCGACACACAAATCGAAAATTCCAATTGATCCGGTAATTAAATCCAACCTTAGTGATAGCGAAAACGAAAACGAAGACAAAGACGAATTTTTTGGTAATGCTGGGAATTTCGTTCCCAAGCATGACCTGCCGCTGACGGGACAAGGTGACAACGTAATAAATGATTTCGCTGATAATAATGCACCAGTATCCGAATCAAATATGAACCAAATAAAACATATTTTTTTAATTGATTTGGAAAATAAACCAGCTTTCAAACAGGAAATCAAACCAAATTCTTTATACATTGGATTTTTGAATTCAATTCATAATTCAGTTAGTAAATATAAACAGTGGCATAAATGCGAATCAGATAATGTATTCAAAGAATTGGATAATTCCAAAAATTATTTATTATTATATTTGGTTGATGGTGGTACTCCTGATTTGGTTGATCATTTTATGACAGTATTTGCATATCCAACCATTAATTTTATTGCAAGCCAAAAAATTTGCCCATCAATAACTATTGTTTCGGGTGATCATGCTGGATGGTGTACTAGGAGTTGTTTCGAAAAAATATTAAGGTGGAACAATCTCTTTAATATTAATATTAATAATGCCGCATCATTCGATTAATTTTTTGATAAATAATATATATCATATTATTTATCAAAAAATCAAATTTCGATTTTCAAATAAATATTATTTAAACTAGTAACATTCATCCGAAAATTAAAAATCAAATTTCAATTTTCAAATAAATATTATTTAAACTAGTAACATTCATCCGAAAATTAAAAATCAAATTTCAATTTTCAAATAAATATTATTTAAACTAGTAACATTCAAACTGGTAATATTCATTGCAATATTTTCGGTTTGCTTATTATCTTTAATATTATTATCTTGACAAATAGCCATTAAATAATATATTTCCTTGTATAAATATTTTTTTGAAATTAATTTTTGACCTGTTAATATTAATAATAATTGGTAATCTGGTATTTCTTTAGTGTAATTGATGACCTCTTTTTCGTTCATAAATTTTATTTTGCTGACCATTGGAAAGTACATATCATACATTTTTTCCATGACATTTTTATGAAAATCCAAAAAATATGCTTCACGATTATTTTTACGAAATTGACCACATAATTTGTCAATTGTATCAGGATAGTGTACTATTATTTTATCAATATCAAATTCACCGCCAATATTCGCGATGTATGACACAATAGCCCTCCCAATTAGATTGTGTGTATCCATATAAAAATCATTTGTAATAGTTGTAATTTTTAAATAATAAAATAGAATACCGATAATTGTTAGTATATCACATTTTATTAAATGCATTAGATCTTGGTACAATTCTGTATATTTTTTTATTGGTTCGAATAAATCATAATTAAATATTTCCATTATGTCATCACAAAAATATTCAACTGATTTTCCATAAAAATCTGATGCTGAATTTATGATTTGAAAATCAGTAAGCTTATATTTTTGGAAAAAACGCATTTTTTGTGTAATGATAGATATTTTATCAAATTCGTCCAGTATATGGTTTATGTTGAATTCGTTTAAATTTTCGTTATTTTTGACACAAGATAAGACATTATTGTATAATAATTCAATATCAACATTAATACAATATTTATCTATTAACCAATATTTGATAGTATCTTCAAGGTTTTTAGGTTGGTTTTCAAAATACGAATATTGGTTCACTAAATGTTCCACAACAGTTGTTATTTTTTCGAATTGAAAATACTCCATTGGTAATCGGATAATTAGAATAATATACATATATTATTTTGGATAAACAAATATCAATTTTTTATTGGTTAACTAAATAGGTTCTTAATCTATTTTTAAATTTGGGAATTTTTTTATCACCAATTAACTGTTTAAAAGATCCTTTTTTGATTACAAATTCTTTTTCGGATGGAATTTGTTTAATGAGGTTACGACTATAAAGATATAACCATGCATCCAAATTATAAGAAATATTTTTAAATGGATTTTTATCGGGGTCAAATATTAAATCCATTTTTTCTTCCAAAATCTTTAAAAATTGCGGAAAATTTTCGATAATGTAAATATAAAAATCGCCCATATTTTTAATATTAGATGCCTGTGCAATACGATACAATTCATTTTTATCTGTTGATTTAATGACATCATCGATTGGATACTTAAATAAATAGTCCAATTGTGAATAATCAAAATTCGGAGTTACGGCTGAAAGTTCAAACACAAAATATTTTTTTTTGTATTTCATGTACATATAAATATTTTGTGAAAATGGATATCTAGTTTGATTTTGTTTTTGCTCGATTGTCGCTGATTTTTTATATTGTAAAACATAATTTGAATGAATAACAACAGTTCTACTACCAATTACATAAGCAAAAAGCGATAACCATTCTATCCATTCTGGACTATTTAAATTGACAATAATACTGGAATCAGTAACACTAAACCGAAAATAATAATTAACATGTATTTCTGGATTCAATTCCATCATAATACTAATATTTCCATATTTGGGATCGGCTGTTGTTATCATTATGCCATCACTTATTTCATAAAAGAAAAATGGTTTGTATACTGAAGTAGAGTCATAAGATTCGAAATTGAATGTATATACATTATTACCAATGGTCGATCCAAATTGGTTATTGATATTACTGTAATTTTCCTTAAAATATTTTAGTCTATCAGATATGGTTAAAAATTTAAAATTATCATCATCCAATAAATCAATGAGATTCACACTGGATGATTTGGGCGTATAACTTCCGGGCATATTAATAGTAATTTCCGAATCGGATTTTCCAATATAATCATTTCCGGTCCAAACAAATTCGTATTTTTTTTCAATACGAAGATTAGAAACGTTGTGAAACTGGGCTATTTCTTTTGCATCAATTACCGCTTCTAATCGAAATTTTGATGATGGTGGTAATATAATTTCTTCCTCGATTGGAAAATTGGAATATGCTTCGATACATAGACCGATTCCCTTGATATTTTTTGGTAATTTAATTTTGAGTAAAATAAATCCGAAAGGGTTGTTTTCATTATAATAAAATGGATTACGTGTGGTACTCATAAAACTGGAATCTTGATAAATATCTCCAACATTCAAATGTTTTAGGTAATCATCTTTTTGGATAAAACGATAAACTGTATGTGACTCTGTGAAAATTGGGGAATTTTTAAGTAATCTGATCATTATTTTTATTTGATTCTCCAAATCTAAGTTTCGAATAACATCTTCATATGTTTTTTGTTTTGGTAAACAACATTTACTTTTTCTTAAGTATATATTCATATAATATGAGCCAAATAATGAGTAATGCTTGACTAATCCAATTGCTTTAGAATCGTATATATACATTTGATGATCTAATAACGTTTGCGCGGGTATATCATATTTGGAAATTTGATTACAAAAATCGTTTATTTCTCCTTCGGTAAGCGTGGCTTTAGTTGTTAGATTCCAATCATAAGCCAAAAAATACAGTTCTTTGGTAGTGTAATAGGGCGAAATATGTTCCATACCAGAATAAAAACTGGGTCTTCGACAATTTGTGATGTAATGATTCAAAACAAAACTTTTATAAAAAATATTAACATAGGTATTCCTCAGTGTATCCATATCATAGTACGAAAGTATCCGAATATTTTCCTTATCAGATACATCTAAATTTTTGTAGCTTAACAGATCATTGTAAAAATTTTGGTCCACAAACCGATAATTATCAATATATATTCTGGGATAAACATTATCGCGATATATCAAAAAGACATGATTTGATTTAATATCGTACAATGGTACCCTCTCTTCATAACTACTAATAATCTTTTTGAGTTCGATTATATAATCAGATGGCAAGCCTAATTCAATTATTTGTGCTTTTGAAATAAAATCGGCTTCTCCTTCAAAAAGTAAGGTAACCAATTCGTCTATATATTCTGTTGTTTCTGTTTGGTATGGATTTGATATCAATACATAATAGTAAATAATATCGGTCATTATACAATTGGCTCATAATTTAAAAAATAATGCTAAAACAACATTCGATTATTATAAAAAAGTTGAATTTTGTAATGCTACAACGTTTCATATTGTCACCGATTGTCAGTAGTTCATCATTCCACAATGGATCCAGTCATAAAATGCATTAGGCTTAACAGCATCAATGATTTTTTAGCATTGGACCCAGAAACATTCAAGGATAATGTTTACAGTTATCTCAAAATGTGTGCTGTTTATGGACGATTTGATATGGCCAAAATTTTATGTACGTATGCGTACAATATCAATTGGAATTTTTTGATGAGATTAGCTGTGGCATCAAATCAGTTAGAAATGGTTGGACTTTTTATCGAAAATGGTGCGAATGTTAGTTATTTGGATAACCATGCTGTTAAAATAGCCTGTTGTAACGGATTTTATCCAATGTTAGAATATCTTTTGGATAAAGGCGCGAATATCACAGTAGCTAACAATTATTGTGTGCAAGTAGCAGCTGGTAATGGATTTACCAATATTATCGAGCTACTAATAAAACATGGTGCCGATATTTGCGCAAATAATAATCATGCTTTGTGGTGGGCCCATATAAATGGTCATAATGAAACCGTTAAATATTTAATTGATCGTGGTGCGAATCAATCGCGCATCGAAAATATCGCACCAACGCAAAAATACATAACCAAAATAAAGACGGGCGAGACATCGTTTTGGCTAGAGAGGAAAATTCATGGGCATAACCTGCCGCTAAAGAAACAAGGTAATTCATGCGACACCCAAAAACTTGTTTATGAGCATTGAATCAGTTAGTAATATTTTTTAATACCACTAACTAATTATTTTCTCTAAATAAATTTAATTTTGACAATTACAACCGCTAATATCGATTTTTTTTGTCAAATAATTCAGATCAATAATTCGGTTATAATTATTATTGTAATCATTTATTACTGCCACATTTTCATTCTCGTTCTCATTCATATTGGATTCTTTTACTGGATTCAAAATATCATCCACTATGCTAATAAATATTTTTGTTACATTCTCCCCAGTAACACTACTAGTAAAAATATGTTTACATTTATTATCCTCAGCAAATTTAGCTACTTCATTTTCGGTAACAGTCCATAATGATTTATCGATATCGCATTTATTACCAATTATTATAATCCTAGACGAGTCATTTTTATTATTTTGTCTGTAATCATTTATCCAATATTGTAAACTATTGAAAGATTCTTTATTTGTTACATCAAAAACGCAAATACATGAAGCGGTATCTTTGTAGTACATTTTTACTAGAGACCGAAACCGTTCTTGACCAGCTGTATCCCAAATATTTAGTTTAATTTTTTTGTCATTATGGGTAATACTTTTTATAAAAAATGCCGCTCCAATAGTTGGACAAGAAACCGGAATTGGTTTTTCATGCATAAACCAATAATTTAAACTACTTTTACCAACACCCGAATTACCAATCAAAATTATTTTATATGTGTCTTTATTCATTACTAATATAAGCGCACATCATTTATAAATAATTTGTCAACCAAAAAATAAAATCAATTTTTTTTGAAATAATTAATATTGCATGTAGATATAAAAAATAAACAAATACTATCAGTATAGATAAAAATGGAAAAAGAAATACTGTACGGTGATATATTCATTATACCAAATTCTTTACAGATTTGTGATGATCATGGTAGTTACAGTAGAAATGGTTGTTCGTGATAAAATTATTATGGCAACATGCAAACAGCAACCCTATCGATATGGTAAACAAAATTTTGAAAATCTTCTGTATGACTTATCAGATTCATTTGGTGGTGTTTGTAGTCCAGGTTATTTTGATCCTCCATTGGACAAACAAAGCCAAAGAGCCCTATTATTAGCGAATCATGAAAAATATGCGCGATCATTAAATTTTCCAATCAAAAAACCAAAAACATTTCGCTATATGAATGTCGATGATTAAATTTTAGTCAGGATATACCGCACCTTTAAAAAATATGTAAATATATGTCTTTTTCATATAAATATGAAAAAGCCTCGTAAAAATACTATGATAATTGTATTATTATAGTATTATTTAGAAAACAGTGAGTTTAAAATATTAATGCAAGAATGAGAAGAATAATGACTAACCATATCCAATTGACCATACCTGTAAGTAAGAGTATGATTAGTATGATAATAAGAATAATTGTAATTGGACCGTTCATCTTTTATTAATTATAGTAACATTTTTATTGAAAATTAATATAATTTATATTGAATATAATTATTTTTATTTTTTAACTCATTGTAATAAAAATATAGTTGTATGCTTATGCATTATATTCAAAAAATTGAATATAATATCATTAGTGACCTATTTAAGATTATACATTTTTAACAAAATGTATATTATTAAGGGGGCAATATTAGGCGGTATTGTTGGCATACTATTTTGTTTGGTCAAAAATATTGAATCAAATAACGATCCAAATGAAATTCTATACAATAAATTTATACTGGGTTCAAGTGTAATTATTGGAAGTTTGTTTGGATTGTATTATCAGAAAAATTTTATTAATTAAATTATTTACGATTATTTGTATTAGCAATATAATTATTTAATTCATTTTCGGTAAGATATTTAAATACACTCGGTTCCGTTTGGTATTCTTTTAGTTTGGCAATAAGCGTGGGCAAAAATTTTAATGTTGTATGTTTTGGGTGTATTTGTACAAGGTATACAGCTAAATATATTATTAAACGATGAAGAATATATTTAGCTATATGTGCTATGTCTAATAAATTTTTTATGATTCCTACAAGGCCTGTATGAGTATTATCTATGATTGATTTAGTAATAATTATGTCAGCGATGCAATAAATTTTTTGGTAAAATGTTGTAATTCTTCTGTTAAAATAATATCACCACGAAGATAATCTGTTAAATAATGGACAGGAAATAAATTATATTTGTTTGTCAGATTAAGTAATTTTTTATCAAAATCATAATTTTTTTTCCAATATTTTGGTTTAGTATTTGTCAATACCTCTATATTTTTATAATTATCTGGTATTATTAATTTACTCATTCCAAATAAATATTTTCGATACTCATCCGGAAAAGGTGGTTTGATTGGTAAATCATTTACCACAACCTCGTCCACTTCAATTGGTTCCATAAGCATACTTAAAAGGCGATCCATTTTATGTGTAATAAATATACCAATCAAATAATCAAATATTTAATATTTTTATCAATTTTTTGAAAAAATTGATAACAATATTAATATACAAATAAATATTAGAACTAAATAATAGTAACAAACCAATGTATAGATATATTATAGAAGATTTTGTTTCCGGTTTATTTAATTCGATTAGAATAGATAAAATAATTAAACCAACAAGAGAAAATCCAAAATTAAAAAAATTATGGTTCAAAATATGCAAATATAATTTCTTATTGCATATATTCCCCACGTTGTTATTATTATTGGTTGATTGGTTGTTTGATATTTCATTAATTTTTATTTTTAATATATTAGCATATCCTATTAATTTATTTAGTGGATTATTTCATTTGCTTCATTTTTTTGATTTAGTCAATATTATATGCATTCACACTCCAAAATCATCAAAAACAGTTGGTGCATTAGATATGATTAGTTTGATGATTACTATGTCAATATACCAAATTGTTATTTATTTAACCACAACAATTATTAATTTAATTTTTCATGACAACTTGTATTTTGCAGCCATAATATTAAATTTTATTATTTTGACAATATATCATTCCTTTTATTGTTTTAATAATTTATGGCAGTATAAAAAAATAGATATGTTCCGAAGAATTGACATACATGAAAAGTTATGGCCATATTATATTGGTTATGGTACTATTTCAACGATTCTTTATTTGTGTGCAATCCATCCTATTATGATAGCGATTTATAATTTATATTTAGCAACAATAATAGCACTTCCATTTCTGTTAGCGACTCGTTATCCAAAAAAGGAAATTGGTTACCCAAAAATTAATCTTACAATCTTTTCAAAAATTATTGGATTTTTATTTATCATAATAAAAAATGTATTTAATATATCATTAAATTAGATTCCAATCAAAATCAATCATAATGTATGATATATTTTTAATAAGTTGTGTCTTTTCCATGAAAGTAGATAATTCATTTAATAAATTATTATCTGTTTTCATAAGTTCAATTACACTATTTTTATTTTGGGTATCAATTCTCCAAGTATTACCTATCAATTTTAATAATTTGTCAATATTCAAAAAAAGTTGTGTTCGCAACAAAACATATTCCCAAATAGGTATTGGACAATAATTTTTTCCGCTATCACCATTAAAAAAATTAACACATGTCGCACTATTATAACCATAAATTTTAAGAATATTTGATGACAAGTACAATGAATAATGCATTTCGGCTAGAATTAATTTATTAAATAAATCGTATTTATTTATTTTTTTTAAACCAACCATATGAATAGTTTGATATGCTGAATAAAAAATAATAGAAAGAAATTCGGTATATGCTTCCGATAAGTTTAAATTTTTATCGTGTATATCCCAATCGAATTTATTTTGTGAATCTAATAATTCATGGTCCAAACCAATATAATGTATCATTTCATGGTACAATAATTTAATTATTTCTTCTGATTTTGTTAAAATTATAATATTATCATATTTTTTTGTTACACCACTAACATTAAAAGCAATCGAATTTTGATGGAAATAGCTAAAGTTATTATTCATAATACTATTTTTTTGTGATGTATTTCCCAAATTTCTACTATTTTTATCCAAAGAAATATATATGGTTAACCCATTATAATTATATGGAAATAAATAGCAAAATGTATTAAGCGAATGTAAAATAGCGGCTATATATTTATAATACTGATCGAAATCACTTACCAAAAAATTAATTATGATATTATTATTGAATATTATTAATTTAAATGTAAATGCATAATCCATTAATATAATATCTTGTTGAAATTTGGAATTTGTTATTGAATTAAGTGTGGTATCGAATTCAATAAAAATATTTTTTAAATTATCAATATTTATTTTTTTTATTAATTCAATATTTGGTTCAATCCTAAAGGCATTTGTCATGCTATCCAATAAATTATTAAGATATAAATTGTGTTTGTTATTAAAATCTATCCGAAATTTGTTAAATTTAATTTTACTATTATCTGTCAAAATGGAAACATCCAATAATGATAAAAATTCTTTATTTGTCATTATATTTATAAATATATATTATAATTTTTCATAATAATAAAAGCCTAATAAAAATAATTTTTATTTTGAATTAAAAAATAATTCCAAATAAAATAAACAAAATATTTATGATTTCGACTTTTTAGAACTGGATTTTTTAGAAGCAGACCTCTTAGAACTAGATCTTTTAGAATCAGATCCCTTAGAACCAGATCTCTTAGATTCAGATCTCTTAGAATCAGATTTTTTAGAACCAAACTTTTTAGAACCAGACTTTTTAGAATCAGACTTTTTAGAACTCGATTGACGCTTTTTTTGGCTAACACGTGCTGCAGCGATTGTATTGGAAGATTTTGGTACATTTATATCGGACAATATGCTTTGTTTTTGTGTGTATTCACTTGCTTGTTTCATTAAAGCATCCCAATCGAATTTTTCTGGTACGAAAAATTCATCTGTTATTTCATGAATTATTTCTAATTCGTCGATCCTCCATTCCTCATATTTTTTACCCGGTAATCTACGTCGAATAATAAATGGTGTCATTCTAGCGACTAATTCTAAATACGCCATTTTAGCAGGATGTAATCCTTCTAAACCTAAAACTAATGGTTCTGCTCCAAAATTAAATTGTTGTGCACGTGTACCAATAATTCTAACCATTTCATAATAAGTTATAATTGGATCAGATACTCTGTCTTCATTGGCAATTTTTTTGCTTGGCATTTTACCGTACATATTCGAATCATCCTCATCCAAAACTAAAAAATCTTTATTTAAATTTTTCATATGACATGTTTTTGATTCTGGAATATAATCCTCATCTTCTCTTTCAGCATAGTCTTCATCATCATCTTGTGCATCATCTACTTCATCATTGTTTTCTTCTTCGGCGTCACCCTCTTCAAGTTCTTTATCTGTATCAACTGGTTCATCCATTTCATTAATTGGATCATATTTATCATCGTCATTTGGATCCACCTCATCATCTGGATCAACATCAATATTAGAATTGTCATCTCCTAATTCGTTATCCGATGCAACATCAGTATCTCCACCGGATTGTGATGCATAATCTTCTTCGGAATTTTGTAACTCGCCATCGGAATATTCATCCTCAGATTCCTGGAAGCTTTCAACATTATCACTACCGCTATTATCGTCATCACTGTCATTATCATATATTTTTTTTTTACCATGTTTTAAAATTTCTCCTTTAGGTTTATCATGCGCAGTTTTGGATGTTTTAGATGATTTAGATGTTTTAGATCCTTGATTTCTTGGCATGTTATATATATTTAATAATATAGATTTATATTAAGGTTATTTTGATTTAAATTCAATATTTGATTCAATTTTTCATGATTATTTTTATCTGGTTATCAAAAAATATATTGTTAAAAAATTGATAAAATAATTGTTAATCAAAATACTTTAAACGAATATAAATAATTGTAACATAATTATAAATACAAAAAAATGTTTTTTTGCGAAAAATGTCGATATTTGTACAACGTAACCAAAGATGTTAAAAGTAAACAGGCTGGTGGAAGGATAAATGAAGCATTAACAAATATTTTTACTAAATATCAAAACAACGAAAAATTCGAGGAAAAAGATCTTAAAAGAATCAAAGGAAAAGATTTGACAGATGATGATCGTTTTGATGAAATGACAAAAAAAGAACAAAGAAAACTAATATCTACTGTCAAAGCGGTAGATAAAAATTTTTTTGTGGAAGAGCCAGAAATTGAAAAAAAAATAGGTAGTAATGTGGCATTTTTTATTTGTAAATATTGTAAACATCCAAAGCCAATAAAACCAGGAACACTTATTTATTCCAAAAGTTATAGTACTAATGGTTCTGTTGAAACGGAAGATTATACATATGCAATTTATGATCAAACATTAGCAAGAACCAGAAATTATATATGTAAAAATCCAAAATGCGAATCACATAAAAATGATGCTGTAAGAGAGGCAGTTTTAACAAAGAATATAACAGATCAGATAGTTTATATTTGTACAGCATGTTCGACTAATTGGGTGAATACTATCTGAAAGAGGTTATCTGAAAGAGGTTATCTGAAAGAGGTTATCTGAAAGAGGTTATCTGAAAGAGGTTATCTGAAAGAGGTTATCTGAAAGAGGTTATCTGAAAGAGGTTATATGAAAGATGTTATTAAAAAATTGAATAAAAAAGTATTTTATCCAACATTTTATAATCTATCGCGAACAACAAAAAATGAATTTTATAAAATTAGATACACCTAAAAAAAAATATTTAGAAGAAAATAAACAAAAATTTTATGATTTCATGAGAGAATATAAGAACGAAACTAAAAGAACAACCGGACCAAATGATACCTCACAACATTCTTTGACATACGAACCATATGGCACATATAATATTCCAGATAGTATTTATGATATGTTTGTGGAATTGTATACTGACATGATTGTTACAGGATGTCCAATGCATATTACAGCACCTTTAAAAAATATGAAAATGTATGCATTTTACATACTTTTTACAAGGTGAGTTTGGGGTTGAAAACCCCAAATTTTTCATATTTATATGAAAAAGCCTCGTAAAAATATATGTGTTCACATATATTTTTAGAGAGCCGAAAAGCACAAAGAATTTGGTCCAATAGTTATTGATTTAGATTTTGTTCAATCATCATATCATAATTTTAGGTACTATACACCAGAAACAATTAATAATATTATTGCAGTGTACAATAATATTATTAAAAAATATTTAGATATTGATAACATGTATACAGATGCTTATGTATTGGAGAAAAAAGAACCAACTTTAAGAAAGGGGCAGTTACTAGTACCTTCATTTCTTGATATTTCTTGATATTTTTTACATTAAAAATAATATATTATTTTTACATAAAAAATTGAAAAAAATTGGTATATTGTAATATTTTGATATAAAATCTTAATAATAATAATAAA
>Ga0105046_10004507_pt1 | contig 22172 bp, 18 predicted proteins | sample MAT03_FD_78385 | JGI IMG/M metagenome (GOLD analysis project Ga0105046, IMG submission 78385) | Freshwater microbial communities from Lake Fryxell liftoff mats and glacier meltwater in Antarctica - MAT-03 (megahit assembly) | ecosystem: Environmental > Aquatic > Freshwater > Ice > Liftoff...
CGTGATCGGTGTTCGTTCGCATGATGACCCCCTTCTGCGCCGAGCGTGAACGCCCGGCAGCGTGCCCCCATGTCTGCTCCCGGTTCAGGCGATAGAAGGCGTTCATCCCGAGCCCGCCGGATTCGGCGACACCCGAAGCCGCCCGATGCCGTGAAGGATCGCCGTCATGAGACAGCGCGGCACGGCCACCTCGGCCATCTGGAACGGCACGCGTTGGGCGTGGCGCACGACCTTCTACCTGGGAAATCCGGGTTTAGGATGCCTCGCGTACGCTGCCGGTCTTGGCGGGGGCGGGTAGAGGCGGCGTGAGTGTCCCGGACCCGACGCGGCGGGCGCAAGGAACCAGTGAGTGGAGTCACAAACCGACGAGGCCTTGTTCGAGCGATACCGCGGGGGGGAGCGCCAGGCCCTCCGCACCATCATCGATCGCCACCACGACGACCTCCTCCGCTTCCTGGTCCGGCTGACCGGCGAGCAGGCGGGCGCCGAGGACGTCTTCCAGGAAGCCTTCCTCCAGGTCCACCTCTCCGCCGACACATTCGACGCCACCCGCAGATTCCGACCCTGGTTGTTCACGATCGCGGCGAACAAAGCCAGGGACTACCTCCGTAAGAAGGGCCGAAGGCGGACCCTCGAGCTTTCCGCCCCCATCGACCGGGGGGGGGACGGCGACGGGGGGGCCGGGTCGTTCGTGGACCTGATGGAGATCCGCGTCCCGCAGCCCGACGCCGCCTTGGACACCGAGGAGACGAATCGGCAGGTCCAGAAGTCCCTCGACACCCTGCCGCCGATGCTTCGAGAAATCCTGCTGCTGGCCTACTTCCAGCGGCTCAGCTACGCCCAGATCGCCGACGAGCTCGGCATTCCTCTGGGGACAGTCAAGTCCCGGCTCCACGCCGCGGTCGCCGCCTTTGCCAAGAAGTGGCACGCGGCCAACGAGAGACCCCCTTCATGATCGACGACGGCGACCAACTTCGTGACTTCCTGACCGCGGCCGACGCCGAGGCCGTCGACGCCGTGCTCGGCGGCCAGCCCCCCGCCGGCGGCGCGAAGGCCGATCGGACCGTCCGCCTCCGCGCGCTCCTCTCGGTGCTCGACACTCCCGTCACGATCGACCCCTCGTCGCGATCCACCCTGATCGACGTGACGATGGCCCGTGTCCTCCGCGCGGGGGGCGAGACACTCCGGCTCTCCGTCGAGGAGCACGCCGACGATGAACTCTCCGTGCTCGACGCCGAGGCCCTCGACGCGTACGTCGCGGCGGGATATCGGGCGTCCAGGACTCCCGCCGCGCTCCGTCCCCGGGCCGAACGCATCGACGCCATGGTCCGCCTCGTCGGCGAGACGCCCCTACCCGCCGTCGGCCCCTCGGCCGCGCTCGTCGAGCGCACCTTGGCGGCGATCAACCGCGCCGCAGCCGCCCGGCCCGCCGCGATGCCCGCCTTCCGCCCCTCCGGCGGCTTCCGCCTCGCCGACCTCGTCTCGGTCGCGGCGGTCCTCATGATCGGCACGTCCATCGCCTGGCCCGTGATGTCGGCCGTCCGTTCCCAGACTCGGCACGCGGCGTGCGCCGCCGGCCTCGGCGGCATTGCCTCGGCGATGGGCGTGTACGCCGGGGACTACGGCGATGCGCTCCCGATGGCCACCGCCTCGCTCGGCGGTTCCACGTGGTGGGACGTCGGGAAGGCCCCGGAGCGGTCCAACTCCGCCAATCTCTTCACCCTCGCCAAGAACGACTACGCCACGGTCCGGGACTTGGCCTGCGCCGGCAATCCCAAGGCCCTCAAGCGGTGCTCGGACACCACCCAGGACTGGGGGTGCCTCGACGAGGTGTCGTACAGCTACTACGTGATGTTCGGCCGCGAGCGACCGACGTGGCGGGGGTCGCCCCAGACCGTCGTCCTGGCCGACCGCTCCCCGGTCGTCCTCCGCGCCAGCCGTGGCGAGACCATCTACGACATGGAGAACTCCCCCAATCATGGGGGGCGTGGTCAGTGGGCCTTGCGGGCCGACGGGTCCACCGCGTGGCTCCCCACCCCGATGCATGGTTCGGACAACATCTGGCTCCCGAAGGGGATCGAGGACGCCCTTCGCGACGCCAAGGCCCGGATCGCCGGTCATGTCCGCGATCAGGTCCGCGCCGGGACCCTCAACCCGAACGCTACCGTGACAGGGACGATCACGATCCGGGGGAACGAGATTCCGGCTTCCGAGGACGACTCCCTCGTCGGTCCGTGACGGGCGGACGCGTCGCGAGCGCAGTCCTTGAACCGGCCATGAGCGGGGTCTACACTCTCCACCCTGCCCGGACCGGGCGGGAGTCTGTGCATCCAGCGCGAAGGATCGGGGCATGCCCAAGAACAAGAGCCACAAGGGTCTGAAGAAGCGGATCCGGGTCACGAAGACCGGCAAGATCCGCCATCGCTCGGCCAACCACAAGCACTTGCGGTCCGGCAAGGGCGGCAAGCGGCTCCGCCAGCTCCGCAAGGACCCCTACATGAGCAGCGCGGACACCAAGCGGCTCGAGAAGCTGCTGTTCCGCCGCCTGCGGGGACGGGACCAGCCCCGCGCCGCCATCCGCCGCAGCCCGTCGCCCGAGCAGCGCAAGGCCGCCAAGGCCGAGGCCGTCGCGGCCCGCTCGCAGGCCGCCTCCGGTGGGGTCGCGTCGTCCGGAGCGGCGTCGGCCCGGCCGGCGACCGCGCGGTCCAAGACCGCCGCCATCAAGACCAAGTCCTAACCGTTCGTCCAACATCGTCCGCCGGGATCCAAGACGGTCGGGTTCACCGCCGCTCCGTTCGGGCACGTTTCGGGAGTTCAGTCCATGCCACGCGTTCGCAAGGGAGCGGCCCGCGCCCAGGCCCGCAAGAGGGTTCTCCGCAAGGCCCGCGGCTACTACGGCACCAAGCACCGCCACAAGTATCAGGCCGTCAACGCCCTGATCCGCGCCGGCGTCTACGCCTATCGCGACCGTCGCCGCCGCAAGCGCGACTACCGCAAGCTCTGGATCGTCCGCATCACCGCGGCGTGCAAGATGCGGGGGACGCGGTACAGCCTCTTCATCAACGGCCTCCGCCACGCCGGCATCGTGCTCAACCGCAAGATGCTCAGCCAGATCGCGATCGAGGACCCCAAGCTCTTCGACGGGATCGTGAAGAAGGCCACAGCCGCCAGCCGCGCCACCCCGGCCTTGGCCTCCAGCGCCGCCTGATGGTCGGATTGATCGATTCAGATCAGCACCCCCGCCGGCGTCGGCGGGGGTGCTTTCATCAGCGGACCGACGCGGCGCCGGAGCGTTCGTCCGGTCGTGATACCCTCGCCTGGGTCGGAACAAACGGGATCGGTCCGGGAGGCGTCGCATGAACTGGTGGGTGGAACAAGCGTGGCAGGACCCGGCGGGCCCCATCGTGCTCTTCTCGTGGGTCTTCTGGGTGATCGGCTCGATCGTGCTCCACGAGCTCGCGCATGGCTGGGCGGCGATCCGCCAGGGCGACGACACGCCCATCGTGACCGGCCACATGACCTGGAACCCGATCGTGCACATGGGCCCAATGAGCTTGGTAGTCTTCGCGCTCCTGGGGCTCGCGTGGGGCCAGATGCCGGTGGATCCGTCGCGGTTCCGGGGCCGGCGCGGAGAGTCCTACGTTGCCGCGGCGGGGCCGGCGATGAACCTGCTGCTGGCGGCCGTGGCCCTGGGCGGGCTCGTGCTTTGGCTGCGCGGGGCGGCGGGCGTCTCGGACCCCATGCGGACGAACGTCGCGATCTTCCTCGAACGCGGGGCGGTGCTGAACATCGTGCTGATGCTCTTCAATCTTGTGCCGGTCCCGCCCCTCGACGGATCGCGGATCCTGGCAGACTTCGTCCCCGCCTACAACAACCTGTGGCGGTCCGAGGCCGGGGGCGTCATCGCGATCGTGGTGATGCTCTTCGCCTTCAACTTCGCGGGGAACCTGTTCTTCGGGTTGGCGGGCGATTTGATCGGCGCCGTGCTGGGCATTTTCCTGTAGGGCGTCGCGAGGGCGCGGGCCCGTTACGCCAGGCCGCAGAGCTTGTACAGCAATCTCGCCCCGACGTTCGCGTCCCATTCCGGAGCGTCGGCCGCTCCGGGAGCGACCTCGACGAGATCGAAGCCAACCACGCGCTTGCCGCTCTCGCGGAGCGCCGCCAGCAGCAGCGCGGCGTGGTTGAAGGACAGTCCACCGGGGACCGGCGTCCCCGTGTGCGGGCAGTTGCTCGGATCGAGGCCGTCGATGTCGAACGAGACGTAGACCAATTCCGGGAGCGCTTCGATGGCCCGGCGCGCCAGGGTCGCGAAAGGAACCCCGTTCGCCAGCTCCTCGGCCCAGAGGTCGTCGTAGTGCACCTCGACGCGCCCGCCTTGGGCGGCCGCGAAGTCGCGCTCGCGCTCGCCCATGTCGCGGATGCCCACCTGCACCAGCTTCACCACGCCCGGAACGCGGGAGAGGACGTTGAACATGATCGAGGCGTGCGACCAGGCGAACCCCTCGAACGCCATGCGGAGGTCCATGTGCGCATCGATGTGCAGGAGGCCGATCGACCCGTGATGCTCGGCGCACGCCCGGATCGCGGCGAAGGGGACCGAGTGCTCGCCGCCGACCACGCCGGGAACCTTCCCCGCCGCCAGCACGCTCCGGGCCCGGGCGTAGACATGCTCGTTGACTTCCTCGGACGCGGCGTCCACACGGCCCAGCAGCGTCGACGTCTCGGAATCCGAGCCCGCGGTCGCGCCGGCGTCGATGAAGCGGCGGGTCAGCTCGCCGACTTCCTCCGACAACGCCCGGATCCGCTCGCTCTCGTCCAGCATGTGGATGCCGCGCTCGTAGATGCGCCCGAAGCGTCGGTCGAGGAGGTCGACCTGCTGGGACGCGGCGAGGATGGCGGCCGGGCCGTCGATCGTGCCGCGTCGGTAGGACGTGGTCGCGTCCCACGGCACGGGGATGAGCACCACGCGGCTCTCGGCCTCGGTGAAGGGCAGGCCGAAGATTCCCGAGCCGGGCGCGGCGGGGGCGTCTGGATCAAAGGGCATGCGCGGGCCTCCGGGCCCCGACGTCGGCGCGGGGACGGAGGATATGGCCCAGCGGGCACGCCCACCGCCGCGGCGCGTACCCTCTCTGGGTGAAGTACGTCGTGATCATCCCGGACGGCGGGGCGGACCTGCCGATCGAGGGTCTGGGCGACCGCACGCCGCTCGAGGCCGCGTCGCTTCCGAACCTCGCCCGCCTCGCCGCGATGGGGCGGGTGGGGGCGGCGGCGACGACCCCGCCCGGGTTCGAGGCCGGCTCCGACGTCTGCTCGATGGACCTGCTGGGGTACGACCCGGCCGTGCACCACACGGGGCGTGCGCCCCTCGAGGCCGCGGCGCTGGGGATCGCGCCGGGCGAGGACGACTGGATCCTCCGGCTGAACCTCGTGACGACCGGCACGGAGGGCGAGCGCGACGGGCTCATGCTCGACCACTCGGCGGGTGCGATCACCGACGTCGAGGCGCGGGCGCTCGTGGCCGACCTCGTGGCCCACTGGCGCGCCGTGGCGCCCGAGCTCGTCCGCGGCGTCGAGGTCACGCCCGGCGTCAGCTATCGGAACATCATGGTCGATGCGTCGGGCAGGTCCTACCGCGACGTGACCACGGTGCCGCCCCACGCGATTCCAGGCGAGCCCTGGTCGCGCCACCTGCCCCACGGCGGCGCGGGCGCCGACGTCCTCACGCGGCTCATGGCGTTGTCGGCGGAGTTCCTGCCGCGGCACGAGGTCAACGCCGCGCGGGTCGAGCAGGGGCTGCGACCGGCCACGATGGCGTGGCTCTGGGGGCAGGGGACGCGGCCCCGGATGACGCCGTTCCGCGAGCGGTACGGGGTGCGGGGGGCGATGATCACGGCGGTCGATCTCCTCGCTGGCATCGCCTCGTACATCGGCTGGGACCGGCTCGAGGTGCCGGGGATCACGAGCTATCACGACACCGACTACGCGGCGCAGGGGCGTGCGACGGTGGCGGCCCTGCGCCGGTACGACCTGGTCTGCTGCCACGTCGAGGCGCCCGACGAGGCGTCGCACCAGGGCGACTGGAAGACGAAGGTGGCCTCGCTCGAGGCGATCGACACGCACATCGTGGGGCCGGTGCTGGCGGCGCTCGAGGCCTACGGCGACCCGGCCTTCAACCCTGATGCGGAGGGGTGGCGGATGCTGGTCATGCCCGACCACTTTACGCTCTGCTCGACCCGCAAGCACGACGCGACTCCGGTGCCGTTCGTGATGGCGGGGGCGTGGGTGCGTTCGCTGGTGCGTCGGCCTTTCACCGAGGCGGCCTCGGCGGAGAGCGACCTGAGGGTCGACCCGGGGTACGAGCTGATGGAGTACTTCCTGAGGGGCGGGCTCGCCGCGGTGCGGGGGCGCTGACGGCGGGAGAACGGAGCGCGCGCATGGCGGACGAGACGGGTGAGGCGGGTGCGACGGGTGAGCGGCGGGCCGAGGACACAGCGAAGGCGGCGGTGCCGACGCCGTACGACATCGCGCCAGAGCCGGCGCGGCAGCGCCCGGTGCCGCCGCCCGCGCCGGGTGATCGATTGCTCGACGCGTTCGACGATGACGCCGATCTCGAACGCGATCCTGAGGTCGAGCGGGCGCTGCGCGGGGGCGGCGGTCCCGCCGCGACGGTTCCCGCGTCACCGCCGGTCGACGCCTTCGTGAAGCCGGGAATGGGGGACGCCAAGGCGGTCGCGCTGGTCGCGGCCGGGGTGCTCCTCGCCGCGGTGATCGTCGCGGGGGTGAACGCGCCGGTCGTGGACGGGAAGTCCCCATGGATCGCCGTCGCGGCCAAGACCCTGTACCTCTCGCTCGTCCACACGCTGACCGGCGTCGGCGCGGTGGCGCTCGCGGCGAAGCTCGCCGAGAAGCCGCTCGGGCGGCTGGACCTCGCCGCGGCCCGCATGCTCGCGGCGGTCTCCATCCTGCAGTTGATCATCCACCTGAACATCCCCATCCCCGGCCGCTTCGACGAGCCCGTCCTCGCCGCGGGGGCGTACTGGGTGACTGTGCAGGCCCTGTTCCGCCTCCGCTCCCTCCCCGCGCTGCACATCGCCGCGTTTCACGCCCTCTTCTGGTTCGCGCTCTGGATGGCCATGCTGCTGCACGCCTGGTCGGTCGTCGCTCCCGCGGCGGGGCCGGCGACGTGATCGAGGGGACGCTCGCGCGGGCGACCGCGGCGTTCCGGGGGCGATTCGGCAGATCGCCGACCCACGCCGCCCAGGCTCCCGGACGGGTCAACCTCATCGGCGAGCACACGGACTACAACGGCGGCTTCGTCCTGCCCATGGCGATCGACCGCGCGTGCGTCGGGCTCGCGGCCGCCCATGAGGGAAGCGGACGGGGCACGGTGCTCGCCGTCGATATCGGCCAGACGTGGGAGGTCGACGACTCGGTCGACCTGACGACGCTCCCGCGGGGAGACTGGCGACGATACGTCGGCGGCGTCATGCGGTCCTTCGCGCGTGCGAATGGCCTTGCGCGACTGCCGCGGATCGACGTCGCCCTCGCGAGCGACGTCCCGCTCGGGGCCGGGCTGTCGAGCTCGGCGGCGCTGGAGGTCTGCCTGGCGACGCTGCTGGAGGGCGTGACCGGCGCGCGGCTCGACCCGCCGGACAAGGCCCGCCTGTGCCGACGGGCGGAGCACGAGTTCGCGGAAGTGCCGTGCGGGATCATGGACCAGTTCATCGCCGTGGCGGGCCGCGCTGGGCACGCGCTCCTGATCGACTGCCGGGACGAGACGGCCGAGCTGGTGTCGCTTCCCGCCGAGTCCGAGGCAGTCGTGCTGGTGATCGATTCCCGGGTGCGGCACGAGCTGGCCGCGGGGGCGTACGCGGCGCGGCGGGCGTCGTGCGAGTCCGCGGCCGGCCTGCTGGGGGTCGGGTTGCTCCGCGAGGCTGGCCGGGTCGGGCCTGCCCAGCTCGCCGCGTTGCCCGACGAGGAGGCGAGGTGCGCGACGCACGTCGTGGGCGAGATCGCCAGGACGCTCGACGCGGCGGCGGCGCTGCGTCGGAACGACCCTGCCGCCGTCGGCGCGTTGATGAGCGCCTCGCACGCGTCACTCCGGGACGACTTCCGCATCTCATGCCCGGAACTGGACCTGCTCGTCGAGGCGGTGGGGGATGTGCCGGGCGTCTTTGGCGCCCGGATGACCGGGGGCGGGTTCGGGGGGTGCGTGGTCGCGCTCGTGGCCCCGGGCGCGGCGGCCAAAGCCGGGGCGGCGGCCCGCTCCGCGTACGCGCGGGCGTATAGCCGGGAGCCGGGCGTGTTCATCGCGCGTTCCGCGGCGGGCGCGGGTCCGATCGCCGTCTAGCCCCGGCCGTGCATCATCCGCCTCAGCATCGGCACGAGCACGAGGAGCACGATGCCCGCGGCGATCGGGGCGATCACGAAGATGAGGAAGAACCCGGCCTGCCCGGGGAGGATGAAGCCCGCCTCGGCGATGCGGTCGACCTGTCCGCTCAGGCGAGCGGCGATGAAGTTGGCGAAGAAGTTGGCGAGGAACCACGTCCCCATCAGGAGGGAGGCGAACTTGAGCGGGGCGAGCTTGGTGACGAGAGAGAGCCCGACGGGGGACAGGCACAGCTCGCCGCAGGTGGCGAGCAGGAAGGCCATGAAGAGGTACAGGGGCGTGACCTTGATCCCGCCCTGGCTCGCCATCGCGCCCAGGACCATGAAGACGAAGCTGATGCCCAGCGTGATGAGGCCGAAGGCCATCTTGGCGGGCGTGCTGGGGTTGGCCCGGGTCCGGGCGAGGCGGACCCAGAGCGTGGCGAAGACCGGGGCGAGGATGAGGATCATGAGCGGGTTGAGGGACTGGAACCACTCCGCCGGGTAGATGGCGGCCACGCCCGACGGGGCACCGACGAGCCAGTTGAGCCACGAGGGGAGAGCGCGGTTGGTCCGCTCCTGCGCGAAGAAGGCCATCGACCCCGAGGCCTGCTCGAAGGCGGCCCAGAAGAAGATCACGAAGAAGGCCACGATGAAGATCACCGCGATCCGCTGCTTCTCCTCGAACGTGAGGGGCGCGGCGCTCGCGGTGGCCAGGGCGGGGTCGGCGGCGCGGCTGGCCGCGGGGGGAAGGCCCAGGCCCGCGAGGTGGCGGGGCCGGCCGATGAGGTACTGGACGATCCCCGCGACCATGCCGAAGCCGGCCGCGCCGAAGCCCCAGGCCCAGCCGTAGCGGATCCGCAGCCAGGCGCAGACCAACGGCGCGAGGAACGCGCCGAGGTTGATCCCCATGTAGAAGATCGTGAAGCCCGAGTCGCGTCGCCCGTCTCCCGGGGCATAGAGCTGGCCGACCATCGTTGAGATGTTGGACTTGAAGAAGCCCGTGCCGAGCACGATGAGAGCCAGGCCGGCGTAGAGCGTGGGAAGCGTCTCGGCCATCAGGGTGAAGTGCCCGGCGGCGATCACGACGCCCCCGATGAGGAGGCAGCGGTGCGTGCCCAGGAGGCGGTCGGCGAGGTAGCCGCCGATGAGGGGCGTCAGGTAGATCAGACTGGTGTACCAGCTCATGAGGTCGCCGGCGCGTTCCTTGCTCCAGTCGAGCCCCCCCTCGCCGGTGTTCGCCGCGACTTCGAGGGTGACGGAGGCCCCGGGCGCGAGGGTGCCCGTGACGGGGGAGGTGCCGTCGGCGACGGTGACGAGGAGCGGCTCGTCGCCCTTCCTGACCGGGGTGACGGAGTAGTCGATCGCGACGTCGGTGGGATTCGTCAGGGTGTAGGCGGTCCGCATCCCCGCGTCCTCGCCCTTGGCGTCCGCGGCGACGGCGACGACGGCGTCCTGGGCGGGAGAGACCACAAGCGTCCCGGCCGGCCCGGCGTCGCGCGGCGGGGCCGCGAACTCTGGCTGATCGACCGCGAAGTGGTGGACGCGGCTCTGCGTGACGCCGTTGGTCTTGTCGGCGAAGGCCACCTCGGACGTGTGCACGCCAGGCTTGAGCGACAGGACAGACGTGATGGTGATGAGATACACCACCAGCAGGGCCTTCATGCCGTAGAACGAGAACCTCTCCCACATCTCGGTCATGAAGAGGACGTAGAGGCCTCTGGGCTGGCGGATCGGGCCGGAGGGGCCCTGCGGCGAAGCGTCGGTGGGTGGGAGGAGCGGGGGGAAACCGGGTCGGGGGTCGGGCATGGGGGTGTCCTGCGGCGGCCGGGGCGGCCGGGGCGGCTGCGGCGGCGAGGATACAGACCCGACGCCCGATGCGAAAGGGGTCAGGCCGTGAACGCGGGGCGGCCCAAGACAAGCGTCGTCCGGATCCAGCGGTCGTCCCACGCGTGGAGCAGCATGGACAGGGGATCGGGGGTGCCCTCCCATCCCGAGTCCGGAAGAATGCAGAGCAGATCGGCCGGAGCCCCCGGGGCCAGCCGACCGGCGTCGTCGTCGCCGAGGGCCGCGGCGTTGCCGGTGGTGATCTGCCACCACGCCCGGGCGGCGGTGGGGGTGGCGCGACCGAGCGAGACGGCGGTGTCGATCATGGCCCGGGCAACGCGGACCATCGAGCGGTCCGGGCCGCCGGCGACGTCGCTGCCGAGGGAGACCGCGACGCCGGCCTCCGCCGCCGCGGCGCGATCCATCGCGCCGGCGTCAAGAAAGAGGTTGGCCGTGGGGCAGTGCGCGATGCCCGCTCCCGACGCCGCGATAACGGCGTGGTCCGCGGCGTCGAGCCAGATGCCGTGGCCCAGCAGGGTGCGAAGGGTCAGCAGGCCGGCGGCGCGGTAGACCTCGACGTACCCGAGCCCGCCGTGCAGCTCGCGGACGAGGTCGCACTCCCGCCTGGTTTCGGCGAGGTGGGTCTGGATCGCCCAGCCGGTAAGGCTTGCCGCGGCCCCCGCCCCGTGCAGCAGTTCGCATCCGCACGAGACGGCGAAGCGGGGCGTGACCGCGGGGTGGATCCGGCCGACGGGCGCGTGATCGACGCACTCGCCCAGGAGCTGTGCCGCGGGGCGGAGGAGCTCGGGCGGCGCGTTCTGGTCCATGAGCACCTGCCCCACGTGGCCCCGGAGCCCGGCCGCAGCGAGGACGCGCCCCGCGGCGCGGGCCGCGGCGTGGTGGACGGTGGCGTAGGCCCCGACGCCGACGGTGCCGAAGGACAGGAGCTGGCGGGCGACGCGGCCGGCCATCTCGCCGGCGAAGTCGGCATCGGCCCAGCGGGCCTCGGCGGGGAAGATCACCCGATCGAGCCAGTCGAGGAGCTCGAAGCCCCGGACGCCGATGGAGTCGAACTGCGGCAGGTGCAGATGGGTGTCGCTGAACGCGGGCGCGATGAGAAAGTCGTCGCCGCCGAAGTCCGCCGCGGGGAGGGAATCGGTCTCCTCGACGGCTTCGATCAGGCCGTCTCGGACGCGGATGGCGCCCCGGCCGAGCCGCACGCCGTGCGCCCCGTCGGGCAGCAGGAGGTGGCCGGAGAGGGTGATGGCGGCGGGGCGACCTGGCACGGCGGGCGAGCGTAGCCGACGCGGTCAGGCGGGTCCGTATAGTCACCCCGCATGCCACGAATCGTCCGAGCGGCGCTGGTGCAGGCCTCGTGCCCCGAGGTGCGGGGCCGATCCATCGCGGACACCAAGGCCGCGATGATCGAGAAGCACCTCGCGCTGCTTGACCGTGCGGCGGCCGGGGGAGCGCGGGTCTGCTGCCTGCAGGAATTGTTCTGCGGGCCGTACTTCGCCGCGGAGCAGGACCCCCGCTGGTGGGACCTGGCCGAGCCCATCGCCGATGTGGCGGGCGCGAAGGATGGGCACGGGCCGACGATCGCGCTGATGATGGAACGGGCGCGGGCGCTGGGGATGGCCATCATCGCGCCCATCTGCGAGGTCGCGCTCGCGGGGGTGTACTACAACACCGCCGCGGTCATCGGGGCCGACGGCTCCTATCTCGGGAAGTATCGCAAGAGCCATCTCCCTCACTGCCACCCGGGGTTCTGGGAGAAGTTCTACTTCAAGCCCGGCGACCTCGGGTACCCGGTCTTCGACATGGGCTTCGCCAAGGTGGGGGTGTACATCTGCTACGACCGCCACTTCCCCGAGGGCGCCCGCGAGCTGGGCCTCGCCGGCGCCGAGATCGTCTTCAACCCCAGCGCGACCGTCGCGGGCCTGAGCGAGTATCTCTGGCGGATCGAGCAGCCCGCGCACGCCGTGGCCAACCAGTACTTCGTCGGCGCGATCAACCGCGTTGGAGTCGAGGGCCCCTGGAACATCGGCGAGTTCTACGGCCAGTCGTACTTCTGCGACCCGCGCGGACAGACCGTGGCGCAGGCCTCTCGCGACCACGACGAGGTGCTCGTGGCCGACCTCGATCTCGACAGGATCGAGGAGGTGCGGCGGGTGTGGCAGTTCTATCGCGACCGGCGTCCCGAGACGTACGACCGGATCGGATCCGTCGCGGGAGGGGCGTCATCATGACCATCTCGGCGACCCTTCGGCCCAGGGCGTTGATCGGCATGGTGCACGTCGGCGCCCTTCCCGGCTCGCCGCGAGGATTGGCGTCGATCGGCGAACTGGCGTGCGGGGCGGTAGGGGAGGCGAACGCCCTCGCCGCGGCCGGGTTCGACGCGATCATCCTCGAGAACATGCACGACGCGCCGTACGTCAACGCCCCGCACGGGCCGGAGACGGTCGCGGCGATGACGCTGGTGACGGTCGAGGTGAGGCGCGCCCTGCCGGCGATGCCGCTGGGCATCCAGATCCTTTCGACCGGCGAGCGCGAGGCGCTAGCTGTCGCCCTCGTGGCGGGGGCTCAGTTCATCCGCTGCGAGAACTTCGTCTTCGCGCACGTCGCGGACGAGGGCCTGCTCGCGACCGCCGCGGCGGGCCCTCTGCTCCGGTACCGCCGCGCCATCGGCGCCGAGCACGTGCGGATCTACGCCGACGTCAAGAAGAAGCACGCCTCGCACGCCGTCACGTCCGACGTTCCCCTCGCGGACGCGGTGGAGGCGGCGGCGTTCTTCGGGGCCGACGGCGTGATCGTCACGGGGGCCGCGACCGGACGCCCGACGGACGTCGCCGACGTCGAGGCGGCGCGCGGCGCCACGACGCTGCCCGTGCTCGTGGGCTCGGGGGTGACGCCCGAGCGGGCCTCGAGCCTCCTGCGTCACGCCGACGCTTTGATCGTGGGCTCGTGGATCAAGCATGGGGGCGTCTGGTCGAACGCGGTCGACCCGTCGAGGGCCCGCGCGATGGCGGAGGCGGTCGCGTCGGCGCGGGCGGAGGTTGCCTCTCGAGGCGACGGGTGAGCGAGAACCGAGCGTGAGCGGGTGGAACTCCGGAGTGTCCAGAGTACCCCGTCGCTCACGCACGCACCGTTCAGCCCCCATTTGCTCGCCTCGCTACACTCCCGCCCGATGAACTTCGACACGATCATCCGCGGCGGCACCGTTCACACGGCCGAACGCTCATTCGCGGGCGAGGTCGGGATCCGGGGGGAGACGATCGCGGCCCTCGGCGGGCCCGGCACCCTTCCCGCCGGCCCGGCCACCTCCATCATCGACGCGACCGGCATGGACGTCCTCCCCGGCTGCCTCGACGTCCACGTCCACCTCGAACTCCCCTTCTGCGGCACCGTCTCGTGCGACGACTTCGACTCGGGCTCCAACGCCGCCCTCGCAGGCGGCATCACGACAGTCCTGGACTTCGCCATCCCCGCCGCGGGGCAGACCCTCCGAGACGCGCACGAGGCGTGGCTCGCCAAGGCGGCGCCAAAGGCTCGCGTCGACTACGCGTGGCACCTCGCGATCACCCGCGATGAACACCTCGCCGAAGTCGGGGCGATGGTCGCCATGGGCCTGCCCACGTTCAAGGAATTCATGATCTACGAGAGCGAGGGGTGGATCAGCGACGACGCCCGGCTCTTCTCGACGCTCGAGCTGATGCGCCGGCACGACGGGATGCTCCTGGTCCACGCCGAATCCAGCCGCGTCCTCGATGAACTGATCCGCCGCCACCACACCCCGGACCTCATGCGGCGGCACGGGGCCCGACTCCACGCGGTCACCCGTCCCGCCTTCATCGAAGCCGAGGCGGTCGAACGGGCCTTGCACTGGTCGGAGGTGACCGGCGGCAGGCTCTACATCGTTCACTTGTCGACCGGCCGCGCGGCCGACCTCGTCCGCGCCGCCCAGGCCCGCGGCGTTCCCGCCTTGGCCGAGACGTGCGTGCAATACCTCGCCCTCGATCAATCCGTCTTCGACGGCCCCGACGCTCACCTGTTCGCCTGCTGCCCCCAGGTGAAGTCCCGCGAGGACTTGGACCGCCTGTGGTCCGGGCTCGATCAGGAACTCAGCGTCGTCTCCACCGACACCTGCTCGTTCACCAGGGATCAGAAGGCGATGTGGTGGAACGCGGACGGCGGGTACGGCGACTGGACGAAGATCCCCATGGGTCTCCCCGGCCTCGACACGATGATCCCCCTGATGCACACCCTCGGCGTTCGCCAAGGCCGCCTGACCATGTCCGATCTCGTCCGTCTCTGCGCCGTGAACCCCGCGCGGATCATGGGACTGTGGGGCCGCAAGGGCGACATCGCCCCCGGCTTCGACGCCGACATCGCCATCATCGATTCCGCCCGCGAGGTGGTCGTCCGCCCCGACGCCCTCCAGAGCCGCTGCGACTGGTCCCCCTATGAAGGGATGCGGCTTTCGGGCTTCTCGCGGACGACGCTGGTCCGGGGGCGGGTCGCGTGGGACGACGGGCGCGTCGTCGCCCCCGCGGGCAGCGGTCGGTTCTTGCCCAGGTCGGCCCCCGGCCGCCTCTAACGGATCGGTAGGAACCGCGCAGAACCGCGACGGGTGAGGCCGTGGCCCGCATCCTCCTTCGGTTGTAGACTCGCCACCCCGGCCCGCCGGACCGGGGCGACCGCATCCATACGGGGACGAACCTTTGACCACTCCGACTCCGCGTCCGACCCGCCCTTCCCACGTCGCGGCCGGGGCCGTCGCGACCCTCCTCGCCGCCGCGGCCATGACCTCCGCACCCGCCGCCGCGCGGGCCGATGTCCAGCCCCAGGCGACGATGCTCCGCTTCCCCGACATCGGCCCGACGCACATCTGCTTCGTCTACGCGAACGACATCTGGCTCGTCCCGCGCGAGGGCGGGGTCGCCACCCCCCTGGCCAGCCCTCCCGGCCTCGAGCAATACCCGCGCTTCAGCCCCGACGGCAAGACCGTCGCCTTCGTCGGCAACTACGAGGGGAACCGCGACCTCTACACGATGCCCGTCGATGGCGGCATCCCGACCCGCGTGACGCACCACCCCTCGACCGAGACCCTCGCCGACTGGACGCCCGACGGCCGCCTCCTCTTCATGACCAGCGGCCTGGGCGGCCTGGGCCGCATGTCCCAGCTCTGGACCGTCGCCGCGTCGGGGGGGCTGCCGACGCAGATGCCCGTCCCCTACGGCGGCTTCGGCGCCGTCAGCCCCAACGGCACGCTTCTCGCGTACACGCCGCACTCGACGGACAACCGCACCTGGAAGCGGTATCGCGGCGGCATGGCCACCGACGTCTGGGTCTACAACGTCAAGGACGACACGTCCCGCAAGATCACCGACTGGGAGGGGACCGACACGATCCCCATGTGGGTGCCCGGCGGTGGCGGCAAGGACGGCAAGGACGGCAGGGGCAAGAGCAAGGGCGACGACTCGGTCGTCTACTACCTCTCGGACAACGGCCCCGAGCACCGGCTCAACCTCTGGTCCTTCGACCTCGACGACGGCGAGCGGACCCAGCTGACGAAGTTCGAGGACGACGACGTCCGCTGGCCCTCGGTGGGCCCCGGCGAGCGCGGCAAGGGCGAGATCATCTTCCAGCTCGGCTCGGAGCTGCGCGTCCTCGACCTCGCCACCAAGAAGGACCGTGTCGTCAAGGTCGCGATCCCCGGCGACCGGCCCACCGTGCGGCCCCGCACGATCGACGCGTCCAAGTTCATCACCGGCGCGAGCATCTCCCCCTCCGGCAAGCGCGTCGCCATCGAGGCCCGGGGCGACATCTGGTCCGCCCCCGCCAAGGAGGGCGTCGTCCGCAACCTGACCCGCACCGACGGCGTCTACGAGCGCTACCCGGTCTGGTCCCCCGATGGGAAATCGATCGCCTACTTCTCCGACGAGAGCGGGGAGTATGAGCTGTACGTCCGGCCGTCCGACGGTCGCCCCCCCGATCCCAAGGACAAGGACGAGAAGAAGGACGACGACAAGAAGGACGAGGACAAGTCGAAGGTCGCGAAGAAGGACGACGACCGCAAGGCGGACGACGACGAGAAGGATGACGGCGGGGACGCCGCCGATGCGAAGGAGGTGGCGCCCGGCCCCGCCCAGACCCTGCTCCGCGCCGGCGAGCCGCGGAAGCTCACCGCGCAGGGTGCCGGCTTCCGCAACGCCCCGACGTGGTCCCCTGATTCGAAGCGGATCGCATTCCTCGACGAGAAGCTCCGCGTGCTGGTCGCAGACGCCGCGACGGGCGACGTGGACGTGGTGGACACGGACCCATGGGACGACATCACCGGCCTGAGCTGGTCCTCGGACTCGCGCTGGCTCGCGTACGCCCGCTCCGACGAGGGGAACACGCAGCGCTGCGTCTGGCTCTGGAACGCGGATTCCGGCGAGCGGACGCGGGTGACGAGCCCCATGTTCAACAGCTACGCCCCCTGCTTCGACCGCAAGGGAGAGCACCTCTTCTTCGTCTCCAACCGCAGCATCGAGGACCCGGTCTACAGCGACATCGACCAGAGCTTCGCCTATGCCGGCACCGAGCAGCTCTTCGCCACGACGCTCCGCAAGGACCTCAAGAACCCCTTCGGCCCCAAGAGCGACGAGGAGGAGATCAAGAAGGACGACGCCGGGAATGATGACGACAAGAAGGACAGCGACGAGAAGAAGGAGGGCGGCGAGGAGAAGGACGATGGGAAGGACGACCAGTCCGACGACGACGCCGGCGACGAGAAGGACGACGACAAGAAGAAAGACGACGAGAAGAAGGACGACGCCAAGGCCCGAGCCAAGAAGGACAAGGACGCTCCTAAGGAGGTCAAGATCGACCTCGACGGCATCGAACGCCGCGTGATCGCCGTTCCCATCGACGCCGGCTCCTTCGGCCGCGTCGGCGTCACGCACGACCACAAGCTGATGTACGTCCGTCAGGCCGCCTCCGGCTCGGGCGGCGACGCGATGATCAAGATCCTCGACCTCTCCGACGAGACCCGCGAGGAGAAGGACGTCGTCAAGGCCGGCGGCTTCGAGCTCTCGGCCGATGGCAAGAAGTTCCTCATCCGTCGCGGCGGCAGCGCCGCCGCCGTCCACGAGGCGACCGCGGGGGGGGGCAAGCCCACCACCGTGGTGACGGCGGGCATGACGGCGTCCATCGACCCCCGCGACGAGTGGAAGCAGATCTTCCAGGACGTCTGGCGGATGTACCGCGACCTCTTCTACGACGGCTCGATGCACGGCGTCGACTGGGCCGCGATGCGCGCGCACTACGGCGCCATGATCGAGGACTGCGTGAGCCGCGAGGACGTCGCCTTCGTCCTGGGAGAGCTCATCAGCGAACTGAACGTCGGCCACGCCTACGTGACGGGCCCCGGCGACGTCCAGCAGCAGCCCACGACCAGCGTGGGCATGCTCGGCTGCGACTACGAGCTCGTCGGCGAGGGAGACGACGCGGCCTACCGCATCAGCCGCATCTACGAGGGCGGCCCGTGGGACGCCGACGCCCGCGGCCCCCTGAGCGCGCCCGGCGTCAACGTCGAGGTGGGCGACTACCTCCTCGCCGTCGACGGTATCCCCGTCGACACCTCCAAGGACCCCTGGGCCGCCTTCGTCGACACCGCCGACCGGCCGACGACCATCACCGTCTCCAAGTCCCCCGCGGTCGACGACTCCACCCGCGACGTCCTCGTCAAACCCCTCGGCGGCGAGGGGAGCCTCCGCTTCCGCTGGTGGATCGAGCAGAAGCGGGCCGCCGTCGAGAAGGCCTCCGGGGGCAAGGTCGGATACGTCTACGTCCCCAACACCGGCGTGGACGGCCAGAACGAGCTCTTCCGCCAGTATTACGGCCAGCGCGACAAGGCCGCCATGATCATCGACGAGCGCTGGAACGGGGGCGGTCAGATCCCCACCCGCTTCATCGAGCTCCTCAACCGCCCGCTCACCAACCTCTGGGCCCGCCGCTACGGCGCCGACATGGTCTGGCCCCCAGACGCGCACAACGGCCCCAAGTGCATGCTCATCAACGGCCTTGCCGGCTCCGGCGGCGACGCCTTCCCTTGGTACTTCCGCCAAGCCGGGCTTGGCAAGCTCATCGGCACCCGGACCTGGGGCGGCTTGGTGGGCATCGGCGGGAAGCCGCCCCTGATGGATGGCGGCGGCATCAGCGTCCCGGACTTCGCGTTCTACAAGAAGAACGGCACTTGGGGCGTGGAGGGCCACGGCGTCGACCCCGACATCGAGGTGATCGACGATCCCGCGAAGATGACCAAGGGCCGCGACCCCCAGCTCGACCGCGCCGTCGAGCTCATGCTCGAGGAAATCAAGGCCCGCCCCTTCATCAAGGCCAAGCGCCCGGGAAACGCGGACCGGAGCCGCATGGGGATTCCCGAGGCGGACCGGTAGGGTCTCGTCGAGCCGTGTGAATCATCAGTCGGCGGTCCCAGCGAAACGGCCTTCCCGCTCCGGGAAGGCCGTTTTCGCGCGCCGGCCGCATCCCCTAAGTGCGGGTTTCACTCGGCCGTCACCCGCCCCTCAGCGGGGTGGACGAACCTTCTCCTGTCCAAGTGATCGCGAACAGACCGGGTACTCCGACCACGCGGCCGGGGGATCCCCATCAGGAGCACTCCATGGCTAGCAACTACGACCGGAACGACGCGGGCCGCAAGGGCCTCGACAAGACGCCCGACGCCAACACCGACCCCATCACCGGCGAGCACGGCGCCCATCCCATCGGCACCGGCATCGGGGCCACCGGCGGCGGCCTCGCGGGCGCGGCGATCGGCGCGATCGGCGGTCCCATCGGCATCGGCATCGGCGCCGCCGTCGGCGCGATCGTCGGCGGCCTGGCCGGCAAGGGCGCCGGCGAGGCCCTGAATCCCACCGTCGAGAACGAGTACTGGCAGAACGAGTACCGCAACCGCCCCTACGTGAAGCGTGAGGCCAAGTACGAGGAGTACGCGCCCGCCTACCGCTACGGGTGGGAGAACGCCGCCACCTACGGCTCCCAGGGCCGCCGCTTCGACGAGGTCGAGCCCGAGCTCGCCCAGCGCTGGTCGACCTCCCGCGGCAGCTCCACCCTCGAGTGGAACAACGCCAAGGACGCCGCCCGCGACGCCTGGTCTCGCGTCGAGGGCCGCTCTGACAAGGCCTCGTACGCCGGCTCGGCCCAGGTCGCCGACGACAAGGAAGTCCGGTCCACGCTGAACGACCTCATCAAAATCTGCAAGGACGGGGTCTACGGCTTCCGCACCGCCGCCGACAAGGTCGACGGCGCCTATGCCGACCTCTTCCGCCAGTTCGCCGCCGAGCGCGATCAGCTCGCCGCCGAACTGCAGAACGAGGTCTCAAGGCGTGGCGGCGACCCCGACGAGGGGGGCGACGCGGTCGGGGCGATCCACCGCGGGTGGATCAACCTCAAGTCCGCCCTGACCGGAGGCCAGAAGGCGATCATCGACGAGGCCGAGCGGGGCGAGGACGCCGCCGTCGCCGCCTATCGCAAGGCGCTCGAGAAGCGTCTCCCCGCCGACGTCGAGACCATGCTCAACCGCCAGTACGCCAAGGTCAAGGCCGCGCACGATCGCGTCCGGAACATCAAGCACTCGATGGCCTGACCGCCGTCCAGCCCACCGCCGCCCCCCGCATTCGTTCACGCGTGGGGCGGCGGGGCTATTCCCGAGGCTCGAAACCCGGTCCCCGTGCGCGGCCCACCGCCGCGCCCGAGGCCGGGTTTTCGGTCGTTTGACCCGGTCTGCCCGGACGGCGACGATGATCGGAATGCCGGCTCCCAGCCTGATCCATCCCACCGACGACGGCCTGCACTGCGCCGAGGGTGGGTTCCATCTCGACCCGTGGCGCCCGGTCGAACGCGCGGTCGTCACGCACGCCCACTCCGACCACGCCTCGCCCGGCTGCGGCTCATACCTCTGCTCGGAGGAGTGCGAGCCCGTCCTGCGTCTCCGGATCGGCGCGTCCGCTTCGATCAACGCCGTCCCCTTCGGGCGGAACGTAGACGTCGGCGGCGTCCGCGTCTCGCTCCACCCCGCAGGTCACATCCTCGGCTCGGCGCAGGTCCGCGTCGAACGCCGCCTCTCGACGGACGCCGCGGCAGGGCCCGTCGGCGAGGTCGCGGTCTTCACGGGCGACTTCAAGGACGTCCCCGACCGCACCTGCACGCCGTTCGAGCCCGTCCGCTGCCACACGCTCATCATGGAGAGCACCTTCGCCCTCCCGGTCTACCGCTGGCCCTCGCAGGACTCGGTCTTCGCCGAGATCAACGCGTGGTGGCGGGCCAACCGCGACGCCGGCCGCACCAGCCTCGTCTTCGCATACGCCCTCGGCAAGGCCCAGCGCGTCCTCGCCGGGCTCGATCCCTCCATCGGCCCCATCGGCGCCCACGGCTCGGTCCGCCGCATGAACTTCGGCTACGCCGCACGCGGCGTCGCCCTCCCCGAGACCCGACCTGCCGCGGGCGCTGCCGTCAAGGCCCTGCAGGGCGTAGGCCTCATCGTCGCTCCCCCCTCCGCGAACGGCTCGACCTGGGCCCGCAAGCTCGGCGGCCGCGAGGGCGTCAGCACCGCGTTCGTGAGCGGGTGGATGATGGTCCGAGGCTCGCGGCGCCGACGCGCCGTCGACCGCGGCTTCGTCCTGAGCGACCACGCCGACTGGCCCGGCCTGCTCCGCGCCATCGACGACAGCGGGGCCGAGCGCGTGGGCGTCACGCACGGCTTCTCCGACACGCTCGTCCGCTGGCTCGGCCATCACGGACGCGATGCCTACATCGTCCCCTCCCGCTACGAGGGCGAGCGCACCGAGAACGACGACCCGGCCCCGGAGCCCGACGACCCCCGACCCGCGCCGGAGGCCTCCCCCTAGCCATGCGTCGCTTCACCCGCCTCTACCTCGACCTCGACGAAACCAACCGCACCAGCGAGAAGGTCGCCGCGCTCGAGGCCTACTTCCGCGCCGTCGATCCCGCCGACGGCGCCTGGGCCCTCGTGTGCCTCGCGGGGAAGCGACTCCGCCGCGCGGTCTCCTCGACCCTCATGCGCGACGCCGCCGCCGCCGCCTCCGGCACGCCCGCCTGGTTGGTCGACGAGTGCTACGAATCCGTCGGCGACCTCTCCGAGACCCTCGCCCTGCTCCTGCCCGACGCGCCCCCCGATCCCACCCTCACCCTCACCCGCGTCTTCGAGGACATCCTCCGCCCCATCGGCCACGCCGACCCACCGACCGCCGCGGCCATGCTGACGCGGGCGTGGACCCGCCTCTCGACGCACGAGAAGCTGGTCTTCCACAAGCTCATCAGCGGCAGCTTCCGGGTCGGCGTGCAGCGTCGCCTCCTGGTGCGCGCCCTCGCGGCCGTCGCGGGCGTCGACGAGGCGGTGATGGCCCACCGCCTCACCGGCACCCTGATCGCGACCCCCGCGGGGTACGCCCGCGTCATGAGCCCCGAGGCCGGGGGCGACGACGCCGCGCGGCCGTACCCGTTCTGCCTCGCCCACCAGCTCGACGAGGAGCCGAGCGTGCTGGGCGACGCGCCGTCGTGGCAGGCCGAGTGGAAGTGGGACGGTGTCCGCGCCCAGCTGCTCCGCCGCGGCGGAAATAGCTACCTGTGGTCCCGCGGCGAGGAACTGATCTCGGAGCAGTTCCCCGAGATCACCGCCCTCGGACGCGAACTGCCAGACGGCACCGTCCTGGACGGCGAGGTGCTCGCGTGGCGCCTCGGCCTGGGGGGCGCGCCCGAAGGGCCGCTGCCCTTCAACGACATCCAGAAGCGCCTGGGCCGCAAGAGCGTCCAGGCCGGCCTCTTCGACGACACCACCATGGTCTTCATGGCCTATGACCTGCTGGAGGAGGGCGGACTCGACCTCCGCGCCCTCCCGCTCGCCCAGCGCCGCACGAGGCTCGAGGCCCTCCTCGCCCCGCGCGTCGCGGGGAACA
>Ga0105046_10004509_pt1 | contig 22171 bp, 6 predicted proteins | sample MAT03_FD_78385 | JGI IMG/M metagenome (GOLD analysis project Ga0105046, IMG submission 78385) | Freshwater microbial communities from Lake Fryxell liftoff mats and glacier meltwater in Antarctica - MAT-03 (megahit assembly) | ecosystem: Environmental > Aquatic > Freshwater > Ice > Liftoff...
GCTGGGTGGCCGTGGCGGGCTCCATCGGCACATCTTTGCCAGGACGCTACGTGCAATTCGCACACAAATAGCTGTCTGCGCTGCTGGAACGGCACGTGCGTACGGCGTATGCAAGCTGGCTGATTACAGAAACGGTCGTGTAGGGTATTTTAGATCGTTTTGGCGGCATTTGGGGACAATTTATCTAGGCGGGTGTTTTGGATGTTCAAGCTCACTAACCTTACTCAGGGTTTGTCGCTGCAGGAAGCCGTAGCCCTGGGACGGCCAACGCTCTATAGTGAGGAGCCCGATCAGTGCTTGTGGTACGTGCCGACGCTGACCCTTCGCACCACGTGCCGCAAATTTGATCTCCTTGGTGCCAGTGGCATAGGAGTATGAGGCTGTCTCAGGAGATTTAACACATTCTTAATAGACAGACGCCCGGGCACAGCGTATACTCCGACCATCCCCTTGGTATTTTGATCTAAACACCGTGCCATTCTTCCGAGATCTGGTTTTGCCCGCACTCCACTCCTATAGCAGGAACCGCTTTGTAGGATGCGGTGATGAAGGGAAGGGCGTTGATGGCCGCACCTAGCGCCGATGCGATTGCCCGCGAGCTTAGTGGTGGGACTGACGCGACGTGGCGCGACTTCGCTGCGCGCATGAAGCGGGAAACCGAAGCAGTTGAGCCGAAAGAGAGTGACGATGTTCTGGTGAATGGCAAGTTCCTAGGCCATGCAATTGATGGTGGAGTCTCGCTGCTCGTCCGGCGCAGGCTGCGCAAGGCCGAGTTAAGCCTGAGCAGGGAGCAGTGGGACGCGATCGCGCCGAAGATCCTTACCATTGGCGGCATCAGGCCAAAGAGGGGGAGCCCCGACGTCCCCGACCGTGGCCATGGCTGGGGCGATTCGTTTGATATCAATGCTGACCGCTGCCCCTACTTGATCGGCGAGGGCCCTGAGGCCGAGCTTGACGCCGAGTTGCGTCCGGTCTACAACCGTATCGCCGAGCTCATACTCGGCCGCAAGTCCGTCATCCCTAGGCTAAGGGAGCGTCAGACCACTCAGCCGGAGGCAGTCCGTGCCCTCTGGCACGAGCTGGAGGCCGAAAGTGATGCCTTCAAGCGCTATTTCAGCCTGCTCAATAACCGCAACAACATGCCGACAGTGGTGAACTGGGTGCGTGCGAATAGTCCGCAGGCTAGCCTACCACCTGAAGGCCTGTCGTACGAGGAGCTCTTGAAGCAGTACCTAATCCTTGCCCAACAGCCGAAGCTCATCGACTTAAAGACTGGCAACGAGCGCAAGCTGGCTCCCAAGCCGACCAAGCAAGGCGACCGTCCGTTCGCCCACAGCGACCCCCGCGACGGCTTCCTCGACGCCCTACCCGAGGAGTTGGTCGTGGCTCTCGTAAAGGCAGGACTCGACTGGGGCGCCTGTGCAATGGGGTCCCAGTCGGGCGATCTCATGCACTTCCAATATGTTGGCCCTGGCTCGAACAAGGTGAAAATTCTAGAAATTACTCGGCGGCTTGCGCAGCAAGAGCCTGTGCCGGATCGTCCCCTCAATGAGCCCACTGAGGCCCTGGCACAGATCCTCGAGACTGGGCAGGCGGCCCTGGGTTCTAACCTGGCGGCGCTGGCCGGGTCCGCGCCGGGCGTCGCCGAGGCTCTCGATACCCTCGCCGCGCTTCTCACAGCAGTGAAGGCAGCTGGGCAAGCCGACGACGCGCTGGTGGACCGGGCCCTGGCAGGGGTGCGCGCGGTGCGGCCAGCGTAGAGGCGACGGAAGAAGGTCGAAGGTGGACAGCAACGGGGGCGATTGGGACCCGCTTTAGCCAGAAAGGGTTGCGCGTGGCGCTCACACTCGGCGACGGCCCCTTGCCCACTGACTTAGCCCGTGCGGTGATCGAGCGGGCCACGGCTCTGCTCAACAAGCTTGCCGACACACGCCCCTCAGCCCCTGGCGGCATCGGCGTCCAATGGGATCGCTTCGACCTCGACCTGAGCGACGGCCTCGCGGTGACCTTCGACCGGCTGCGCCTGGGGGGCGGCCCGCTTGCCCGCGCGCAGCTTGCCTTCGACGTGCGGCTGAGCTTCAAGGGCGAGGCCTTCGACAAGGCTGGCTCGTACTTCCGCCGCAGCAGCGGCGAGGATCTGCCACTCGAGAACGTCCATATCGGCGAGCGTAGCCTGACGATCCAGTGGCGCGACCGCGCGCTGGGAGCGTGGCTCGGGCCGTTCCTGCCAAACACCGGAGCCCTGGGCGATGGACTCGAGACTACGCTCACTCTGCGGCTGCTCTTCGGCGCCGCTGGCGATCCCCTGCTGCGCGAGGCGCGCCTCGACTGGGCGCCCCCCGGCGGGGAGCCTGCGCGCCTGCGCCTACCCGGCCTGCGCGCCGAGGCGCCCACCGGCACCCGGCTGAGCCTGTTGCTCCTCGACCCTCTCGGTGACGCGCCGCGGGTGAGTCTGTGCGCGACGACGGCGGGCGCGACGCCCCTCACCCTGAGCTCGACCTTCGCCTGGGGCCGTGACGACGAGCGCGAGCTGCAGCCCGAGGAGCGCGAGGTGGAACCTCTCTTCCGTCTGAGCCTCGTGCCAAAGGATCGCTTGACGCTCGTGCTGCTTGAGCTGCCCCTGGGCGGCGGCGGGCTGCCGAGCCTCCTCCGCCAACTGCCGGACCACCTGTCTGAACTCGACATCACGAAGCCGGAGGAGCTGGACACGCCGACGCTCTATGCGCCCATCGGGCCGCGCGCGAGCGACTGGACGGCCAGCTTCACCGTCGACCTCTCGGCCGCCTACGATCTGCCCTTCCTCAAGCAGGGCGGTCCAGCGGGCCAGCTGATTAGCCTGGTACTTCCGACGAAGGACCAGGGCGAGGCCGTCGCGGGCGGGGAGGACAAGGCTCTGGTTAACCTCCCGGTTGACCTCAACAAGGGGACGGTGAGCTTCCCGATCGGGGTGCAGCTGCGCATCGCGGCGCCCGGGCTGGGCGACGGGCTGGACATTACCTTCTTCGCCCGCCTGAGCTTCGGGCTGGCGCGCTTCGCGCTGGAGGTGGACCACGAGGGCGGCATACCGCTCTTCTTCGCCAAGGAGCGCATCGAGGGTAAGCGCTTCCTCGGTCTGGGCTGGCGCCTGAGCGGACGCAAGGACGACGAAGGCTACCACTACTTCACCCTGGCGACGCGCAATGGGAACTACCAAGTCCACATGGCCGAGGGCGCCTCGATCGAGCTGGAGTACGACCGGGCGAGCAAAGACCCGATCGGCTTTGGGGTGCGCGACTTCGCTCTAAGCCCCGCCGGCCTCAACTTGACCGCCGAAGTGCTCGACCGGCCGGTGCGCCTCAACGGCCTGGAGACGCGCTTCCGCTTCACCAACAGCCACTTCGAGGTGCGCGAAAACCGCATCGCCGACTTTACGATCGCCGGCTCGGGGCCGCTGCCGCCAGACCTGGTGGGTGACAGCAGCGCCGACATCGCCATCCAGTTCTGCCAGACGTCCGACGGAAGCCTCAAGCTGGTGTCGAGCACGGCGCGCTTACGCGGGAACAAGCTGCTCGACTGCCGAGGTACGCGCTTCCAGTTCCAGGTGGACGCGCTGGGGCTACAATTCGTCGACGACGGGCGCTACCACCTCTTCTTCACCCTGACGGGCAGCGCCCAGTTCAAGCTGGCTACGAGTGACGACGTGGACGGGCCGCTGGCGCTGCTGCCAAACATCAAGATCGACATGATCGAGTGCCCGCTGACGGGCGACGCCAGTGTGATCGGGCGCCACGTCAAGTTTCTGATCGAGCTGCCCAAGCCGAAGTCGTTCAACTTCCTTGGCTGCTTCGAACTGGAGCTGCGGGCCTTCGGCTTCTCGCCGCAAGCGCCCGAGTTCGGCGGCGTGGGGGCGGTGCGTCTAACAGGGCAGCTGAAGTTCGCCCAGGGGCCGGGCGACGTGCTTGACCCACGCCACGATTACCACGCGCTGGTGATCGGGCTGCCGGAACCGGGCTCGTTCAAGCCGCGCATCCACTTCAAGCACCTGGCGGTGAATATCGGCTTCGGCAGCGCCTTCAAGCTCGCAGGTGTGGTCAATTTCCGCGACGACCCCCTCGAGACGGGGCTGATCGGCGGCGGCTCACTGGAGATCCAGGGCATGCCGAGCTTCGTCGGCATCTTCGGCTTCACGCGCATCAGAGTCGACGAGCACTCGCCTTGGCTGCGGGCGTGGTTTATCTACGTTGAAGGGCGCAAGCTGAGTCTGCCAATTCCAATCGTGCAGCTCTACATCCGCGAGGTGGGCCTGGGCTTCGGCTACCGCTACACTTTAACAAGTATTAAGGTAGCCGACCGGACGGACGACGTGAAGGAACTGCTGCGGCAGCTGCAGGTGCTGGCGCGCACGCAGGCCGACCTGGCGAAGATCGAGAGCTGGACCGCCGACCCCGAGGGCGGCGACCCGCGCTGGACAATCGTGCTGCGCGCGATGATCTCGCAGACCTCGGCGGCGCCGACGCCTCTGACCTATAACCAACTGGCCGAGCAGGACCTCTCGTGCACGTTCCTCTTCGACGTCGTGATCGCCTTCCGCAGCACGCTGACCTTCTTCATGGTCGGGCGGGCCTGGCTGAACACGAACTATGCGGACTACTACAACGACGTCAACGGGACGCGCGGCAACCCACTGTTCACAGGCTTCATCCTGCTCGACCCGCGGCGCAAGCGCTTCCTGGCCAACGTCGAGAAGCCGGGCGGCGCGCGGCCGGGCGACCACCCGCCGCTGCCGGCGATCGTCAACGAGGCGATCGCCAATAGCCGCTTCTCGGCCACGCTGCTGATCGAGCCGGGGCTCTTCCACTACGAGCTGGGGTGGCCCAACCAGCTGCGTTGGCAAACCTCGATCGGCCCGCTAGCTCTGGAGTTCCAGGGTGGCTTCATCTTCCGCGTCTCCTCCACCGAGCTGGTAATTGGGCAGAGCTTCCTGGCCCGCGGCAAGCTCGACATTGATGCTAGCCTTGACCTGGGCATCGTCGGGGCGCGCGTGACGGCCCGGGCGCGTATCGCGTACGGGGCGCGCTACATCGGCGTGGTGGCCTTCGAGAAGCCGAGGGAGAACTCGGCGCTCTACGGGGCGATCGGGCTTGAGGTGCAGATCGCGTTCTCGATCGAGCTGTGGCTGAAGATCGAGCTCGTCTTCACCTCGATCAAGCTCAGCTTTCGCTTCAGTATGAGCATCGGCTTCACAGCCAGCCTTGAGGCCGGTATCAAGGGCCTCAACCCTCCAGGCCTACGCGGCACCGGCACGGTATCATTCTCTGCCATGGGCCACAGCCTGAATGTGGGTGTGAGGATCGGCGTCAACGAGCCAGCCGTCACGGCCGCAAAAGCGTTGACCGACCGGTTCCTGAATGTCGGCTTGGAGGCGACGGAGGTGGAGCCGGTGCCGGGTACGACGGCCAGTGGGGCGCCTGCGAATCTCCTGGGCGCGGCCGTGCCCCTGGCCGCCGCGCGGCCGCGCCTCCTGGCCAATGACGTGGACGCGCCGGGCTTCAGCGTGCCGGGCTACAGCATCTTCGTCATCCGGCAGGCCCCCGCGTGGGACCCGGGCCATGTTTACTTCGTGCTGCTGCCGAGAGGCGAGCGCTATGTGACCATCGATGGCGCCGAGCAGTGCGTGCCCGAGAAGGGCTTCCTCCCGCCGCCCCCCCTCGACGAGGCGGGGAAGGTGCGGACGGTCGCCGCCGACTTCACGCTTCATGTACCTGGCGTTGGCGCGGGCCTGACCTTGGGGCAGTACGACCCGCTGACGGGGCGCTGGGAGCCGCGTACGGAGCCGACATTTGGCTGGCGGGCCAACTGGGACGCCACGGTGGTGACAATCAACGAGCAGCGCGATGCGACAGGTGGCAGGCCGGGTGCGCCAATCAACCAGAAGGACGGCCTCTCGCTGGCCACCTACCTGGCCTACACCTTCAAGCTGAAGCCCGAGACTCGTGTGCCGACACCGATCGGCGACCCGAACCCGCTGCCGGGCGTCGAGCGTATATCCGACCCGCGCGTGCAGAGCCCGTCTGACAACTCGTACGAGGCAGCAGTGCGTGGCGCGGTCGAGCAGTTTGCCGGGTCGCCCTTCTTCCGCAACGACCCGAATCAGCGCTACGATCAGCTACTCGGCGCGGCGTTCCATACTGATACGACGATCTACGCGCGAAGCGGCCAGGTGGAGGAGCGGGGCGACAAGAAACTCTCGGCGGCCCAGAACAACCAGCAGGCCCACGAGCTGCGGAGCATAGTTGTCCACGACCTGATCGCCGACCTACGCGAGTATCTGGCGGAGAGGGACGAGGCAGCGCGGGCTCGGCTGGCCGCCGGCTCGATTGCCTTCCAGCTCGGGCTGGTCTTCCACCTCGATAGCGCGGACGATCAGCGGCCCGACTGGCTCGACGAGCTGATGCCCGACGCAAAGGGCCCGACGATCTCACAGCGTTCGCAGGTCGACGCGCTCAATCCCACGGAGCCGCCGCGACCGGTGAAGGTCTTCAACCTGCTCGACGCCGACTTCAAGGCGACGCCGCCGCAGTTCCAGCAAGTGTGCCAATACGCCGACGCCAGTGCGATTGCCATCGCGTGGGAGTTGACGTGGAGCAAGCCGCCCGCCGCAGGCTGCACGCCAGCACAGGCCGACCCCGAGCATCATCTGGTGCACTACGCTGTGCGGCGCGTTGCCCTTGACAGCCGCGAGCCCGAGCTGAGCTACACCTTCAAGCCAGGCCACGCTCTGCACCGCGACCTCGAGGAGCCGGACAAGCTTTGCCAGCTGCGCTCCCGCTTCCAGCTGGTGGACTACTTTGACGACACGGCGGCCGACCTAGCGGCCCTGCCGGCGACGGGACGCAGCTACCTTTACACGATCACGCCGGTCGACTTCGCCGGAGGCGCTGGGCGCCCCCTCACAGTGATCGCCACGCGCCGCTCGAACCAGCCCCCGCGCGTGCCCGCCGACGGCGAGCTGACCGTGCGCTACGGCCTGACGCGCGACGATCTCGCGCCGGCGACCGCCGCCACTACGCCCGATGTGATCCAGCCGCGCCAGGTCGTCTTGACCTGGAGCGAGGTCGCACCGGACGAGGGTGCCTCCGTGACCGTGGCGAGCTATCACCTGATCTTCCGCCGCGAAGGCACAGTGCCTATTGGCAGCTACGGCCTTGACAGCGCGACGCAGCGGCGGCCCGCAGGCCTGCTGCCGACCAGCAACGCCCGGCCGTTGCCCACCGACATCGTGCTGACGGTGCGGCCGGTGGGCGGCCAGGGCCGCGCCGCCGTAGTGCCCCTGGACGAGCTGCGCGCCGCCGCCGTGCTGCCTGCAGGGCGCTGGCGCCCGCAGGCCTGGCGGGTCTTCATCCAGACGATCGGGGCCAACGGGGTGCCTTCGGCACTTGCGCCGGTGCGCCTGCGCCTGGTGGTGGAGGCAGCACTCGGCCCTCTCGGCCCGGCGCCGGTCGACCGTGTCGAGCCCCTGGCTGTGGTGCGCGAGGAGCGGCGACCTGCCGAGCTGGAGTGGCTGCCGCGGCCCGTCAGGCTACCGCCGCTGCCGCCCGAGGACGGCATGGCGACGCCGGGCAACGTGCACTTCCCCATGCCCCTCAAGCAGCCCCCGCCCGCGCCGCTCCCTGGGGTCGACCTTGACCCCAACGCCAAGCCGGCCCAACCCACGGGCTACAGGCTCGATCTCACGCCGGCACTCCCGCCGGCAGTGGCCAAGCTGGCCGGGTTCTCGCTGCACCCGGCGGGCATCAGAGCCATCCGCTTCCGCTGGAACCAGGGCCCGAGCGGGCAGCCGGCCTACCCGCTGGCGCTGGGCGCGGGCTATGAGCTATACGAACTGGACGCCGACAAGGCCACAACGGCCACGTTCAGCAACCCCACGGCCCTGGCTGCGGCGCTGCGGCGCATCCAGGACGTACAGATGCTGCCGGGTGACGACCTGCCCCTTACACCGAGCGACACGCTCAGCGCGAGCCAGTGGGAGGCCTGGTACCCCTCGGCGATGCGGCGCCTGCCGGTTCAACGCACCCCCGGCGAGGACGTCACACGCCGCCCGTGGTACTCATGGCGTGAGTCGCTGCTGGAGTGGCCGAACCCGTACGAGACTCTGACCCTCCCTGTCCCTGCATTCGAGTCGACACTGGGGCGTACGGAGCATGCGCCGGCGCTCATCGACGCCCTAGGGCAGCGCGTGGCGGCCCTCCACCCGCTGCTTGCGCTCGTGCTGCGCGTGCTCGGCGACAAGGCCACGCAACGGGCGCTCGGCATCCCCGAGCTGGACGCCGCGAGCTACCGGCTCGCGGTGCAGGCGTCGCCGCCCTACCAGCAGCAGACCCTCGCTGAGCTGATGGCGAGCACGCCGCCGCCGACCGACCCGTACGGCTGGAGCGTGCTGCAGCGCCTGGGGCTTAGCGTCGCCTTCGTGCTCTTTGGTCCTGACGGCGAGCCGCTGAGTGGTGATCGGCCCTTGGCCGCAGTGTGGCATGTGCTTAAGGCTCTCCAGGAATCAGTGTTGACGCCCGGGCTGCGCCGTCACATCCACGTCGAGCTGCTCTTTCAGCCAGGGCGAGCGGCGCGCCTCCGTGAGGATGCGGCCGACGGCGAGGCCCTTCTCGCCCTGATGCAGCTCAGCCTGCGCCCAGCGACGCGCCAGCACCTGCGCTACACCGCCTTCCCTCTGACCGCTCCGGCAGGCACCGAGCTGCAGCTGGTCTTCCCCCTGAAGCAGGGGCAGCGGGCAACGCTGATCGACATAGGTGACCCCGACGCGGGCGGCGAGGAGATCCAGCCGGAGGAGGACGGCGAGACCACGCGCAGCCTGCGCATGCCCCTGACGGGGACTACGACTCTGCTGCTGCGCGGCGACGGCCCGCCCGAGATCTGGACGGCGGCTACCTATAAGGAGGGCACGACGGTCGACGAGACGATCCTCGGGCCGCTGCTCGCGCCGCGCGGCACCGACGGCAAGACGCCGCCTCTGGCGAGCCACGACGCCGCCCAGCGGCGCTTACTAGCGCGCGGGCACCTCGACGACGAGCAGGCGGCGCGGCTCCACCATGCCCTCGGCGTGACGGGGCCCGCGTCGCCGAACGCGGGAGTGGCCGCGGCCCTCACCGCAGTCGGGAAGCGTAAGGCCCTTAAGGCCACGCACTCGTGGGCTGCCTTCTTCCGTCAGGTGCCCAACCTCGGGGAGGCATTCGCTAAACCGGCCACCGCGTCGCCCCCCCTCGCGGCCACCCAGTGGCTCGCGCTCAAAGCTCACTTGGAGGGTCTGAACAGCAATGACCCAGCCACCCCTCCCGCAGCGAAAATCGTGCTGCCGCTGGACGCCGAGCGCATCAGGGCAATTCTGCCCGACGTGCTCACCTGGACGCAGCGCTTCTTCGACGCCGGGGGCGACATGGGGCCCGAGGCGGACGAACTGCCCGAGCCGGACGAGGCGCCCGAGACAGACGAGTTGCCCGAGACGGAGCAGCGGCTCTTCATGACCGCCGCCGGCCCCTGGGTGGCCACGGCGTACCCACGGGCGGCCACACCCTCGTTCGTGGCCCCCGACGACGACGGCCGCCTGACCTACGTGCACCTGATTGAGGACAAGTGGGCTCACGCCTACCGCTACTACGTGCAGCCCTATGCTCGCTACGACGCGCTGTGGCGCGGCCTGCTGGCCGACGGTGAGCTGTTTGGCCCGCCGCCCGCCACGGCCCCGCCCGCAGTGCGGGAGGAGGATGGCGGCATCGACGCGGTGCTCGACCGCACGCACCCCGTCGCCCGCCCGCTGATCCTCAGCTCGCGGCGCCTCGATGAGCCCGCCGTTCCGGGCAGGCCGGCCGTCCCAGGCCGAATCTGGGAGGTTATCCTCGCCCAGCACCCCGAACAGCTCTTGGTCGAGCGCAATCAGACCCTCGCACGCCAGTTGGCCTTCCGGCACCTTGCGGTGACGCTGCTGCGCCGCTTCGTCTACGCCGCGTGGGTGCCCGAGTTGGCGCGCCTCGCCGGCCGCTCAGCGCTGGCCCTCCAGCCCGTGGCCGACATCTACCCCGGTATCCCTGACCGCTACCCCGACGCGCCCGACCATATTGACCTCGACGCCCGCCCCGTCCCGGAGGAGGCGGTGCGCAGCTTGGCGTTGCCCGAGCGCGTCGGCGACTTCCAGCAGGGCGGCCTAGCGATCCAGTACGAGGCACTGCCTTTCTTCTACGAGCACCGCCTGCTGGCCATCGCCCAGACGACGGCGAAGGTCTCGCCAATCACGGCGGTGACGCAGCGCGACTTGCACTACCGCTCGCCCGACCCTGAGGCAACGCTGACGGCGGTCGACGACCAGGCCGGCGCGCCCGAGCGGCGGCTCGCCGTGCCGTTGCGGCGCCTGTGGGACAGCCTCTCGCCCGAGGCGCAGGCGCGCTGGCCTGCCGAGGCGCCTGATAAGCCCGGCAACGGTGCGGCGGCGCCCAAGCCTGGCGCCCTCCCCGACCCTGAGGTGGTCTACCAGATCGTCGAGCGCTTCTCGGGCAACGTCGAGGTGCAAGCCGAGCTGTTCTACGACAGCACCACCGACCCACCCCGTTTCGCTGTACGGCAGCTCGGCCGGCACTTCTTGGTGGAGCTGCTCACCCTACGCGTGCCCGAGGACCCCCACGGAGCCTACGAGCTGGAGGTGGCGCTGCGGCAGATGAGCGAGTTGCTATTCTCGCGCGAGTACGACCCTGCGAACCTGCCAGAGCTGGTACGGTCGAGGGTGAAGGTGAGCGAGCGCACACTGCGCTTTGCGGGCGTGATGAGCAAGGATGACCACGAGGCGCTCGGGCGCCTCGTGGCCGGCAGCCAGGAGGATGTGCGGACAGTCGACACGCTGTTCGCCAGCTGGTATAGCACCGTGCCCCTCTCGGGGCCGATCGCGCAGCCTCCGGCGTCCCTGGCGGGCAAGCTCGAGCCGCTGGCGCCGAATGAGTGCGTGCTGGTGTGGGATGGCCCGTTCGACCCCGTGGTCCACGGGCCGGCCCTGACCGCCCTTCCGGGCGACGAGGCGTTCCGCCGGGGCGTCGGCCGACTGGCGACCCTGGCCGCCGGGCCCACCCGCCCCGCGGAGGTGGTGATCGCGCCTGACGTTGATCAGACACCGCCGGAGTTGGCTGGCAAGGTACGCGCGGAGACGGCCGGCGGCGGCGTGACGGCCCTGACGTGGAGCGGAGACCTGGCGGAAGCCGACGTCCTGGCACTGCGGCGCTGGGCCCAGTTCCCGGCCTTTAGCCAGGCGGTCGAGCAGCTCATCGCGGCAGTGCGCGGCTTTGCCATCGAGCAGCCCCTGCCCGCTGAGGTCCGCCGGCCCGACCAGGCAGAGCTGACGACGCTCTTCGCGGACGAGCTGACGATCTCCCACACAGCCGTCACGTGGAGCGGGCCTCGGCCCGACGACGTGGGGTTGAGCACCCTGCGCGCCCTCGCTAGCCGCGGGGACGAGCCCTTTCAAACGGCGGTCAAAACTATCATTGCGCAGCTCGAACCGGTGACGGGGGCCGGCCCGATGACGATCACACAGCCGCTTACGCCCGAGGAACTGCGCCCGGACGGCCCGCCGCCGCTCCTTGCCGAACGTCTCACCATCGGGTCGCTGCTGGTGGGCTGGCAGGGCTACCCAGCCACGCTCGATGAGTTGGTGGCGCTAGGCAACCTAGCGGGACAGGGAGACGCGTCCTTCCAGATGGCCATCGCGGCCATCGTTGTAGCTCTGGGCAAGCCGGTGCGCTCGACGCTGGGCCAGCTCATCCCACTGCGCCCGCGGCAGGCTGACCTGCCCGAGGCTGTCGCCAAGGGGCTGCTGATTGGGCGGTCCCAGGTGCGCTACCACGGCCTGATGACGCCCGCCGAGAGCGCTGCGCTCCTCGGCGCCGTTGCCAGCGCCCCTGACCGGGACGCCGTCCGACGGCTGTACGCCGCCAGTCTGCACAGCGGGCTAGATGGTCGGACTCTTCACATCCGCGCCCGCCGTGCGAGTGCCCCGCCGAGCGCCGCAGCGCCCCTGACGAACAAGCCGCCGTCGACGCCCGCTAGCACCAATGGGGAGGACGTATGACCAACCAGCCAGCCTCGCCCATCAGGTTGCGTGTCAGGGGGCCCTTCTGGTCCGCCGATGTCGACCTGCTTCAGACAACTGACGCGGCCAGGCACTCGCCGCTGCGCGCGCTATTTCTCGAGGCGACGCCTCGTACAGCTCTGGGTCAGGGCGCCGTCCTACTGCCGGGTACGCTCCTCGCCCTAGTGCGCCCACGGACGGTCAAGGTCACCCCGGGCACGGGCGAGCGACCGCTCTACGAGTGGCGCCGGAGGAGCGGCCCGGCGCCGCGTCCGGTCGGTCCCGGGGAACTCGCCCAGGCCCTCCGCAGCGGCGACGCGGCCCTGCTGCTGCTGCAGGCAGACCCGGCCCAGTGGTCCCGCCAGGCGCGCGGGCCCCTGCCGGAGCTGACGTGCCTTGGGGGCGAGATCAGCCTCGAAGCGCTGCAGCCCCAGGGCGACGTGCTTGCCCGGCTAGGTAAGGCCCTCGGCCTGCGTATAGATGCGCCCGGCACCCGCGAGGGAGCCGCAGGCCTACTCGGGCGGGTCACGGCCCATGCTGCGGGCCTGTCGGTGCTGGGCAGCCTGACGCTGCCCTGGGACGACACGGCCATCAGCGCGGTGTTCCTGCTCGCGCGCCTGCACCCCGAGCCGCAGGGCGGCCCCGGCTTCCGCCTGCTCGTCGAGGCGGAGCGACTGACGCCAGGCGAGGCCGATGGGCTGCAGGCGGCGTGGGGGCGGCTTGGCGCGGCCCTCAGCCCGCGCAACCCCCGCAGTGGATTGCTCGACCCACCCGCTGTGCCGGCCTGGGCGACGCTCGAGCCCGCCAGCTTCGAGGCCCTGCCGCGCTTGGCGTGGACGATTCTACCTTGGGCCGAGCAGCCATCCCCTCGCCCGGTCGAGTTGGCACCCGACGACCTCAGCCTGTTACTCAGCGACCAGGATCCCTTCGACGAGCGCTGGCGCTCCGCTGCGGTGGCCCGCGTCCAGGCGGAGAGCATCACGGTTGCGCCCGCCACGGGTGGCGCGCGCCTCGAGCTCAGCGCGGGGCCGAACCGCGCGGCGGGGGCCACCGTCAGCTTCGCCGCCGTCCGGGCCGATGAAGTGTGGAGTGAGACCCTCCAGGTCACTGGCGCAATCCTGGCCTTTAACCCAACGGCCACACCACGGCGGCTGCGCGCGGCGCTGAGGCGCCCGGTCCCCACTTGGTCCAGAGCGGCGAGGCCCGCCGAGAGCGACCCCCTGGACGAGCCGGCGCTCTGGGTGGCCATGCCCCTTGCTGACGGGTGGGCGCAGGTGCCCATCCCCAACCTGAGCGAGCAGATCTACGTGGACACGGGGCTTGCTCGCACCGACGCGCCGCCACCGGCGCCCGGACCGCTCCAGGGCGCTCTGCGCCTGGGCAACGACGCGCCGGACCTCCACGGCAGCTTCCCCTCCGAGACACCCTGGCGCGTGACCATCACGGGGGCGCGGTCGGCACGCGGAACGTGGGTGCTCGCGGGCAAGGGCAAGACACTGCGACTCGAATCGGTCAGCCTCACCCTGGGCGGGCCTGACCTGGTGGCCGACGGGCTGCTCTGGCTGAGCGCCGAGCCGCCCACGGCGGCCAACGCGCTGCCGAGCCTCGACAATTGGGTGGCGGGGTTCTTCACCCCTGGCCTGGCCAGCGTGAGCGGGCGCGAGCTCTTCCCGCCTCTCGCGCGGCTGGCACTCGAGGGGCTGACCTTATCCAGGCGACCCGCGAACGACGAGCGCCCCTCGTCGGCCCGGCTGGGGGTGTGGGCGGCCGTCTGGCAGATCGACCCTGTCTTGCTGGCGGCCTTGGTGGAGCGGCGGGTGTTGGCGGCCGGCGCTCTCGAGGCCACGCCGCTGGCCTGGCGGCGCCACCCGCGCCTGCCCATGGTCCAGGCACTGCCCATGACGCAGACCCTCGTGCCGCCGAGCTACCCGAGCCCCAGTCGGCAGCTGGCGCCCTTTGTGCCCACTGCGCCGCTGCGCCTTGGCTTCGCGGGCGCAAGCGCCGACGACACGGCGAACGGCGCCAGCACGTGGCCACGCCTGCTCAGCCCATGCGCCCCCGCGCCGGAGTGGCGTGCCCTGGCCGACCTGCCGCTGGCGGCCCTCTCGCTGCCCGGGCTGGCCCTTGACCCGATGCCGGAGGGGGCCGGGCTCGACCCCGAGCCCGCGACGGGGCTGCCAGCCCAGTACCGCTTCGACCTCCCCTACACGGACGAAGTCCAGGCCCTGGCCCAGGTGCCGCCCACGCCGCGCGACCCATCAGTCGTCTCGCCCCTGCCCGACATGCCGCCCCCCGAGCCGCCGAAGCCCCTCGGGCGCAGCGACTTTGCCGAGCACTGGGCTGACCTCGCGCGGCGGGCCTCCCTTGCCGCCGCCGATGCCGTGGACGCGATCGGCCGAAGCGCGGCGGGGCTCGAGGTGCGCTCGCTCGCCGAGCCGCACGCCTGGCCGGTGCGCGTCGAGCTCGACCTTCGTGCCTACCCAGGCTCCCTGCGCCTCGACAACGCCGACCCGGTCGCCACGTCGCCCATCGAGCTACGGGGTGAGGAGGCTCTGCGTGGACTCCACGGGCGATTCGACTCGACGGGAACCACGTTGCGTCGCCTGACCGACGGGGAGGTGGCCGAAGGGCCATTCCAGATTGAGGCGGGCAGCATGGCGGCCCTACGGACACCCGACGGGCGCTTCCGCGACCAGCGGGGCCTGCTACGCGGGTCGAGCATGGCTGATGATGGGCTGATCACCACCCGCGCCAACCTGGCCGAAGGCGCGACGATTGAGCTCACCACTACCCGCCGCCCTGTTGCCTTGGGAGCCGGCGGCGCTGCCTGGCACCTCTGGTTCCGCGATCTGCCGGCCGAGGGCAGCGCGTTCACCCGACCCACGCCCCAGCCAAATGGTCGACAGGAGGTCAATGACCCAACCGCGCTCGACCGCGAACAGAACTTCCGCCTCGGCTACGAGTGGCGTCTGCGACCTGCTACCGAACTTGCAGAGGAGACGGGTCAGCCCCTTACCCTCTTCGGGCTCCAGTGTTACCCGCTTACTCTTGAGCGTGTACATTTTAACGGCACTGTGGTCAGCGCTGTTGAGCTGATTGTCCGGCTCCAGCTGCCCCTCAGTGGCACGGACGAACAGACCGAACTGAGCAACGCGGTCCGCCTGACCTTTGGCGAGACCGAAGGTGCCCTTGTTCTTACGGCCGTTAGCGCCCTCGCGCTCGACCCGCTGGCCGCCCCACAGGGCAAGCCGGCCTTAGCGTCGGTCGAGTGGCCTCTCAGCTTGCCCGGCGGCGAGGCGGGCGACACGCCGCGTCTGCGCTGGACCCAGGCCCGCATCGCCGGGAGCACGCTCACGATCATTGATGCGAGGATGCACTTTTTCCTCTTTGGGGTCGAGTGGCCCATCGCGCTGCCCGAGATCGTGTTTGGTGCTGCCGGTGTCCCACTCGAGCTGCGCGTGTCTCTTCCCGTGCCGCCCGATGCAGTAGTCGCGCCTGAGCAGCTCAAACTCAGCCTCAATCCGGCTACGCGGGAGTATAAGGCCTCGCTTGACCTTGTCGTGCGCATGGGGAAATCCTACCCAGCTGACGGGCTCCAGGCCCTCTACACCTTTGAGCAAGGCGGTAACCCTGATGTGGTGTCTGACGTCTCGGGGGCCAGCCCACCTCTCGATCTGAAGATTACGAACCGCAAGGCAGTGCGCTGGGGATTGGACGGCCTGACGATCACCGCACCCACGATCATTAACAGTGGCCCCGCGACCAGGCTCAATGAGGCTGCCATAGACAGCGACGAGCTGACAGTTGAGGCCTGGATCCGGCCATCTAATCTGACGCAGCGTGGACCGAGCCGGATCGTCACCATCTCCAAGGACTTCAATGAGCGCAACTTCTCCCTGCAACAGGGAGTCTGGCAAGAGGACGACTCGACCTTCTACACCGCGCGGCTACGCACCGTCGACCTCGACGGCTACCCAGTTATCCGCACTCCCAAGGGCAGTCTCAAGGCGAGCCTCACCCACGTAGTCTACACGCGGACAACCTTGGGCGAGGCTCGCCTCTTCCTCGACGGCGTCGAGCGCGCTGCCGAGGCCGTGACGGGCACCTTTGACGAGTGGGAGCGAGGCTACGCCTTGGCGCTCGCAAACGAAATACCTGGCGAACGTGCCTGGCTCGGCACGTATCGCATGGTAGCCATTTACAATCGTGCGCTCCGCTCGGAGGAGGTCGCTGCGCGCTTCGCTGCCGGCCCGACGAGCCCTCCCCGAGCTGAGCCGCGGACACTCCGCGCCGGTATCGCTATCGACTTGCTCACGGCGGGCGCCGCAACATGGAAGAAAGCGCAGCTCTTCGATGATCTGAGCCTCACCCTCGACGGTGAGTCATCCTTGGCGCTCGACGAGGAGAGCTTGCGCCTCACCTGGCGTGGCTACGGGCCCGTCATCGGCGAGCCGCCCCAACTCCTGCCGGGGATGCCCCTGGCCCAGTCGGGCGCGCCGGGCGTGATCTCCCACGAGGCTCCTGGCTTCGCCCTGCTCGCCTTCCGACCAGAGGAGGTCTCCGGCGGTCTGCCCACCCTCAAGACCACAGGCGCGTTCCTCGAGGCCACGCTGCTCTGCCGCTGGGGCGCCTATCTCCAGGTGGAGGGTGCGGGCACCGACCTCACCCCCGCGCGGCTGTTCGGCTCGTCTGCCGGTGACCTGGCAGTGGGCTACACGCTACGCCACACGGGCACCGGGTGGGAAGAGGCCATGCTAATGAATGGCGTGATCGAGGTGAAGAACCTTGTCTCGTGGCCCACGGGCGCAAACTTTCAGCAGGCAACCGCACAGCAGAAACTGCCGGCCGCGCGCCCACCCGGCACGCCCCCCCCCCTCAACCACCTGCGCCACACAATCCGGGTCCTCCTCAACCAGCACGAGCTCCCCGGGGCTATCCTCGCCCCGGCTAGCGGTTCGACTCTCTTCACCATCGCCGAGGGCTGTGTCTGGCAGCTGCTCGCAGTGGTTGAGCATCAGCTCGCAGAGGTAAGGCTGGCGAGCGGGTCATCGTTACCGAAGCTCGAGCGTCAGGCTCGTTGGACGGTGGTGCAGGAGGTGCACGTTCTCACGCCACGCACCCTGCACGGCTGGCTCGCCGAGCTGGAGGGGGCTCGGACTGCGGGAGCCGACGCGGCGGTCGTGGCACTCGGCGAAGTGGCCCAGGGTCTGCTCGGGCGGCGCGTGCGCGAACTGCTCGCCGGGCCAGACGGCGCGCTGAACGCCGCGCCAGCGGGGACCCTGCTGGTCGAGGCGAGTGCGCCACACCTGGTGCGCCTGCGCCACGTCGCGGCAGAGGCAGCCGTAACCCTCCAGCATCTGCCGACAGGCAGCCAGACGGGTCTGCTCAGCACCCCGGAGGACTTCGGGCCATCGAACCCGGCGACACCGGAGTGGCTGCTGCTGACTATGCCGCTGCTCGGCCGCTTGCAGCCTGCTGTCCTTGATCAGGTGGAGGGGTCTGGCGCCGTAGCTGGCCCGCTCCAGGTCGACCCGGTGCTGCTCATCCAGCGGCTGCGCGTGGCGGCGCCAACCACGGCGCTGCCCGAACTGGCCCTCGCCCTGGCTGGGTGGAGCGACAGAGTGCCCCTCACCATCACCTTGGCCGTCGTCGACACGCCCGACGCGCGGCGGCTGGCGCGGCTCGACCCGACCACGGTGGAGGAGAGCTGGTTCCGCGTCCACAGGCTGCGGCTCGAGGAGCGTGGCCCGCCCGTGCAGAGCATCCTGGCGGCCCTGCCCAACGCGCCGGCTCGCCTGGCCCGCGCCACGGCGCTGCGGCAGCTCTTCGACCCGCGGCGCGCGGCATACCCGTCGGTGAGCGACCCCGCCGCGCCTCTGCCAGTTCCGCCCGACGACGCGCGACCGCTCTGGCGCGAGGGCTCGCTCATGCTCATCCCCGGCGCCAGCGACCGCGCGCCTGACGCTCAGCCCGGCTACGGCTGGCTGGCCATCGGCGCGCAGATCGAGGGCGCCAGCGTGCTCGGCGGCGAGCGAGGCGGGGCCATGCGCCGCTACGCCGCCGCGACGCTCATCCCCAGCCCGGCCCGCCTGGGCGAGCAGGCCGTCCAGCGGCCGGTGAGCCTGGCGATCAGCCCCTTCCTCGGGATCGGGTGGCGGCCCGCGCCGCCGCTCACCGAGGGAGCCACCAGCGTCTTCGCGGCGCCGCCCCTTCAGCTGCGGCTGCTCCAGGCCGAACTGCTCTGCCTCCAGCCAGCCACGAGTCAGCTCGCCGTTGTCGCCGGTCATATGTGGGAGGTGCGCGAGGACGTCGAGGGCCGCGACTCCGCCGGCACCCTCACCATGGTGCGAGCGTGGGCGAAGCAAAGCCTGCGCCTCCTGGCGCCGGAGGCGCAGGCCGCGGTGCTGCGCCTGCGGGCGATCAGCGACAATACCAATCCCGACAGCCCGCTGGAGGCGGCCCTTGTGACGGCCTATGGCTTCGAGCTCGTGCCGGCCGAGGCCCCGGCGGGGCTGACCCGCCGGCTCTTCAGCCTCAGGGCGACCCTGGGCCTGCTGCGATTCCGCGAGGGTCACTACAACCCCGGTCCGTTGCCCGAGGCTCCGCACGACTTCGAGCTGGCCGCGCCGCAGACCACAGGGGTCCAGCCCGTCTACCTGCTCGACGATCCGAACGTCGAGGGCGGCGCGCGCGCGTGGCCGTGGGGCGTAAGCGCACTGCGCGTCAGCGTGGTCTACACTGCCGAAGCGCGGGGCGTGACAGGCGCCCTCGCGCCGGCGGCGCTCGCGGGGGTCACGCTCTGGTGGCAGGTCTTCCAACACAACGTACAGTTTCGCTCGGCCCTGCGCAGCAAGCGCCCGGCCGCAGGGCTGCCAGCGAAGTTTCGTGCCCCCCCCATTCGAAGCCTCATGCCCGTCATTCCGGACCCGCCGCTGCCGCCGCTCGAGGATGCCCTGATCGAGCAGCCGACCTCGGCGGCAACGCTTGAGCCCGCCCGCATGGGCCTGTGGCAGCCCGTGCTGCCGGGGTCAGTGCGCTACCTGTTGACCGGGTCTCGCCCGGGGGTCTTCCTAGCCGTGCGCAACCAGCTCATCCGCCAACACCGCATGCCGGGGGCCGACACGAAGCAGCCAGGCGCCGCCCTCGTCTCGGGCAGTGTGCCCGTGCAGCACCGCGCCCCGCGTCCCGTGCCTCTGCCACCCAACACGCTCGAGCGGCGCGCGACGGCCCTACAGCCCTGGGCCAGCTTCTTCGAGCCCGCCGCCAACCACCTGGTGGGCGAGGCCCCCGCCGACGAGGCATTCATGGCCCCGACCGAGCATGTGGGCAGCGGCGGAGCGCGCGAGGTCGTTGCCCCAGCCCGCCGGCTGCGGATGGCCCTCGCTAAACCCGCTCGCGGCGCCCTTGATCCAGCGGTCGCGCCCGACCTGATCTTCGCCGTCGAGCTCGAGGCCGAGGCGCCGGTCAAGGACTCTGTGGCGGGCTGGTTGGTCGTCCTCGAGGTTATGGACGGCTCCACGCGCTTCCGCTACAAGGTGGAGGCCACAGGCGACGTTCAGGACGCCAGTGGGGTGGCGGTGCTGAAGCGCCCTCTGCTCGCGCCGCTGCGCTTCACGCCCGAGCAGGGAGATGCCCTCCAGCAGTACCTCGCACGGCTGCCAGCGGGCGCCCAGCTGCGGGCGGTGGCACGCGTGCGGCCCCGCGGCCGGCCAGAGGACGATGACTTCTACCAGGAGCTCAGCTTCGTGCTCCACGTGGCACCACCCACGGCGCCGCCCGTGCCGCTCAGCCCGCGCTTCATCCACTTCGAGGACCCCGAGTACAACCGGCGCCTCACCTCGCCCTCGGCGCACGCCACGAAGCTCATCACCATGCCTGTGGTCGATGGGCGCAGCGCGCAGCGGGCGGCGCGTCTCTCGGCCGACCGGCGTGAGTGCAACCCCGACAGCGCGATCTTCGCGCGCTTCGACTGGCTCGAGGAACCCCCGATCGGAACGAGGCTCATCATCGCGCTGCGTATCAGGCGGGTCGAGCGCAACAATATCGTGCGGGCCCTGCGCCTGGGCACTCTCCCACTCGTGCTCACCCCGACGGTCCTCCGTGAGATACGCCTTGCCGACTTGCTTGTCCTCGGCACGGGCCAGCCGGCGGGCCTCCTGCCGGGCGACCGGCTCGAGCTCGTGGCCCAGGTGTACATTGACCAGGAGCCGCCGCCCGATGACGAGGCGGACGGCGTCCCGCAGCCGAGCCAGACCCTGGCCGTGGGCTTGGCGGTGATCGACCAGTCGGTCATGCCAGCGCCTGAGGCGGGCTATGCGCTGCTGCGACGTCAGACGCTAGGCGGCCAGGACGAGGTGGAGTGCGCGCGCTTCGCGTGGGGTCCGCCAGCCACGCGCGTCGACCTCGTCAACCCGGACGACTTGCTCACCGAGGTCGTGCGACGACGCGCCGTCTTCAACTGGTACGACACGGTGCGGCCGGACACACTGCGGGCCTACGCGGTGCAGAAGCTCACCCCCGGCGGCTCGACCCACATCCCGCCCCTCGCAAGCGAGGAGATTACCCGATGAGCGACACTGTCGTCCTAACGGCCCCGCGCTTCCGCGATAGCCAGCGCCTGCAGCGAGCGGCCAACAATAGCCCAGCTCTGCGCCCGCCCGAGCAGTCCGACGCGGTGAAGCGGCTCCAGCAATCCCTCGTCGAGATCGGCTTCTCCATGCCGATCTCACTGCGCTCGGGCGCGCCCGACGGCATCTACGGCGCCGAGACACGCGCGGTGGTGCGGCAGTTCCAGGAGCGGCGCGGGCTACGGCCCGACGGCATCGTCGGACGTGAGACCCTCAGCCTGCTCGACAAGCTGTTCGCTGATGAGATCAGGCCGCACACCCCTGTAATTCCGCCGAGCTGTCCGACGGTCGAGGGACCCGCCGCTGCCACCTTCGCCGCCTACATCGACCTGGTCGATTGTGCGGCGAAGACCCGCGGGCTTACGACGCGCGACACCTTGGCCTTACTGCGCCAGGCGACCGTGGCCCGCTCGGGCGACCCTATCCTCGATCAGGGTTTTTGGGCCGACACGATCTTGAGCCCGCGCTTCGAGAACTTTGTCGAGTTGACCGACGACCCGGCGGTAGCGATCGTCAGCAAGTCGACTCCCGTCGCCGATGCCCAGGGAAGTCGTATCGTATCGACCCTCCACCTTTTAGCGGGGCTGGAAGCAATGTGCGCCCCGAGTGCAGAGGTGGAGCTCGGACGGGCACGAGGCGCGACGGCCATATTGCGCGCTCCGAGCGAAGCCGTCGCAACGTGGCTGCACTACCTTGTGCTGATCGCTCTGCGCAAGGCGCTCGACGACACCCGGGCGGATGCGCCGGGTGACTGGAGCGGCTATTTCGCTTCCGACAACCCCGTCCACACCGCGCCCCTCGAGGGCGCCGTCGACGCCTACGCCATCCGCCACGGCCTCTCGGGGATTGACTGTGAGGAGACTACTGTAAATTACAGCCGTCAAGTCGGCATTTTTCCAGTTTAAAAACCGGCACCGGTCGGGTCAGCGCTGGGGCGTTTCGGGCGTGGAAGGCGCCGCTTGGCGCCCTGTCTCCGCGAGCAGGTCGGTCGCAATTGCCGCCAAGCGCGCCTGGGTGACGGTGGCAGAGCGGCCCAGATAGACTTTTCGCATCCCGGCACCCGCGCGCCGGTAGACCGACCAATACCACCCACCGCGTTGGCGCGCCTCTTTCCGCACCGTCATCACGCCAACGATGTAGCCCACGCGCGGGTCAAAGAGCGGATAGGCAAACCGCTGGGTTGTCTGCGCCTCCAACCAGGCAAACCACGCCGGGCTGTCCAGCCGGATGCGCGGCGTGGGCAGGACCGTGTCTTCCAGCCAGTCGTCGTACACGCGCGGGGTTGCCTGTCCCATGCTTCACCGCCCTTCTGGTGCGGAAATGGTACCCAACAGCGGCGGCGCCGGCGTGTCGTGCGCGGCGCGCATGGGGGCGTTGCTGGGTGGGCGTGCGGTGTCGCTCAGGACGACCGGCTCTTTCCCCCGCAGCCGGTACGACGCGCCGCGCA
>Ga0105046_10004510_pt1 | contig 22170 bp, 23 predicted proteins | sample MAT03_FD_78385 | JGI IMG/M metagenome (GOLD analysis project Ga0105046, IMG submission 78385) | Freshwater microbial communities from Lake Fryxell liftoff mats and glacier meltwater in Antarctica - MAT-03 (megahit assembly) | ecosystem: Environmental > Aquatic > Freshwater > Ice > Liftoff...
CGAATATTTTACGAACCTTTTACAAATACTTCCGGACTTTAAAGCGAACCGACTGGAAGAATTGCTTCCCTGAGAATTTTGTAGTCAGTATTTTTTGTTGTACTTTTCCAGCAGGGTTCTTAAGCATTTATAATGGCTTTAACAATATGTGGTTGGTCGGATGGATACGGTGTAAGTTAACTTTTCATCTTTTTTAACATTACCATTTTCACCACAACCTTGCGGAGTAACTAATTTATCATTAGGGTCACAGGCACATGCAACTAATTCTATTATTGAGGCATTACCACCATAACTTTCTTGGAAAAAAATATCATCGATTCCAAAATCATTTCCAAGCGTGCCGTTTCCTGAAACTGACTGTAATCTTAATGTTGCAGATGTGCTGAAATCGGAACACCATGTGGGAGGATTTGAACAATTCCACCAATTAGGCAAACCTGTCAAAATATATTGAGGAGCATTATTTATGAAAATTTCTACATAAGGTATTTCACCTGGACCATAGATTGGATTTAATATATCTGTAACACAAAACCCAAAATCATACTGTGTATTTATATTCACTGGTATAATTTGCTCCCAAACAACAAGCGAATTGTTGCCGTCCGCAAATAAAAAGCAATCTCCGCCATGAGCAATTGTTGTGCTACTCCACATTGGATTGTAAATATCTATGGGACTTTCATCTACATAATAATTTCCTGGAGAAGAAACTCCTGTTGAGGTCGTATAAGTATATTGGGAGGTTACACCTGTATTGTCGCAGGTTTCAAAGTCACCATTCACAACAAGATTGGTAGGGGGACCTCCTGGATTTTGAAAATCAAATCTTGTTTTGAAAGGAGCAACCACTCCGATATTGGGTGTAACCTCAATACAAATAAAAGCAGTGCTTCCTGGACCTAGTGGATTCACTAACGTACAAGGCAAAATATTTCCTGATTGGGTTCCAATTATCCAATTTCCAGATACTGGGCTTGGGTTACTAGATAACACCGAATTGAAAATAAATCCGTTTGCCAATTCAATATTAAATATTGTACCTGCTGCGGACGGTAAAAATGAATTACTTACAACTGTAAAACAATACTGATGAGGAAAGCCTGGGCATGGAGATATTAAGGATAATGGTGGGTCACATGGCCCTTGCACTAATCCTGTAGAAGTTATAGAAATATCATACCACCCATAACAGGGTATGATTTTGTTCTCTGAAGAAAAATCAATGTTTTGCAGAGTGTCAGCTGCAACTACAGTTGCAGGAATTAAACTATCTGTTTGACAACTACTTAAAACCCAATTGTCTGGAACCATATTGGTGGCAATGTCATAATTTCCTGCTGGCAACTCTAATACATAATCACCACTATCGTTAGTAAGAGTATAATATATACCAGCCTCTGCTTGAACTAGTTTATTGGCAATAGGATAATCAACTCCTGGATTATAAACACAATTGTTATTTGTATCATAATAGATTTTACCAGTTACATACCCAGGATTTGCAATAGGTAGATTTGCAATGCAAGGCACCTCCTCAGTTATCGAATTTATGTTTTCTATAATAGATATGGTTTGATTTACATCTACGTTTGTAAATATTTGTGTTGTACTACTAGCAGGCCATACAATTTTTAAACTATCAATCGTTGCAGCATTGCCCAGTCCAAAATGAATAGTCGAAGAAGAAATTCCCCCACTCTCTCCACCTCTAGTTGTATTTCCGTTTATTTCTCTCATCTGCCATTTTAAAGTTCCATTAATGTTGGCTTTAATATAAACCCTTGCACCAATCGCCATTTTATTTGAGGAAACTCCTGTGCAATTTAGCTTAATCCAATTATGTCCTGTTGCACCATCTAAATTATTTGTATAAAATAAATCATTTGGATTGCCAAAAGCAGTAGGAACAAATAAATCCAAATCTCCATCATTGTCATAATCCACCCAACTTGCTCCAAATGACTCTACAGAAGCATCCATAGATACAATCTCCAAAACATCTTTTGTAAATGAACCAGAGCCATTATTGTTGAATAGAAAATTTTTATTAAAAGTTGGAACAAATAAATCTAAATCCCCATCATTATCATAATCTGCCCAAGCGGCTCCTCCTTGGTTTGTATAGGTATTGGTAACAATGTCACTAGTTGTGTTTTGTGTAAATGACCCACTACCATTATTAATGAATAATCTATCTCCTGTGGCATTATTTGTAATCCATATATCCAAATCTAAATCATTATCTATGTCGCCCCAAGCACATCCATAACTTCCTTGTGCGGCAGTCAAATTTGTAACGGAAGTAATATTAGTAAAAGTACCGTCTCCATCATTCTTTAATAAATAATTTGCTCCTCCAGTGTAACTATTTGCAATAAAAACATCCATATAACCATCATTATCGTAATCTGCCCACGAAACTGCATCTCCACGAGTAGTACTCGTATTTATTACTGATAACGATGATTCCGATAATTCATTAAAATTACCTGACCCATCTCCTTGATATATTTCATGTCTTCCAGTATATGCATCTAATTCTCCATCATTATCATAATCTACAAAAGACACATCTCTAATTCCTGGCGAATAGGATGGTAAAGTATTAATTTTTTTATCAATAGATAACTTAATGAAAGAACCATTTCCTTGGTTTTCATAAATAATATTGGGACCTACATAGAGGTCTAAATCTCCATCGTTGTCTAAATCCATCCAACGGGAATTATTACCTGTTAAACCATCGGAAACCAATTCTCCAGGAATTGCGTTTACCTTTATCAAATTACCGTCACAACCATTTTGAAATAAAAAATTGTTTCCATTAGTATTGTTGGGTGCGGCATAAAATAAACTATGGAATAAATCCAAATCTCCGTCATCGTCATAATCACCCCATGTTGAATAATAAGAATTATTTGCTTCCGAGGTTATAGGTGTGCCGGTAATTTTTGAAAAGATTTTGTAGTAATTAGCTGATGAGGAACAGCCACTTCCATCTGTTACTGTGACTGTATAGTTTACTCCGGCTGATAATCCAAGTTTTGTTGAATCTGTTCCACCAACTGACCATAAATACGTATAATTTGGAGTTCCATTTAAAGTCCTTACTTTAGCAGTATCGCCATCACTGACAGTATATGCACTCATTAAACAAGTATTGTATCCTATAGTAAAATATCCATATGTATTTACACTGGTATTGTTAACAATATTTCCAGAGTAAATATTGCCTGTAATTCCTCCGTTGCCCAAATCTTTCCATGTACTGCCGTTCCAATTGACGACTTTAGAAGTTAAAGAATCCATGATTCCGCAAGATGATGATGCCCAATAGAGTTTAACATTTGGTGTTGCACTACCATTATTTCTTGTTAAACTCCAATAATTACAGTTATCTATTAATTTAATTGATGCATCTCTATTATATCCTAACGATTGTGGTGAATTAAAATATTCAGCGGTGAAGGCATCTGTTCCTGAAGAAAGAGTAGTCATTTCGATGGGCCTATAATACGAAGATTTTCCTACTGGGAAAACAAAACTTGTACTTCCAACTTTTTTCATAGGACCAGAAACGAAACTATTTTCAGAAGCGGATAGTGCAATGCTATTTACTTTCATAGTCAATAAATTTGACGATGTTGTAATTAATTTCCCATTTGTAAAAATTAAGGAGTCATCTACGCTGACTGTTGTGTTGGCAGTGACATTGTTATTACTCTTATTAATTGTTAATTTCCGAAATGAAAAATTGAAAGTACTTCCATTTAATGTTTGAGAAGTAGCTCCTGTCATTATTACTCTTCCGTTAGAGGTATTAAAAACGACTTTATTGCTATTGATTGTTATGTTGCCACCAAATAAATTGTCACCTGAATAGGCAACTTGTAAATCCTGCCCTGTAGAATTAAAAGTAGCATTTGCATTGAATGAATCTGGATTATTTGTAGCTAGTCTTATTCTACCAGTCGTCGCATTATTTTCGATGGTAGCAGTTCCATTAAAAATATTTCCTCCATCACTATGATTGTTTGCTGAACCAGTTTTGGTTAAAATGGTATTTCCATTAAAAGTATTATTTTTTATAAATATACCAGGAGCTGAAATAGTTAAGTTTGCATTCCAAATACATGAAATCAAATTAATATTACCAGTACTCGATAATGAAAGTGTTTGTGATGTTGAACCATATTGTGTAAACCTTTGAAGAGTTAAATAATCATTAGTGAATCCACCTGAACCAATACTTATAGTTTTACCACTGGCTAATTGGGAGGAACCTGACGTACCACCAAAATATATTCCGCCATTACCTGTACTTGTTAATTCAATATTCCCATTATAGTAAGTTGTCCCAGAAGATGCTAAATTTATTTCATGGTCACTAAAATTAATGACAAATAAATTCCCATTGAAAGTATCTCCTGAAGTAAGACCCATTGAAAAGTAAGTTCCATTTCCGCCATGAATTATAGTGACATCTCCGTTAAACGTACATCCACCAGAACCAGCACCAGTTGCAAAACCGAGGTCTTCAAATATAGCATCCTGTTCAAATGTAGAACCAGAAAGTCTAATATACCCACAAACAATGTCAACAAGACAATCAATTTTGGTTCCATTAAAAGATGCAACTGAAGCGGATGCTCTTCCTTGTAATGTCCCATTATAAATTATCCCGGAGGTAAATGTTCCAGTACCTTTAAAAGTAAGTGTGTAACCACCTAAGTTCAAAGAGTCGCTTGACATTGTCAAATTATTAACTTTTCTAGCTTAACTTAGCAGTGGTGAGTTGGTAGCAGTTCCAATAATTACATTATCTAGGGAATCAGGTAATCCATTTGGACTCCAATTTGTTGTGGTATTCCATGCCGAATTTGTAGTGCCTGTCCATGTGAAGTTAACTGCGTTGGATTCAAAAATTAGGCTTAGGGTTAAAAGGAAACTAGCAATTAAAAATTTAATTAATACATTCATGGTGAATAAGATTTAGAAATGGATTACATTAATTAATTAGAAATATATTCATAATAATTGCCCCAAGTTCCACTTGAATTTTTTAAGCGAATTCTTGACTGATAGACCAATGGCAAAACTATTTGTCCTATGCCAATCGAAACAGTAAAATTATCTCTTGAGTAGGACATGCCAGATATTAAGCCTACCGTTACATCAAAATTAAAAGAATTGTTAAATAATAAATCATTGTTCGTACTCAATAGGGTAATTTCAATTTGAGAAACATTTGTCGTATCAGGAAGTTCTATGGTTACCACCCCGGAATTTTGAACAATTGAAATTTTACTATCCACCGGACTTAATGATTGGCTAAAACCATCATGAGCGAGCATTAATAAGCAAAGTATGGGTAATAGCCCTCTATAAATTAAAATAAATAATGGTGGGCGGATGGCCGATAATACCTTATTTTCTGACAATTGGCGCTGAGTGTTCATGTTAATTGAATTAATATCGTTGTCAAATTTATAAATATATTTTACAATTGCAAATAAATTTAGCATATTTCACTTAATATATCTATGTAACTACCTAAAAAATCTTCAATAAGAGAATATCCTAATTTTAAGTTAATAGAATTGAAAAGTCTGATTTTGTCAAAAATAACAAAATGTTTGAAATTCCAGATAATCTAATCATCTATCTACTTTTTCTACCTCTTAAATATCTTCAGTAATTAGGCAGTTAAGCCGAAAAAGATTAAATTTGCAAGGTATGAATGAGGATATGGCACTCGATCACCCGATAATTGCAATTGATGGTTATTCTTCCTGCGGAAAAAGTACCGTAGCGAAAGCTTTGGCTCGTCAATTAAGCATCCGATACATCGATTCAGGAGCTATGTATCGTGCTGTAACCTATTATTTTCTGAAGCATAACATAGCTTTCCCTGCTGCCGGACAACACACTTCTTTTGATTATGCACTGGTTTTAGACCTTATAAAAATCACTTTTCATGTTGATGCAGCTAATGGTAAATCTAAAATATTTTTGAATGGTACCAACGTAACCGATGCCATCCGCTCAATGGAGGTGTCTGAAAATGTGAGCCATGTAAGTGCTATTCGGGAAGTTAGGCACCGAATGGTTCATCTGCAACAGCAAATGAGATTGGATGGAGGTCTCGTGATGGATGGAAGGGATATTGGAACCACTGTATTTCCTGATGCCGATTTGAAAGTTTTTATGACCGCCGACCCTGAAGTGAGAGCTATGAGGAGGTTTAACGAATTGCAACAAGCCGGTGTTGAAGTAACCCTTGCGGAGGTCAGGAACAATATTAATAGCCGTGACTATGAAGATTCCCACAGAGAAGAAAGTCCTCTACGAAAAGCAGAAGATGCTATAGAATTGGATAATACCCACCTGAATTTTGATGAACAGGTGGAATTTGTCCTCGAAAAGCTGCGAAAATTATCTGTTGCAGGCAATTCATGAAGTGCTATTGAGTTTTAAAGCAAACCATCTGCATTATAAAGTGTTTCAGTTAAGTCTTAAATTTGCACCATGAAAATTACCATCGATCCTGAATCAGGCTTTTGTTTTGGAGTTGTTTTTGCTATTCAAATGGCTGAAGCCGAATTAGATGAGAGTGGAACCTTGTACTGCCTTGGAGATATTGTTCATAACAATATGGAAGTGGAACGTTTGTCTAAAAAAGGATTGAAAATCATTAATCATGACCAATTGAAAGAATTGAAGGACTGCAAGGTTCTGATTCGTGCTCATGGCGAACCTCCTGAAACTTACCAGATTGCAGTTGAAAATAATATTGAATTAATTGATGCATCTTGTCCGGTTGTTTTGAAACTTCAAAACAGGGTGAGAACAAGTTATAAAGAAGTAAGTGCAAATAATGGACAAGTAGTTATTTATGGAGAAACCGGCCATGCTGAAGTGAACGGATTGGTGGGGCAAACCGGAGGAAAAGCTATTATCATAACCGGAGAACAGGATTTACACAAGATTGATTTTCAACGACCTGTCTACCTTTTTTCGCAAACCACCAAGAGTACCGAAGGATTTAACAGAATCCGATCACTTATTGAAGAGAAGGTTGGTTCTTTTAAAGAAATCGTAGATAAAACCGATTTCAGTGCCAACGACACTATTTGTCGTCAGGTTTCTAACAGAGAACCTCAGCTTCAGAAGTTTGCAACGCTTCATGATGTTATTATTTTTGTGAGTGGTAAAAAGAGTTCCAATGGAAAAGCGCTTTATGGAGTTTGTTTGAACTCGAATCCAAGAACTCATTTTGTTTCGGAAATATCTGAAATTCAGCTAGATTGGTTTAAAGATGCAGGAACAGTTGGCATTTGTGGAGCAACTTCAACTCCAATGTGGCTCATGGAGGACATGATGGCACATATTAGCCTGCTCAAGATAGAACAGCCGGCCTAAGACGGTACGCAGTATTTAATAAACAACACTTTGTGAGATAAAATCCCTGAATTCTTTTTTTTGTAAAAGAACTTTTGGTACATTTGCGCTCCTTTTCGGAAAGAAAGGAATAGTTAACCCATCTTATTAAAATGCTTACAGAAACGCTAAACGTAAAAATGAATCAAAAATCTTCTCAGCACATCTCCATTACAAGGGCAGAGCCCACAGGATCTGACTTTGACTGGGACAATGTTGGTAAAAGTGCCGATGTCTACAAAGTGGACGACAGAAGTGCCTATGAAAAGATGTATGACCAAACCCTAAGTTCGGTTGTTGCTCATGATGTACTCATGGGAAAAATTATTGCAATGACTTCGAAAGAAGCTGTTGTGAATATAGGCTTTAAATCGGATGGACTTATTCCACTTTCGGAGTTCAGACACATGCCTGATCTTAAAATCGGTGACGAAATTGAGGTTTATGTGGAAACTCAGGAAGATCGCAACGGACAGCTAATCCTTTCTCACAAGAAAGCGCGTGCCCTGAAATCATGGGAACGTGTAAATTCTGCTCTTGAAAAAGATGAGGTCATCCAGGGATTTGTAAAATGCCGTACCAAAGGTGGACTTATTGTCGATGTTTTTGGTATTGAAGCGTTTTTACCGGGCTCACAAATCGACGTTAAGCCAATTCGTGACTATGATGTTTTTGTAGGAAAAACTATGGAATTCAAAATTGTTAAAATCAACAATGAATTCAAAAACGTAGTTGTTTCTCACAAAGTTCTTATTGAAGAAGAACTTGAAAGTCAAAAAGCGGAGATCATTTCTAAGCTTGAAAAAGGACAGGTTCTTGAAGGAACTGTTAAAAATATTACCTCTTATGGTGTATTTATGGATCTTGGTGGTGTTGACGGATTGTTGCACATCACTGATATTTCATGGGGACGTATCAACCATCCGGAAGAAGTGTTGCAATTGGATCAGAAAATCAATGTGGTTATTCTCGATTTTGATGATGAGAAAAAACGTATCGCTTTAGGATTGAAACAACTTACCGCTCAGCCATGGGATGCTTTGGATACTGAACTTAAAGTAACTGATAAAGTGAAAGGTAAAGTAGTGGTGATTGCTGATTACGGTGCTTTTGTTGAAGTTATTCCGGGTGTTGAAGGTTTGATTCACGTATCAGAAATGTCGTGGTCACAGCATTTACGCAGCCCGCAGGATTTTCTTAAAGTAGGTGACGAAATTGAAGCAGTTATTTTAACTCTTGACCGTGACGAAAGAAAAATGTCATTAGGATTAAAGCAGTTGATGCCTGATCCTTGGGGACAAATCACTACTAAATATCCTGTTGGTTCCAAGCATAAGGCTAAAGTCCGCAACTTCACCAATTTTGGAGTATTTGTTGAACTTGAAGAAGGAATTGATGGTTTGATTCACATCTCTGACTTATCATGGTCGAAGAAAATAAAACATCCTTCTGAATTCACTAAAATAGGTGAAGAAATTGAAGTGATTGTATTAGAAGTAGATGCTGAAAATCGTCGTTTGAGCTTAGGCCACAAACAAATTGAAGATAACCCATGGGAAACTTATGAATCTATCTTCAAAGTGGATTCAGTTCACGAAGGTGTTGTAGGTAAAGTTACCGACAAAGGAGCCGTAGTAACGTTGCCTTATGGTGTAGAAGGATTCGCTCCTTACCGTCATTTGAGCAAAGAAAACGGTGCGACTGCAAAAACTGATGAGAAGCTCGAAGTGAAAGTTATTGAGTTCTCTAAAGAAAACAGAAAAATTATTGTTTCTCATACCCGTATTTTTGAAGATGCTAAGAATGCAACTAAGTCTGAAACTGCCGAAAAAGCTGAAGACTCAACTACTAAGAGCATCAAAAAGGTAAAAGAAAGTGTTGAAAAGTCAACATTAGGTGATTTAGGTGTGCTTTCGGCGCTTAAGTCAGAACTGGAAACTTCTGAAAAGAAAACCAGCGATGCCAAGGCTGAAGCTGCAGTAGATGCATTAGAAAAAAAGACTAAGAAAGTTAAAGTTGCCAAAGAAACTGAAGGCGATCAAGCAGAAGCCGGAAGTGCTGAATAATTAAAAAAATCCCCCGCTAAAAACGGGGGATTTTTTTTGACCTGATAAATTCTCGTACTTTTGCAATCATTATGATGGAAATGTCGTCGCGACTGATACTTAACCCTAAGAACTTTGAAATCACCATCAATCGGTTGTGTTTTGAACTTATTGAAAATCACGATGATTTCTCACAATCAGTGATAATCGGTTTGCAACCCAGGGGAATTTATCTATCCAACCGGATCTCTTCACAGCTACGACACTTTCTTCCCGGCAAGGAAATACTAACCGGCAACCTGGATATTACTTTTTTCAGAGATGATTTTAGAAGGCGTGAAAATGTAATTGTCCCTTCGGCCACTCAAATTGATTTTATCATTGAAAATAAAAAGGTGATACTGGTTGATGATGTACTTTACACCGGCCGAACTATCAGGGCGGCACTCGATGCTATCCTGGCTTTTGGTAGGCCCTCTAAAGTAGAACTTTTGACGTTGATCAACAGAAAATTCAGCCGGCATGTGCCAATTGAACCCAATTATGTGGGTAAACAAATTGATACTATCATGTCGGACAAAGTGAAGGTTTCGTGGCAGGAAACCGATGGCAAAGATGAGGTTTGGTTATTTACTAAGGAAAAGGAAGAATGACACAACAACTGAGCGTTAAGCACCTTTTGGGAATCAAAGAATTAACTGTGGATGATATTCAACAGATTTTTGCCACAACAGCAAATTTCAAGGATGTAATTAACAGACCCATAAAAAAGGTGCCCTCACTTCGGGATATCACCGTAGCCAACCTGTTTTTCGAAAACTCCACCCGAACCCGATTATCATTTGAACTGGCAGAAAAACGCCTTTCGGCCGATATTATTAATTTTTCAGCATCCTCTTCCTCAGTAAGTAAAGGAGAAACCTTAATCGATACAGTGAACAACATATTAGCCATGAAAGTAGACATGGTGGTGATGCGACATCCGAAACCGGGAGCGGCTGTATTTCTTGCCAAACACGTTAAGGCAAAAATAATTAATGCCGGTGACGGTACCCATGAACACCCAACACAAGCTCTTTTGGATGCCTATTCTATTTATGAAAAACTAGGTACTCTAAATGGCGTAAAAGTGGTTATTATAGGAGATATTCTCCACTCCAGAGTGGCCCTTTCCAACGTGTTTTGCTTAAAAAAACTGGGCGCCGAAGTAATGGTTTGCGGACCTGTCACTCTCATTCCCCGATACATTTCAGAATTAGGGGTTTTAGTGGAAAATAACCTCCAAAAGGCTCTGGCTTGGTGCGATGTGGCTAATGTGCTGAGAATTCAGATGGAACGCCAGGACATTAAATATTTCCCTTCGCTCAGAGAATATGTGATGCTTTACGGAATCAATCGTGAAATACTCGATAATCTTAAAAAAGATATTATTGTGATGCATCCCGGGCCTATCAACCGTGGAGTAGAACTCACCAGCGATGCCGCAGATTCTCGCCAATCGATTATCTTGCAACAAGTTGAGAATGGTGTGGCAGTGAGAATGGCGGTTCTTTATTTGCTTGCCGGAAGAATAGATTAATTTTGATGAAAGTAATTTGTTAATTACATTAAATTTTCTTTAAATTTGTTAATTGTAAATCTATAGCCTATGCATTATTCATTAGACAAGAACGAGAAGTATGCAGTCATAAAATTGCAGGAGCAAAAGCTAAATACCTTAATTTCAGCTGAATTAAAGTCGGAACTGCTAATTATTAACAGTCAAGGGTATAACAACATCATCTTGGATTTAACCGACACACAGTTCTGCGATTCTTCCGGATTGAGTGCAGTACTTGTTGGTAACAGAGTTTGCCGAAATGCAAGCGGCTCATTTATTTTATGTGGCTTGAGCGAACCAATTAAAAAACTCATTGCCATTTCTCAACTGGAGAAAGTGTTAGTTATCACACCAACATTAGACCAGGCAATTGAGATGATATTGGCTGATGAAATTGAAAAACCATAACACTAAAAGATTAAATTTACACTTATGAAATTACGCTTACTTGTTATTTTATGCTTCGTGAGTGCATTACTCTCAGGAACAGCTTTCGCACAATGCACGCCCGATTTAACAATCACTATTCCCGGTATTTATCCCGACAGTGCTACCGGGTTGCCTCCCGGATTAGCTGGGCAGCCCTATAGTGAAGTTATTCAGGCACGCGTTTTAACCGATACTGTCTACAATGGTTTTCCTGCAATAATTTCAAATATTACTATTACCGGTGTAACGGGTTTACCTCCGGGTTTGACTTACTCCTGCAATCCTGCTTCGTGTGTATTTCCCGGAGGATCGAATGGATGTTTGCTTTTGTCGGGTACACCTACAGTTGCAGGTATTTATAGCATTAATGTTGATTTGGATATTAACGGAACCATATTTGGTGCCGGCCTTACTGTACCTCAATCGTTAGATTATTATGTTATTGAAATAGGAACAGTGGGATTAGCCGACAATCTATCAGATATAAAATTTGAACTGTTACAAAATACTCCCAATCCGGCATCAGATTACACTGATGTATCATTTACTTCACCAATAGGAGGTGATTTCACAATCAAACTTTTTAATATGATAGGAAAAGAAGTATTCCAAAAAACAATAAGAGGAATGGCAGGATTAAATACCAGTCGCATTCAACTCGATGAATATACCCCCGGTATTTATATGTTATCGTTAGAAAATGGAAGTTCAGTTGCTACCAGGAGAATGATTGTTTCCCGTAAATAATGCCATTTGAATTAACTATTTTAGGCAGCAGCTCTGCTACACCCACTTATAATCGTCATCCAACCGCTCAGGTATTAAACATCCGCGAGCGGTTTTTTTTGATTGATTGCGGCGAGGGTACACAGACTCAATTGGTTCGTTATAGATTAAAATATAACCGGATAGGCCACATTTTTATTAGTCACCTGCATGGCGATCATTACCTGGGTTTGATGGGATTAATTTCCACCATGCATCTTCAGGGACGAACCAACGAGCTGCATATATTTGGTCAGCAGGAGTTGATGGATATAATTGAATTGCAATTGCGTTTATCGAACACAATTTTAAGGTATCAACTAATTTTTCATCCTATAAAAAATTTTTCAGGAACATTGATTCACGAAGATGATGATCTTACAGTTCGAACAATTGTATTAAATCACCGCATACCCTGTACCGGTTTTTTATTTAAGGAAAAACCAAAGCCAAGGAAGTTGCTGATTAATAAAATGCAGCATTTCAGCATACCTTTTAATTATTTTGCTGGAATCAAAAACGGTGATGATTATGAAGATGATTTTGGAAATATTATAAAGAATCAGGAGCTCACCATTAGTTCGGGAAACCCAAGATCCTATGCATTTTGTTCGGATACAATTTATGATGAACAACTGGCTGATGAAGTTCGTGGAGTGGATTTATTATATCATGAAAGTACCTTCATGCACGACCTCGTAGACAGAGCAAAAGCTACTTTCCATTCTACAACAATTGAAGCAGCTACCATAGCACAAAAAGCAGAGGTGAGAAAATTAATTATAGGACACTTTTCAGCGCGGTATAAAGATCTAAATCCGCTTTTAATAGAAGCACGAACAGTATTTAAAAACACCGACTTGGCCCTAGAAGGAATGAAGTTTGAGGTGGCTGAAAAGCATCATTAGAAAAAATCAATTTATTTTACTTTCAATAATTTGCACCAACTTGTCGGTATCTCCCGGTAGCAGCCAAATCATTTCACGATACCTGCGGAACCAGGTAAGCTGACGTTTAGCGTAATTGCGGGTGTTTTTTGCAATAAGTGATTCGGTTTCTTCAATTGTGATGTTGCCATCGATGTGCTCAAACATTTCTTTGTATCCAACCGTTTTAAGAGCATTGTGGTTTCTGAAAGCAATTACCTGTTCCGCCTCTTCTTTGAGTCCGCTTTTAATCATCAGTGAAGTTCTTTCATTGATGCGTCGGTAAAGTTCCTCTCTGGGATGATCAATGCCGGAAATGATCCAGGGCCATTGAAATTCTGATTTTTTTTTGCCTAATAATTCAGAGTAGGGTTTACCTGAAATAATGGAAACTTCAATAGCCCTGATCATTCTTCGAGGATTCATTATATCAATTCTGCTAAAACTATCAGGATCTTTTTCTTTCAGCATTTCCTGTAACTTCATTATGCCTTGCTCATGTCCTATTTTTTCGAGTTTAGTTCTCAGAACCGGATCGGCCATAGGCAAATTATCAATGCCATTTACCAACGCATCAATATACAAACCAGAGCCTCCAGCAAGTATTATTACGTCATGAATTTTAAATAAATTTTCTAAAAGTATCAATGCTTCTTCAGCAAAAGTGCCTGCATTAAATTCCTCGGTAACAGCATGAGAATTTATAAAATAATGGGGTGCTTCTCTCAGTTCTTCAGGCGAAGGTTTAGCTGTGCCGATTGAAAGTTCTTTGTAAAACTGCCGGGAGTCGGCAGATAGTATTGCAGTATTAAAATATTTTGCCAGAAAAATAGCCAGTCCGGTTTTTCCCGATGCAGTGGAACCGCCAACAATAACCAGTAACTTAGACACTATAAAATGGAATCAGTTAACAACATTATTCTTTTTCGCCTTCTTCATCAGCCGACTCTTCAATATTATCGTACTCTTCTTCGTCAACTTCCTCAGTAAATTCTGCGCTTACTTCAGATCCGGTATCTATATCTTCAGATTCTCCTTCACCCTCTTCTATCAAAACCTCAGTGAATATTTCTTCGTCTATAAAATCAGGATCAATCACACCTTTAGGAGGTTCAATAACGTTGTGTTGCTTTGGCGCCTCACCATGCACTTTCACACACACCGGATATTTTTTTCCGGGAACAGAGTCAGGAAAAATTTTAAACAATTCTATAAAGAAAGTCCATTGGGAAGGTGCATCAAAAACATAATAAATTTTTTGATGAGGGTCAGCGATGAAATCACATAAATGAGAGTCTTTCATCAATAATTTTCCACCGGCATGATTTCCTTCAGGACGAGAATACACAATTTCCTGACCTTTTTTCCAGTTGTCGTTGCTCATAAAAAAGGAAGAAGGTTTGGATGCATCAAAACCAATTGACTCCTGTATGGCAAGATGAAGGTGTTCAAACGTTTGAACCGATCTTATTTCTATATCCCTGTGAATATCATCAAATTCTTCGAAGGATATTCTGAATCTGTATATTGCCATGATGATTGGTTAGTTTTGTTTATAGAAATAGTGTACAAAAATAATAAATTGATTTAAAAATAAAAGTGCCTTTTTTAGGAACTTTGGGTAATTATTCAAAAGCTGGTTTTAATCCCATTAATTTACCTTTTTCCAGCAAAAAATGACGAGCTTCTTCCAAGTCATTTTTAATAATTCCGTCCAGGATGGCGTCACGGATGGCATTTTTGAGCATGCCTATTTCAGGTCCCGGTTTAAGATTGAAGATGGCCATAATCATTTCACCGGTGACTGGGGGCTGCCAGTTGCGAACCTGATCTTTTTCTTCAACTTCAATAAGTTTTTGCTTAACAAGCTCAAAATTATTTAAGTACTTTTTAACTTTCACTTCATTTTTCGAAGTAATATCCGCCTGACATAAAGTCATAAGATCATCAATATCTTCTCCTGCTTCAAAAAGTAATCTCCTTACCGCAGAGTCGGTAACAATACTTTGTGCAAGTACAATGGGTCTGAGATGCAACAACACAAGTTTTTGAACATACTTCATTTTGTCGTTCAAGGGCAGTTTTAACTGAGCAAAAATCGCAGGAACCATTCTCGATCCTTTATCTTCATGACCGTGAAAGGTCCAGCCAATTCCATCTTCGAAGCGCTTTGTGGCAGGTTTTGCTATGTCGTGCAAAATAGCAGCCCACCTCAACCAGAGATTGTCGGTGTTTTTGCTGATGTTATCGAGCACCTGTAAAGTATGATAAAAATTATCTTTATGACCCTTTCCTTTAATAAATTCAACTCCATATAAATTGGCCATCTGAGGAAATATAATGTGAAGGAGTTGAGTATCAAACAACAATTTAAATCCTACAGATGGAACCGGTGACAGGATAATTTTATTTAATTCATCTGCTATTCTTTCTTTAGAAACAATTTTAATTCTTTCGCGATTATCGAGAATGGCATCCAAAGAACTTTTTTCAATTGTGAAACCTAACTGACTGGCAAACCGAATCGCCCTCATCATTCTCAATGGATCGTCGGAATAGGTGATCGCAGGTTCAAGTGGTGTTCTTATAATGCCTGCATTCAGATCTTGAACACCCTTGAAAGGATCGATGAGCTGGCCATATTCAGGGCCATTTAAAGCTATTGCCAATGCATTGATAGTGAAATCCCTTCTTTTTTGATCATCTTCAAGTGAACCTTCCTCCACCTGTGGCTTTCTCGAATCCTGGCTGTACGATTCTTTTCGTGCACCAACAAATTCGATGTTCCAGTCATCAAATAGGAGCATTGCGGTTCCAAAGTTCTTGAAAACAGAAACATGAATGTTGTCTCCCAGTTTGCGTGCCGATTTATTGGCTATATCAATTCCGTTTCCTAAAATAACAATGTCGATATCCTTACAGGTTCTATGTAACAAAATGTCGCGAACATAGCCACCAATCACATATCCACGCACATTGTTTTCATCACATACTGATGCGATAACTTTAAAGAAATCCTGTGAAATAAATTTGAGCAAAGGCAGAATTTTAACTTCGTTTATTTTTTAATGAATTCTATTTTTCCCGTAGAAGAAAGACGCATGATAACCAGATTGCCGGGGTTTGATTTAGGACTGAGTCGCAAATTTACTACATACCCTGTTTTATTCAAAATGAAATTCTGCTTTATAGGATGATTTTGATCTTTTAACACTGCACCAAAGAGTGGTTTTCCAAATTTAGTGATAACCTGAAAGATAAATGATTCCTTGACAATTCTGAACGGGCATTCATCAGAATTCACTAACCGGGCAGGAACATTCACCGATTTGGAAAGCATAACAATCATTGGTTTATTATTGAATTCAATCAAATCCCAAAGTACATCGGGAGTTTCAGAAACATATTTGTTGAAATTTCCGGGATTGTGCAACATCACCGATGGATATTCACATTCATTTTGCTGAAGAATGGCCTCGATTGCTTCACCATTTAACAGGTCACAACCAATGTGCCAGCCCGCTTCATTAGGAAAGATGATTATTCCACCGGCTTTCAGTGTTTTCACACAATTTTCAATTTCCAGATCTACACTCATTTAATTGGGGGGAAGGGTAGGAGTGCTAATTGTTGTTCCACACTTAAAATGATTGAGCGGGCATTTTGTTTTTCCGTGCAAACCACATGGCCTGCATTCAAGAATTTCTAATGTTTCAATTATTACTGAAGTATCGGAAAGTGGTCCGAATCCAAATGCCGGAATGGTGCTGCAGAAGAAGGCTGTTACCGGTGCATTCATTGCCGATGATATGTGCAACGGACCTGAATCATTTACGTAGTTCATTTCAGCATCCTTCATAAGTGCGGCTGTTTGCAATAGATTCATTTTCCCCGCAAGGTTGATAGCCGTTGAATTCCCCGCAGCCTCAATAATTTGCTGACACAATTTATGGTCTCCCGCCGAACCTATCAAATATATTTTTATGCCGTTGTTTGATTGTGTAAGCATCTCAGTCCATTTCGATTCGGGTAACTGTTTTGTCATCCATACAGAAGCCGGTGCCATTGTTACATATTTATCTTCTTTGTAAATCTGCACCGATTCATAATCTGATGTGGATGGATATAATTTCGGTCGGGGTGTTTCTCCTTTGCACCAGCTTTCAATCAATTTTGCATTGCGTTCAACCTCATGACTGCCATCACCAATTACATGAGGAGAAGTGTGATTAAATGCAAATGAGACAGGATTTTTATTGAATCCGATTTTATCATCAGCACCTGAAAAAAACGTAATCAAACCTGACGAAAGAAATCGCTGTAGATTTATAACAGTGTCAAATTTACGTTGACGAACTTCATTGATTATCGATATCAGACTTTTCGTTTTCCCGGATTTCTTTTTCCATACGAGCACATCTTTCAAAAATGGATGGCCTTTCAATAGAGATTCATTTCCTTCTCTAACGAGCATAGAAATTGAAGCTTCAGGCATGCATTGTTTTATTTTTTCAATCAACGAAGTTGCCAGGATTACATCACCCAGAAAAGCAGTTTGTATAACGAGGATGTTTTTCATTACACTTATACGGCAACGTTATGATCACGAAGAGCATCGTTGAGAGATGTTTTCATATCGGTAGATTCTTTTCTTTGACCAATGATCAATGCACATGGAACCTGGTATTCCCCTGCCGGAAATTTTTTCGTATAACTTCCGGGAATCACAACAGACCGCGAAGGTACACGGCCTTTATACTCGATTGGTTCAGGTGAAGAAACATCAATAATTTTTGTAGACATGGTAAGAACCACATTAGCACCCAACACAGCTTCTTTTTCAACAAGAACACCTTCTACAACAATGCATCGCGAACCAATAAAGCAGTTGTCTTCAATAATCACCGGAGCTGCCTGAACAGGTTCCAGCACTCCGCCTATTCCCACTCCTCCGCTGAGGTGTACATTTTTACCTATTTGAGCACATGACCCAACGGTAGCCCAAGTGTCTACCATAGTTCCGGAATCTACGTAGGCTCCAATATTTACATAAGAAGGCATGAGTATGGCACCGGGTGCAATATAGGCTCCGTGCCGGGCTATGGCAAGAGGAACTACACGTACTCCCAGGGCTTCGTAATTCGACTTTAGTGCAATTTTATCATGAAACTCAAATGGGCCTACTTTAATTGTTTCCATTTTGCTGATAGGAAAAAACAGGATCACTGCTTTTTTAACCCATTCGTTCACCACCCATCCTTTATCGGTAGGTTCTGCCACCCTGATTTTTCCAATGTTCAACTGTTCTATAACTTCCCTGATGGCATCGCGGGTTTCTGGTTTTTCAAGCAGAACCCTGTCGTTCCAAGCATTTTCAATGATGGTCTGCAGCATAAATTGTGAAATTGAAGGCACAAAGGTAAGATTTAACGCATGAATATCCGGATAAAGAACGAGCAGGGAACAGGCAATTTTAGTAAATTTGCACCCGAATTATGGGTAGAATTATAGCCATCGATTATGGTACCAAAAGATCCGGCCTTGCAGTTACTGACGAATCAGGGATATTTGCTTTTGGTTTGACCACTGTAACTACTCATGATTTACCGGAATTTCTGAAAAAATATGTTTTAGAAAATAAGGTAGACGGGTTCGTTATCGGAGAACCCCGTACCCTTTCTAACAAAGAAACGGATGCCACCAAACATGTTGAAGCATTTATAAGGCACTTAAATAAATTGTTTCCATCGATAAATATTTACAGGATGGATGAACGCTTTACCTCAGGGATGGCTGCCAAAGCAATACTTGACAGCGGAGTAAAGAAAAAAGATCGTCGCAACAAAGCATTGGTGGATATGGTGAGTGCCACTATTATATTGCAGTCGTGGCTCGAAAAAACTGCAAACAGCAATCGTTAAATTAAATTGAAATTATAATTTATTATTGAATATGGTTTACCCGATTGTCTCCTATGGAAGTCAGGTTTTGAAGAAACGTGCAGAGGTAATTGACCCTGATTATCCTAATCTCAAGGAATTTATTCAAAGTATGTTCGACACCATGTATGCAAGTGCAGGAGTAGGACTCGCAGCACCCCAGGTTAATTTTTCAATACGTTTATTTGTGGTGGATGGTGAACCGTTTGATGATGAGGATGCTACCCTGACAAAATTCAAGAAAGTGTTTATTAATCCTGAAATGCTCGATGAATCAGGCGAACGCTGGAAGTTTAATGAAGGTTGCTTGAGTATACCCGGAATACGAGAGGATATTGATCGTCATAAAGTGATTTTGATAAAATATTTTGATGAAAATTTTGTGGAACACACCAATACATTTTCCGGTATTGCAGCTAGAATAATTCAGCACGAGTACGATCACCTTGAAGGTGTATTATTCACCGACAGAATCAGTCCTTTGAAACGCCAATTGTTGAAACGAAAATTGAACGACATAATCAGAGGGAAAGTAAGTGTTGATTATAAAATGAGATTCCCTGTTAAATAAATTCATATTCTGAAATTCTAATTGCATTGCTGATTTATTTAACAGGATTTATGGGGGCAGGAAAAACCACTGCCGGAAAAAAACTGGCAGCTGCGCTGGGATATAATTTTGTGGATCTCGATGCATTGATTGAGAAAGAAACCGGTCATACCATTTCACAACTATTTGAAAAAGGTATCGACAAATTTCGTGAGATGGAGTCGGTAATTCTCAAAAAAACGGGTGGTTATTCCAACAGTGTAGTTGCTACCGGAGGGGGCACTCCTTGCTATTACGACAATCTGATTTGGATGAACAAAAATGGCATCACGATATATCTGAAACTAAGTGCAGGTAGTCTTTTTCATCGCCTTGCCGCTTCCAAGCAAAAGCGGCCATTACTACAAGGCAAATCTGATGTGGAGTTGATGGAATTTATTATGGAGACTCTCACTGATCGTGAAAAATTTTATTCCCGTTCGAAATACGTTATTAAAGGTGAAGATTTGGATGTTAAAGTACTTTTGGAATTAATCAAAAAAGGAGAAACTCAACTCAGATAAACAGCATCTTCTTCACCAAATTCCACACTCACATGTTCTTGAAAAGTGGTGGAAAGGGTCATTCCTACAAAGTCGGTGAGTATCGGGTACCTGCGGTGATCACGGTCAACAAGTAATACAGTTCTTATTTTTTGAGTGTCAATTTTAAGAATAGCTTTCATTGAATAAATGAGAGTCTTTCCAGAATTAAGAACATCATCCACAAGAATAATTGACTTCCCTACAAGATCCTCACGGTTCCCGCCAATGGTTACTTCATGATCAACCTGATTTTGTTTGTCGATGCGGAGTTCCAATAAACGGGTTTTTAAATCACATATTTCATTCAGTGCATTTTGAATTTTCTGTGCAAGAATAAATCCATTCTGCCAGATTCCAATGATAATAATTTCTTTTTCTTCAAAATTATCCTCATAAATCTGATAGGCAATTCTGTTGATGCGTTGAGCAATCTGATGATTGTTTAACAGAAGAGTTTTCGCCTTATTCATAAATAAAGAAATAATTAATTGGCAGCAAAATTTACTCTTCCACCCTTAACAAAATACTTTTTATAATAGGGACTTTCCAAATCGCTCACAATAACACCTTTGGAACGGCTGGCATGAGCAAACTTACTGCCACCCAAATAAACACCTACATGAGAAATTGTTTTCCGGTTGATTTTGAAAAAAACCAGATCACCTTCCTGCAATTTATCTTTCGGCAAATGAGTCACCTGCTTAAAAAGATCGGCTGAATTTCCTGTGAGTAAATAACAATATGCAGTTTCGTAAACTTTATTCACAAAAGCAGAACAATCGATTCCTTCGAGTGATTTTCCGGCATAACGATATGGGGTTCCGAGCCACTTTTCAATGGAATTGTATAAATCCATATTGAGTATCTGAGCGATATCCAACCCAAAAACCTGAGCATAATAACCTTTAAGGTAGCCCTCAAAAACACTCTCCTCCTCAGGTGCATTAAAGCCACTGACTTCCAGATTATTAGTGCTAACCTGAGCCTTGGCACTCCCGTAATACAGTAAAATCAATGTAAAAATCAGGGTGATTGTGGAGGCAATTTTTTTCATTGTTGCAAATTTACAAATTCTCTCGCATTATGATCCGATTCATAAACATTGGAAATCAAAGTTTTGAACATTTAATTGAACATTATTTCCTTACCAGAATCATAAATAACTCTCTGTTTTCCCGAGGTTTTATGGAATTATAACACTTTTCCAGAGTAATTATTTGAAAAAAAGGTTCAAAATATTGCAAATACTCATTTTTATTTCCTCCAAAGGGTGGCCCGCCCTCGAATTCGGCTTCAAATAAAACACCAACCAGTTTTCCTCCTGGCGAAAGAAGTTCAGCCATTTTTTGAGCATAAGCCGGCCTTAAAGTAGGATCAAGGGCGCAAAAAAATGTTTGCTCAATAATGAGATCGTGTTTATTATGGTGATAGAAAAAGTTGCCTTCAATCAAATTTTCGGAAGGAAATGAAGGTATTCGTTTCCTGATGTTGTTTAAAGGATTTGAAGCCAGATCAACTACCATAACATTTTTAAAGCCTGAGTCGTGTAAAAATTCCGCTTCGTAAGAATTGCCCGCACCCGGAATTAAAATACTCAGATTTTTATCGTTAAGTTGCTCAAAATATTCCTTAAGTGGTGTGGTAATTTCACCCGCGTCCCAACCAGCCTGATTGTTTTCGTAACGTGATTCCCAATATGATTTGTCGAAATTCATTTTAAAAAATTAGTTTTTTATTTTTTTTCTTAGTTTTTTGGTTTTTTAGTTTTTTCCGCTGCCTCTTCGCGAACCCCGCTGCTGTCCCGCCGCAAACCCCGCCGCCGACCCGCCGCGAACCCGCCGCCGCGACCCCGCCGCGAACCCGCCGCCGACCCGCCGCGAACCCCG
>Ga0105046_10004512_pt1 | contig 22168 bp, 20 predicted proteins | sample MAT03_FD_78385 | JGI IMG/M metagenome (GOLD analysis project Ga0105046, IMG submission 78385) | Freshwater microbial communities from Lake Fryxell liftoff mats and glacier meltwater in Antarctica - MAT-03 (megahit assembly) | ecosystem: Environmental > Aquatic > Freshwater > Ice > Liftoff...
GCGATGATCCCCGGAAAACACCAACTGCAATTCCTGAAGTATTTCTCTGCGTGGTTCGATCGCGATATCGATGAATACGTGCCGATGGAATACCAGCGTGAGATCTACGGTGTGAGCCGAGCGTTCAGCGACAGCTTCGATATGGTCGGGCCCAAATTCATCCGGGCTTTGAACTACCACGCCGCGCACGACATCGGGCATGCGTTGCAGGACTTGGCCATGGTGGGGTGTACCTCGTTCGCTGCCTGGGGCGATCGCACGGCGGATGAAGAACTTCTGGTAGCGAGGAATTTCGACTTTTACATGGGTGCGGAATTCGCACGTGACAAGCTGATCACGTTCATTAAACCCGACGTGGGAATACCGCATGTGTTGGTGAGTTGGGGCGGCTTTATGGGAGCTACTTCGGCCATGAACTTGGAAGGGCTTACGATAACGATCAACGCATCGCGCAGCAGCATACCGTCCGGTGCACGCATGCCCATATCCCTGTTGGCACGCGCTATTGTCCAGCATGCACGTACCATTGACCAGGCCGTAGCCATAGCGAAAGAGCACGAGGTCTTTGTTTCGGAAAGCATATTGGTGAGCAGTGCGGCAGATGGTCGGGCTTTGCTCATAGAGAAAGCCCCGGACGGCATGGGGGTCCTGGACCCGGACACGGATCTGGTGGTCTGCTCGAACCACTATCAGAGCGACCATTTCGTAGGGACGGAAGTGAACCTTGCGAACATCCGCGAGAGCGATTCCATGGCGCGCTACAAGCGCATGCTGCATTTGGTGGACAGCACGGCGCAATTGGACCCGACAAATGCCGTGACCATTCTTCGTGATCGGAAGGGTCCCGGTGGAACGGATGTGGGCATGGGTGACCCGAGTACGATCAACCAGTTGTTGGCGCATCATGCGGTCATCTTCCAGCCGAACGAGCGAAGGATGTGGGTCTCCAATTCACCGTACCAATGTGGTGCATTCGTGTGTTATGACCTGCGCGACGTGTTCGCGCGTTGTGCAGCAGGCAACGTTGTAGGACCCATCCATGACACTGCACGTACGATCGCCGAAGACCCTTTCATTCGCACGCCTGAATTCGCGGCACATGAGCGTTGGCAAAGGGTACGCATGGCGATCACGGAGCGTGTGTTGACGGGCAATGCATTCACTCTAACTGCATCAGAAGAAGCCGCATTTGTTGCCTCAAATCCAAAAAGCTGGCTCACGTACGCTGCTTTGGGCGATCTTCGCAAAGCGGAAAACAAGTGTGCAGCCGCCAGTGAACATTACCAACTGGCGTTGACGCTGCCCGTTCCATCGATGCAGGAGAAGGAGAAATTGGAGCATAAACTGGTGGCCTGTTCATAACGATGAGCACGACCAGAACACGTTCCACCGCGGAAGAGCAATTGGTCCGCATGCGTGCGCACTTGTCCGATCTGTTGGCACGTTCGCCGTGGTACAAGCAGGTGTTCGAAAAAGCCAAGGTCCGCCCTGCCGACTTGTGCAATTGGGACGACCTGCTCGCACTTCCCTTCACCACGAAGGATGATCTTTCGTTGCACAACGAAGCCTTCCGCAGCGTGCCTATGAACAAGGTGGTGGACCATGTGTTCACCTCGGGATCCACCGGGATGCCAGTACCTTTTCTACTTACCGAGAACGACTTGGACCGATTGGCACGCAGCGAAGCCGCCTCGTTGGCCAGCACGGGGATCACCAGCAACGACGTGGTACAGATCACCACCACCATGGACAAGCGCTTCATGGCCGGGCTGGCGTATTGGTTGGGCTTGCGCCGCATTGGAGCAGGCATTGTCCGCAGCGGCCCCGGCAACACGGTTGGCCAGTGGGAAACCGTTGAACGCTGCGGTACCACGGCCTTGATCACGGTTCCTTCCTTCCTGCTGCGTATGTTGGAAGAACGCTCCTCCCACTTACAGGACCTGCGCAAGACCACGATCAAGAAAGCCATTTGCATCGGTGAACCCATCTCTGACAGGAATGGTAGGCCGAACGAATTGGCGAAACGGATCATGGCCCTGTCGGATATCGCCCTTTACGGCACGTACGCCAGTACGGAAATGGCCACGGCCAGCACGGAGATCAAACCATTCGATGGCCATGTGGTGCCTTCGGACCTGATCCTGATCGAAGTACTGGATGAGCAGGATAAGCCGGTCGCCAGTGGCGGCATGGGCGAAGTAGTGGCCACCCCGTGGGGAGTTGAAGGCATGCCCTTGCTGCGCTTCCGAACCGGCGACATCTGTTCATCAACCAACATTGCGCAGGCCGATGGTTCCACGTCGCAAGTGCTTGGCCCGGTGATCGGCCGCAAGGCCCAACGCATGAAGGTGAAGGGCACCACGCTCTACCCCCAACAGGTGATCGATGCTTTGAACGCGGACCCCATGGTGGATACCTTCGTGATCATCAGGGAGCATGACGCGCATGGCAATGATCTGGTACGCATCTTGTTGGACACGGAGCCGCACGAGCTACAGGGCCTTGGCGAAAGACTAAGTGAAACCTTACGGGTACGACCAGTTCTTGAATTGGCCGACCTTACGAAGATCGCATCCCTCAGGAACGACCCCAGGAACCGCAAACCAACACCATTCATCGACCGCACACAAAACCACTAAAACCCGAAAACCATGAAAACCACCCTGATCACACTCTCCGCTGCCATCGCATTCGGCACCAGTGTACAAGCACAGACCTTGTCCGATGCGTTGAACAACAAATGCCAAGTCACCTGGATCGGACTGGACTTCTCTGAGGCCAAGCTCATTCCCACGGTCGAATTCGCCGCCGTGGAAGCGGACCCCGGCACCGCCATTTTGAAGTGGAACAACCTGCTGGAGGCTGAGCAGGAGAAATTCGATCTGGCCAAGGCATTGGGCATTTCCAACGTAGTGACCAACACCTCGTACGTAGCGCCGGTCAACGAAACATTGAAGTCACAGGACCTCTTGAGCCGTACGGCAATTACGCTGGACAAGGAAAAGGTCCCTTCCATGGTGAAGAAGTACAAGACGAACGACGGAGAAGGAGTTGGCGTGGTATTTATTGTCAGCGCCTTCAACAAAACATCTGAGATGGCGGAATACTATGTCACCTTCTTCAACATGAAGACCAAGGAAGTGTTGCATTCCGAGCGTATTTCCGGCAAGCCCACGGGATTTGGATTGCGCAACTACTGGGCCGGTTCCGTGACCCAAGTGCTCAAGACCATTGAAAAGGAATATGCGAAGGCCTGGTTGAAGCGTTTCCAGTAGGCCTATGCGTTGTCCAGCACGCACCGGCTGGACCATGGGATCAGTCTGATCTGAGGTACCCCCAACTGTCCCGTGCTTCGCAAGTTGCACGGGACAGTGTATTTTCGGCCATTGGAAAAGTCCCGTACTGAACCGTGAAATTGGGCGAGGCGCAGAATAAGAGCATGGAACACGTTGATGCATTGGTGATCGGTGCGGGCCCATCGGGAACGGTGGCCGCAGCATGGCTAGCTAACAAAGGCCATAAGGTGGTGGTGATCGAGCGGGCCATTTTCCCTCGTTTCGTTATCGGTGAAAGCCTGCTGCCATTGAGCATGGGCCATTGGGAAGAAACGGGTCTGTTACCATCGTTGCAAGCGCAGAACTATGCGGTGAAGGAAGGAGCACGTTTCTATCGGGATGGAAAATTGTTCAACCTGGCCTTTGGCCAGAACTATACTCAGGGTTGGACCTGGACATGGCAGGTGCCGAGGGCGGATTTTGATGATGTACTGGCGAAAGCCGTGATGGCCAAAGGAGTTCCGATCCATTTCGGATACGAAGCCATTTCCGTGGATCTGGAACATGAAAAGGGGGTACACTTGATCGCACGCGGCAAGGACGGCACCAAGGAATTCACGGCTCCGTTCGTGATCGATAGCAGTGGCTACGGTGGTGTGTTGGTGAAGCTATTGGGCTTGGGCGATACCCGTGAGAACAATGGTCGTATGGCCTTGTTCACCCATGTGGTGGAAGGCGATGCCATACGGGCCACAGTGGCCGATCCGATGCAGATCAGCTTCGAGGTGTTGGAGCGCGACCTTTGGTTCTGGAGCATACCCTTCAGCAATGGCAAAACGTCCATTGGCTTTGTGGGCCACAACGATCACTTCAAAGAGGCACTGAAGGCACCTACGAAAAGCGCAACGATCCGCAAGATGATCGAAGGTTCGCACGTATTCGGTGATCGGTTCAAGGGCGGCACCTTCGCTTTCGAGCCCAAGGTGATCGATGAATACACGCACTACAACCTTTCGCTTACGGGACCCCGATATGTGCTCACCGGGAATTGTGCGGGCTTCTTGGACCCGGTCTTTTCCAGTGGTGTGGGCTTTGCCACGGAAAGCGGTCTGCTGGCCGCCAAGCTCTTGGACCGCCAGTTGAAGGGAGAAAAGATCGATTGGGAGGTGGACTATGATGAGCACATCAAGAAAGGCGCGGCGGTGTTCCGCAGTTACATAAACGATTGGTACTCGGGCGACCTACAGGATGTGTTCTTCGCGAAGAAAGTAGAGCAATCGCACAAAGAGCGGATCATCTCCGTACTGGCGGGCTACGTGTGGGACAAAACGAACCCGTATGTCACCAAGCATGATCGCTTGGTCAAGGCATTGGCCCATTCGATCAGGATGGAAGAACGTCAGGATGCGGATGTGATCCGGTCCACCAAGTAACGTTTCCCGACCAGTTCACCGCAGGTGGAAACGGCACTTACGGTAACACCGAGCAAGCCGTGCAGATTCAGGTTCTGGCCGGTGAGCAGCAGGTTCGGGACCTTCGTTCGTGGCGCGATGAAGGTGCGCATGGGATCGGAGCTGTTCTTATGGATCCCGTACATGGAGCCGGTAGGTGAACCGATGTAATCCCGGAACGTGATCGGCGTGCTGCTATGCATGGCCACCACACCTTGGGAAAGACCGGGGAATCGCTGCTCCACCACTGCCAGTAGTTCGCGTTCCTTTTTGTGCTTGAATTCTTCGTACCCGGGTCCACGTTCGCCGGGTTCCGCAATGGTGCTGGATGATCCCGCCCATTGCTCCCATTCGGAAAAGCGCATGTAGGTCATGATCGTGATCGCATCGGCATAGCCAACGGCCTTGGAGGACATGGGTGTGGTGAACATGTATCCGGAAGGCCAAGGATCGTGCGACTTTTGCACTCCGTCCCACACATTGTCCACGAACGAATGGTAGATGTTGTGGTCCAGATATGGGAACGCGTGTGGTTTCATCACCAAGTGCAAAGTGAAGGATGAGATCGTCTCATCCAAAGACCGTATGCGATTCGTATAGGCGGGCCTGAAATGTCCTTCACCCACCAAGTCCAACACCAACGCGGGGTGAATGTTCGCGATGCAATGTTTGCAGCGATACACATCACCATCGGCAGTGCGAACGGCCTGTACGCCGTTGAGGTCCATATCGAAACCGACCACGTGTTTACGGGAATGGATCACCGCCCCTTCTTTCCGTGCATTGGAGGCAAGGTACTTGGCGAACTGTGATCCCCCATCGATACAGCGCCAAGAACTTTCGATGTACGTGTTCACCACCAAGGCATGCACGTAGAACGGGGAGCGATGGTCCCCGGCGTACAACGGGTTGCTTCCTCCCAATACGTTACGAAGGGTCAGGTTATCGGTCAACGAAGCGATCACCGTCTCGGCGTTCCAAGACAATTCATCGTTCATCCAATCGGGCTTTTCATCATACCGGACCCGATAGAGCGGAAAACGTTCGCACACTTCACGGATCAGATCGCAGAACTTCTGGATCGCGGGCCGTTCCGTGGGAAAGTCCTGCACCAAGCGTTCCACGAAGTTCTCGTAACCCTGTGCATAGGCGTACTGCGTGGGATCGCCGGGCAGCTCTATGCGGTCGAAACCGTCCATGTCCATCCGGTGCAACTTCAGCTTGTCCATAATGCCGAAGTAATTCAGGTAGGTGTGCAGATTCTGTCCCGGACATAGACCACCGATGTAATGCACGCCAGTATCAAAGATCGTCTTGTCGCGGCTGAAGACCTGCAGGCTTCCACCGAGTTGGTGGTTCTTTTCCAACACACACACCTTGTACCCTTCACGGGCCAGCATGATCGCGCTCTCCAACCCGCCGAGCCCCGCACCGATGATCACCACATCAAAATCACGATCGCTCATTTGCCCTTGTGCAGGATCACCAGTTCATTGGAGGTGCGCGCCTCGCGTAAGGCCCATTCCACGCGTAGGCCTGCTTCTTCAGCGATCGCCGCAATTGTTTCCTTCTTCATGAAATCCAATCCACCTTTCGCCTTGTTGAAACCCAGACCGATCGAAAGGCGCTCTGTCCACTTGGTCCGTTCATGCCGTTCATCGTTGGTTGCAAAACCATCGCGCACGAAGATCGCGCCTTCGGGCGAAAGTCCGTTCGCGCAAGCCAAAAGCAGTTCCCGTTGACTTGCTGGCGGAAGGTAATGCAGCACATCCTTCAAGATGTAGGCATTCGCTGGCGGCGGGGTAAAGTTCTCCAGGTCGGCCACTGTGAAGGTGGTACTTGGGGCCTTGCCATACGCATGGTCGGCGATCGCCACTTTTCCGGCATCGCGTTCAAACCCTTGCACGGTGCGGCCCTTTGCGCTCCACCCCAGCAAGAGCGAGACCATTCCATGGCCGCTGCCGAGATCCACCACGCGTGCATCGGTGGGTATGCGAGCGTGGAGCAATTCATGCAGACCGGCATCCATCTTCGACTTGATACGGGTGTACCATTCCAGCACCGGGCCCTTGTAGATGAAGTTGCGCACCAGGCGTTCGTGGAACCAACGCGGTGTTTCGCGCATGGCTCGGACCGCTTCGTATTGCTCCTTGTACCATGTGGCGATCTTCTTGGTCCGTTCGCGATCGCCCGACCCGAAACGAGGGTCGCCTGGTTCAATGGAAGGCAAGATGCGCATGGTGAGCAGGGCGTTCTTCAGCAACGCATCGTTCTTGCTCATCGCGGTACCGAACCCATGCAGGACCACGGGTACAAGGGACACTTGCAGGGCCTCGGCGATATGGAAAGCCCCTTTGTGGAAACGGCCGATCGTGCCGTCCTTGGAGCGCGTCCCTTCGGGGAAGATGATCACGGAAAGACCTTGTGCCATGGCTTCGCGCACGCGTTCCGTGTTGACTTCAACCCCATCTTCCGTTCGCAGGTAACCGGCATAACGCACCACCCTGCCGAAGAACGGGCTGTTCCATACCCAGCGGTTGGTCATCATCACCACTTTGGGCGAGATCATCAGCATGGCGAGGATATCGATGAATGAGGCATGGTTGGCGATCACGATCGCGGGGCGATCCTCGATCACTTGCCGGAACCCTTGGATATCCTTGCGGGTGTTCGCCATAACATAGACCAGCGATCCCGTGAAAAGACGGACCACATTGCGCAGCCACTGTTGCTTCATGGGTTTCCTCGCGGGGATCACCAGCAACACCAACCAATACACTGCGAGGAGGATACAACCGACCAAAAAGTACAAGAAAGCGAACGCGGAAATGAGGAACGAGACCAATGTAAAAGGCTGTCTGCCCGTGGCGGCGCGATCACCGATGAACAAACGGAACAGCACGGGTTGCACGGTGAGCGAAATGGTCAAGAGGACCACCATGCCCATAACGCTCAACACCGCGATGGATCGCAATGCGGGATGTTCGGCAAAAAGCAACACGCCGGTGCCCACGATGGTGGTTATACCGGAAAGGACCACGGCATCGCGGAAGGAGCGGGAATTGTCGGTCCCGGTGCGATAGCGCTCCAAGAGTCCTTCCGTGGTGAAGATGCAGTAGTCATCGCCCAAGCCGAAAACGAATGTGCAAACAAGGATATTGACCAAGTTGAATTGGATGCCGAACAAGCCACAGATCCCCAGGATCCACACCCAACCCAAGGCCATGGGCAAGAAGGTGAGCAAGGTCAATTCGATCCGACCATAGGTGATCAGCAACGCGAGAAAGACGATGAGCGAGGTGCGCCAAAGGATATTCGACAGATCACTGCCCACGAGTTGTTGGATCCGTGCGTTGAGCATGCCACGGTGCAGGACGACAGAGCGTTGGTCTTCCAGAACGGTTTGCTCAAGACCTTCAATGGCCTGGGGTGGCACCATCAATCGGCCGGCAACTATCACTTCGTTGTTCACATGGGCCACTACTTCACCACTGATCGCACGGACGGCTTCGGTAGGTTCGAGAGTAGTATCGACATGCAGTTGGTCCAGGAACGGGTCGAAGGCATATGACGTAAAGCCGTTGGATACAGCAGCGCTGCGGAACATATTTGCGAAACGGTCACTTTCTCCTTGCGGAAAAACGGACCGCCATCGCTCGATACGATCCTCTGCACTCCGCTGGGAAGGCCATAGATCGATGGGCATCGCACTTTTCAGTAGGGGGTCCGCATCGGGGTCATTCCGCACCCGATCCACCGCATGTTCCAAGGCTTGTCTGGCTTCTTCCTCACTGGCTCCGGCGCCTGCCCAGAACACGGGAACGGCACGGGCCGTATCGCCTTCCAAGGTGTTTCGAACTGCTTGCATCGGGGCGGAGATCCAACTCAAATGTTCGGGATCGTTGTCGTAGGTCACCTTGCTTATAAAAGGGATCAGCCCCAAGGTCACCACGAACAAGAAGGTCATTCGCCACAGCGCACCACTTCGTTTTAGGTCAACGATGGGCGACTCCCCAGCCTGCACACGTTCCGGTACCACGGCGAAATGGGGCAGCACCAACAACACGGTCAGTGCAGCGCCGATCAGCATGAACGCGGCGATGAAGCCGAGATCGGCCAAGACCCTGCTACCCACGAAGGAAAGCGCGGCGAAGGCCAGTGCTGTTGTAAAGCAGCCCAAGAGCATGGGCCCTGCCACATCCTTCAATGTGGTCCGCACATTCCCGGTGTGGCGCAGATGGGTGAAAAAGTGGAAACAGTAATCCAGTGCAATGCCCAACAGTGCGGCGCTCGCCCCCAACGACAAGGCGGAGATCACAGGTCTAACGGTCGCAATGGCCCCCAGACCGATCGCGAAACCAATAGCAGGCGGTACCAGGAACAGCAAGGGAACACGGACATTGCGGTAGCGCCAGATCAACAACCCGATGATCAGGACGAGCGCAACAATGCTGGTAGCCCTTGCATCCGAGGCGATCCGATCGGCATTTGCAACGGCCATTGGCACACCACCGAACGCTGCACCTGTGGTTCCGATCGCTTTGGTGCGGGCGATCGCATCATTCACCTTACGCATCAGCACTTCACCGTTCTCCGCACCGGCAGCGTTCGGGGAGAGCACCACAATGGCCATGGAACTGTCCTGTGAGAACAGTCCGCCGTTGATCAACTGCACGCCTGCGAGTTCGGCAGAGGCCATGGTGCGCGCCAGCACCGGTGCCGCCAAGCTCAAAGGGTCCAGTGCCATTCGTTCCGCATCCAACTCCGCGCCGGGTCTTGTCAACTCATTCCGCAGATCCGCAACCACCGCATGCAGTTCAAGGCTGTCCATACCGGCCACTTGCTGCAACCGGGCGCTATCCGCATACAACGGAAGGTTCTCCAGCACATCGGAAATGGCCAACTGGAACACGGCTGGATCCGGTTGGAAGAAAACGCTGTCCACCAGATCCGGAAGGTCGGTTCTTACGGCTTCCACAAAACGTTCGGCACTTGCGGTAAGGCTATCAATATCGGTGGACCCTTCAGCCCGAAAACCGACCACCATGCGGCCGCTGGTCCCGGCAGCATCCAAGAGGGCACGGTACCGATCCAAGGCCTGTTCGTGTGGCAATGCATCGAATAGGTCTTGGCTGAAACGCGCACGAGACGCAGACCACAACGAAAGGCCAACGACCGCGACCACGGCTGCGACCCACAGCCAGCGCCACCGCTTGGTGTGATCATAGATCCACGCTACCAGTTCGCCCATCCTCCACAGAAGTGCCGCATCGGCGGTAAACTTAACGGGTGCGGGGGAATGGTTGCGAAGCGCCGCAGCATCTTGGACCATTTACCATCAGCGCCCATCCTGTTATGCAGAGCTACTTCCCATTGGGTCGCTCAAGAGATCCATCAAGGACGCAATAGGCCGAAGACACAGACATTCCCCACTTCCCCCCTGTCCATTATCTTCGCGGCCCTTAACCCTAAAACGGTGTCTGCTCCCAGAACTATTCCAGCTTCCGATATGGACCTCCATGGTTTCATCTCCATTGTCCTTGGCGGAGTGCGTTTCAGCCCGGACAGCAAGGAGTTGGAATTGGCCGATCGTTCACATGCCTATTTGAGCGAGTACGCCAAAGGCAAGGTGATCTATGGGATCAATACCGGTTTTGGGCCCATGGCACAGGTTGCCATTCCTGAAGCGGACCGCCGTTCGTTGCAGTACAACCTGGTTCGGAGCCATGCTTCCGGGGCGGGTGCCGATCTTCCGGATGAGGCTATCCGTGCGATGCTCTTGGTGCGGGCGGTCACCTTCTTGAAAGGCGGGTCTGCGGTAACACGTGGGGTACTGGATGGCCTCACGAACTATTTGAACACCGGCGTTTGCCCCACAGTTCCCGAACTGGGTGGTGTCGGAGCCAGTGGAGATCTCGTGCAACAAGCACACTTGGGGCTCGGCCTCATCGGTGAGGGCAGCGGCACGTACATGGGTAAAAAGGAGAGCATGTCCGCGATCCTGAAAGCAGCAAGCATTACGCCGACCGAGCTGGGCTTGCGAGATGGCCTGGCGATCCTCAACGGCACGGCGTGCATGACGGGGATCGGCCTACTGAACGTACACCACGCCTACCGGTTGTTGGACCATTCCATCGCCATGGGCTCGTTGCTAACGGAAGTACTTTGCTCATGGGACGACCACTTGAGCGAGACCCTTAACGGAGCCAAACGCCATGCGGGCCAGCGCGAGGTGGCCGAACGTATGCGGGCCAACATCGCGGGTTCCAAGCTCACCCGCGACCGTAGCGGTCATTTGTATGCCGGCAAGGAAGAAGTGGATGCCGATGGCGTATTCACCGAGATCGTACAAGAACACTACAGCATCCGGTGCATTCCGCAGATCCTGGGACCTGTGCTGGATACCATTCGCAACGCCGAAAAAGTGTTGTTGGATGAGTTGCATTCCGTGGATGATAACCCGTTGACCGTAGCGGACCACGGCGTATTCCACGGTGGCAATTTCCATGGCGACCAAGTGGCCTTGGAGATGGACAAATTGCGGTTGGCCGTAGTGAAGATGTGCATGCTGAGCGAGCGCCAGCTGAACTTCTTGATGAACGACAAAGTGAACCAGCGTTTCCCCGCATTTCTCAATATGGAGCGGCCGGGGATCACCTTGGGGATGCAAGGCATGCAATTCACCGCCACCAGCACCACTGCGGAGAACCAAGCACTTTCCACCTCGCTGTACATCCACAGCATACCGAACAACAACGACAACCAGGACGTGGTGAGCATGGGCACGAATGCCGCGAATGCCACGGCCCGGGTATTGAACAACTCCGATCGCGTCATGGCCATCGAGGCACTTGCCATTGCACAGGCCGTTGACATAAGTGGGGCCGGCGACAAGCTCTCCAAAGCCGGCAAGAAATTCTACGACACGGTGCGGGGGGCAAGTCCTGCGGTGAACAGTACCACCCAGCCTGCTGTGGCCATAGAGGCCGTGGAACGCTTGATCTTCCGACCTTTGCCCACATGGCGGAAGTGAAACATGAAAAATGGGCCTTGGTCACCGGTGCTTCTCGAGGTATCGGTCGAGCCATCGCCATGGAACTGGCCCGGAAACACGGACTCAATATCGTGTTGAACTACGCGAGCAACACCGAAGCGGCTGAGGATACGGCCAAATCGTTGAAGGAATTGGGAGTGCAAGTACACCTCGCGCCCTTCGATGTGAAAGATGCGGCATTGGTCACGGAAGGCATCGAAAATTGGAAAAAGGCATTTCCGGAAGCACGCTTGGAAGTGTTGGTGAACAATGCCGGTATCACCCGTGACAATCTCTTGGTGTTCATGCAACCCGAGCAGTGGCACACCGTGATCGACACGCATTTGAACGGCTTCTTCAACGTGACCACCGCTGTACTGCAAGGACTTGTTCGCCAACGGTACGGCCGCATCATCAACGTGGTCTCGCTGAGCGGCACCAAGGGTGTACCGGGCCAGACCAACTACAGTGCGGCCAAGGCCGGGATCATCGGTGCCACGCGTTCCCTTGCGCAGGAAGTGGCCAAGCGGAACATCACGGTGAACGCGATCGCACCGGGCTTCATAGAAAGTGACATGACCAAGGACCTGGACCAGGCCCTGTTGAAACAACTGGTTCCCATGGCGCGTTTCGGGACACCTGAAGAAGTGGCGGCCGTAGCGGGTTTTCTGGCCTCGCCGGAGAGTGCGTACATCACCGGTGAAGTGATCCACGTGAACGGCGGCATGCATTCTTAGCTTGCACCAATGGAAGAACGCGTAGTGATCACCGGAATGGGACTTTGGAGTTGCTTGGGCACGGACCTGACAGCTGTGGAGGCCTCCTTACGCGCTGGGCGATCGGGCATCTCCATCGACCCGGTCCGCAAGGAAATGGGCTATCGCAGCGCGCTCACGGGCACGGTGCCGAAACCCGACCTGAAGGACCGTTTGAACCGCAGGCAGCGCATCGGCATGGCCCAACAGGCGAACTACGCCTACGAAGCCACCGAGCAGGCCATGGCACAAGCGGGCATCGATATTCCGTATTGTGAAGTGAACGAAGTAGGGATCATCTTCGGGAACGACAGTTCGGCGATGGCGGTGATCGAATCGGTGGATATTATCCGCGCTAAGAAGGACACCACCCTTGTAGGATCAGGATCCATTTTCCAGGGCATGAACAGCACGGTGACCATGAACTTGGCCACCATTCTGAAACTGAAGGGGATCAACTTCACCCTGAGCGGGGCCTGTGCCAGTGGATCGCACGCCATCGGCATAGGCTATTTGTTGATCAAGCAGGGCTTGCAGAAAATGGTGATCTGTGGAGGTGCCCAGGAAGTGAACGAAATGGCCTTTGGCAGCTTCGATGGCATCTCGGCATTCAGTCCGCGGGAAAGCGACCCTACCGCTGCATCGCGCCCCTTTGATGCGGATCGCGATGGCTTGGTGCCCAGTGGTGGGGCGGCCGCTTTGATCTTGGAAAGCTTGAGTTCCGCCAAAGCCCGTGGTGCCACCATATTGGCAGAGATCACCGCTTACGGTTTCTCGAGCAACGGTGCACATATCTCCGACCCCGATCAGGACGGGCAAATGCGTGCACTGCACATGGCCTTGAAAATGGCAGGTATTGGAGCGGCCGACATCGACTATATCAATGCGCATGCCACCGGAACACCGATCGGTGATCGTATTGAAGCAAGGGCGCTGGATGCGGTCTTCGGAGAGACGAAGCCCTACGTGAGCAGCACCAAGAGCATGACCGGCCATGAATGCTGGATGGCCGGAGCGAGCGAGGTGATCTACTCGACCCTGATGCTCTTGGGCGACTTTATTGCGCCGAACATTAACTTGCACACGCCGGACGAGGATAGCGCGAAGTTGAACTTGGTCAGCAGAACGATAGACCATAAGTTCAACCGGTTCCTTTCCAACTCGTTCGGATTCGGCGGAACGAATTCGACATTGATCATCCAACGATACGCGGACTAGAGGCCCCATGGACAACGAAGCAGCACGAAAAGAGATCGAGACCAGGACGATCAAATTCTTGAGCGAGGAGTTCGAGGTGGACCCTTCCTCCATCACTCCCGAAGCCCCGCTGAAGGAAACCTTGGCCCTGGACAGCTTGGATTATGTGGACCTCATTGTGGTGATCGAACAGAATTTCGGTTTCAAGGTGAAGGGCGAAGACTTCATGCGGCTCACCACCTTCAAGGATTTCTACGATCACATTGAAGCGGAGGCCGCAGCAAAGGCGTGAACAAGGATACAACTCGTTGGTCCGGTAAGAGCAAGGGTTTCCCGCTCGGTTATCGGTTCTTCATTTTCGTGATCCGCACGTTCGGGATATCTACGGCCTATTTCTTTTTGGCCTTCGTGGTCCCGTGGTACGTGCTCACCTCACGCAAGAGCAACAAGGCCTTGGATGTGTATTTCAACAGACTGCGGAAAGCTGTTCCGGGGATCAAAGGACTCAGCTACTTCGGCTCATACATGGCCATGGGGCGCAACATCATTGACAAGGTTGCGGTGCAGGCCGGTTTGGAAGAGCGGTTCACGTGGAAGAAGATCAACGGCCAAGGCGTGGCTCATATGATCGCTTCGCACAAAGGTGGCCTACTGCTCAGTTCACACGTGGGCAACTGGGAATTCGCCAGTCACTTCTTGAAAGGCCATCCGGGCAAAGTGAGCATTGTGCTATTGACCGCCGAGGACGAGCGTATCAAACAGGTCATGGATGAGCTGGCTCCAGTTAACTTCGAAATGATCCCGTTGAGCAAGGACATGTCGCATGTCTTCCGTATGAACAACGCGTTGATGGACGGCCACGTACTGTGCATGCATGGCGATCGCAATCTGCCCGGATCCAGGGTGCGTGTGGCAAAATTCTTGGGTGAGGAAGCCGAGTTCCCGGCCGGCCCCTTCGCCTTGGCCCAAGCGCACAAGGTTCCCGTGTGCATTTCCTTCGTGATCCGAACCGGACCCATGAGTTACACGTTCTTTGCAACGGAGCTTATTCCCGCTGGCACTTCAGGTGATGACATCTTCGCTCTTTTCGTGCGCGAGTTCGAGGCCATAGTAAAGAAATATCCTCTGCAATGGTTCAACTATTATGACTTTTGGCAACATGATACGACCACTGGCAAGCGGTGAAGCCGCCACGGCCTTGATCCCGCAAAAAGCACCCTTCGTGTTGATCGACACCTTGGTGAGTTCGACCACGGATACCTTCTGTTCGGCGTTCACCATACCTGCGGAACATGTGCTGGTGATCAACGGCAAATTGTTGGAGGCCGGCCTGATCGAGAATGCGGCCCAAACCGCAGCACTCGGCATGGGGTACACCGCAAAACAGCAGGGTGCTCCACCTCCATTGGGTTTCATCGGGGCCATCTCAAAATTGGCCGTTACCGGAAGAGCCGCGGTGGGTGATCAGCTGGAGACCACTGTGATCGTTCGGTACGAGGTCATGAGCGCCCGGGTGTTGGAGGCAAAAGTGGAATGCGGTGGCAAGCTCCTTGCTTCCATGGAATTGAAAGTATTCATTATGGACCCTGCTGCGAATGGCCCTCAAGGATAGCATTACGGAATGCGCGATCAGTTTCGGCGACCTGGACCCCATGGGGATCGTATGGCACGGCAACTACTTCCGGTTCATGGAACTGGGTCGCGAAGCCTTTGGTAAGCACAACGACTTGGATGCCATGGGCATGTACGACCTCGGCTACTTCACACCCATCGTGCGATCCATCATCGATCACAAGGCACCGTTGGCCTACGGCGATGTGGTCACCATTCGCACATGGATGCAACCCAGTCCGGCGGCCAAGATCCTGTTGCATTACGAGATGCGGAACAAGTCCACCGACCAGATAGTGGCGACTGCAGAAACGGTGCAGGTGTTCCTGAACAAGGACCGGAAACTGATGCTCGACCTACCGGAGTTCTACCGCACATGGAAAGAACACAAGACGAGCTGACCCGGATCATGCAGTTGGATCTCGACAACGGACAAAATTCGCGACAGCAGCGATCTGCGGTCCTGCGGACACCATTGAACCGCAGCAATGTTTATGGGTCGGCCGAACGACAGAATATCGTTAACACCCCTTTACACTTCTGCAAGCTTGATGCGGCGACTCGACCACGTTCGGTATGGCCACTCGATGAAGGTTTGAGTGCCATTTCGTTATTCACCCCAGCCCTATGCATAGCTCTAAATGGCAGGTCAAAACGAACGCTTTTACCGAACGATCTCGCAGCCAGAAGAGCCCTGAAAGGGCGCAACTGCATAGCGATGGGTCTTGACCCATCGACGAAACCGCCAAGGGATCTTCGAGCCCTGAAAGGGCGCAATAGTAGGCCAGGCAGCCAGCCAATTTTGGACGGAGCAACAGGGGGACACTATTTCGCCCTTTCAGGGCTTAGATCCGCAGGGATCCTTCCAACGATGGGTCAAGACCCATCGCTTTGCTATTTCGCCCCGCTGGGGCTGTGCCACCGCGATCAGCATATCCTAAAGTTTACGCCGATGCCTTCCAAAGGGAAGCAAGTCTCGCAACGAACCCAACTGTATGATCCGGGTTGAACAATGCGCGTAGTCCTTGGTGCTGCCCATGTTGTTTCTCCCCTTGGTGAGGGACTTGCGGCATCCTTACAACGCATGCGCGGAGGAGGCAGTGCATTGCAACCCATAGCCCCTGCGGATGGACCTCCGGCCGTGGTCGGCATGATCCCCGAAGAATTAATTGCTCCCGGTCCTGATCGGCTCTATCGCTTGGTGGATCGTGTTCTTGGCAATGTTCTGGATGAACTTTCCCAACCCGCATTGAATGAGCGTTGGGGCTGCTACATCGCAACCACCAAAGGGGATATCGAAGCTTTGGGAAGCGCGGATCCGGACCGTGTACGTCTTCCTTATTTGGCGGACCATATTCAACGAAAAGCGGGTTTCGCAAAACGACCTTGGATCATTTCCAACGCTTGTGCATCGGGCACCTCGGCCATTGCGGTTGCGGGTGCGGCCATTGCTCGTGGACACATCGATCATGCCATCTTACTGGGCGTTGATCTCCTTTCGCGCTTCGTGCTTCGCGGATTCCAAGCGTTGCATGCGGTGAGCGAAGCACCTTGTACACCGTTCGATGCAGCCCGGGACGGAACCTCCTTGGGCGAAGCCTGTGCCGCAGTGGTACTGACCAACGATCCACACATCCTACCAAACAAGCTGGGCACCTTCTTGAGCGGCTCGATCGCTCATGATGCCAACCACATTTCCGGTCCGTCGAGAACCGGTGAAGGCTTGGTGCGTGCGATCCATGGAGCCTGTAATAAAGCGCAGATCACGGCAAGCGACATCCATGCCATCAACGCGCACGGCACGGGCACGGACTACAACGACGGCATGGAATCCATCGCCTTTGAACGGTGCGAACTTTCCGCTGTGCCGATGAGCGGCTACAAAGGCTGGTTCGGCCACACCTTGGGTGCTGCGGGCGTGCTGGAAACCATCCTTGCGCTGGAGGCCCTGAACAACGGCTGGGTCCTGCGGAATGAAGGACTGGTGAATGTTGGCGTACCCGGTAAGGTGAATGCCTTGCTGAAGGATGAACGCGCAAGTGGCGACTTACTGCTCAAAACATCAAGCGGTTTCGGGGGGTGCAATGCGGCCATACTGCTACAAGCATGGAAGGCATGAGGATCCTTTCAACCACAACGTACAGGAATGGGCGCTTCACCGTGGACGGAAAAGAACTGGCCAGCTCCACCGGTGACATTGACCAGGACCTTACGAACGCCTGGGCGGCCATGAAGGTGGAACTCCCTCGATTCGTGCGCATGGATCGGAATTCGAAATTGGTATCCATCGCTGCCGCTCCCTTTTTCACTGCGGAAGGGATCATTACGAAATACCCTAAGGATCGCATCGGCATGGTGATCATGGGCACCCACGGATCCATGGAAACGGACCAGCGCTACCTCGATCAGCTTCTGGCGGAAAACCACGCCAGTCCGGGCCTTTTTGTTTATACACTGCCAAACATCGCCATGGGCGAATTGAGCATCCAGCACGGTTTGCACGGCAGCGGCCTATGCTTGTTAAGCGAAGCCCCGGACGTGGGCCAACTGCGCGATGCATGCGAGATCCTCCTGCGCGATCATGACATGGAAGCCGTTATCTGTGGCTGGGCGAATATCTTCGCGGGATCGGCGGTGGCCACATTCATGGTGGTGACCACGGGAAAGGAAGGAAATTGGGACAACGACGAATTAGAACGGATCTTCAATGAGCACGGATAACATTACCACACTGCGCCAGGACCTGAAAGCGCAGATCATTTCACACTTGAACCTCGAAGGCCGCACGGTGGAAAGCATTGCAGACGACATGCCCTTGTTCGATGAGGGCCTTGGATTGGACAGCATCGACGTATTGGAATTGATCGTTCTCATGGACAAGCATTACGGCGTACGCATCGCTGACCCGAAGCAGGGTCGTGAGGTATTCCAGAGCGTGGCCACCATGGCCGACCACATCCAGGCCAACCGGTGAACTCGGAACGGATCGCGATCACGGGCATGGGGGCCATTTGCGCCCTTGGCAATGATGTGGACGCGCTCACCAGAAATTTGATCGCAGGCACCCGCGGCATAAAGCCATTGGCGCATTTGGATCTGGGCTTTCCGGAACTCCACTTCGGTGAAGTGGCGCTTTCCAATGCTGAACTTTCCTTGCGAGTGAAGGAACTTTTGGGTGATATGGACGCTCCACTTCCGCGATCGCGCACCGCACTCTTGGCATTGTTCGCGGCTCTATGCGCAACCCGCAAAACCCTTGATGAACAAGACACCGTGGTGATCAGTGCCAGCACCGTAGGCGGCATGGACCTGACCGAACGACTATTCACCGATCGGCGTGCAGGAGATATGGCGCAAGCTCGCGATGCAGCGGAGCATCCCGTGGGATCGCACACGTCGTTCGTGGCCGATGCGATCGGGTCCAAAGCGATGCACACCACGATCAGCACGGCGTGCAGTTCTTCGGCGAATGCAATGATCCTGGGCGCACAACTCCTGCGCACCGGTCGGGCAAAGCGAGTACTTGCGGGCGGTTCCGATGCCTTGTGCAGATTCACGATCGAAGGCTTCATGTCCCTGAGCGCGATGGATACCACCGGCGTTACCAAGCCCTTCAGCAACGAGCGCAACGGCATGAACCTGGGTGAAGCTGCAGCCTACCTCGTAATGGAACGCGAAGCGGATGCCTTGGAGGCAGGTCGCCAACCGTTGGCCTATTTCGCTGGAGGCGCGAACAGGAATGATGCACACCATCAAACGGCCACTTCACCGGAAGGCAAAGGACCCTACTTGGCCATGCACGATGCCTTGGCGGTGGCAGGACTTGGGCCAGATGAAGTGGACCACATCAACGCACACGGCACTGGCACCGACAATAATGACGTGACCGAGCTGGCCGCCATGGAACGGCTCTTCGGCAAGGTGCCGCAATACACCACCACCAAGGCACTCACGGGGCATACGCTTGCAGCTGCCGGTGCATTGGAAGCGGTGATCTCCATCATTTGCATGCGTGAAGGGATCCTTCCGGTAGGGCATGCAACGGACGAGGCGATAACGGGCCATACGGCCATGCCAGTTGCCCAAACCATCCGCAGACCCTTGCGCAACGTACTTTCCAATTCATTCGGTTTCGGTGGTAACGACACGGCGATCGTGCTAATGGCCTCCTAGGAGAATGTTCATCAGAGGAACCCTATCCGAAGACGCAGAAAAGGCGGGCCCACTTGCCCTTCCGCCTGGTGCCGATCGGCGCATGGCGAAGATCCAACGAGCCACCTGCCAGAGCATGTACGCCGCGTTGAACAAGACCGGGACGACTTCCTTGGATGCCATTTATTCCGCAACGGCACTCGGTTGTTTGGAGGATACCGAGCGCTTCCTGGACGAGATCACAGGGCCTTCCACTTCACTGCGGTCTCCCCTCCCCTTCATGCGCAGCACGCACAACACCATGGCCGGGCAGTTGGCGCTTTTGCTGAAGGTCCACGGTCCCAACATCACGTACTCGCAGTCGTTGTTCGGTTTCCATGCGGTACTGTTGAACGCCCTGTTGCATTTGGAAGAGGAACCCAGTCATACGGTTGCGGCATTTGCTGCGGATGAACGCACGGATCTGGCGAACGCACTGGTCCAAGCCAATGCGCCCGGAACCGTTCTTGGCGAAGGCGTAGCATCGTTCATACTTGGTGGAACAGCGAAGGCGGGCGATGTGGTAAGGATCACACGCGTAGAACAACGCATGATCACGGATGCCGAGTTGGAGAACATCATTGAAGAAGAACGGATCAGTTCCGTGTTCTTCGCGACATGGCCATCTGATGCAATGATCCAGAAGCTCACTTCGAACATCTTGGTCGAACGATATGAGGTGGCTACCGGGAACCATGGTGCGCAAACGGCTCTTGCGTTAGGCAATGTGGTCGATCGGTTCGCGTCGCATGCCATCTCGGATCCATGCATGATCTTGGATCAGGTCGGGGAACGGTCCGGGATCATCGTGGTAGCGCCATGTTGACCCACCGTGGCACCTTCTGGCCTTTTATTTTCGTGCATCTTCTAGCCATCTCTTTTTGGTTCCTAGGCTACATCGGCGGATGGGTTCCGACCCTTTCAGTAGCTCTTCATCTTGCGTTATTGGCCTACGGAAGCGTAACGCCTGGCGCGGGCTTCTTCATCCCGCATTTTGTTTCTGTGGAAGAAAGCACGTTGGCACTCACCTACGATGATGGGCCTGTTCCGGATCACACAGAAGCGCTACTTGATCTGCTGAAAACAGAAGGTGTTAAGGCAACGTTCTTCTGCATCGGAAACCGCGTGCTGAAGAATCCTGAATTGGCGAAGCGGATCGTTGCTGAAGGTCATACGATCGGCGTCCACACGCAGCACCATTCGTGGCGTTGGGGTTTCATGGGCCAGCGCGAAGCATTGGCGGAGATAGAGCAATGCAAGGAGAGCATAAGATCGGTCACCGGTACCACACCGAAACTCTTTCGTCCACCCTTCGGGGTCACCAGTCCGAATACTGCACACGCGATCCGTAAAAGTGGATTGATACCCGTTGCATGGGATCTTCGCACCTTTGACACCAACGCAACGGAACCCAGCGGATTGATCGAAAAATGCCTTGCGAGAATGGGTTCAGCCACGAACATCTTGATGCACGACCCGGTACCTGCCGCACTTCCGCTGACCATAGCCCTTATACAGCGGGCGAAGGAACGTGGTACGCGGCTTGTAACAGTGGATCCACCAACGTCAACAATTAAATGAACATCCAACCGATCACATTGGCCATGGGCCTGTTCTTCGCCACCGGCTTGATCGCCCAGGAACGAACACCCTTGGAACGTACCGATCCCTTGGTACAGGCACTCCTGGAACATTCGAGTAGAACGAATAGCCTGATCGCCAATTTCAGTCAGGAGAAACACTTGAAAATGTTGGCGACACCGGTGATCTCCGAAGGCGTGATCCGGTTCGAGAAACCGGGAAAATTGCGCTGGCAGGTGGATACACCCGAAGCCTCGGTCGCGGTGGTCGATGGCAAGTCCGTGAAGATGAGCCAAGAAGGCAAGGAACAACCGGTAAACGCCATCGATCGACAGACCTATGGGGCGATCAGCGACCTGATCGAGGGGATCGTATCGGGGAAATTGATGAATGGCCAAAGCATGAAGACCCAGTTCTTCAAAACAGCAAAGGGAGTGCTTATTGATTTGGTACCGAACGATCCCAAAATGGCCAAACACTTGGCACAGGTCCAACTTACGTTCAACACAGCTGACCATACTTTGCGCGAGCTGCGCATGCAACAACCGAACGGTGACTTTACATTGACCAAATTCACCAAGGCCTCCTTTGGTGTAGAGCACCCGGTCGGAGCCTTCAACCTACCTTGAACCAATGAACGGGATGGAGGGACTATTCACCCTGAAGAATACTCCGGGGCCGGGATCAACGGAAAGCGAGGTGACCGTGGGAATAAACGCTGCACATGGGATCTTCGCCGGTCATTTCCCGGACCAACCTGTATTGCCGGGCGTTTGCATGGTACAGATCGCCGTAGCAATTGCAAGTGCCATGCACGGCAAGGCACTGCGTGTTGCGAATGCGCGGACCATGAAATTTCTTGCACCGGTGGATCCAAACAAAACTCCTGATCTGTTGTACCGTTCCGCACTAACCACTTTGGAAGGCGCGGTAAAGGCAGAGGTGCATGCCACTGCTGATGGTACTTCCGTTCTGAAATTGAGCTTGGAACTAGTCCCCGAGTAGGACCGGAATGGGAGTTTCGCTTGGCCCGGGCGTAGGCGTTCTGATCCCCACGTACAACAACGCGGTCAC
>Ga0105046_10004513_pt1 | contig 22167 bp, 23 predicted proteins | sample MAT03_FD_78385 | JGI IMG/M metagenome (GOLD analysis project Ga0105046, IMG submission 78385) | Freshwater microbial communities from Lake Fryxell liftoff mats and glacier meltwater in Antarctica - MAT-03 (megahit assembly) | ecosystem: Environmental > Aquatic > Freshwater > Ice > Liftoff...
GCCAAGAAGGCAGCACCCGCCAAGAAGGCTCCGGCCAAGAAGGCTCCGGCCAAGAAGGCTCCGGCCAAGAAGGCTCCGGCCAAGAAGGCTGCACCTGCCAAGAAGGCTCCGGCCAAGAAGGCTGCTCCGGCCAAGAAGGCTCCGGCCAAGAAGGCAGCCGCCAAGAAGAAGTGAGGCCTTGCGCAACACGGTCATGAATGGGGGGCCACGTGTCCCCCATTCGCCGTTTTCGAGCACGGTGCTGAACAATGGGGTGATGGACGCGATCTGCGACGACCTTGCCAGCGAACACGACGCTCTTGATGCCGTGGTGGCCGAGCTCACGGAAGCACAGTGGTCGTTGCCGACTCCTGCCCCAGGCTGGGCAATCCGCGACCAGATCAGCCACCTGTGGTTCTTCGATCAGCACGCGGCACTTGCGCTGCGGGATCCGACAGCATTTGCAGAGGACATGAAGTGGCTGATTGCGTCGGGCGGCACCGACGCCTCCGTCGCTGCATGCCGCAACATGACCGGCGCTGAACTGCTTACTGCATGGCGGGCAGATCGGGCCGATCTGTTGGCGCTTGCGCGTACGATCGATCCGGCAGTCCGAGTGCCGTGGTACGGGCCAGCCATGGCGGCGCGATCGTTCATCACCGCGAGGTTGATGGAGACCTGGGCGCACGGGCAAGACGTTGCAGATGCACTGAGTGTCACTCTTGTCCCAACCGCGCGGCTGAAGCACGTTGCGCACATCGGAGTGCGTGCGCGACCGTTCAGCTACTTGATCAATGGCCTCACGCTGTCCGAGGCGCCCGTTTACGTCGCGCTCACTGCGCCCGACGGCTCCCTGTGGGAATGGGGCGAGAAGGCAGCGGACCGCGTCACCGGAGACGCGCTGGACTTCTGCCTCGCCGTCACACAGCGCCGCCATCGCATCGACACTGGCCTCGTCGTGGAAGGGCCGAACGCGATCGAGTGGATCGGCATCGCGCAGGCCTTCGCCGGAGAACCCGGCAACGGCCGCATGCCCGGTCAGTTCGCTAGCTGATCCGCCACTACCGACCCGATTGCCGCTGCTCGTGCACGCGCGGGCGTCGTGCCGGTGACCCTTCCGTAGCAGCGAGTGAGATGTGCCGCGTCGGTGAACCCGGTGATCGCAGCGACTTGCACCACGGGGAGGGCCGTCCGCTCGAGCAGCGCGGTCGCAGCATCGACGCGTCCGGCTACGAACAGGGCCTGGGCGGTGGTGGCGCGGGTCGCCAACGACCGCTGCAGCGATCGACGCGACATGCCCAGCAACTCAGCGGCGTCGGCCAACCGCCATCGCCGGCACGGTTGTTCGGCCACGAGCATGCGCAGCTGCTCATCGATGGGTGGAGCGGGAGCGGCACTCGTCGGGGCCGGTTCAATCCATTGCAGCGCCCAGGTGATCGGAGCCGTCAGCCCTTGTAGGGGCGGGTTGCCGAGCGGCCACACGGCGAACGATCGACCTCGGCCGTCGCCGAGGCAGGCGGTGAGGTCGACGACGCCCATCCGCTCGCACATGCCGATGAAGGCGCCGCAGACGAAGAGCGAATCCGCAACGCTCGGCGGGTCGCCGAGATGAGCGACATGCCGTACGTGGAGCGCTCCTGGTGAGCTGTCGTGCTCGGTGCGATGTCCGAGATGGAAGAGGCGCTCGACGCGCCGGAACCGCTGCGACAGCTCGTGCGGCGAGCTGCACTGGGCGAGCGCGATGACGAGCTCGTGAGTGCTGTTGGCGGCGAACGTAGCACCCGCCGCCAACACGGCGGGCGCACCGCGCTCGTGGAGTAGGTCGCGCAGCAGCAGCGAGTGTGCGCGCTCGTCGATCAAAAAGGCTGCTTGTCCAGTGACTGCAATGGAGAGTGCCGGGTTGACCGTGCGCGATGTCGACCTCATCTGGCGTAATAGTACAAGCGACGTTCGGGCTGGCGCGCACATACTTCCGGCATGGACCTTCGATCACTTCGCATTGTCATCACCGGTGCCACGGGCGGCATCGGTTCCGAGCTCGTCGCCGCCTTGTCGAACAGCGGATCTTGCGTCGTCGCGGCCGGGCGCGACCATGCGCGTCTGGACACGCTGCGAGCGACGTTTCCCGGAGTCGAGACCTTGGTGTGCGATCTCGGCACGCCGTCAGCAGAGCCGAGTTCACCGCCTCATTACTCGATGGAGGTGGTGTGGATATGCTCGTCAACAACGCTGCGACGCAGACACCGGTCGATGCACTCCAGCCGGTCGAGTGGCGCACGCTCGAGGACGAGTTGCATCTGAACCTTCACGCACCGATCCACCTCGCACACCTGTTGCTGCCCTCGCTGGTGGTTCGCCGGCCCGAGGCCCCCGAGGCTGCCATCGTGAACATCACGTCGGGGTTGGCGTTGGCCCCCAAGGCTGCGTCCGCACCGTACTGCGCGAGCAAGGCGGCGCTGCGTTCGTACTCCAAGGCGCTGCGCTGGCAACTGCGTGAAACGCCGGTGCGAGTGGTTGAGGTGCTGCCGCCACTGGTTCGCACTCCGATGACCGCCGGTCGCAACGAGGGTGCAATGGCGCCCGCAGCCTGCGCCGAGCAGATCGTTGGCGGCATTCGGAAGGGTCGCGACGAGATCTACGTGGGGAAGTCGCAGCTGCTGCGCGTCGCGATGCGCGTGTCTCCCGCGATCGGTGAGCGCATCATGCGCGACTCGTGAGCGCGGCTACAAGTCGCTGATGAGCTTGAACAGTTCGGCGCTACTCACGCCATGAGCTGCGCCGAGTAGCTGCAGACGACTCGCGATGCGCGCGCGGAAGTCCGTGAGCTGCTGCGGACCGACTGCCTTCATCGTGCTCTCGAACTGGCTGGCGTGCGCTTCCAGCGCGAGCAGCTTGTGCTCCACGAACTCGACGACGTCCTCGACGTGGTCGGGCGACTCGGCCTCCCACAGCATCAGCGTTTCGGGTCGGTGAGGCGTGAGACCATGCTCCTTGTTGAAGTGTGGGTCGCGTGCTGCGACGATGCCATCACACGCGAGCAGCCCTGCCTCGCGGTGGTCGGGGTGCAGCCGATAGTGCTTCCACGGGTCGTGCGCCAGGATGACCTGTGGTTGCAGCGTTCGGATGACCCGAGCCACCTCACCGCGCAGCGCAAGACTGTTGGTCAGTTCGCCGTCGACCTGGCCGAGGAACACGACCTCGCCGGCGTTGGAGCCCGACAACCGACGAGCGGCGTCGCGCTGTTCGGTCTGGCGCGCTGCAATCAGTGCTGGAACATCGGCGTCGGGGTTCCATGTGCCCTTCGAGCCGTCGGTGAGCACAAGGTGGTGCACGATGCAACCCGCGGCCGCCCACTTGGCCAGCGTGGCACCACAGCCAAACTCAACGTCGTCGGGGTGGGCTCCGATGGCAAGGGCCGACGCCGGCGTCGGCAGGTTGAAGGTGGTCAGCGAAGGTGATGGGTCAGGTTGACCAGGTTCGTTGGCAGCCATGCGGGTAGCACCTCCTGCACCAGCGGGTGCGTCAGATCGGTCGGGGTGTCGATATCGAGCGCCAGGAAGACATCTCGTCGGATGCCCACGGGAAGCCCGGCCGCGACAGCTCGCGAGAGATGTCGGTTGAAGGAACCCGCGCCGTACTCGAACTCGAACTCGAACTCAGCGGGGAGTGCGGCAACGTTGGTGCCGTCGTCGCGGGCGTCGGGCACGAGGGTGAGGGTGCCAGCGGTGATGACGCTGGACAAGTCGGTGGCTAGTGGTAGATCGCCATGCGCGACCACCACGTGGTCGGCGCCTCGCCGGCGAAGGTCGGCGACGCTGTTGTTGACCGCCGCGTTCAACCCCACTCCCGGGTGCCACAACACGGTGGCCGCATGAGCCGTGGCCCAGTCGGCAACAGACTCGCTGTCGCACGCGATGAACACCGGAAGCTCTCCAGCCGCGGCCAGCACACGCTCTGACGTCCAGCGAGCCAGTGCCTCTCGCTCAATGGGGGAGAGCACTGGACTGAGCCTCAACTTGGCGTCGGCGAAGGCCTTCACCGGCACGAGCACAACAGCATTCACACGCTGCAGCGTAGAGGGCGCAGACGCCGCCGGGACTGCCGTCGCCGGACCTGCGACGGCCTACGCTGTTCGCATGTCGATCAATGTCGCGGTCATCGGGGCCGGCTCGTGGGGCACAACGGTTGCTGCACTCGCCGCCGCGAACACCCCCACGGTGTTGTGGGCGCGGCGGCCCGAGCTGGCCGAGTCCATCACACGCGATCACGTGAACGCCGACTACCTAGCGCAGAACGAACTGCCCACGGAACTGCGCGCCACCGCTTCCCTGAAAGAAGCCGTCGCCGGTGCCGATGTCGTGGTCATGGCGGTGCCCTCACACGGGTTCCGCGAAGTTGCTGCCGAGGCAGCTCGGTCGTTGCGACCCTGGGTGCCGGTGGTCAGCCTCACCAAGGGCCTGGAACGAAACTCCCGCAAGCGGATGAGCGAGGTCATCCGCGACGAGATGCCAGGCCACCCCGTGGCGGTGCTCACCGGGCCAAACTTGGCCAAGGAGATCTTGAGTGGCCAGCCGGCGGCGAGTGTTGTCGCGATCGACAACACCGACATCGCGGCGGAGCTGCAACGAATTTTCAGCCGCCCGACGCTGCGGATCTACACCAACAGCGACGTCGTTGGCTGCGAGGTGAGCGGTGTCGTCAAGAACGTCATCGCAATCGCGGCGGGCATGGCTGAGGGCATGGGTTTCGGTGACAACACCCGGGCAACCATCATCACTCGTGGCCTTGCGGAGATGACGCGGCTGGGCATCGCGATGGGCGGGCAGGCTGGCACGTTCGCTGGGTTGGCCGGCATGGGCGACTTGATCGCAACCTGCTCGTCCAAGCAGAGTCGTAACAACATGGTTGGCCTCGAGCTGGGCCGTGGCAAGTCGATCGAGGAAGTGTTGGCTGGAATGAGCATGGTCGCCGAGGGTGTGAAGAGTTCGCCAAGCGTGCTCGAGCTCGCGCATCGATACGGCGTCGACATGCCGATTGCCGAGCAAGTGGTGACCGTGTGCCATCAGGGCCGACCGGCGCGCGAGGCAATGGGTTCGCTCATGCAGCGCAGCCGCAAGAGCGAGATGGAATGAGCATGGATTCAGTCAGCCCGCCCCGCGTCGCGAACGGCGCAACGCGCGGAACAACGACCGGCGTCACCGGTGGCAGGTGGCGCGCCACCGTCACACCCTGGGGCGGCATCGAGCCCTGGGGTGAGGACGCGCCCCTCGATTGGCACATCGCGGCCGATGATCGCTGGCACAGTCCGCAACGTGAGGCTGCAGTACGACAGCGCCGAATCGACGGCACCGCGGTGGTCGAGACCCGCGTCCGCATTCCCGATGGCGACGCTGTTCAGCGGGTGTACTCGGTTCCCGACCGTGGCGGGCTCACCATCATCGAGGTGGAGAACGAGTCGCCACTGCCCATCGCCGTTGCGTTCACACACGGTGCGCTGCACTCCCCACGCCCGCCCACTGCGCCCATCGAAGGCATATCGCTGCCCGCCGGCAGCGTGGCCTTCCCGGTGGGCCATCACTCCACACTGACGGTTGCCCTGCCCCACGATGGCAGCGGTGCTGGCACCCTGCATAGTGGCGTGCCGACCGCTGCTGGTGTTGCTCGTGGGTGGACTGCAACGGTGGAGCGCGCGAGCCGATTGCTGCTTCCCGACGCTGCGCTCAGTGAACGCTTCGTTGCCGAGCGCTGCGAACTTACGCTCGTTGGCCCCGAGCACCCCGACAACGATCCAGTGGGGTTTCTGCTTGGCGTGGGCCAACTGATCCGCATGGGCGAGAAGGCGACTGAGTGGATTCCTGATCTGGCGCACGCGCTGGAGCTGGCGGCGAAGTCGGCCGAGCCGAACTGGGCACTGGCCGCAGCGATGGACGCGGCCGACTATGTGTTGGCGGTGGCCGGAGAAAAGCGCGCTCGCCGCGATCTGCGTGCGCTCAGCACCCGCCTGGGTTCCTCGCACGTGTTGCCGGCCGACCCACCAAGTGAATGTGCGTACTTCATCACATGGGTCGAGCGGCTGATCTCCGACGTCCACAACGAGGGCGGTCGTCTACTGCCCAGCGGCGTGCCCGCCGGTTGGGAAGGTAACAATTTCGAGGTCTACGGCGTGCCCACCGGTGCGCTCAGCTCGGTCTCGTTCGCAGTGCGTTGGCATGGCAAACGCCCTGCTGTGCTGTGGGAGCAGAGCGGCCAGCGGGTGACGCTGTCGTCGCCTGCGATCGCGCCCGGCTGGCAGACCACTGATGTGAAGGGCGAGACCCTGTGGCCGCAACCCGAGGGTTTGCTACCGGTTGCACCAGTGCACGACATCGAGCTCGTTGTCGACATGCCAGCGATAGCCCCGCGGATGCCGGGTGAGGGCGAGTCCTTCAGCTGATGTGCGACTGTCTAGTCGCCATGCCGCAGGCGACCGGTGGTCCGTTCACATTGTTCGCGAAGAACAGTGATCGTCCACCTGCCGAGCGTCAGGTCGTACATTGGTCGGCGCCGCGGCGCGACGTGGGCACCCTGCGCACCACCCACATCGACGTCAAGGCACACGCCACCGACACGCTTGGGTGCGTGCTGTCGAGGCCGGCGTGGGGTTGGGGTGCCGAGCACGGGGTGAACGAAGCGGGCGTCGCCATCGGCAACACCTCGGTATACACCACGCTGGATCCTCGGGGTGCGCCGAACGGGCTGACCGGAATGGATATTGTTCGATTGGCGCTGGAGCGGGCAAATGGCGCTGCAGACGCCGTCGACATCATCACGTCCATGCTGGAGCGTTACGGCCAAGGTGGCAGCGGCCACGATCCGGCCCTGGCGCCGGGTGGGCGCTCGTACTGGAACTCGTTCCTGGTTGCGTCGGCCGGCACTGCGTTCGTCATCGATACCAGCGGCAGTGAGTGGGCGGTGGAGGAAGTCGTGGAGGCACGAGCCATCTCCAACCGAACCACGATCCCAGCGTTCGATGCGTTGCACCGCCATCCACGCCAACCCGTCGAGCGACTGGTCGACCCTCGGTGGCACGCTTCCCAGCGTGTGCTGGCCGAACGACCGGTGACGGTCGCTGCGCTGCAAGCCCACCTGCGATCGCACGACTCGTGTGTCGAGCGCGGCTGGAGCGTGTGCATGCACGTCGACAACGTGGAGGCCACCACCGCTTCCATGATCGTGGCATTGCGGCCCGATGCAGCGCCGCTGGTGTGGGCGCTCACCGGCCAACCGTGCGGTCGCGAGTACCTGTCGTTCGGCTTCGACGACGCAGCGACCACCGACATCACCGACATCTAGCGGCCCGACTACGCCTCCGGTGCGGCATCGCTCAGCGAGAGCGCGTCGACAATGGCGCGCAGTTTGGCGGCAACTGCGTCGATGATCTCCGGGTCGTCGGTGCTGCCGTCGGCATCCAGACGGTCGCCCAGCATCGACAATCGCACAGGCGGCTCCTCGACGATCGAAGCACCCATGAAACCGAGCACCGGCGTGACGCTGTTCTGCGAGTTCTGCCCACCAGAGCGGCCCGCGGCGCTGAGGAAGGCAACTGCGGTGCCGGCGATGGCACGGTCTGCGGGTGGGCGGGTTGCCCAGTCGATGGCGTTCTTCGCGAGCGCAGTCGGCGTGCCGTTGTACTCGGGCATCCCGATGATGAGTGCGTCTGCACCGCGTAGTGCGCTCCACCACCGCTGAACGATTTCGGGCGGGTCTGTTTCCAGATCAGGGTTCATCCACGGCAGCTGGTCGACCCAGTCGATGATCTCGATGGTCAGCTCGGGAGGTGCAATCCGCTGGGCAAGCCTGATGAGCGCGGTGTTGGAGCTGCCGGTGCGCAGACTGCCACTGAAGGCGATGGCTCGAAACGTCGGGGAGGTCATTTCTCAAGTATGCGGTAAGGTCGCCATGATCCGAACGGCCTTCCGCAACGAAGAATGAACATGGCAATCTCCATCGAGAAGTTTCAAGAGCAGGGTGGTCGGCTCAAGACCGACGACATCGACTTTGATGCTTTCCGGCGCGAGCCATTGCACCCGGACGTGTTGCGCTGCCTGTCGTACATGCACGACATCGAGTACCAGACGGTGCTGTACACCCGCGAGTTACTGCTGATGCCCGCTTGGAAGGACCCGCAGTTCACCGCCTTCCTGACCCTCTGGAACTACGAGGAGTACTGGCACGGTCAGGCCCTCGGTCGCGTGCTCGCCGCACACGATTGGCCAGCGCACGACACGCGACTGATCGCGATGCGCATGTTTAACAAGCGCTACCTGTTCTGGAGCCCGGTCATCTTCTGGGCGCTCGGTCACGGTGTGCGCAAGTTTCCCGCCGTTCACATGACCTGGGGTGCCATCAACGAGTGGACGGCCAACGCCGCCTACAACCGGCTCGCCCAGATCGCCGACCATCCGGTGCTCACCGAACTACTGGGGCGCATCATGCGCCAGGAGGGTCGCCACGCGGCCTACTACGCCAGCTATGCGCGCGACATGTTGGACAACGACCGCAAGGCGCAGCGCGTCACCAAATGGTTTCTCGAGCACGAGTGGGCGGTGGTCGGCAGTGGCGATGTCCCCAAGATCGAGACATCATTCGCCGCCGCCTACCTGTTCGGTGCCGGCGATGGCGTGCAGCTCATCGAGAACGTGGAAGATCGCATCGACGCGCTTCCCGGGCTCAGCGGTCTTGGCCTGGTGCGCAAGGGTATTGCCGAAGCGACTGCCCACGTGATCGCCGAAGAAGGCTGGATGCCCACCCCGCCGTCGGATATCGCTGCCGTATAGACGTCTACGGCTCGAGAATCGCCTGCTGTCCAACCGTGATGGAGCCGGGCTTCAACACGGTCGCGTACACGCGGCTGATGTCGCCACGTTCGTGGTGCATCACCTCGAACTCGCCGCCTTTGAACCACGGCCTGTTCTGAAAGCATGGCAGTGCGTAGGCGCTGACTTCGCAGAGCACATCGCCGACGCGCAGGCGCACGCCGGCGCGAACCTCGGGCCACGGCAAGCCTGAGAGCGTGATGTTCTCGCCGGCGAGACCAGGTGCAATCGGGTGGCCTTGGGCGTGAAGTGCGTCGATCACCTCGGTGCTCCACAGGCAGAGCGCCTGCCACGGCCGGCCATGATGGACGCGAGTGGCCTGTCGGTCGCCGACGACACCGCGCCAATCGACGCCGACTCGCTCGACCGGTGTCTTGGGGAGGCCACCTTGGGACACGTTGAGCTGCGCGACGGTGCCTTCGGAGCGGCCGGGCAATTGCCCAGCTGCGCGCAGGGCAGGACCGGCTGCGGTCCACGCGACCCACACTCTTTGGAGGTCGGTGACAAGGTCGCCGGTGAGCGTGGGGTAGAGAGGTTTCAGCACTGTTGCGTCGCGGCGCTGCTCGTAGAGCCTCCACACGTCATCAAGGTTGGCGACCGTCCTTCGAGCGTCGGTCTCGGTGAAGGTGTACGGCCCGATGGAGTGCATGGCCCACACCGTAGGCTGGCGGCGTGTCGACCACAGAGCACGATTTCTCCGATCTGAAGCTGACCGAGTGGACGTCATGCGGCGGCTGCGCTGCGAAGTGGGGGGCATCGCTGCTGACCGACCTGGTGCGCGACATGCCCTCCGGTATCGACCCGTCGCTGCTCGTTGGCCTTGCGCCATTCGATGATGCGGCGATCTACCAAGTCGCCCCCGACGTTGCGTTGGTCAGCACTACAGATTTCTTTCCGCCGTTGGTCGACCATCCTGCGGACTTCGGTGCCATCGCTGCAGCCAACGCGTGCAGCGATGTGTTCGCGATGGGCGGTCGCGTGGTGATTGCGGTCAACATCGCTGCCTTCCCCGAGCACTTCCCGCGTGAGGCAATCGTCGCCATCTTTGAAGCCGCCGCCGTGGTAGTTGCGGAGGCCGGCGGCACTATCGCCGGTGGCCACACCATTCGTAACCCGGAGCCGATCTTCGGGCTGGCGGTACAGGGTGTCGTGCACCCCGACCGTGTGTTCCGCAAGGGTGGCGCACAACCCGGCGATGTGTTGATGCTCAGCAAGCCGCTGGGTACAGCGCTTGCGCTGGCGGGCGGCTCGGCGTCGGACAAGTCTGCTGCGATCGCGGGAATGCGCCAGCTGAACCGGGTGGCGTCTGAAGAGTTGCAAGCGCTCGGTGCTGCTGTGCACGCGGTCACCGACGTCACTGGTTACGGCCTCGCCGGCCACGGCTGGGAGATGGCCGAACGCAGTGGGGTGGAAGTGATTGTCGAGACCGATGGCATCGTGGCCTACCCGGGTGCGCGTGAGGCCGCCGAGCGGGGTGTACGCACCGGTGGTGACCCGCGCAACCGCGAGTACGTCGCCGACTTTGTGCGCAGCACGGCCGGTGCGGCTGGCGAGGCGCTGTGCATGGACCCACAAACATCAGGTGGTCTACTAGTGGCAGTGCATCCGTCCGTTGTTGCGTCGCTGAGCGAAGGTTGGTGGCGCGTCGGCGAGGTTGCTGCTGGTCCGGCGGCCATTGTCCTGATCTGATGGCCGGTCGCGCTCCCACTCGCCAAATGGAGAAGGAGCTGTGGGCCGCCGGGCATGATGTCATCGTCGGTATCGACGAGGTCGGTCGCGGCGCATGGGCCGGGCCGTTGATGGTCGGTGCGGCGATCCTTCCACGCGACAAGCGAGTCAATGGCGTGCGCGACTCGAAGATGCTGACGGAGAACAATCGCGAGTTTCTCTTCGATCGCATCGCGGATTGGTGCGATGCCTGGGCCGTTGGTGGAGCAAGCCAGGAGGAGTGCGACGAGTTGGGCATGGCAGCAGCGCAACGGCTCGCCACGCGACGAGCGCTCGAGTTGCTGAGTGTGCCGCCCGACGCAGCGGTGGTGGATGGCAAGTGGAACTTCGTCTCTCCACACGTACCGCACGTGGAGATGCGGGTGAAGGCCGATCGCATCTGCCTGTCGGTGGCTGCGGCCAGCATTTTGGCGAAGGTGACTCGCGACCGCATCATGCGCGAAGCAGCGCAGCACTATCCGCAGTGGAGCTTCGAGACCAACAAGGGCTATCCGTGCACGCTGCACAAGGCAGCGCTGCAGGGCTACGGCCCATCGGCGATTCACCGTCGCAGTTGGGTGTTCATGGATCACTACGTGCCGTGGCCAGGCGTGCCACGTGTCGTCCCGTTCGACCTGCGTACCAATCAGACGTCGCTGTTCTGATGGTCGGTTGTCCGTACCCGAACTATATGTCAGCGTGGGTGAGGGCTTGCTCGAGGTCGGCGATGAGGTCGGCGGCGGTTTCGATTCCCACCGACAGGCGCAACAGGTTGTCGGGTACCTCCAGCGGCGAGCCTGCGGCCGAAGCGTGGGTCATCTGGCCCGGATGCTCGATGAGGCTCTCGACCGCTCCAAGGCTTTCGCCCAACGTGAACAGCTCGGTGGCTGCGGCCACCCGCAGCGCGGCTTCTTGCCCGGCGCGCAACGTGAAGCTGACCATGCCGCCGAAGTCGCGCATCTGCTTTGCGGCGGCGGCATGCCCCGGGTGGTCGGGCAGCTGCGGGTACAGCACCTGCTCTACTGCCGGATGACCGATCAGCAGGTCGACAATCGCACGCGCATTCGAGCAGTGACGTTCCATGCGGATCGCGAGCGTCTTCACGCCTCGCAACGCCATGTAGCAATCGAACGGCGCCGGCACCGCGCCGGCGGCGTTTTGCGTATATCGCAGCCGCTGCGTGAGCTCCTCGTCATCGAGTGCGAGGAAGCCGCCAACCACGTCGCTGTGGCCGCCGAGGTACTTCGTCGCCGAGTGCACGACCACGTCGGCACCCAACGTCAGCGGTTGCTGCAGGTACGGCGTGGCGAACGTGTTGTCGACCACCACCATTGCACCACGCGAGTGAGCGAGCTCGGCGATGGCCTCGATGTCGAAGCAGCGCAGCATCGGGTTGGTAGGGGTCTCCAGCCAGATCAACTTCGTATCGTCCGGCCAAGCCGCCGCCAGCCCATCGACGTCGAGCAGATCGACAGCGGTCCACGGCAGCTGGGTATGCACCTTGCTGATCAGGCGGTACGTGCCGCCGTATGCGTCGTTGCCCAACAGCACACGCTCGCCGCCGGCCAGCAGGCGCAAGACGTTGTCTTCCGCCGCAAGGCCGCTGGCGAACGCAAGACCGCTCTTGGCGCCCTCCAGCGCGGCCACCTGCGTCTCGTATGCGGTGCGCGTGGGGTTGCCGCTGCGGCTGTACTCGTAGCCGCGGTGCTGGCCCACCTGCGTCTGCCGGAACGTGGTGCTGAGACTGATCGGTGTGACGACCGCGCCGGTCACCGGGTCGGGTTCCTGACCGGCGTGAATGGCCGCCGTCTCGAAGCCCCATGTGGATTGCTGCTCGAACTCACCCATTGCTCAACACCTCGAAGTAGCTCAACAGATCGGATCGGGTGAGCACGCTCAATGGGCGCCCACCCGACAACACCAGCAACGCCGGCGAGACATCCAACATCGCCACCGCCAGCGCCACTTTCTGGCCGGCACCAATGGTGGGAAGTTTCGGCCCCATGATGTCCTCGACGGCCGAGTCCAGCACGGTGGCGTCGCGAAATACGGCCTCCATGAGAGCGAGCTCATCGACGGCGCCTGCTACCTCGGCGGCGGCGAACGGGGGCGTGTTCTTGCAGACCGGCAGCTGGCTGATGCCGTTGTCACGCATGACCTCGATGGTGGTGCGGACGCTGGTGCTCGGGTTGACGTACAGCAACGACGGTGTGGCACCGCGAGCGTCAAGTACGGCTGCAATGCATTCGTCACAGTCGCGGATGAACCCGAAGTTGGCCATCCACTGATCGTCGAATACACGCGACAGATAGCCTCGGCCACTGTCGGGGTTGAGCACGACGACGATGTCGGTCGGACCCGCAGCCTTGGCGACGCGGATGGCAGTTGCCACCGCCATGCCGCCGGAACCGCCGATCAGAATGCCTTCCTCGCGGCTGACCTCGCGCGCAGTGAGAAAGCTCTCCTCGTCGGTGATCGCAATGACCTCGTCGTACAGCTCGGGCGCCCAGGCCGCGGGGTAGAAGTCCTCGCCGACTCCCTCCACCAGGTACGGCCGGCCGGAGCCGCCACTGAACACCGATGCATCCGGGTCGCCGGCGACGATTCTGATCGCAGGATTCTGCGCCTTGAGGTAGCGGGCAGTTCCGGTGATGGTGCCACAGGTACCCGCGCCGGCGACGAAGTGCGTGATGCGGCCGCCGGTCTGCGCCCACAGCTCGGGCCCGGTGGTCTTCTCGTGCGCCAGGGGGTTGTTGGGATTGGCGTACTGGTTGGGGCGAAATGCCCCGCGCTCGACGGTGAGCCGTTCGGCGACCTTGTAGTAGCTGGTGGGGTCCTCCGGCGGCACCGCGACCGGACAGACCACGACCTCGGCGCCATAGGCGCGCAGCAGGCTGACCTTCTCCGGCGCGACCTTGTCGGTCATCACGAACACGCACTTGTAGCCGCGTTGGGCAGCCACGATTGCCAAGCCGACACCGGTGTTGCCGCTGGTGGGCTCCACGATGGTGCCGCCCGGCTGCAGGTCGCCCGTGCGCTCAGCGGCGAGGATCATTTCCAGCGCGGGCCGATCCTTTGCCGAGCCGCCCGGGTTGGTGGTCTCCATCTTCATCGCCAACACGCAGGTGATGCCGTGGATCTCGCTGATGCGCTTCAAGCGCACCAGCGGCGTATTGCCAATGGTGTCGAGAACGCTGTCGGCAATGTTGGTGCCGTGCAGTCGTAGATCAGTTGAGTCGTTGCCCCAAGCCATGATCGGAGGGTACTGGCGTGCGCTTGGCCGTGCCGAAATTCCTTCCTTCCCGAGGGTTTCGAGCGCCCCAGGTCGTCGAAACCCTCGGAAGCGGTACGCGATCGCTGTGTCGTGGCTTCTGTGTCGCACCCTCTGGCTACCGTGGCGGCTATGAGTGAGGTGGCAGCAGCAACACGGTGGCAGGTGGAGCAGGTGTTCGCGCTCGCCCCCAAGCCGTCCTCGCTCACTGCTGCCCAGCCGTTGGCCGTCCCCAGTCGCTGGGTGGGCGTCGGCTGCGACGAGCGTGCCGTATGGGGGCGCTGCACCGGTGGCAGCGCCGAGCCTTATGAGTGTGCGGTCGACCATGTTGCAGTTGCCGTGCGGTGTAGCTGCCCCAGCCGCATGTTGCCGTGCAAGCACGCGCTCGCATTGTTGCTGCTGTGGGCGCGTGGCCAGGTGGCCGAGGGTGAGGCGCCTGCATTCGCCGCGGCTGTGGTGGCCAGTGCGGTCGCGAAGGCGGCCAAGCAGGAAGCGGAGGTTCCCCAGGTGGTTGCCGTGCCGGCGCCAGTGCCGTCGGCTGATGATGATGGCGATGCGGGGCATGTTGCGCCGCCCATCTTCCCCGACCGCGAGGCCAATGCCGGCCGAGACGATCGAGTGGCGCGCATGGCGGCCGGCCTTGCCGAGCTGGACCGTTGGCTCGATGACCGTGTGCGTACCGGGTTGGCCGACCCTGCGCTGGCCCGTTACTCCACATGGGACGACCTGGCGGCGCGCCTGATCGACGCGCAGGTGGGCGGCCTGGCCAACCGTGTTCGGCGGCTTGCGGGTGTGGTCGGTGCCCACCCGGATTGGCATCAGCAGGTGCTGTCCGAGCTGGGCGCCCTGCATCTGCTCGCCACCGCAGGCCGCCAGATGGGGTCGCTGCCGCCCGCCCTGGCAGATTCGGTCGCAGCCGCGATCGGTTGGCAGGTGCGCCAAGCCGATGTGCTGGCCGGGGTTCCCGACACCGACCATTGGGCGGTGATGGGGCGCAGCGACGTGCGCGAGGACCGCATCGAAGTGCGGCGGCTGTGGCTACGTGGCCAGGTGACCGGCCGCTGGGCGATGATGCTCTCGTTCGCTGCGTACGGGCAGACTCTCGACACGTCGATGATGGTCGGCACGCAGGTGCACGCCGATCTGTTCCGGTATCCGGGCGCGCTCGGTTTACGTGTGTTGGTCGGTCGCCGCCATGCCGACCATGCACCAGCAGCGGACATTGTCGGTTGTTCCATCACTGAGGCCTGCGCGCGGGTGGGTACAGCCGTCGCCGCCGAGCCGTGGATCGAGCGCTACCCGGTGTGCCTTGTGGCGGCGCCGGCGCAAGTCGGCGCGCGCTGGGTGCTCACCGATGATGGCGGCTCGCTGCCACTGGTGGAGGGCGCTACCGGAATCGGTGCGCTGCTCGCGTGTAGCGAGGGCCGGCCGGTGTCCATCACCGCCGAGTGGACCCCGCACGGGATGGTGCCGCTCACCGCGCACCTTCCTGACAGGGCCATCGATCTCGGGCCCACTGCCGACCCTTCATTTCTGGCTGCGGGCTGATGATTGACGGCCACTCCGGGCGGCCGGATGATGCTGAACGACACGTCATGCTGAACGACACGTCATGCTGAACGACACGTCATTGCTGAACGACACGTCATTGCTGAACGACACGTCATGCTGAACGACTATTGGAACGAGATGGTCACCGTCGCGCTGCTCGGAACCGATCGACGCGACCCTCCCGCGCCACCTGTGGGTGGCCTGGCCGACCTTGCTGCCGACGACCCGCAGCCCACACCTTCGCAGCGTCTGCTGCAGCAGGTAGCTGGCTGTACTGTCGTTCGTCGCGCCGGCCTGCTGCCGGGCGCGCCCGTTGCAACGGTTGCGCCGCCCGCGCCAGACCCGCGGCCGCCCACGCCGCAATCGGCTACCAAGACGTGGAGGCGGGTGGTCGCCGACTGGCCGGTGCTGGAGGACGAGTGGGTGCTGGCGGTGGTGCGCAATGGTCTTCGGCTGGCGCCCGAGTTGGTGCCGCCCGTGCTGGCGCGCCACCGATCCGACGCGACCCGTCACGCACGCGCCTTGGTGGCGGCAGGGCCGTTGGGCGACTGGATGATCGAGTGGTCACCGCGGCTTGCATGCACGGCGCAACATCCCCCCGTTGTCGAGTTGCTCGCAGAGCTGCCGGAACTTCCGATTGTGCCCGAGCTCGTGTCTCTGCTGTCCGCGCCGCCGGCACACGTGGCGCGCACACTGGCGGCAGGCCTGTCGTCGGCCGAGCTGGGTCGTGCGCACAAGGCTGTGCTCGTCAACCTGCTCGCGCGCATGGAGCCGTCGTCGCTGCCCGCGGTTGCGCAGGCAATCGACCGCGTCGACCCGTCGTCACCATCCATTGGTCTGGCGTTTACGCTCGCCGACCTTGCCCAACTCCGCCACCACATGCTCACCGAACTGGAGCCTGCATGAAGTCCCCCGACGCCTCGCCCACCCCACCCGCGCCGTCCGCAGTCCTGCGCCCCCACGCCGAGCAAGAGTTCGCCCACGAACTTGCCGCCCTTGCAGCAGTCGACGATCGTGAGCGCCCACCCAACTGGCGGCTCTCGCCGTGGGCAGTCGTCACATACGTGTTGGGCGGCATCTTGGCCGATGGCACCGTGTTGACACCGAAATACGTGGGGCAGCGGCGGCTGGTGGAGATTGCGGTCGCAACGCTGGCCACCGACCGGGCGCTGCTTTTGCTGGGCGTGCCGGGAACTGCGAAGACGTGGCTCAGTGAGCATCTGACGGCGGCCGTCAGCGGCGACTCCACACTGCTGGTTCAGGGCACGGCAGGCACGGCTGAAGAGCAGTTGCGCTACGGCTGGAACTATGCGCGCCTGCTGGCCGAAGGCCCAAGTCTGGGGGCGCTGGTGCCCAGCCCGATCTATCGTGCGATGGAGCGCGGTGCGATTGCGCGAGTTGAAGAGCTGACCCGTATGCCCAGCGATGTTCAAGACGCGCTGGTCACCGTGCTCAGCGAGAAGACGCTGCCGATTCCCGAGCTGGGCGGTGAGATGCAGGCGGTCAGCGGCTTCAACGTGATCGCCACGGCCAACGACCGCGACCGCGGGGTGACCGACCTGTCGGCGGCTCTGCGCCGGCGGTTCAACACGGTGGTGCTGCCGCTGCCGGCCGACATCGAGGAGGAGGTAGCGATCGTCGAGCGGCGGGTCGCGGAGCTTGGCGCGGCTTTGCGGTTGCCGGCGGTGCCTGCGGCCGACGAGGAGATTCGTCGCGTCGTCACCATCTTCCGTGAACTGCGCAGCGGGGCAACCGAGGACGGACGGATCAGCCTGAAGGTGCCCACCGGCTCGCTGTCGACAGCCGAGGCAATCTCCGTCGTCACCAATGGCATCGCGCTCGCGGCGCACTTCGGCAACGGCCAGCTCAGTGCTGCTGATGTGGCCGCCGGCATCATCGGCGCAGTGGTGAAGGACCCGGTCCACGACCAGGTCGCCTGGCGCGAGTACCTCGAAGCCGTCGTTCGTGATCGCAGTGACTGGACCGAGTTCTACGAAGCATGCCGACAGCTGTGATCCCGTCCGAATCTGATTACACCCTAGGAAGAAAGCGAGGTAGAATTCTAGAATGGCACTCAGCATCAAAAGTGATCGAGCGGACCGCTTGGCGCGCGAACTGGCAGATCTCACCGGCGAATCCTTGACCGATGTGGTCATCACCTCGCTGCAGCGCCGCCTTGCCGACGAGCGTCGGGTCCGAGCACGGCGTACCTCGCTCGATGACATACTGGCCTGCGCCCACGCGTTGCCGATCCTTGACCATCGCACCGACGACGAAATCCTCGGATATGACGATCTCGGGTTGCCAGCGTGAGTGTCGTCGATTCGTCAGCGCTGGTGTCCCTACTGCTCGGTGAGCCTGGCTGGGAGAGACTGCAGACCTGCCTCGAAGAGTCACAGCCATGGAGGATCAGCGCGGTGACGCGCGTGGAGGCGTCGATGGTCATCGAGACCAGGCTCGGGTTGGTTGGGCGCGCCCAGCTCGACGCCCTGCTGCTTCGAATCGGGGCCGAGGTGCACCCCGTAACTGCTGACACGACCATCGTCGCTCTCGACGGCTGGCGTCGCTATGGGAGGGGTCGCCACCCGGCGCGCCTGAATTTTGGCGATTGCCTTTCCTATGCGCTGGCGATGGAACTCGACGAGGCGTTGCTATTCATAGGCGACGACTTTGGGCTGACCGATGTGGTGTCGGCTCTGTCGTGATTGAGCCGGTGATCGAGCAAGCGGCTTCACCGGTGGTGAGATTGCTTGGCATTCGGCACCATGGGCCCGGGTCGGCTCGGTCGGTGGTGCGCGCCCTGGACGAGATGCAACCGACGGTGGTTCTGGTGGAACTGCCTGCGGATTGCGAAGCGGCGCTGGCCTGGGTTGGGCACGAGCAGCTGGTGCCCCCGGTGGCACTGTTGGGCTACGTCGTGGATACGCCGCAGCGGGCAGCGTTCCTGCCGTTTGGTGAGTTCAGCCCGGAATGGCAGGCGTTCGTATGGGCCCGCTCGCATGGTGTGCCGATGCGGGCGATGGACCTCCCACTCGCGAACTCTTTGGCTCGCGGGCATGGTGCAGATGATGGTGAGCTACGGCTGGCTGAGCATCCGGTGGGCGACCCGCTGGCAGCGCTGGCGGGCGCCGCGGGCGACCCGGACCCAGAGCGCTGGTGGGACGACGTGATCGAGCACCGTGGTGACGGCGCTCCCGCCTTCGAAGCCGTTGCGGAGGCGATGGCGGCTGTGCGTGGCGGGTGGGAAGCGGCCTCGGTCAGCGAAGCCCAGCGCGAGGCATTCATGCGCCAGACCCTACGTAAGGCGATCGCTGAGGGTCACCAACGCATCGCCGTGGTGTGCGGTGCCTGGCATGTTCCGGCGCTCGCGCAGCCCCTGCCAGCCGCAACCATCGACGTTCGAACCCTGCGTGGCTTGCCCAAGGTGAAAGTAGGCGTCAGCTGGGTGCCCTGGACCCATCGTCGACTTGCGAGCGCTAGGGGTTACGGCGCCGGGGTACGCAGCCCGGGCTGGTACGCACACGTCTTTCGCCATCCGGGCCCGGCAGGACTGAGCCGGTGGTTCGTGGAGGTGGCTCGACTCCTGCGCGAACGTGGGCTGTCTGCGTCGCCCGATCACCTCATCGCGGCCACCCGCACGGCAGGCGCTCTCGCCGCGTTGCGTCTGCGCCCTCGGCCGGGGTTGGCGGAGGTGCTCGACGCGGCCGACACTGTGATGGCCGGCAGCACCGGGCTGGCACTGATCGACCGCGACCTGGTGATCGGTGATGCCATCGGCGAGGTGCCCGACGATGCCCCGCAGGTGCCGCTGGCGCGTGACGTGGCTACACAGCAGCGAAAGGTGCGGCTGAAGCCGAGCGCCGACGCGCAGACCGTCGAGCTGGATGTGCGAGCTTCCAATGGTCGCAATCGGTCTGTGCTCCTGCACCGGATGCGCGCGCTGGGTGTGTCGTGGGGTTCGGTGGAGGAGGGGCGTGGCAGTAGCGGTACGTTCCGCGAGACATGGGCGTTGCGGTGGCAACCCGAGCTGACCATACGGGTCATCGAGCTGTCGGCGCACGGCACCACCGTCGTCGCCGCCGCTACCCATCGACTGTTGGAGCGCGCCGCTGCCGCCACTTCGCTGGCCGACCTGGTGCAGATACTCGACGATGCGCTGCTGGCCGATTTGCCCGACGTCGTGCAGCCGGTGGTCGTTCGCGTGGAGGCCCAGGCCGCCCACGACCCGGACGTCGTGCAGGTGATCGACACGCTCGGGCCACTCGCTCGCGCGCTGCGCTACGGCGACGTGCGCGGCACCGATGCGTCCGCTCTGCGACGGGTGTTCGACGGTCTGGTGATTCGTGCATTGGCCGGTGCGTTGATGGCCTGCCGCTCGTTGGACGACGATGCTGCCGCTGCGATGGTCGAGCGGTTGGCCGGCGTACAAGCAGCGTTGGCGCTCACAGACCATCACGCCCGTCGGGGCGAGTGGCCGGCTGTGCTGACCCTCGTCGCGGAGCGCAGTGATGTCCACGGCCTGGTGCAGGGGCGGGCGACGCGGTTGTTGCACGACGGTGGCGCGTGGAAGCGTTCACAGGTCGGCAACCGGGTGTCGCGGGCGTTGTCAGTGGGTACTCCGCCCTCGGTCGGTGCGTCGTTCGTGGAGGGCTTCGTGGCAGGAAGTGGAACCGTCCTGGTGCACGACCGCGAACTCCTCGATGTGATCGACGCGTGGGTGTCGTCGTTGGCGCCGGAGTCGTTCGTCGCAACCGTTCCGCTGTTACGCCGAACCTTTGGAGGTTTCGAGCACGCGGAGCGTCGTCAGCTGGGAATGCTGCTGGCTCACCTAGCGCCGGCAACTGGCACAGGGTTCGGCGCCGAGATCGACGAGCAGCGCGCCGCCACAGCACTCGCAACCGTTCGAGAGATGCTAGGGGTCGCGTCGTGAGCGCGTTCCCCGGTCGTGTGAGCGACAGCGAGCGGTCGCGCCGTTGGCGGATGGTGCTCGGTGGCACGGAGGAGGGCGACGCCGACGGCGCCGGCCAGGGCGTCACCGGCCTGCAGCTGGATGGTGTGGACGCGCGCATGGACGCCGCGCTGGCTGCGGTGTACGACACGCGGCCCGGCCGACGTGGGGGAGGGTCGCGTGCAGGTGGCCTCGGTTCATCGGCGCCTGCGGTCGCGCGCTGGCTGGGTGACATTCGCACGTACTTCCCCAGCAGCGTGGTGCAGGTGCTGCAACGCGACGCGATCGATCGGCTGAAGCTGCGCCAACTGCTGCTCGAGCCCGAGATGCTGCGCGCCGTCGAGCCGGACCTGCACCTCGTCACGCTGCTGGTCGAGCTCAACAAGCTGCTACCCGACACCACTCGTGCGACCGCCCGCCAGTTGGTGGCGCAGGTCGTCGAGCAGATCGAGCGCCGGCTCGCGTCGCGTACGAAGCAGGCGGTGCATGGTGCCTTGGCCCGTTCGCAGCGCACACGTCGTCCACGACCGAGCGATATCGATTGGGGTCGCACCATCCATGCCAATCTGCGCCACTACCTGCCCGAGCAGCACACGGTCATCCCCGAGCGACTGGTGGGCTACGGGCGTCGTCAGCGCAGCCTGTCACGAGATGTGATCGTCGCCATCGACCAGTCGGGCAGCATGGCCGACAGCGTGGTGTACGCCTCGGTCTTCGGTGCGGTGCTGGCCTCGATGCCCGCGTTGCGCACCAGCGTGATTGCGTTCGACACCGCGGTCGCAGACCTGACGCCGCTGCTGCACGACCCGGTGGAGGTCCTGTTCGGCGTGCAACTGGGGGGCGGCACCGACATAGCCCAGGCCATCGGCTACTGCCAGCAGCTGATCACCCGCCCGGCCGACACGGTGCTGGTGCTGGTGAGTGACCTGTTCGAGGGCGGCAACTCGGCGCTGCTACGCGACCGCATGGCGATGCTGCAGCAGGCAGGTGTGTGCGTGGTGGTGTTGCTCGCGCTCAGCGACGAGGGCGCCCCCGCCTACGACCATGCGCAGGCTGCCGCGTTGGCAGCGCTCGGTGTGCCCTCCTTCGCCTGTACACCGGACGTGTTTCCCGACCTGTTGGCGGCTGCGCTGGAGGGCCGCGACGTCGGCCGCTGGGCCAACGAACACGGCCTCCACACCGCTGTGTCGACCGGTGTCTAACCGACCGCGTCCGGGTGCGGCACTGCGCACACGCTCAACCCTTCGATGTCCTGGAAGTCCGATGGATTGACGGTGTAGATCGGGAGGTCGTTCGCAAGTGCCACAGCTGCGATCAGAGCGTCGTAGGCACGTGCAGCGGGTTTGCGTCCGGCGGTGCGAAGGTTCGACGCCACCCGTCCGAAACAACGAGCCGCGGCTGCGTCGAACGGCAGCGGACGAAACGACGACTCGGCGAGCTGAAGGTGCGCCTGACGAACGGACCTTTGCCGGGGATCGTCCGTTACCAGTGGGCCGACGGAGAGTTCCGCGAGTGTGATCGTGCTGATGACCGGCCGTTGCGGTAGCGCGGACGCGTCTGTCAGACGATTGAGCAGGATGACGGTGTTCGTGTCGAGCAAACCGCGACGGATCGACGACGTCGTTGGTTCGCTCAATTCCTGGCTCATAACGACGGATCCAGAAAGCGGTCGAGGTCAGCGCGAAAGGCCTCGACGTCCACACTCGGCAGCGTCCGCCACCTTGCGAGAACTGTTGCGGCGTCGAGCCCTTCTGGCGGAAGCGGCACCAACTCGGCGACGGGAACACCCGAACGCGTGATGACGATGGTCTCACCGGTGAGAACGCGGTCGATGACCTCGCCGCCATGGTTGCGTA
>Ga0105046_10004515_pt1 | contig 22161 bp, 19 predicted proteins | sample MAT03_FD_78385 | JGI IMG/M metagenome (GOLD analysis project Ga0105046, IMG submission 78385) | Freshwater microbial communities from Lake Fryxell liftoff mats and glacier meltwater in Antarctica - MAT-03 (megahit assembly) | ecosystem: Environmental > Aquatic > Freshwater > Ice > Liftoff...
GTCGCCGTAGTCGTAGTCGTAGTCGTAGTCGTAGTCGTAGTCGTCGTCATTGTCGTCGCGGGCCCTGCGACCACTTGGCGACGACCCGGTTGCGATGGCACGACAAGGACGGCCAAGAGCACCACCATCGCCGACACTGGGACGGCCAGCGACATCGCCACACGTGGTCGACGCCGGCTACGACGCACCGGTCGTTCAATCAGCCAGTAGGAGACCACCGACAGCGCCAAGGTGATAGCGGTGCGCACAAGAAACAGCGGCCAGCCGCGAAGGTCGAGCGCACGGCCGCTGGCCAGCAGGAAGACCGGCCAGTGGTACACGTACACGCCGTAGCTGATGCGCCCGAGCCACACGAGCGGGCCAACGGAGAAGGCCGTGCGCAGCGGGCCGGGGGCCTGCAACCCGAGGATCAGAGCCGCCGACGCCAGGCTGAACACCCCGAGCCAGCCGTCGTAGGCGGGGCCACCTCGCGTGGGCCACTCGACTGCGGCCCACAGCACCATCGCAAGGCCCACCAAGCCAACCAACCCAAGCCACCGAGGCCGATGCCGCCACAGTAGGCAGCCACTTGCGAGGGCTGCCCCCACCAGAATCTCGCCGAGGCGAGCGGGCGTCGCCCAATACGCTGCATCGGGGCCCCAGGTATTGGCGATGGCTCGTGCGGCCACCACCCCGACTACCGCCAACATCGAGAGATGGACGAACAACCGGCCGCGTCCCTTGGAGACTTTCAGCAGCAGCAGGAAGACGAACGGCCACACCCAATAGAACTGCTCCTCCACCGCCAGCGACCAATAGTGATCAACCGGGCTGGAGACGCCGGCCGCACGGCTCAACAGATTCGCGTAGGACCCGGAGCCGTTCAGCGCGTTCCAGTTCGCGACCTGCAACGCCGACGCGATGATGTCGCGACGCAGGTGTGGCACGGCCGCGAACTCACCGCTCCAGGCCAGCAGTGAGATGGCGACCAGGCACAACAAGCTCGCCGGCAGCAATCGCTTTGCGCGCCGCGCAACGAAGCCCGACCAGGAAACGCTGCCTGATCGCTGATGCTCGAGGATGAGCAGCGACGTGATGAGAAAGCCCGACAGCGTGAAGAACACCGACACCCCGACGTAGCCGCCGGCCATCCACGCAAACCCGCCGTGGAAGAACAGCACCAGCGCCACCGCGACGCCGCGCAGACCGTCGAGGGCGGGCTGGTAACCGAACTCGTCGCCGGGCATCGATGGCGGATGCACAGGGCGCAACACGGACCAGGACGGTAACGTGCCCAGACGATGGCGTCTACCCCCTTCCTCGACGCGGCGTTCGGCCGCCCCGCCGCGCACACGCCCGTGTGGTTCATGCGTCAGGCGGGCCGCAGCCTGCCGGAGTATCGAGCACTACGCGGAGAGGGAAGCATCCTCGATGCCATCAAGGTGCCGGAGTTGGCCACCGAGCTCACATTGCAGCCGGTCACGCGCTACGGCGTCGATGCCGCGGTGTTGTACAGCGACATCGTCGTTCCAGCCCATGCAGTTGGGTTCGGTATCGACGTGGCACCAGGTACCGGGCCGGTGTGCGCCAGTCCCTTTCGCACTGAGGACGACCTCGCGCGTCTACGCGAGTTCGAGCCGGAGGCCGACACGCCCTACGTGCTGGAGACGGTGCGCCAACTGGCTGCTGCCCTACCGCACGAAGTCCCTCTGCTCGCGTTCGCCGGCGCCCCGTTCACCGTCGCCAGTTACCTCGTCGAGGGTCGCCCCAGCCGCACGTACGAACAGACCAAGCAGTTGATGCACACCGACCCTGCGCTGTGGCACTCGTTGATGGCCCGGCTGGTACAGCACTCCGTGGCCTCGATCAGCAGCCAACTGGGCAACGGCGCGCGGGCGTTCCAACTCTTCGACTCATGGGCAGGTGCCCTCAGCGCTCTCGACTACGAACGGTTCGTGCTCCCCCACTCTCGCGCCGTGTTTGGTCAGCTGAAGGCTCTCCACCCCGATGCGCCCGGCATTCACTTCGGCATCGGCTGCGACCACCTCCTGGAACAGATGCTGGCCGCCGGTGCATCAATCATCGGCCTCGACTGGCGCACATCAATTCTCGCGGCCCGCCTCCGTATGGGACCGCAACTGGTCGTACAGGGCAACCTCGATCCCGCCCTCGTGCTCGCGGGCACAGCCGTTGCCTTGGAGGGCACCGAGGCAGTCCTGGCGGACAATCGCCTGGCCGACGGCTCGCAGCACCCCGGCCACATTTTCAACCTCGGCCACGGCGTGCAACCCAACACCGACCCTGATGTCCTGGCCGCCATCGCCGATCGAGTGCACGAATCGACCCAGCGATGAACTTTGCACGACGATGAGGCACGCACGACGATGAGCGACATGGATAGTGGCAACAAAATCGCCGTGCTACTGATGGCCTACGGCACCCCGCGCACACGCGAGGAGATCGAGCCTTACTACACGGACATCCGCCGCGGCCGCGCGCCGACCCCTGAGCAGCTTGCTGACCTGACGGCGCGTTACGAAGCTCTTGGCGGCACCAGCCCACTGGCCGCCCGCACCGAAGCACAGCGTGCCGGCCTCCAGGCCGCGCTCGATGCCGCGGCGCCGGGTGGCTATCAGGTGGTCCTCGGGCTCAAGCACGCCGAGCCGAAGGTGGAAGCAGCAGTCGATCAACTGGCCGCCCAGGGCTTCACGCGCATCGTCGGCCTCGTGCTCGCGCCGCACTACTCGTCATTCTCCATCGGCCAATACCTCGACCGGGCAACGTCGGCCGCCCAGCCGTATGGCATCCCGGTCAGCGGCATCGAAAGCTGGGCAACCGAGCCGGCGTTCGTGCAGTTCATCGCCGACGACCTGCGCGCCAAACTGACAACCATGCCCAGCGGCACCAAGGTGCTGTTCACCGCCCATTCGCTGCCCGAACGCATCATCGCCGCCGGCGATCGCTACCCCGACGAATTGGTCACCACCGCGCAGGCGGTCGCTGCCGTCGTCGGCCTGGGTGACGATCGGTGGTCGATCGCGTGGCAGAGCGCAGGCCGCACCCCCGAGCCTTGGCTCGGCCCCGACATCTTGCAGGTCATCGACGAGCTGGCCGATTCCGAGACGCCCGGCGTACTGGTGAGCGCTGTCGGCTTTGTCGCCGATCACCTGGAGGTCCTGTACGACCTCGACATCGAGGCCGCTCGTCGCGCCGAGGCTCGCGGCATTGCCTTCGCCCGCACCGCATGCGTGAACGACAATCCACAGGTGATGGCCGGGCTGGCGCAACGTGTGATCGACGCCAGCTCGTCATGACTTCGGACCAGCGGCGCGTAGCAGTCGTCGGCGGCGGTATCGCCGGCCTCGCCGCTGCACACGCGCTGCTGACTCAGCACGACGCCGACCAGCGCCCCGGCGTCGTCGTGTTCGAACGAGACGACCGTTCTGGGGGCAAGCTGCGCACATCCCCGTTCGCAGGACACCCCGCGATCGATGAGGGCGCCGACGCCTTTCTCGCCCGCATTCCGTGGGCAAGCGGGTTGGCCGCGGCCGTCGGCTTGGGCGACCAGCTCGTATCGCCCGCTGCTGGCTCGGCGGCGGTGTGGTGGTGGGACTCGCTGCACCCCATTCCGGAAGGTCTCTTGCTGGGGATGCCCACCGAGATCCTCGCCCTTGCCCGCTCCCGCCTGCTGTCGTGGCCTGGCAAGCTGCGCGCCGCAACCGAGCCATTCCGAGCACGGACAGCCCTCGAACCCGACTCGCTGGGTCAGTTCGTGCGCGCTCGGTTCGGTAGCGAGGTGCACTTTCGCCTGGTCGACCCGTTGGTCGGCAGCATCTACGCCGCGGACACCGATCACTTCAGTCTTGCGGCGGTGCCCCAGATCGCCGACCTCGCCGCTCGCGGTCGCAGTGTGCTGATCACCGGTCGCCGCACCCCGAAGCCTGCTCCCACCGCTGGCCCGGTGTTCCAGACCCCGACCGGAGGAATGGGCTCGCTCGCCACTGCCACGGCATCAGCGGTGGTGTCAGGGGGCGGAGAGTTGCGTACTTGCACGCCCGTCGACCGCCTGGAGAGCGATGGCCACGGCTGGCGCGTCAACGACGAGTACTTCGACGGCGTGGTCCTGGCCGCGCCCGCAGTCTCAGCAGCCGGATTGCTCGTCGACCACGCCCCCGACGCGGCCAGAGTGCTGTCGGTCATCCCCACTGCCGACGTCGCGATGGTGACCATCGCACTGGACGCCGCCGAGTGGCCGAGCCGACTTGCCGGCATGAGCGGCTACCTCGTGCCGAAGCCGATGCAGCGGCTGGTGACGGCCGCCTCCTTCGGCTCGCAGAAGTGGGCTCACTGGGCAACATCCGGGTCCGTGATCCTGCGCATCTCGCTGGGCCGCGACGGCCTGGCTGCGCTGCACTTGTCCGACGAGCAACTGCTCGCCGCTGCGGTGGACGAAGTCGGCCGGCACCTCGGCTTCACAGTGCAACCGCTCGAACATCGGGTGACCCGCTGGCCCGGTGCGTTTCCGCAGTACCGCCCGCACCACGCGCTCCACATCGCGGCGGCTCAACACGCACTCCCCAACGGTATTGCCCTGGCCGGAGCGAGCTACCACGGCATCGGCGTACCCGCCTGCATTCGATCTGGCCAACAAGCTGCCGAGATGATGTACACCTTCCTGCGCTCGGTGGCACAATGACGGGCATGCGTCATCGCAACATCGCCATTTCACTCGTTGCCGTGCTCCTCATCGGCTGTGGGAACGACGCCGTAGAGCAGACGGCCGCTACCACGACACCGCCCGCCAGCACCACCACTCGTCCGCTCAGTTCGACCACGAGTAGCACGGCACCGGCAACCACCAGCACCACTGAGGCACCCGCAACAACCACCACGATGGCTGCCACCACCACATCCGTGGTACTACCGGTACCGCTGCCTGCGCCGGCCCCACGTGCCAAGGTGCCCATCGTCGAGATGGGCACCATCGAGATCCCGTCGATCGGCGTGACCAAGCCCCTGCTGCAGGGCGTCAGCCTGACAGTCCTTGACAATGGCCCCGGCCACTGGCCGGGCACAGCGCTGCCAGGACAGATCGGCAACGTCGTCATCGGTGGTCACCGCACCAGTCACGGCCGGCCGTTCCGGAACATCGATCAGCTGATCATCGGTGACGAGGTCATTCTCTCCACCGCCGACGGGCGCTTCGTCTACAAGGTGACGTCCACCGAGATCGTCACCCCCGACGCAATCCGGGTCATCGATCAGACAGCGGCCTACACGGCAACACTGTTTGCGTGCCACCCCGTTGGTTCTACCAGGGAACGCTTCATCGTGCACCTCGAACTCTCCACTCTGTAACTCGCGCAGCTGCCCAGTGCCGGCAGACAGCAAGCGCTAGCGTCGGGCAACGATGTCTCGCCGCCTGCGCCGCCCCTCACGCCATGCTCTGCAAGCGATCTTGGGTGGTTTCCTCGTCGCGGCCGCCCTGCCCCCATGGGGTTTCTGGCCCCTCGCCTTCCTTGGCGTTGCGTTCTACGAAGGTGCAGCCCAGCACGCTGCGACGGGCGGCCAGCGGCTGGCTCGGGGTTGGTTGTTCGGCGCCGCCTGGCTCTTCCCGGGAATGGTCTGGATGTGGTTCCTCACCGCTCCCGGCTACCTCGTGGCCGCGTCCATGTTTGCCGGCTTCCATGCCGTTGCCGCATGGGTCGCGCCGCGCGGTCCGTGGCGAGTCATTGGTCGGCCAGCGGCACACACCCTTGCCGAAGCCTTGAGGTTCTGCTTTCCCTTCGGCGGGGTGCCCCTCGCGAGCCTCGCGATCGGTCAGGCGGCGGGCCCATTTGCCGATGTCGTGCGCGTCGGCGGGGCCCTGCTGCTGACCTGGTTCGTGTTCCAGGTAGGGTTCGCCCTCGCCGGACCATCGCCTGTGGTGCCCGCGATGGCGCGCAAGCGCGGCATCACTGCAAAGGGCGAATGGCATGGCGTGCTGGCCTTCCTGGCAGGCATGATCGTCTGGCTGGTGTTGCCGATGCTGGCCGATGGCACCAACTCAGTGGACGTGAAGGCGGGCCCACCGACCCGCGTTGCGGTCGTGCAGGGCGGCGGGCCGCAGGGCACTCACGCAATCGACACGTCGGCCGACGAGGTGGTCCAGCGCCACCTCGCTGCAACGGCAACTATCGAGTCCGGGTCGGTCGACCTGGTTGTATGGCCGGAGAACGTCATCGATGTCGCCACGTTCGAGGGCAGCCGCGAACTGGAACTGGTGACTGCCGAGGCGAAACGAGTTGGCGCCCCGTTCGCGGTGGGCATCACCGAGGACACCGCCGACGGCGAACGCTTTCTCAACGCGCAGGTGGTCGTCACGCCCGAAGGCGAGATCTACAGCCGTTACGACAAGGTGCGTCGCGTGCCCTTCGGTGAGTACATGCCGTTGCGCGGACTACTGAGTGCCATTGGCGCACCCACCAACCTCGTGCCGCGCGACGCTCTCGCAGGCGCGGGACCAGCCGTGCTCGAACTGCCCGACGGTACCCGCATGGCCACTGTGATCTCATGGGAAGTTTTCTTCGGTGGCCGCGTCAATGAGGGCGTCGAGGCTGGTGGCTGGTTCATCATCAACCCGACCAACGGCAGCAGTTACACCTGGACGGTGTTGCAGAGCCAGCAGATCGCTTCGTCGCGGCTGCGCGCAATCGAGCAGAACCGCTGGGTGGTACAGGTATCGCCCACCGGGTTCAGCGCGTTCATCTCCCCGAGCGGTGAAGTGTTCGACCGAACATCGGTCAGCGAGCAAAAGGTGATCTATCGCGACATCCCCGGCTACGGCTGGATTCGCACCTGGTACTCACACACCGGCGACCTGCCCTGGGTCGCGCTGATGGGCCTGCTGCTGGCCGCGTCCCTGTGGCGAGCCCGCCAAACTGGCGTTTACGTCAAGGCTGTCGAGCCCGGCCCTGGGGAATCGGGCCCGGAGGCTTGACACAAACGCCGGTCAGCCCTGCGGGACCGGAATCGGAGTACGCGGCTCGACACCGGCCAGCACGTTGACGGCGTTGTGTGCCGCCAACCGGGCCATCGCCGCTCGCGTCTCTTGCGTGGCAGAGCCGAGGTGCGGGATGACCACCGCGTTCTCGCACTCCAGTAGGCCAGGGTGTACGGCCGGTTCGTTCTCGAACACGTCGAGACCCGCCCCCGAAATTTGGCCCGTCTTCAGCGCCGCCACCAGTGCGGCTTCATCGACGATCGGGCCACGGGCGGTGTTCACCAGGAACGCACCGGGTCGCATCATCTCGAACTGCGGGGTGCTCATCAAGTGGTGCGTCGCCGGGCTGTACGGGCAGTTGAGGCTGACCACGTCGCTGGTGCTCAGCAGTTCCTCCATGCTCATCAACTGTGCGCCCAACTCGGCTTCCAGCTGCGGAGCGACTGGGCGTCGGTTGCTGTATGCAATCTTCATGCCGAACGCCTTCGCGCGGCGTGCCAGTGCCTGGCCGATGTCGCCCATCCCGACGATGCCTAGCTGGTTGCCCTGGATACCACTACCCAGCATGTAGAACATGCCCCATTGCCACGGCTGTTGGTCGCGGATGACCCGCTCGCCCTCGCCGAGACGACGAGTGGCCATCAAGATCAGCGCCATCGCAATGTCGGCGGTGGCGTCGGTAAGAACACCCGGCGTGTTGGTGCACACGACACCACGACGAGCACACGCAGCCACGTCGAGGTTGTTGTACCCGACCGCAACGTTCGCCACGACCTTCAACTGCGGACCCGCCGCATCGAGGAATGCGTTGTCGACCTTGGTGGTCAAAAGGGTCAGCGCTGCATCGGCACCCTGCACCAGCCGATGCACCTGCTCGACGGTGGGAACGTCGAGCGAATCCCACGTCACCACCTCGCCGGCCTCCTCCAACATCTCCAAACCCGCAGATGGAATCCGGCCGGTGACCGCAATGCGCAGGCTCACGAGTTGACCCACGAGCGCAGGCCGGCAAGGCCTTCGTGAATATCGTCGACGGACAGACCCGAGTAGGCAAAGCGAACGTAGTGATCTTGTTCGCCTGGTTGCGGTCGACCGAAGTGCTTGCGAGTGCAGAACGACACGCCCGTGTTGTGAAGTGCAGCTGTTGCAAATGCACCAACTTCGTCGTAGCCCAGGCGGGCCATCAGGTCGGTCACTCGGGGGAAGAGGTAGAACGTCGACTCCGGCTTCGGACAGACCAGCCCGTCGATCTGTGCCAGTTCGCTCCACGCTGCGTCACGGCGGCACTGGAGCTCGGCAAGGATGGCGAGTGGCCCTTCCTGCGAACCGGTGATGCCTTCCACTCCGGCCGCCTGCACGAAGTGCGTGGTGCAACTCTCGTCGTTGGTGTTGAGCTTGGTGATGCTCTCCACGATCGCGACTGGGCCAATGGCCGCACCAAGGCGCCACCCGGTCATCGCGAACTTCTTCGAGAACGTGTAGAGGATGACCGTGCGGTCGAACATGCCGGGCAGTGAGGTAATCGACGTGCTCTCCCCCGAGTAGCGCATCTCGAAGTACGCCTCGTCGGCCAACACGATGAGGTCGTGTTCGATGGCGATGTCGGCGATTGCCTGCATTTCGTCAGGCGAGCTCTCGCAGCCGAGCGGGTTCTGCAGGTTGTTGTAGATGATCGCCGTGACGCGACCGCGGGCGGATGCGATCTGGCTGCGCAGATGGTCGAGGTCGATCGCAAAGCCGGTGGCGGTCTGGATGTAGCGGTAGGCCAAGCTCTGGCCGCCGTAGTACTCGATCATGCTTTCGTAGATCGGGTAACCAGGGTTGGGGTACAGCACTCCCTCGCCCGGGTTCATCACCGTTTGGATGAACTTACCGATGACCGGCTTGCCGCCGGGCTGCACGACAACATTGGCTGCCGAATAGGTGAGGCCCCGACGGGTGCCGACGTCGTGGGCCAGCGCCTCACGGAGCGGTGCGATTCCAGCAGCGGCGCAGTAGCCCGTCTTACCATCTGCAATTGCCTGGTTCATCGCCACCGCAATGTTGGCGGGGGTCGCAAGGTTGATGTCGCCGAGGTGGAACGGGTACACCCGGTTCCCCTTCGACGCCCAATCGGCGGCCGCCAATGAGACCGCGAACGCGGTTTCCGTGCCGAGGTTGCTGAGCCGTTCTGCAAGCGCCATTCGCCGACTTTAGCCGATTCCACGTGCAGGTGTTCCACCTGTCGGAACTGTCCCGCATCGCGGAACGCTCAGCCGACCTACACGTCGACGATGACCGTGACTGGCCCGTCGTTGACGATCGACACCAACATCTCGGTGCGGAAGCGGCCCGTCGCCACCCTCGCCCCGAGCGTGCGGAGATGGTCGACCAAGGCCTGCACCAACGGCTCGGCCTGCTCGGGTCGCGCGGCGGCAATCCAACTGGGCCGGCGACCGGCCGACGTGTCGCCAAGGAGGGTGAACTGGCTGACGACCAGGACCTCGCGAGAGGTGTCGGCAACGCTGAGGTTCATCACACCGTCCGGGTCGTCCATCACCCGCAGGTGCCAGATCTTCTCGGCGAGCTTGCGGGCCTGTTCGGGCTCGTCGTCGTGAGTGACCCCGACCAACACACACAAGCCCTGCCCGATCTCGCCGACGAGTTCGCGGTCGCCATCGGCGAGGACGACCGTCACACTTGCCGACTGCACCCGCTGCACGACTCCACGCATGGAGCATCACGGTACGCACGTATGAGGAAGAATGGCGAGATGATCGAACTCGTGGCCGGCGACGCGTGGATGACGGTGCATCCCGACGAGGGCGGCCGCATCGGCAGACTGCAGGTCAACGGCCAAGCGCTGCTCAATGACAACCCCGCCGAGATGCCGTTCACGTGGGGTTGCTACCCGATGGTGCCGTGGGCCGGACGAGTGCGGTGCGGACAGTTCAGCTTCGATGGTCGCGCCTACCAGCTACCCATCAACATGCCGCCGCATGCCATCCACGGCACAGGGTTTGTCAGCCGCTGGGAGGTGCTCGACACCGGCCTTGACTACTGCGACATGGCCACCGACCTGCCGTGGGCGTTCGGCGGTCGCGCCACCCAGCACCTGCAGCTCGACCAGCACGGTCTCGCGGTGGTGTTGTCGGTCTATGCCACCGCCCACGCCATGCCCGCGGTCATCGGCTGGCACCCATGCTTCACCAAGCCACAGTCGGTGGAGCTCGAATTCGCGAACATGTACCCACGCGACGACGACTACATGCCGCTGGCCGACTTGGTCACTCCCCCGCCAAAGCCGTGGGACGACTGTTTCACCCAGCCGCTCGGCCCATTGCGACTGCACTACCCGCGGCTGACGGTAACCGTCGACAGTGACTGCGACCACTGGGTGGCGTACGACATGCCCGACCACATCACGTGCGTCGAGCCGCAGAGCGGCCCACCCGATGCGTTCAACATCGGCGGCGCCACCCGACTGGAGCCGGGCGATCTGCTGCAGCGCCATATGAGCCTTCGTTGGAGCCCACGAAGGACGCGACCATGACAAGATTTTCGAAGTTCGTCACGAAAGTGAAAGGAACGTCGTTCTCACTGCTCTAACCAGTAGGAGAAGGACACATGAGACATGCCCGATACGCGCACCGACGCCCAACTGGTCACCGCCTACACGGCCGGGGATCGTGGCGCGCTCGCTGGCATCTACGACCGCTTTTCCGCCGGGCTGTACGACACGGCGGCGGCAATGCTGCGCGACCGACACGAGGCAGCGGATGCAATGCAGGACGTGTTCTTGATTGCGGCCGAACGCTTGGGGCAACTGCGCGAGCCGGAACGGCTGAAGCCGTGGCTCTACGCAATCCTGCGCAACGAGGTCTACCGCCGAAGCAAGCGGCGCAGCCGTGCGCTACCCACCGATTTCTCCGCGATGGGGGCACCTGAGATGGCGGCCCCGACAGCACCCGACGCCGAGGGCGAGGCGCTCTCCGCAGCAGAGCTGGGCGAGCTCGTACGCAGTGCTGCATGCGGTCTGGACGAACGCGACCAAATGGTGCTGGAACTCAGCGTGCGACAAGGCCTGCAGGGCAGCGACCTCGCCGCCGCCTTGGGTATCAGCGCCGAGCAGAGCTACACGCTCGTGCACCGCATGCGCGACCGTGTGGAGCGCAGCCTTGGTGCGCTCGTGGTCGCTCGCGCCGGCCGCAAGGATTGCAAGGATCTTGCCGACGTCCTGCAGGGTTGGGACGGCGAGTTCACCGTGCTGATCCGCAAACGCGTCGCTCGCCACCTCGAGAACTGCGAGACGTGCGATCGCACCCGTAAGAAGGCAGCCCCGATCGCGCTGCTCGGTGCCGCGCCGGCGTTCGCGGCGCCGATTGCTTTGCGCGACCAGATTCTGGCCAAGGCGGGTACGCCCGGCGCCGCCCCTGCCCATGCGTACAAGTTCGATGCCGATGGCGGCTTCCCTCGCGTGCTGCGCAACGTCCGCCTCCCGGTCGCGGTGGCGGCCGTTGCCGCGGCGGTGTTGATCGGCATCGGCGGGGGCGCGATTGTTGCTGCGAACAACCCGGACGACGGTCCGGTGTCCTCGCCGATCACGTCCGTGGTCTCGACGTCCACGACCACAGCGTCAACGACGGCGCCGAGCACGGAACCAGCGACGAGCTCCACGTCGAGCAGTTCGACCTCGACGTCCACCTCGACGTCGACCACATCGACGACGCCCACCACATCCACCCCGATCCCCCCAACCGCGCCGCCTGCCCCAGGAGCACTCAGCCTCTCGAGCACGACCCTCGATCTCGGCGCCACCACCGAATCCGGCTCCTTCACAGTGACCAACAGCGGCGGCCTGCCCATCACCTGGTCAGCCAACGGCAGCACATTCCCGTTCACGGTGATCAGCGCCGGCGGCACCCTGCAGCCGGGCGCCTCGCAGGTGGTCACGGTCACCCTGGATCGCAACTCGCTCGCCGAGGGCGACGTGGAAGCTGTGGCACTGCTCGCGGGACCGGATGGGGCCGTCAAGAAGGTCACGTTGAAGGCCCGCACCGAGCGCGCACCGGAACTGACGCTCAAGAACGGGCCCAGTGGAGAACTGTTGGCATGCCAGTGGAGCCCGCCCAATATCTATGTCGAGTACATCGACGAGTCAGCAATCGTGATTCCTGCCTCGGTGCAGTGGTCGGGGCCGCTCAACGGGTCAAGCGGCCTCGCCGACCGGGCAGGCATCGCGGTCTACGGCGAGATGTCCATCGTCTCGCCGGCGCCGGGCGCCTATTCGTACATCGCGTCCGTCAGCGATGTGCGCGGCAACGTGGCCACGATCGAGGGGTCCTTCACGGTCAAGTCCTGCTAGCGAAAGCGATTTGACGACTCGCGTCACACCGCATTTCACTTGCGTGACAGCTACCGGCGGGTAATCCTCCCCCGGTAGCCTTGCACCCCATGTCTGCAGTACCCCCGGCCGGGGCTCAGGGGCTCGACCCCAACGCTCCGCTGAAGATCGCCTATCTCACCTACCGCGGCAAGCCGCATGTGGGGGGCCAGGGCGTCTACACCCGTCACCTCACCACGGCTCTGGTCGATCTCGGCCACACGGTCGAGGTCTACAGCGGGCAGCCGTACCCGGTGCTCGACGAGCGCGTCAAGCTCCACAAGCTGCCGAGCCTCGATCTGTGGAACGACCACTTTCCAGGCCGCTTCCCCGGCTACTGGGAGATCAAGAGCAAGGGCGACGCCGCCGAAGTGTTCACGCACCTGAAGGGCACGTTTGGTGAGCCGCTCGGTTTCAGCGTTCGCGTCTACGAGGCCTTGAAGAAGCGCACCGGCGACTTCGATCTGGTGCACGACAATCAGTGCCTCGGTTACGGCATTCTCGGTATCGAGAAGATGATGCCCACGATCGTCACCCTGCACCACCCCATCACGCGCGACCGCGCGTTGGAGATGGCGCACGCCAAGGGACGGCGCAAGCGGTGGAGCATCGGCCGTTGGTACAACTTCGTCAAGATGCAGAGTCGCGTCGCCAGCCGCATGCCACGGGTCGTGGTGGTCAGCGAGAACAGCATCAAGGACATCCATAGCGACATGAAGGTCAGCCTCGACCGCATGAGGCTGGTTCCGGTGGGCGTCGACCCCGAGTTGTTCACCCCTCTACCCAACGTGCCGCGCCAGTCCGGGCGGCTCATCACCACGGCGTCCGCAGACGTTGCGCTGAAGGGTTTGTCGTACCTGCTGGAAGCAATGGCCAAGTTGCGCACCGAGCGCGACGACATTCGCCTCACCATCATCGGCAAGCCGCGTGAGGGTGCGAGTAACGACCTCATCGACAAGCTGGGTCTACGCCCGCACATCGACTTCGTGTCAGGAGTGTCCGACGAGCGCATTGTCGAGCTCTACGCCGAGGCCGAGCTGGCCGTCGTGCCCAGCCTTTACGAGGGTTTCAGCCTTCCTGCCATCGAGGCCATGGCGACGGGTATCTGCCTCGTTGCCACTGATGGTGGTGCGCTGCCCGAGGTCACCGGCCGCGACGGCGACACCGTGTTGCAGTGCAAGGCCGGCGATGTCGAGGCGCTCGCGGCCACCATCCGCCGCGGTCTCGACGACGCGGAGCTTCGCTTGCGTGTCGGGCTGGCTGGTCGCGCCCGTGTCGTCGATCGTTGGACGTGGAAGCACTGCGCCCAGATGACGGTCGACCAGTACCGCGAAGTGCTGGCCATGCCGGCCAACGTCGCCAAGCTGGAGAAGAACGGCCGTCTGCGCAAGAACGGTCGGAAGTAGCTCTTGCTCACGATTCGATTCGATCGGCTCGGCCTGCAGGCGGGCGACCTCGTCCTCGACGCAGGTGCCGGTTTCGGCCGTCATGCGTTCGAGATTGCCAGGCGCGGCGCCAACATCGTCGCCCTCGACTACATGGCCGACGAGGTCATCCAGACTCGCGGCACGTTCGGCGCGATGGTCGAGGCCGGCGAGATTCCCGAGGCCCGCTTTGTCGGCGCGCTGCAGGGCGATGCGACACGCCTGCCTTTCGCCACCGGTTCGTTCGATCGCGTCATCACCAGCGAAGTGCTGGAGCACATCCAAGACGATGTCGCCGCAATCACCGAACTGGTGCGAGTACTGAAACCAGGCGGCACATTTGCGGCCACCGTGCCCACGTTCTACCCCGAGAAGATCAACTGGCTGCTCAGCGACGAGTACCACGCCCCCAAGTCCGTGGGCGGGCACGTGCGCATCTTTAGCGCAACCGAGTTGAAGGCCAAGCTACGCACCGCCGGCCTCGCGGTGTTGGGCAGCCATCACGCGCACGCATTGCACTCGCCGTACTGGTGGCTCAAGTGCGCTGTTGGCCCGCGCGACAACGACAACCCGCTGGTCAGTCGCTATCGCAAGCTGCTGGAGTGGGAGATTACCGAGCAGCCGAAGTCGATGGCGCTCCTCGAGCGCGGGCTGGCCCCGGTGATGGGCAAGAGCTTCATCGTGTACGGACAAAAGCTGTCCGCAGGGATGGCGGAACAGTGAGCCGCGTCCCGGACCTGGAGGGCGTGCTCAGCGCCGACGAAGTGGTGCAGACCGCCGAGTCGATTGCGGCACTGCAGCTCGACACCGGCATGATCCCGTGGTTCCCCGGCGGTCACTGCGACCCCTGGAACCACGTCGAAACCGCGATGGCGCTCGACGTCGCCGGCCTGCACGCTACCGCCGAGCGGGCCTACGAGTGGCTGGTCGACATCCAGCTACCCAACGGCAGTTGGTGGAACTACTACCTGCCCGACGGGTCGGTGGAGGAAGCCAAGCTGGACACCAACGTGTGCGCCTATATCGCGACTGGCGTCTGGCACCACTGGCTGTGCACGTGGGATCGTGGCTTCGTCGACCACCTGTGGCCGACCGTGCAACGTTCGCTCGACTGGGTGTTGGAAATGCGCAAGCCGAACGGCACACCCCTGTGGGCATGCACCGAGGATGAGCGGCCGTGGGATTACGCCTTGCTGACGGGTTCGTCCAGCATCGCCCACGCGCTGCGGTGCGGCGCGCAGCTGGCGGAGTTGATCAACGAACAGCGGCCCGATTGGTCGCAGGCAGGTGCCTTGCTGGCCGATGTGGTCGCCAACCGGCCCGACGCGTTCGAGCCCAAGGACCGCTGGGCGATGGACTGGTACTACCCGGTGCTGGCCGGTTGCATGACCGGAGAGCAGGCCAAGACTCGCCTCACCGACGGCTGGTCCAAGTTTGCGATGGAAGGCATGGGAATCCGTTGCGTCAGCGACGAGCCGTGGGTCACCGCCAGCGAGACCGCCGAGGCATCGATCGCGCATGCGGCCATCGGCGACTTCTCGACTGCCACCGATCTCCTCGCGTGGACCCGGCCGCACCGTCGTGACAATGGTGCGTACGACACGGGCATCGTGTATCCATCGCTCGTACGCTTCCCGCCCGACGAGACCAGCGCCTACACCGGTGCAGCGGTCATCCTCGCTGCCGACGCCATCACAGGTGCCAGCCCCGCCGCCAACGTCTTCGTCCCCCGCACCACCGACTGATCCCGGGAAGTGACGCGGTTGATCGACTGTGAGGCAGGTGGCTGACGCAACAACGCGTCACTTCCGAAGTCGGGGTCGCGGCGTGGCAGAGTGGCGGCATGACTGAGCGATTGCGGATGGGGTTGGTAGGGGCTGGGCCGTGGGCGCGCCTCTTCACGGGGCCGATGTTGGCGGCGTCATCGGATGTGGAGTTCGTCGGCATCTGGTCGCGCCGGCCCGAACCGGCGACCGAGTTGGCCGCGCATCACGGCGTTCGCTCGTTCGCAGAACTCGACGACCTGTTCGCCGCCTGCGACGCCGTCACCTTCAGCGTGCCACCTTCCGTGCAGGCAACGCTGGCCTCGCAGGCCGCGTCTGCGGGCCTGGCGGTGCTGCTGGACAAGCCCGTTGGCGGCAACCTCACCGAGGCAGAGGCACTGACCGCTGCGATCAACGAGGCTGGGGTGAGCTCGCAGGTCATCTTGACCAACCGCTACTTCGACTCGATGCGGACCTTCATTGCGCAAGCCAGAGAATTCGACTCCTACGGCGGACGTGCCGCATTCTTCGGCAACGGATGTGTACCGGGCACCTACTTCGCAACTCCCTGGCGCGTTGCCGAAGGCGGCCTACTCGACCTCGGCCCGCATGTGTTGGACAGTCTCGACGCGGCCCTGGGAACCATCGTCGATATCAAGGCGACGGGCGACCCCCAGCGCCTCGTGCTCTTGGAGTGCGAACACGACAACGGCCGCATCAGCCAGGCAGCGCTCTCCGCCACCTCCCAGCAGGCGGGCGGCCTGATGGTGGAGGTACACGGCTTGAACGGCCAGCTGTCGCTCGACGTCAGCGCCTTCCCACCCGAGAAATCCTCCTCCGAGTTCGCTACCGCACAACGAACCATCCTCAGCGAGTTCACAGAGGCCGTGCGCAGCGGCGTCGACCACGAACTGGACGTGCACCGAGGGCTCCACCTGCAACGCCTGATCGAAGATGCATCTCGTCAGCTGGCAGGTCAGTCGTGAAGCCCGCCGGGGTTCGCGAGATCGTGGGCGTGCCGACGCTTCCGCCCGCTTGCGTGATCAAACTGGGTACACAGGCTCGCGGATGGGTTGGTCGTGCGCATCGTTCGATGGTGCCGCCACCCGTTCGCGTGCTTGAGGGCTTGTTCGGGCTGCTCGACTACGGCGCCCTCGTCGCCCTGGACACACTCGGTCTGCCGGCCGCGCTGGATCGCCGGATGACAGTGCAGGAGCTGGGAACTGCCCTGCAGGTTCCGGTCGACGGGTTGGAGCGGCTGGTGCGCTACTCCGCGACGAGAGGGTGGTTGAAGTTCGATCGCCGCGGCCGCGTCGCACCCAACAGCACCACCAAGTTTCTGCGCACTGCGCACCCTGGGGGCTGGTCTGCGTGGGTGCCATTTCTCGCTGGCGACGAAATAGTTGCCTCCGTCACCTCGCTCGGCGAGGCGATCCGCACCGGCGGCGATGCCTTCCAACTGGCCAACGGCGCAACGTTCTTCGAATGGATGGCGGACAATCCCGCACGCCACCGGGCCTTCGACGCGGCGATGGCGGCCGGCGGGCAGATGCACGGTTTGACGCTGGCTCGGTCGCTGGATTGGACGACGTCTCGCCGTGTGTGCGATGTCGGCGGCGGGGACGGGGCTCTGCTGCGCACCCTGCTGGACAAGCATCCACATCTGTCGGGCGTCGTGCTGGACCTACCGGAGGTAACCGCAAGATCGAAGCCAGCCGAACGACTGGAGTCCTTGGCGGGCGATGCGTTCCAGCACTTGCCAGCTGACTGCGATACCTATCTGTTCGTCAACGTGTTGCACGACTGGGACGATGACGACGCGGTTCGCCTGCTCGAGCGGGCTGCGTCGGACGGCCCCGCCGGTGCCCGCATCGTGGTTGTCGAAGGTCACCGCTCCTCGCGGCCGGGCGACGACATCGCCGCCCGCACGGATCTGCTGATGCTGGCACTGGCGCCTGGCGGCAGAGAACGCACGGGGCAACAGTTCGAGATGTTGGGCCGCAGGGCTGGGCTGCGGCTCGACAAGACGGTGTCACTGGCGAGCACCGATTACGCCCACGTCTTCACCCACTGACATCGGGCGGCAGCTCCAGCACGCGCCCCACCCGCTGGTCGTCGAGGCCGAGGTACTCGGCGAGCACGCCGACCACCCGCTGACGGTCGAGTGTGCCGGCCTCGGCCATTTCCTCCAGGTCCGCCCAATCCTTGGTTCGACTGTAGAACGCCTTGAACACGGCGAGGTCGGTACACGCGAGGAATGGCACGTCGCGGTCGTGGAACCGTTCACGGCGGGCTCGCATTGCCACGTCGGCATGAAATGCAGTGGTGTTGAGAAACACATCAATCGGCGTGGTCTCCCACCAGAGCCGCACCTGCCCATCGCGAACCAAGCGCACGCGGTCCCCATCTGATTGCGCCACTTCGTGTGGCAGTGTGGCGAGCACATCGTCGACACGCTCTACGCCGACGAAGACGTTGACGTCGATGTCGATGGTGCCGCGCGCTCGCTGTGTGCACCACGCCAACGCAAGTGCGCCGCCGAACGCGTGCGGAAGACGGCCCTTCTTGAGCGCGTCGTGCAGCGCAATGATCTTGTCGGCCAACGCGCTCATGCTCGCCCGAATGGTGGGCAGCGCAGCGTGGCCGAGTGACGGGCGGGGAACTGTTCGGCCAAGTCGAGTACGTCGACCAGTTCCTGCCCGCGCAACTCAAGCTCGGGCAGCGCTCGAACGATTGCTGGCTCGAGCTCGAAGCCTGCCGCGCGCAGAACTCGGCCGAATGTGTCGGTGGTTGGTGCCACCCGCGCCGACTCGTACGCCGCAAGCGTGGCGTGCGAGGTTTCGGCCCTGCGGCCGAGCGCTCTCAGCGACCAGGTGCCGCGCGCCCTGCAACCCCGAAGCACCACGTCGACGATCATGCGCAGATGGTATCTGATTCGATACCATCTGCACAATCCCCACTGTGCCATCAGGCCACGACCTGGTGGCAGAGACGATGGCTGGAGGGCCGCATGGCACGATGGCGGGGTGAGCTTCCCGAATACTCGTGGCCGCCAAGAAACTTTGGTGGCGGCGGCAACCGAAGTGAGTCCGCGCACGTCTCAATGGTGAGCACACACGACACGAGGACGAACGTGCACGACGCTGAGTACGACGAATTCTTCCGAACCGCCTACCCCCGGCTGGTGGCAATCGGCATGGCGATGTCGTCGCCGCGTTCCGTGGCACAGGAGCTCGCCCAAGAGACCATGCTGCGGGCGTACCACCACCGCGATGAGCTGGACTCGTTCGGTTCACCGCTCGCATGGTGTCGGCGGGTGATGTCGAACCTGGTCATCGACCACTACCGCTCGACCGAAGTCGAGCACTCAGTGGTGAACCGGCTACGCGTGGGCCGCATCGGCGTCGATGACGAGGCGACGAACGACCCGGCGATCACCGCCACGAGTACACGATGGGGCGACCTGATCGCCCCGCTCACCGGACCGCAACGCGCGATCGCGACCCTGTATTACGCCGAGGACCAGCCCGTGGGCACGATCGCCGGCATTCTGGGCATCTCGCCAGGCACCGTCAAGTCAACGCTCTCAAAGGCGCGGGTCAGCCTGCGTCGCCATCTCGCCGCACAACAGGAGGCGCACTCGTGAACGACCGACCGCAGATACCAGGCGCCGACCCTGCAGACGCAGTACTGCGCGCCAGCGCAGCCGCCGCTGCGGCCGCCCACCAGGTCGGGGTGACCAATGTCGAGACCGCCACCGCGCTCGCCGCCGTGCGGCGCCGCAATGCTGCGGGCGACACGGGACCCTCGACAGCGCTGCCACGGCCCCGCACTGCCGAACGCTGGCGGCCCTGGGCGGCAGCAGCAGCACTGATCGCCATCGTGGCTGGTGGCGCGATCGCGCTCGGTCAGCAGAGTGACGACGGTAAGTCGATCGTCCCCGCGACCGAACCGGCGGCATCCCTCGTCACGAGCTCCACCCTTGTGCCAACAACGCAAACCACGACCGCGACACCGACGAGCGAGGCCACTACCACGCCCACGACCACGCCCACGACAACACCCACGACAACACCTGCCGCGTTGGCGCTCGTGCAGCCGATCATCCCGTCTGTCTGTGCGAGCCAGTACGTCTGCACCCAACTGGCCAACACCGACGACGGCCGCATCGTCACATACGAACCAACGGCCGAGGCGTTCGTGGTGTACGACAGCCTGGGGTTGGCCGAGCTACAGCGCGTCGCCCTCGCCGAGCCGTTCGCCGATGCCTTCCCCTACATCGTCGACGTGGGGCCGGACGACGTGGTCTACCTGAGCATCAACACGCCAGGCATCACCGACCCGTCGAGGGACCTGCTGGCAGTCCCGCTGAGCGGGCCTGTGGCGGGCACCGTCGTCAAGCGTTGGACGGGCCTCGACGGCACGGGCGACAGCACCATCGTGCCCCAGCTGGACGGCTTGGTCGTCGTCGGCTGTTGCGGATTCACGGAAACCCGACCGGCCGCTGACGCCACCCGCTACCCCTATGTCGACCGCAGCGGAGCGACCATCGCCGCGTCGACCACGGCCACATTTCGGCTCGAGCTCACCCAAGGGGCTGGCACCCTCGTGAGGATCGACAACGGCATCGAGACGGGATTCGCGCTGCCCAGCGAGTTCCAAGCCCCACGCGATTTCCCCGAAGTGGTAGCCACAGACGACGGTGGGGCCGTTGCTCTGGATTGGATCGATCTCGCCGACGGCGGGGGCTTGTTCATCGCCCACTTCCTGGCCGCGACGAGCGAGAGCGCGGCACGTGTCGACATGTACAAGGTCGACACGGCCCAAATCGCGCTGCTGGAGCCGACCCACACAGTGCTCGTGATCGACGGCGACCACTTCACGCGGCGGCGAATCGCCGATATCGCCACGCCGGTCTGAGTATCAGTGCAGGGACCGGCGCGACCAGTCCGACGGGTCGCCTGGCGTGGCACGATGGTGAGGTGAGCTTTCCGACGACCGACACCCTCTCCGCACTGGCCAACGACGCGCTGCACGCATGCGGCGCACAGCCGATGGGCGCCGGCCCGCATGCCGCTCGCACACCCATCACGGGCGCCACGCTGGGCTTTCTGCCTGCAACCGACGACGTCGACACACTGGTGTCCAAGTCGGCCGAGGCGTACGCCGCATGGAGGACCGCTCCCGGCCCGATGCGCGGAGAACTGGTTCGCCGGCTCGGCGAGCAGCTGCGCATCCACAAGGCCGACCTCGCCCGCATCGTGACACTCGAGGCCGGCAAGATCGAGAGCGAAGCGCTGGGCGAGGTGCAGGAGATGATCGACATCTGCGACTTCGCCGTCGGTCTCAGCCGACAGCTGCACGGCCTCACCATCGCCAGTGAACGCCCGGGGCATCGCCTGATGGAGCAGTGGCACCCACTGGGTCCGGTCGCCGTCATCACCGCTTTCAACTTCCCCGTCGCCGTCTGGAGTTGGAACGCGGCACTCGCGCTGGTGTGCGGCAACCCGGTGATCTGGAAGCCGAGCGAGCTGACCCCGCTGACGGCAATGGCGACGCACGCGCTGTTCGAGCGTGCCAGCGCCGGCATGGACGTGCCCGCCAACCTGAACCAGGTACTCCTCGGAGACGGTGCTGCGGGAGCCGAGCTGGTGGCGCACGACGGCGTGCCGATCGTCAGTGCCACCGGCAGTACTGCGATGGGCCGCAAGGTTGCGCCTGTGGTGGCCGGTCGGTTCGGGCGCAGCATCCTGGAGCTCGGCGGCAACAACGCAGCCATCATCGCGCCCAGCGCCGACATGGAACTGGTTGTGCGCGGCGTCACGTTCTCCGCTGCCGGCACCGCAGGCCAGCGGTGCACCAGCTTGCGTCGCCTCATCGTTCACCAGTCGTGCCTCGATGAGGTCACCAGTCGTTTGGCGACAGCGTTTGGCAGCCTGCCCGTTGGCAATCCGTACGACGCCGGCACGCTCGTCGGCCCGTTGATCAACATGACGGCGTTCGATCGCATGCAAGCCGCCCTCGCAACCGCACAGGCCGATGGCGGCAGTGTGTTGGTCGGCGGCGAACGTCATCTCGCCGAGGAAGCGCCAGTCGCGGCATACGTGCGCCCGGCCATCGCGGTGATGCCGGGTCAGACCGAGATCGTCGCAACCGAGACGTTTGCGCCGATCCTCTACGTGATGGCCTACGACAGCTTCGAGGAAGCGGTACACCTGCAGAACGATGTGCCGCAGGGATTGGCCAGCAGCATCTTCACCACCGATGTTCGTGAGGCCGAGCGTTTCTGCAGCGCAGCGGGTAGCGACTGTGGAATCGCCAATGTCAACATCGGCCCCAGTGGCGCCGAGATCGGTGGCGCATTCGGCGGCGAGAAGACCACCGGTGGCGGCCGCGAGAGTGGCAGCGATGCGTGGAAGGGCTACATGCGTCGGGCCACCAACACCGTCAACTACAGCAACGAACTGCCGCTCGCCCAAGGCGTGCAATTCGGCTGACGAAGGCCCGACCAACAACGACTGCGAAGTCTTCTTGGCGACGTGAGTTGGATCGACCAGATCGTCGAACAACAGATCGCTGCTGCCATCAAGCGTGGCGACCTCGACACACCACTGCACCTACGCGGTAAGCCACTCGACCTCGATACTCAAC
>Ga0105046_10004517_pt1 | contig 22159 bp, 18 predicted proteins | sample MAT03_FD_78385 | JGI IMG/M metagenome (GOLD analysis project Ga0105046, IMG submission 78385) | Freshwater microbial communities from Lake Fryxell liftoff mats and glacier meltwater in Antarctica - MAT-03 (megahit assembly) | ecosystem: Environmental > Aquatic > Freshwater > Ice > Liftoff...
ATGGCGGGCGGCGGAATTAAGGGCGGGCAGATTGTCGGCGCCACCGATGCGATTGGTCTGCGGGCGATTGAGCGGCCGATGCATTTTCGCGACATTCACACCACGATGCTGCACCAGTTGGGCTTGACGCAGGACGGGCTGAGCTACCTGCATTTGGGCCGGAGGGAACGATTGACCGAGGTGCATGGCGAAGTGATCAAGGAGATTGTTTGAAAAAGGCGCTGGTGACTGGCGGGGCGAGCGGAATTGGCGCGGCGCTGGTTGATTTGTTGATTGCCGAGGGCTATGCGGTGACGGCGCTCGACCTTTCAGCAGGGCCTGGGATAACCGTGGCCGACGCCTCCGAAGTCCCCTACGATTTGTTCGATTTGGTGTTCCTGAATGCGGGAATTATTGGACAGCCGGGGCCGGCGTGGGCGACGAGCAACGAAGACGTTTGGCGGGTGAATTTTCATGCACCGAGGCGGGCGTTGCAAATCCTGATTCCCGGGTGGCTGGCGGCGGGACATACGGGGCGGGTGGTATTCACGGCGTCGATGGCAGCGTTGATCCCGATGCCGTTCTCGACCGATTATTGCTCTTCGAAGGCGGCGTTGTTGTCGTTGGCGGAGACGCTGTTGCATGAGTTGCGAGCGGCGGGTTCCGAGATTGGGGTTTCGGTAGCGGTACCGTCCTTTACGCAGTCTAAATTGGCGTCGGGATTAACGGGAGACTTTGCGGAGGCGTTCCAAGGATTCGTCGATCGTGGCGTACCGGCGGAGGAGATTGCGCAGTTGATTTATGACGGCGCCATGGCCGGCAAGTTTCTGATTGTGACACATGCGAATTCGATGGAGACGGTGGCGCCGCGGTTGGAGATTTTGCTGAGCGGAGAGGAGCCGCCACGACCGAAGGGGCGGCGGATGGATGCGTTGTTTCAGACGAAGTATTAGCGACAGACTCTGACCAGCGTTTGCCGAATTGCTGGAAAGTGCCTGTGCGCGGGGCACGATTCTGTGCGGAGAGCAAAAGCCTTCGCGCCGGTTTGACGACGAGGCGCACTCCGGCGAAGTTCCGAGCGCGAGTATGCTCCACGCCCAAAGCCGAATCACCGAATGTCATGGGGACGGCGCACAAAATAAGAGGAGGGATTAGCCACGCGCGATGGCTTTTCCATTCGCTTGCCAGTTGCCTGATGGAACCAGATATAGTGTGGGGCCAGCGTCGCCCGCGACGGCCAGAACCGATGACAACCAACCCCCGAGCAATCCGCTCCACCAGATTTCCAAGGGGGATACCGCCGACTCGTTCAAGTAGTAATAGACACCGGACCATCCTGATACGACAGCGCCGCCACTATTTTTTCTTTACGAACCTCCGCCACTTCCTCGGCGGTCTCCGTCGCAACGGTATAGAAACACAGTGCGATCAAAAACGCCACGGCCAGAACGCCGTGATAGGCCCAGTAGCTGCCCGAAGCCCAGCGTGCCATATGGGCAAGAGCGACCGGGATCGTCAGCAGGGGATACGCGAATGGCAGGAGGAACTGGATTTTACTGCTTTTGTTGCGCCAGGCTTGCGAGGCGTCAATCGGCCGAGGCATATAGACGCTGGTTAAGTTCCCGGCGGCCATGACGCATACCAGAAAAACCGCAGCCGCGGCGAGCGCGTCGAGGAATTGGGGAATGCCGACGCCGACCGGCAGGACGGAGGCAATTGTGGCGAGGAGAATCATGGCGAGCAGCGTAAACAATACGGCTACCAGATTTTTCGCGCGCAAGACGGCGCCGAAGCGAACCGGGGTAACGAACCAATGCTGCGAACTGGCGCGCTCAAACCCGAACACGTTCCAATAGAGCACCTCGCCGAGCACCAGCATGCAGTAGAGTGTGGCCATGGTCACATAGTTTTGCGCCATCCAACCGTCCTTGCTTCTCATCACTTGAGGAAGCCAGAGGACCGCGCCAAATGTACTCGCCATGAGGAAGATCAGGCGGAATCGCGGGGCGCGGGTGAGGGTTCGAATGTCTTTTTCGACCAGTACGGCGACGGGGTCGAGCAGGAATAGCGAAGGCCAGCGGGAGACGCGGTCAAACCAGGTTTCGCCGGTATTGACCGGGTTCGCGGCGGCGCTGCCGGAGTCCTCGTCCAACAGCAGCGAACGGGCGAACTGCCGCCGGGCGAAGACGAACGCTAATGCGGCGCAAGCGATGAGGCTGGCCAGGGCCCCGCCGGTTATTTTCCCCAAGGCCAGACCGGATGCCGCCGACCAGGGCATGTACTGGAGCACGGCGGCGAAGCGCTGCAAAAAACGGAACTGAGGCGCTGCACCCGGCTGGAGGCCGGCGGCGAAGAACTGGGGCACGAGTATGAGTCCCAGGAAGACTACCATCATCAATTCACGGACGCCTTTTTTCTTGAACAGACGCTCGAGCAGCGACTTAATGCCGGTAGCCAGGAGCAGATTCATTGTGATGAACAAGAGAATCGGCAGGGGGCTCCAAAAGGGGACCTCCGGGTTGAGCAGGAGACCCACAATCAGCCCCATGCAGACCAGGATCATCTCGATGGCGGTGGTGACCCGGAGCACCGTTTCGAGGAGGAAAAGCTGGCTATCGGGAATGGGGTACACCAGCAGTTTTCGCATATCAAGGAAAGCTCCCTGCGAGGCGAGGATGATGGGGAAAAGCTGCCAGAAAAAGAAGACCAGGAATAGCGCACCGGGCAGCGCCCGATCGACGATATTCATGGGAATGCGCCCGCTGACCAGGAATCCAGCCCCGGCGGCGCCAAGCAGCCAGACGCCGTACCAGAGCAGGCCGGTCAGCCATTTGAAGGCGAGGCCGCCCTTATTGGCGCGAAGAAAAAAGTTGCGGGAAGTGCGGGATTGGGCCCAGACGATGGCCCGCAGCGGCGCGAGCGATTCCACTAGAGCCACTCCAGATTTTCGGTGGGCCGCGACCCGCCGACGACACGGACGAAGATCTCCTCGAGCGACTCCGTGCCGCCTCGCAAATTGGACATGGATTCGTCGATTACGAGGCGGCCGTGACTGATGATCGCCACCCGGTCGCATAGCCGTTCGACGACTTCGAGAACGTGAGAGGTGAGAAAAATCGTCGCGCCCTTGCCTACCAGGTCGAGGAGAATATCCTTCATCAGACGCGCGCCGACGGCGTCCACGCCTTCAAACGGTTCGTCCATCAGGAAGAGTTGGGGGCGGTGGAGCAGTGCGGCGGCCATGGCGACGCGTTTGCGCATGCCTTTGGAGTATTCGCCGATTAGTTTGCGGCCCTGGCCGTCCATTTCAAAGAGGGCGAGGAGTTCCTTCATTCGCTCCCGAGTCATGGCGGCGGGGAGACCGTAGATGCGGCCCGTGAATTCCATGTATTCGTGCGCGGTGAGGTGGTCGAAGAGGAGCGTGTCCTCGGGGACGAGACCGATCTGGCGTTTGATGGCGACACCCTGTTCGGGCATGCGGAGACCAAGAATTTCGATGTCTCCGGAGGTGGGGGTGTTGACGCCCATCAGCATGCGGATGGTAGTGGTTTTGCCGGCGCCGTTGGGGCCGAGAAACCCGAAAAAACAGCCACGGGGGACGCGGAGCGAGAGGCCATCGACGGCCGCTTTGTCTCCGTAATACTTCCGAAGGTCGCGAACCTCAATGGCAGGCGAAACGACGACCGGCGGGGGCGGGGGAGCGGCGTCCGGCCCTGATTCCGGATCAATCTCGAGGTTCACCTTCACAGTGTAAGACTTTCTCGGGAGCGGCCGAAGAGAGAAGAGAGTATGTCCTCCATCACTGCACCCAGCCTATTGCGCGACAAAGCCCTGGAAGGAATCGGAAAGATGCCGCCCTTCAGCCCGGTTCTCACGAAATTACTTGCCAGCCTGGCCAAGGACGATGTCATGGTCACCCAGTTGGCCGACTGGATTGAAAAAGACACCGTTCTCACGGGCAACGTGATGCGAATGGTGAACTCGGCCGCGTACGGGCGGATGGGAACCGTGTCGAGCGTTCGACACGCGATCACCATTCTGGGTACGAACCGGCTGCGGAATATTGTTTTGGGCCTGTCGGTTTGCAACATGATGTCGCAGTTGAAACTGCCGGCGGGTTGGTCCACCAAACAGTTCAATCTGCACGCGGTGGCGACGGCGAACATGTCCGATTTGATCGTGCAGTACATGGCGGTGGAGTATGCGGAGGGGGCCTTTGTGGCGGGACTGTTGCACGATGTGGGCAAACTGTTGCTGGCGGTAGGAGTTCCGGACGAATATGCCGCCGTGATTGCGGAGGCCAAGAGTACGCGCGGTGAACTGTACGCGATTGAGATCGCGCAGCTTGGCTTTTCGCATGCCGAGTTGTCCCAAAAAGTGTTGGAGAACTGGAAACTTCCGATCCCGGTGCAGGTGGCGGCGCGATACCACCATGACCCCGATGCCGACGCGACGGCGCCGGGATTGACGGCACTCAGCCGCGCGCTGCAACTCGCCGATTTTACGGTCAACGCGATGGCGATTACCGCGGTTGCGGATAACCGCGAGACGACGGATCCGGCTCCGATTCTGCAGGCGTGCGGTCTGGGTGACAAGTGCGAACGGATTCTGAAGACCTTCGATCAGGAGATGGAGGCAATTCGCGGCATCCTCTAATCGGGGATTTTCGCGACGTAGACTTGCGTGGTTCCGGTGCGGTCGCTGGCGAAGACAATGCTGCGTTCATCGCGTGAAAAGGAGGGGTGGGGGTGCGTCCACTGAGGACCGTAGACGGTGTCGGCGCCTGCCTCCATCCAACTGAGTGGTTTTTCGGCAGCGGCTTCGTTGCGGGCGGCGGCGAAATCGGCAGCTAGGGCGTAGCGGCTGGTGGTCCACTGGCTACCGCGGCCGGATGCCTCGGAAAGGCAGATTTGCGTTCTACTTCCCGTAGGCACATCAATCAGAAAAATGCCTCGATCGGGATGATTCGTATCGCAGAGTATCTTGGTCCCGTCGCGGTTTGGCGTGATGTGCCAGGCGTTGAACGCACAGATCGTACGGTGTTCGCGGGTCCGCCAATCCATAGTTCGCAGGGCGCTTGGCCAGACCGTGTAAACGAGATTTCCGGTGCCGCCCAGAAATGTTTCGTGGACGACAAATTCGTCGTTGGCGTGGTCGTAAAGGCACTCCATTCCGGTTCCATCGCGACGGACACGGTGCATGCGTGGCGCAGGATCGCCGGCGAATTCCAGCCATTCGGATTCGATCGGATGGAATTGCGGATGGATGACCGTTCGCCCATAGGGGATGACGTGCCAATCGCGGCCATCGGCGCGGCCGACGGCGAGCCCGGATTGGCCGTCCTTCCTGATGGCGGCGACAATCCATTCGCCGGACGCGTCAAGCGAGGGTTCGCCCATGGAGCCATCGCCGAAGTCAATCACGCGAGTCTCTTTCAGCGTTTTCAGATCGAGCCGCCAGATGGACGCGCCGCGGACGAAGAGCACCTCGCCGCCGTTAGGATGAATGGCCGGGGAGAACGGGTGGATGGCGGCGTCCGCGGTGAGTTGCCGGATCGGGCCGCCGGGGAATGGCGTGATTGCGAACAACTGCCACCCGGCGGCGCGATTGGAAATGAAAAGCAGTGTCCGGCCATCCGGTGTGAAGGAGTTTTGCAGGAAATAAGTCGCGTGGCTGATGGCGGTAGACGCTGTCATCTGCAGCACCTCGACTTCCGTCGCCCGGTCGCGGTGACGCAGGAGTTCCGATGCGGTTAGCCGGCCTTTACCCATTGCCTACTTTTTCCGCAGGAAGATCAGGTGTTGCCATGGAAGGGTGTCCAGCACCTTCTCGATCTGAAATCCTTCCGGTTCCAACTCCGCCTTTACCTCGGCCAAGCTCATCTTATGTTCCAGGCGGATGGGGACACTCCGGTCCTCCTTGCGAAACTCCAAGAGGACAAGCCGCCCGGTATCCTTCAACGCCGTTTTGATCGACCGCAGCATCTCCTGCGGTTTGGAAAACTCGTGATAGACATCCACGAGGACGATCATATCCTGCGAACCCGGCGGCAGATTCGTCTCCGATTCGGCGCCCAGGGTTGGTAGAACATTCTTGATGCCCGCCGAGGCCAACCGTTTGTCCAGCAACTCCAACATCCGAGGCTGAATATCCACGGCGTATACCCGGCCTTCAGGACCTACGAGACGGGCCATGCGGACGGCATAATAACCGGTTCCAGCGCCCAGATCGCAAACCGTCATCCCGGGCTTTAGCCCGAGCAGAGCCACTGCCCTGGTTGGACTCTCTTCGCTTTCTCGTTCGGTGCGTTCAAGCCAGTCGGCGCCGGCGGCGGACATCACCGGCGCGATGACACGTCCACTGACCGGATGCTTCGCCGGTACCCGCTGAGCGAATAACGTGTGCGAAGCGAAGAATACCAGGGTGACAGCGAGGGAGACGCGAAGATATATTTGCATTTGTAGCCGTAAGCTAATCATAATAACTTCAATTCCATCCGAGTTAGGAACTTGTTTAAATGATGCTGTCCAGAGCCGGATTTTTGTTCGCCGCCATGTGCGCGGGCCTTATGTTTTTGTCGTCTTGCAACTCGGCGAAGCCGCCGGTGATGACCTTCCCGATCGGTCAGAAAGTGCAAGTTGGGAAGTTGTTTTATCAGGTGATTGAAGCCGAATGGAAAGCCGACGTATTAGGCTCGAAGCAACCGCCGAAGAACCGAATTCTGCACCTTCGCCTGTCTGTTACCAATAGCGGAGCACAAGAGGCTACCTTGCCCCTCCTGCGCCTTATCGACGCTACCGGAAACGAAATCCCGGAAGTGTCGGAGCTTGATGGTAATCCCCGGTGGCTGGGGATGCTGCGGCGAATGCAGCCGGCGCTGACGGAGGACGGATTCGTTTATTTCGACGTTCCGGTGGGCGCCTACAAGCTGGAAGTAATCGACAATTCGAATGCGGACGACGAAAAGGTCGCTTACATCGAAATTCCCGCGTCGTTGGCTCCGCCCCCACCTGCGCCGGGCTCGCCCGGGGTCTGATCCAAATGCGTCAACATGGCGCAATTTTCGTTGTTCTGCTGCTCACCTCCATGGCCGCCACGGGGCAGTTGGCGATTGTGCAGCCGCTTGCGGCGTCATTTGACGGGGGCCCCTCGGTTCCGGGTGGTTATGCTTTCGGCGCCGGCGACTCGATTTTTCTGAGTTTTGATATCGCCGGGTTTAAGCCGGAAGGCGACGAAGACCTGAAGATCAATCTTTCCTGGGAGTGTCAGGCCTTCGATGGGGCCGGAGTGCCGCTGACGGCGATGCAGCGGGGCGATGTGAAGGCCGGTCTGGCGCCGGAGGACAAGAAGTGGCGTCCCCGCGTGCGGGTGGAATTGGTGATGCCGCAAGGGATTCCTCTTGGGACCGCGGAGATGCGCCTCACTGCGACGGACCACGTGGGAGGGGGAAAGGCGGCGCTGGTTGTCCCGTTCCGGATCCGCGGGTTGAATCTTACGGGCGTCGATAAACTCCAGCCGCTGCGATTTCGCTTTCTGCGGTCGGAGGATTCCACGGCGGCGTTGACTGTGCCGTCCTACGCGCAAGGGGATACAGTTTGGGGACGTTTTGAGATTGCCGGGTACCGCTTGGGCGATGGAAATGCATTTCAAGTAAGCTATGGCTTGGAGGTGTTTCGCGCCAACGGAGAGAGCCTGTTCCGCCAGGAAGAGGCGGCCAATGAGTCGGGCAAGAGTTTCTACCCGCGCCGCTATGTTACCGGAACGTTGAGTCTGCAACTTACCAAGGACTTAGCCCCTGGGGATTATACGATTTTGCTGCGGATCCGTGATGTCGTGGGCGGGCAGCAGTCGGAAAACAGATATTCGTTTCGAGTGGAGTGAGAATAATCCGAGTTTCGGACCACTCCTCTATATGGGGCTTTTCCGAACCCGGACGACGGCGGTATTTGGTATTGACGCGCATCTCATCGATGTCGAGGTGGATCTCTACCAATCGGGATCCGCGCGGGATTTCATAACTGTCGGGATGCCCGATATGGCTGTGCGGGAGAGCCGCGAACGTATTAAGTCCGCGCTCATGAACTCCGGGTTCGGGTATCCGGCGAAGGCGGTGACGATCAACTTAGCGCCGGCGAACGTGCGCAAGGAAGGGGCGGGGTTCGATCTGCCGATGGCGTTGGGCATTTTGGGAGCGACGGGCGCGTTGAAAGCGAGCGATCATCATGCGTTCGCCGGCGAGTTGTCGCTCGATGGTACGCTGCGGCCGGTGCGCGGGGCACTTTCGATGGCCGTGTGCGCGCGCCGGAACGGACTGCGGTACCTCGTCCTTCCGAAGGAAAACGCGCCGGAGGCGGCCGTTGTGGAGGGACTTCACGTGTTGGGTGTCCGTCATTTGGCGGAAGCGGTGGCGGCTTTGCGCGCGCCGGACGACTTTTCCGCCGAGCATCCGGCGGCGGATGCCGAGAGCCTCGACGATATCCCCGATTTTGCCGATGTCCGCGGGCAGACTACCGCCAAAAGGGCGTGCGAAGTGGCTGCGGCGGGCGGGCATAATGTGTTGCTGGTGGGTCCGCCGGGGTCGGGGAAGACAATGCTGGCGTCGCGGCTGGCAGGGATTCTTCCGCCATTGGACTTTGCCGAAGCGCTGGAGGCGACACAGATTCACTCGGTGGCGGGCCAATTGAAAGCCGGCGCCGGTTTGTTGCGGCGGCGACCGTTTCGAGCCCCCCATCATACCGTTTCCGATGCCGGTCTGATTGGGGGCGGCAGCGGCGTCCCGCGGCCAGGCGAAGCGAGCCTGGCGCATAATGGCGTTCTATTCCTGGACGAACTCCCGGAGTTCGCGCGGAATGTTTTGGAACAACTTCGGCAACCATTGGAGGAGGGTGTGGTGGCGATCGCCAGGGCTTCGGGTACCATGCGCTTCCCGGCCCGATTTATGTTGATTGCGGCAATGAACCCATGTCCCTGTGGTTATTTCGGGGATGCCGGCCGTGAGTGCCGCTGCACGGGAGCCATCATTCAACGCTATCTCGGCAAAATCAGCGGTCCACTGCTGGACCGTATCGACTTACACGTTGAAGTGCCGGCGGTACCCTTCAAAGACCTTCGCGCCAAAGACACGGGAGTGACATCGGGGGCGATGCGGGAGCGAGTCTTGCGGGCCCGCGAAACGCAGAAGGCGCGTGGCTTTGTCAACGCTGTGATTCCGCCCTCCGCCGTTCGAGCGTTGTGCGCGTTGGATGAAGCCGGCGAACGAACGCTGGAACTGGCGATGCGTAAGATGGGACTTTCGGCGCGGGCGCACGATAGGCTGCTGAAAGTTGCCCGAACCGTTGCCGATCTCGATAACTCGCCCCGTGTTCTTTCGAAGCATCTTGCCGAAGCTATTCAATACCGCAGCCTCGACCGCAGTTACTGGGGCTGAATACTCAACTGGCGTCCGCGTTCAGGCGAATTTCCGGGCCGCAATCGCACGCTTAACAACGAAAGCGGGCGTTTACGCTCTTCGGCAGGGATCAAAATCGACCTGCTTTCCCTTCTCTTTCCAACGCCGGGAAGAACCAGCGACTGAAACGGCCTCGTTCTGCCGCCGAGCCGAGGCTAACGGTAGGGCGCCCATTCCGGCGCCAGACTCCACCACAACAACTCCAACGGCTTCTCCTCGCGCGCCCGGTCCAGACAACACGTCACCCATTCGCCCAGGCCGAGCCCGGCATACGGCAACGCCACATCCAGCACGGAAACGTACCGCTTATGCGAGAGGCTGCCCAACTCATCCGCCAGGCGGTTCGCTTCCGCCGCGTCGCCGGCGCGCCCGTGCGCGTAGCTGAGCGCCGCTGCAAGACGTGGATCGTCCGGCGCCACGACGCGTCCCCGTCCGCACGCAATGATCGCTTCCCGGTACTGGCCCAGCGCGGCGTAGGCCCGCCCCAACAGGAGATACACGTCCGGATGATTCGAATCCACCTTAAAGGCCTGCCGGCAGTGCCCCACGGCGCCGGCGAAGTCGCCATTCCAGAAACACAGCCATCCGCACGAGAGAATGGTCCGCAGGGACGTTTGGTCCGCGCGTTGTAACACCGCCACCGCGTCGGCCATTCGGCCTTGCGGCGCCAGCACGTGAGTCGCCAGCCCGGTCAGCGCGTCGACACGGCCCGGATCCAACTCCAGGGCCCGAAGAAACGCCTGCTCCGCGGAGCCCGGCGCTTTGCCTAGAACCGAATAAGCGTATCCCAGAGCCACCTGGGCGTCAGTGGAGTTAGACGGCATCACCAGCGCGGATCGAATGGCGTCGCCAAAGACCTCCAAAGGCGCTTGCAGTCCTCGTGCCGCCTCCAGCACTGCTTCCATTTCCAACGGCCGGATGACGACGGCCGGGATGCTGATTGTAAGCGGCGCCACCGGCTCCGCGATAATCGGTTCCCCGCCAACGCGCAACTGCATTACACGCGTGACGGTCTGGGCCAACTCATCCTGCACCGCCAACGTATTTGCCAGGTCGCGGTCGAATCGTTCCGACCAAATTTGATACCCGCTGCCCGCATCGGTTAGTTTCAGGATCACCCGCACGATCGATCCGGCCGCGCGGGCATTTCCTTCCAACAGCAGGTTGACGTTCAACTGCGCGCCCACCTTGCGCAAATCCTCGGTTTTTCCCTTGAAGCGTAACGCCGACGTACTCGCAGCCACTTGCAACCCAACGACGCTCTGCAGTTGAAAGGAGATCTCCTCCGTCAACCCATCGCAGAATGCTGCTAAATTTTCGTCGCCGCCCGTGCTGGTGAATGGCAGAACCGCAATGGCCGGTTCGTCCGGTAGCGGCTCGGATTGTTGCAGCCCGTCGCGCAACTCAATCCTCAGGTCTTCCACCAAAAGGTCCATCGTCGAATAGCGGTCTTCCGGCTTCTTAGCCATCCCTCTTTCGACGATTTTCTGCAAGCCATCGGAGATCCCGGGACGCAGTTCGCTCATCTGGGGAACCGCGTTGTACATCACCTCGTGCAGGTAGGCCGCCGCGTTCTTTGAACGGAAAGGCTTCTCGCCCGTGAGTAACTCAAACATCACGGCACAGAGCGAGTAGATGTCACCACGATGGTCCACCGACGAACCTTGCAACTTCTCCGGCACAAATGCGCCGAATGATCCGGTGATTGAGCCGCTACCGGCGAATGTCGGGCCGTCTCCGAAACGGGCCTTGCCGAAATTTGTAATCTTTACCGCATGGGTCGGTGTTACGACGATATTCTCCGCGCACACATCCCGATGCACGACGCCGTGCCGGTGCGCCTCCGCCAGTCCCTGCGCCACCGCGAGCGCGTATTCGACGCAGCGATCGATCGGGATCAATTCTCCGGAGGTAGTGGCCCGCTTCATCCTGTCGCGCAGGGTCCCGCCGGGCAGGTATTCGTAAATCAGAAATCGCCCAAACGCATCGTCAATCACGTCGAAGATCGATGAGATATTCGGATGGTTCAGCGAGACACCGGCGCGCGTCTCTTTCTGAAATGAAGTCAACGCATCCGCGTCATTTTCCGGAACTTCAATTGCCTTCAACAAGACGACCCGGTCCAGTTTTAAGTCCTGCGCCTTAAAGACCATGCTCGTTTCGGCGGCGCCCAGTTTCTCCAGGATCAGATAATGGTCAATCGTCTTCCCAATCATGCGTCTCCTCTTTCTCGGCTGGCTGGAGGATGGGCCTCAATGTCAGTGCGCGCCGCCGGCATCAGTGCCGGGAACTGCGTAGTGCCCGTCGACGCCAGACGCGCGGGAACCGTGGTTTTTGTCGTTTTCGTTATGTTGCAGGCGTAATCACCGGTGAACGACCATCCCGTTTGTAGGAGCACTCCCAATTGTCCGGTCGCGTGTTCCGACCACAATACCAAATACGATCGGCACTCCAAATATCGCCAGATCTGTTCAATCGGCCCACCGTTCAGGATCTTCCAACTCGCCGCGGGAGAAATCTGCGCCGCTATCGAGATAGGCTCGCCAGGGAGCGCCGCCAGGGAACCGCCCGCCAGACAGCGGGATTCACCGTTGGGCGCGTCGAGCAGCGGGCCCTCGTCGAAATCGACCGTTTCCAGTGAGCCGTTTTTGTCATAACGGTATTTGCGCTGCACCGGCGATCCGCCCTTATACCGCGCGCCGTCGTTATCGCTCACTATATTGTTGATCCAGCCGCCCTGAATCGACTCCACTCCTCGCCGGCCATCGGCGCCGCCGCCCGTCAGCGTTACCGTCGCTTCCAACTTGACGCCCCCGGCGCCTGCGTGTAACCGGAATTCATCCGTACCCGGTGTACGCGCGCACGCACAGAATCTACCGTTGACACTCGTGGAATTCTCTTCCACCGCCGCGTGAATCAAAATTGTTTCGAGTTCGGTAAACGGGCCGCCCCAGCCGTCAGCCGCGCCGGCCGTCGCCCGTATAAAAAATGTGCCCGCGGCGTCGGTGAGCAACTCCACGCCTTCGGACGCTTCTTTAATGGCTGGCAATGGATTGGCCGACAGCGCTCGAATCTCCTTGCAATCGGCGGCGTCACGGGAAACGGACCACCGCACGCCGGCGCCCTCCGGCTTCACCTGTGTTCGCAGTTTCACCGCGCTGGCGCCGTCCGCCGCTCCCGCCAAAAGCACCAAGGGCTGGCCCGTCGCCGTCTCGGCAACGGTAACTTCGGCCAGGCGTTTCGATCGGGACGGAGTGGCGGGTACGACGGCAGTCACCGGCCCCAGTGAAACGACCGTCACCGCGCAACTGTGGCCGGCAATCTGGCTGCCCTCAACGCTCAGCAGGATTTCCGCGTCTCCAACCGTCTTGCTGATCGCCGCCCCTTCAACCCAAAAGCTCGCCGCCTCGCGTGGGGCGTCAAAGCTGTATCCTTCTGAGAGGGCGTACCCATTGCCGGAATCCGCCGTTTCGAACAGCGTCAACGCCGGACCGCCCGGTGCGCTGCGGAGCGTTAGCCGTCCGGTAAATGGTTGCGGCTCCACCGGTCGCACTTCGATGCGCCTCCGCATTCCCTTTGACGTTCCCACACAGACCTCGGTGGACCCCGTCTCAAGCGTCAGTTCAACCGCCTGGACCTTCGCCTCCGCCTTGCTTCCCCGCGCCAGTTCCAACGTCAGCGCTACCTCCGCCGGATTCGACGCCTCCGCATAGACCGTAATATCAGGTTCCAGATTTGATGGGGGAATCGTGTACGCACCGCCGGGAAACGGCAGTTCCTCCGTCGCGGTGACTGTACGGAAAAAGCGCACCGCTGCCGAGGAGCGTCGCAAAATGCCTCCCTTGCCTGCTCCTTGCAACAACACCGGCATCCTCTGGTGCCCACTCCGGCTCTTCGGTATCGCGATGGCGCTTTGCGCGGCGACAATCACCGGCGCCATTTCGTCGCCCGTCACTTCGGCGGCGCCGCCGCCCAGCGTTTGCGGCGTGACTTTCAGCGCTTTTCCCCGGAACTCGAACTGGGTTACCGCTCCGGGCTCGGCTGCAACCGTCCAATACGATGTCACCGGTCCAAAGACGGTCTGGAGTTCAGTGGAATTGCAAGTCGGCAAATAGACGCGAAGAACGCGCGGATCATAATAGCGGAACAGCATCCGCCGCCCGGTGGTGTCTTTAACCGTCAGGAAGGTTCGCAGATGGTGGCGCAACTCGTGGTGCGATGCGTCGGACTGAAGGAATACGGCCACATTCCGTCCCAAATTCTTGGCCAGGTAAGCCGTGAATTTGTCTTCCGGATCCAGCTGTACCAAGTAGGGCGCTGCCATCTCCAGGGCCTCTGGAAGCGCCCCGGCAAAAAGACAGCTATGCGGCAGGAACGAATTGGTCAGCGTCCAGTAGACCTGCTGATCCTGGGCCGCGTCCACGATCGCCCAGATATCCGGCCGATGACCCTTCGGCCAAAGTAACTGCCGCAGCCCCTCTATCATCGTCCGGCCGCCTGCATTTCCGCCGCCGTATGGCGGGCGCATTCCTCGCAAAACGGAAAGGCCGCCTGGGCCGCGGCAATCAGTACCGCCGCTTGCGCCACTCCGTCGTGACCACGTGCGAAAGTGGGCTCGTCTTCCACAACTTCCGCGGGCGTGCTGGATCGGGGCGCCTGCGACTGCGCGGGCGCGGTCTCTCCCAAGTCCAACATGTCGCGATAATTTATCCGCCGCGGCAATGCCACCAGGTATTCCCCGGCGACAAGACTCCTCGCCAGGCTCTGAATTACCTGTTCATCGGTGAGATTTGCCGGCGTTGCCGCCGGCATTTCCCGCCGGAAATTCGACATCATGACGGCATCGCCGCGAAATCCGTTCAAGAACTGGACCGCCGCTTGCAGCTCCCAGCGCGCACGAAGATCTTCACGCCGGAAGAAGTGATATTCCTGTCCGCGACCGAATCGAATGGAGCTCATCTCTTATCCTGAAAACGATTCCCGAAAATTCAGATTTCCCAGTATACACTCCCCTACGTCAATGCGTCGTAACGGTTGAGCGGCGCGCCGCTGAGTACTACCTTCCAATGTTCAAAATACTGCGGCGTTTTCCGGTATCCGCCGTGTTCCTTCTTCACGCGCGCGGTGCAATCGACGACATACACATTCGGCGTCTTCTCCAGCGTGATCGCCTTCCGCCTGGGCCCTTTACGTCCCAATGCACCGTGAATTCCATCGAAGGCATCGGGAATCGGGAAGGTCTTCAGCACCGAATCCTCCTTCGAGTGATAAACGATGCACCGCTCGCAGGAAATTGTAGAGTCGAAGAACGACTCGCGGGGTTCCAGAATGTTGTCGTCGACGGCTGGCGCTGCCATCATCAGATTGCTGACAAAGGTCTTGCCCGGTTTTTCCAGGGCTCTCAATGCCACCCGCGCGCCAAGGCTATGCGTTTGAACATCGACGGTCATCGCCACCGCCCGCAGCGCATTGATCAGGTCCAGAAAATCGGACGCCGCCTTATCGGCCTTCCTCGGGGCGCCAAAGTACCCGATCCCGGTACGCGACCCCGGCCACGTAAAGCCCACCACCAGGCCATATCCCCCAACGCCATTTAGCCCGGGTTTGTCCAGGCCGCTCACCAGTGCCCAGTACGATTTCGCTACGTTCTCAATCGGATTGTTGAACCCATGCACCAGCAGGCAAACGTGCTTCCCAGTGGCCGCGGCCAGGATTGGATCAATAGTGATTTCCTGGAATTCTTTGTGCGAAGCGGGGTTCGTATAGTTTCGATATAGCGGGACTTTGGAAAAGTGAATATTCGATTCAAAGTCGCGCCGGCAACTTACAACATACATAAGGGTAAACTCCTTTACAATAAGCCAGTCAAGCGTAAATCCGGCCGGGCGGTTCGCAATCGCGCGATGCCCTCAACCGTGATCCGTGTGCCCTCCAACATTACCACCCGTAGCGATTTCATTTCGATGAGTGCCGCAACCGCGTCGTCGTCGATGTTCTTCGCCAGCGCCAAACGCAATTCGCGCATCCTGCTTAACCCGCGCAGCGCCCGGAGACCCGCCCCGTTGACAGGCGTCCGGCTCAAATCCAGTTTTTCCAGGTTTCGCAGTCCAGCCAGCTTATCCAGGCCTTCCAGCGTTCGCCGCTCTTCTTCCTTCAACCCCGGTTTGTCGGCGCCGATGTCATTCAAGACGGCCCCGCTCAGGTTCAGCGACACCAGATTTTCGAGCGCCCCCAGTTCCCCCAGAACCGCCGCATTCAGCGTCAACCCCCAGTGCCCCGAGTCCACCCGTTGCATCCCGCTCACGTCCAAATGCCGCAGGGCGGGGAGTAGCTTCAGCGAGGAAAGCGCCGCCACTCCGATTCGCGTACCGCCCATCGCCAGCCGTTCCAGCCGGGGTAGTTCCGCCAGTAGCTCCATTCCCGAGTCGTCGATCTGCGAGTAACTTATGTCCAGCGATCGGAGCGCCGTCAGTTGAGACAGCGATTCAAATACCCGGCTAGTTACTTTTGTCCCGCGCAACGTAAGCTTCTCCAGCTTCGTCAACCCTCGTAGCGCGGCCACGCCGTCATCGGTAAAAAACTCCGCGAAGTAAAGGTCCAACTCGCGCAATGACCGCAGCGACCCCACCCGGTCGAGCCCCGCGTCCGTCACCCTCGTCTGCGCCAGGCTCAACCGCTCGAGCGCCGTCATTTTCGCAACCCGGTCCAAATCCGCGTCCGTCGTCCATGTCGCTGTCAAATCCAGTGCCGTCTGTCCGGGGAGCGCCAAAGCCGCCAACAAAAGCCAAACGTACCTCACGCCCGCCTCCGGTGCGGCATTCCACTTTCCCTGTCCCAAACCACGCGTAACCCCGGCGTCGCGGCCCGTAATTTGTCCACTCCCTGCCTGGTCACTAAGGAATGGTACAAATCCAGTTGCCGCAGCTTCGAATAACCCGCCAGCGCCCCGATACTGACATCGGTCAAATGCGTGCTGTCCAGATTCAATTTCTCCAGAAGCGTTAGTGCCCCCAGTTTCGCAAACCCTTCGTCATCCAACTGGGCATAGGCCAAATCCAGTTCACGCAGCGCGGTCAACTGTGCCAAGCCAGCAATCCCGGCATTCGAAATCCGCGTCCGCGCCAGATCCAATACCTCCAGCGACCGCATCGATCCCAGCTTTCGCGCCAGCGTCAAGTCGCTTATCCGCGTATCTCGCAGGTACAGCTTGCGGAGCCCCGTAAACTTCTGCAACGGCGCGTTATCGCCTATATCCGCCCCTGACAAGTCCAGTTCAACCAGTGGCAAATCCGCTAACTTCGTCAATCCCATCCCGGTTACGTCGCTTTCCGCCAGCACCAGTCGCCGCAGACGCGTTAGACGAGCGAGATTCTCGATCGAAATATCATTGGCCGGCGTTCCAAGCAAACTCAACTCCTCTAACACTGAATCCGCGGGCCAGCTTGCGAATCCCGCTCCCTCCGCATACGTATTGTTCAACCGCAAACGGCGCAACTGCCGTAGCCCGCCCAGCGCCGCGACTCCGGCGTCCGTCACTTGCGTGCTATTCAGCGTCAGCTCCTCCAGCGTTCCGATTTTTGCTAACGCCGCCATCGACGTGTCGCCCAGATCCGTCGCCTCCAAGTCCAAGATCCGCAACCCCGGCATCCGGGCCAATGCCGCCACCCCCGCCTCGTCCAGCGGTATCCCTCGCAGCGAAACAAATCCTGTCTCCCGGCGCACCGTGCCGCCCACCGCCAGCATCCACTTTTCCAACTCCGCGGCGTCCCTGCCCGCCGGCGCCGTCAATTTCGATATCTGCCGTCCGCCGCCGCCCGCGAACTGAATACGCGCCGCCGGCAGCGCCCCGCGCAAGGCGTCATAGCCCGCCGCTGTTACTCGCGTGTATCGGATATCGAGGTCCTGTAGCTTTCGCAACTTACTCAGCCTTGCCACTCCGGCATTCGAAATCTTAGTTCGATAAAGATTCAGCGTCTCCAGATTACTAAGCCGCTCCAGCGTCGCCACCGCCGTGTCCGAGATGTTTGTTCCCTGCAAATCCAGCCGCCGCAGGGCGCTCAGTCCTGCCAGGTGTTCGATCGAGGCGTCGGAAATTCCCGTCCCATGCAGGTCCAGATCCTCCATCGCCGTCAGTCCCGCCAGCGGTCCCAAATCGGAGACGAAAGTATCGCCCGCCCACAGCCGCCGCAGACCTTTCATCCCCGCCAACCCCTGCAAATCGGCCACCGGACACAGCGTCACATCCAGAGACTCCAATGCGGGAAAATGCCGCAAGCCGGGGCCCTTGATTTCTGCCTGCCGCAAGCCGAGTTCCCGTAGCCCGGTCAGCCCGGCGATAGCGTCCAAACCTTCATCCCGAAACCGGATCCGGTCCAGAAAGTGATCGCTGAACGTAAGTTTCTCAATCGAACTTACGGGAGCCAGGAACCGTAGCAATTTGCTCAGGTCCTTTCCCGTATCGGCGTTTCGATTCCACAACGGGCCCGGCAACCGCAATTCGCGCAATTTCCGCAGACCCGTCATCCTTTCCAGGTCTTCCGGCACGGCATTCACCGCCACCCAATCCAGCATTTCGACCTGATAGTCACCCGCCGGCAAATCGGCGACGTCCTGAATCACCCGTCCGCCCACCCCAACGCGACCGCCTTCCAGCAATGTCCATCGCGCCACCGCTTGATCCGCCGGCCCGCCGAATACCGCCAGGCTCACCGCCAACGCCGCCACCCCGCGCATCAGACAATCTCGCTAAGTTTGCGCTCAGCCGTCGGGAACGCCTTCACTTGTGCCTTCATCACTTCGTTGGCCACGGTCAGGTACAAATCGCCCAATGTGCCGGTGGTCCGTGTGTGCAGTCCGGTTTTCCAGCCGCCCGCATTCCCGGCCAGGATCAGTGCCAGATTATTGTTCTTGTGCGCGTTCGCTTCGGCGTGTTCGTGCATCATCACCAGCGCCGTGTTGTCCAGCAGCGTCTTGTCGCCTTCAGCCGTCGCCTTCAGCCGTCCAATCAAATAGGCAAACTCGTCTACATGCCACCGGCAGATGTCGCGCAGCCGGCGCATCCCCCCCGGCGTTTCCACGTCGCCATGGGTGTACTCATGGTGACGCTGCGCCGTGTGTCCCAGCCACGGAAAACGCGTCAATCCCTGGCATTTCGTCAACATGTAGGAAGCCACGTGCGTCTGTTGAGACGCCAGGGCATGCACCAGCAGGTCGCTTTGCAGTTTCGCGATCCGTGGATAATCGCGCAGATCCATTGCCTCCGCCGGACGTTCCACCGCCTGTTGATACTCCGGCGGCAGCGTCGCGATAGACGTCTCTAACTCCCGCACCGACTGCAAATACTCATTCAGCTTTCGCTGATCGTTGGCGCCCAACTGCCCCTGTAAAGCCGTCGTCTGTTCCTTCACCGCGTCTAAGATACTTTTCTGCCGCGAAACCCATGCCGCGTCTTTTGCACCGAAAAGCCGGTCGAACAGGCGGTGCGGAATCATTTCCGGCGGCAACGGACGGTCCCGGTCCGCCCAACTCAAGTTGCGTTGAATGCTCTCACCGAACGATTCCTGACAGACCCCGAGCTGCAGCGACCTGAATCGCGTATCTCCGCCGATCTTTTGCGCAATCACTTGATCGATTGACGGTCCACCCGCGCCGCGCCCCGTGTAAGTCTTGCAGGAAACCACCGCGCTCATCGACGGATAGTGGCTGTTTCCTGGTCCCGGCAGCCGCGCCGCCGCGCTGTCCAGGCCGGTTACGATGTGTACATCACTCCGGTAGGGAGCCAGGGACTGCAGGCACGATGGCATCGCAAAATCCGCGCCCGTCTCGCGCGGCACCCAGTACTTCTCCGGAATCCCGTTGCCGTTAAACCAAAAGACAAATCGCTTAGGAACCGCCTTCGACACGCCCGCCGCATAAGCCGTTCCGTTGGAGTTGAACATAGCCTCCAAAGGCGGCAAGCCGATCCTGATCATCGCCCCCGCCATACCCACACCGCGCAGAAATGTCCGCCGGGCAAGTCGTGTATCAATGGGCATGCAAAGACTCCTCCAAAAATGGGCGCGATGTCGCGATCGCCAGCATTAGTTCCTGGAACCGGAACCCCGATTTGACGAATCGGCCGTAAGCCAGCTCAAGGTGCGCGCGGTCGGCCTCGGTCTCGGCTCTGCCTAAAGCATATCGAAAAAACTGCTTAACAATACAGCGTTGACAGGCCGGGGTTCCGGCCAGAATCCGGCCAGCCTCCTTGGGATTTGAGAAGTCTGAGTTCGGCACGCCCAAAATCGTTGCTTTCGTATCGACGGCGAGTTCCACTTTAACGCCTTCCTTGCGGACGTTGTTCTTTACGGTGTCCACGGTTGGAAAGATAAGCGCTGTCTGCTTTTCCCGGTATCGTCCGATGGCGTCAAACTGCTCAAACCCGAATCCGATCGGGTCCACCAGCCGGTGGCAAGACGCACAACTACTGTCCGATAAATGAACCGCCAGCCGTTCCCGGTTCGTCATCGGTCTCTCTTCGGAAATCACCGGAAGAGTCGTACTCACGCCGGGCGGCGGAGGCGGCACGATCTGGCAGAGGAAATGTTCCCTTACGAACAACCCGCGCTCCGTCGGCGCGGTCTCCGATGGCTTCGAGGTCAGTGTCAGGAATGACGCATGCCCCAACACGCCGGCCCGCTTTCCGCCTGCCGGAAATTGCGACAGCGCCCACTCGCTTTCCGGTGCCGGCAGGCCGTAAACCTGGGCCAGCGCCGAATTCAGAAAGCTGTACTCCGCCGTGAAAAGTTCGAGAAACGGCCTATCCTGCCAAACTAAATAGGAGAAGAGGCGGGTCGTCTCCTCGATCATTGCCTGGACCAGTTCCGTGCCAAACTCCGGGAACAGCTTTCTCTCGCGCAAAGCTCCCCGTACCCGGTCAAATCGCAGCCACTCCGCCAAAAACCGGCTGAGCGCCGGTCGCGCCCGTTCGTCCCGCATCAGCCGCCGCGCCTGCTGTTCAATTTGTACCGCCGTCGCCAAATGGCCCTTCGCCGCCGCGTTTCGCAGTTCCGCGTCGGGCGCCGTGTCCCACAATAAGTACGACAATCGCGCGGCCGTCGCGTATCCGCCACTTCCCGTGTGGAATAGAAATGCCGGCGATTGCAACATCGCCTCCACCACGGTCTGCGCGTCAAATCCCGGCCCCAGCAGCCTCTCGAAACTGGCCGCCTCGCGTGGCGTCAGCGGTCGTCGAAATGCGCGTTCCCCAAACGTCCGCACAAATGTCGCGCCGCATCCAGCCTGTTTCGGATCGCACGGAATCAGCTTGGTTAACGCTCCGGACCGGGCCGCGTCCCGTGCTAACTTTGCCGCCGCGCGAGCGTAGTCTTCCGCCATCAAAGGCGAGATGTTCTGTCCGTCGGCCTGATTCGTAAATCCATTGACGACGTCTTCGGACGGAAACCGATTCGCCGGCCGCGTCCGGTCGCCCAGCAGGTCCGCCACGGTGTTGTTGTACTGGCTGTGCGTCAAGCGGCGCAGCACGACCGCGAGCTGTTTCGCCGGTTCCTCCGCCAATGCCCCACCCTCCGGCAACGTCGCCAGGTGGACCGCCCACTCGCGCAAGGCGGCTTCTTCCGCCGAACCCTGTTTCAGCCGCTCGCCGCCCGGATGGGCGATCCGGTTGGCCGGTTTCAGCACCAACACCGAATCCGCCGGTTTGGCCGTGTTCACCAGCCGCCGCAAGGAAATGCCGAACCGGCCAATTTCGGCCGCCGTCGCGCCCTCACCGGGAAAGGTCAGCCGGCTTGCCGACGCCACCCCGTTCTCGGTGTGGCACGCCCGGCATTGGGCTTTTTCCAACATCGGATAGACGCGTCCGGCAAAGTCGGGAACCTGCGCCGCCAGCGGCCACGCCATAAGAATACAAAGACTTCTCACGTTTTTTGAACCACTGCCTTTCCGAAATCCCAATTCTCCAGGATAGGTCTTCCAAAGCCGTGTTTAGCCACGCTTAGCATCGCTCGCCCAAGTTCCTCTGTCGTCGATACATGTCTGGGAATCAGCGCCTTCATCACTGGGAAGAATGGATCGGTTACGCCATACAACAGGCGCATCCATCCCGTCCGCGGCCCGCTGTCGTTCATCGCCGCGCCGAACGGCCTTCGCGGCAATGCGTTTTCGGCCTCCCCCTTCACCCTCGCCCACATCTGCGAACTGGTTCCCGTGCTGTCGGTTCCCGTGCCCGATAGGGAAAGGAATCGCATTCCTGGATTGTGCCGCAACAGTGTCTCGCCAATCGAAACCGTCAGGTCCACTGTCAATCGCCGGTAGTCTTTTTTGAACATCCGGAACGAAGTCATCCCCAGGCAATAGAGACAAACATCAAGCCCGTCCAACTTACTCCCCAACTCTTCGAGTGCAAACATATCCGTTAGCTTTGCGTCCTGTTTCCCTGTTTCGCGCCGCCCGATGAATAATCCGGTTTTTACGTCACTATCGGCCAGACATTCCCGCAGGACTCCCTGTCCCAGCATTCCCGTCGCGCCGAATAATATGACCCGCAAGTCTATCCACCCCAATGTCCGCCGCCAATACTCCGCTGGCCTCACACAGAAATGCACCCAGCGGACCAAGCGGCTTTTCATCGACTCCTGACATCGGATCCCAGGCCGTCAAATCGACAATATCACAATGGTTTCCCGGCGGCGCCAGCGGATTATTTGTTATGCACTGTAGTGTCCGGGTGATAAATTC
>Ga0105046_10004522_pt1 | contig 22138 bp, 19 predicted proteins | sample MAT03_FD_78385 | JGI IMG/M metagenome (GOLD analysis project Ga0105046, IMG submission 78385) | Freshwater microbial communities from Lake Fryxell liftoff mats and glacier meltwater in Antarctica - MAT-03 (megahit assembly) | ecosystem: Environmental > Aquatic > Freshwater > Ice > Liftoff...
AATGAGGCTAAACTCGTTTAACAGTACAATACCAGAAATCCTCCCGGTTGTTCCAACTATGGACGTTGTTGTTTTTCCAAATCAAGTAATACCATTATTGGTAGTAGATGACAAAATAATAAACGGAATCAACAAGTCGCTAGAAGAAGATCCCAAACTAATATTATTATTAGGATCTAAAAAGCAATCGGACGATTATTCTGGACCTATAGGAACAAAAGATTTATACACGGTGGGCACAGTAGCCTTAATAATGAGGTTCGTTAAAGTAGCTGAAGGTGGAATAAAAATTTTGGTGCAAGGCATTGCAAAGGCTAAAATCACCCAATTCATTACTCAAGATTTAGTTTTAAAGGCTCATATTGAACCAATTTCATTAAATTATGATCCTAATGATCCACAAATATTTGCTCAAATAAAAAACATTAAAGATGTTGCAGAAAAAATTTCAGTTGCTGGAACAATATTTAGTCCAGATTTTTATATCATTCTCTCCAAAATGAATGATCCGGAGAAGATTGCTGATTTTATATTATCACATCTAAACCTTAGAGTGGATCAAGCCCAAGAGTTACTTGAAGCACCAACACAGCAAGATTTTCTTCAAGGTTTGTATCTGCAACTTGATAAAGAATTAGAAGTGAGCAAATTACAAGAAAATATCAAAACTGATGCAAGAGAATCTATGAATAAAGCACAAAAAGAGTTTTATTTAAGAGAGCAGCTGAAAGCCATACAGCGTGAACTTGGTGATGATGACTCTGGCGATGTGCAAAAAATGCGAGATAAGGCCACTCAACTAGCTCTGCCAGAAGAAGCAAAAGTCGAAGTCTTTAGACAGTTAAATAGATTAGAAAAAACGGCCGCCGAATCGATGGAAGCCTCCGTTATTAGAAACCATCTCGACTGGATCCTTGCAATGCCATGGGGCAAAGAAACGGAAGATAATCTTGACCTCAAAAGAGCTAAAGAAATATTAGATGCCGACCATCATGGCTTAGATGAAATAAAAGAAAGAATATTGGATTATATTTCTATCAGGAAATTGAAGACTGATACCCATGCTCCCATTCTGTGTTTTGCTGGGCCGCCCGGAACTGGAAAGACCTCTTTAGGCAAATCTATTGCTGAATGCTTAGGACGAAACCATTTCAGAATTTCCCTGGGAGGCGTACAGGAAGAAGCGGAACTAAGAGGTCATCGCAGAACCTATGTAGGAGCTATGCCCGGACGATTTATTAACGGCATAAGAAAAGCCGGCTCAATGAATGCCTTAATTGTTATTGATGAAATCGACAAACTCGGCTCTAATTTTAGAGGAGATCCATCAGCAGCTTTATTAGAAATTTTGGATCCTCAACAAAATAAAAGCTTTTATGATAATTTTTTAGGAATCCCGTTTGATTTATCGAAAATTATATTTGTTGCAACCGCTAATAATGTTGATGCTCTTTCTGAACCACTAAGAGATAGGATGGAAATTATATCTCTTTCAGGCTACAGCCTAGAAGAAAAAGTGGAAATAGCACAAAAACATATTATAAAAAAAGCTTTACAAAGTACCGGTCTAGATTTTTATGATATAGATCTTTCTCCAGCTCTTATTCAAGATGTTATAGCAAACTATACTCGTGAAGCCGGGGTTAGAGAACTTGAACGCCTCATCAAAAAACTTTGCTCGAAAATAGCACGATCTTTGGTCGAAAATAACAAACTAATAAAAATAAATTCTCAGAATTTAGAAAGTTTGATAGGACCTAGAAAGTTTATTGATACAGATACGTATAGCCAAAATGATATAGGGATCAGCAATGGGCTTGCCTGGACTGCTTATGGCGGAGAAATTATTCGCATAGAAGCTGTGCTAATGATAGGGAAGGGACGACTCATTTTAACAGGATCCTTGGGAAATGTGATGCGCGAATCTGCTCAAGCAGCTCTAAGTTATGCTCGAGCTCATTCAGAAGAATTTGGAATACACCCTAATCGTTTTACCCATTACGATCTGCATATACATATTCCTGGTGGCGCTATTCCAAAAGATGGTCCATCTGCAGGAGTAACCCTACTTTCATCAATGCTATCAGCACTAACTGAACGTCCTATTAACTCAGAATATGCCATGACGGGCGAACTGAATCTCAGAGGGAATGTAATGGCTATAGGCGGTGTTAAAGAAAAAATTCTAGCCGCAAAAAGAAATAAAGTTCCTCATGTTATCTTGCCGTTTAAAAATAAAAACGATTTAATAGGGGCGGATGACATAGCAAATGGTATTGATATTATTTGGGTAAATCACGCGACTGAAGTGCTCAACCATGTATTAATGCCCAAAAAATAAGAACTAGCTTTTAAAAAATACAGGCTGGTGGATAATTAATCTACCAGCCTGTATTTTAAAATAACAATCTTTGAAAGAGAGCACATATCTCTTAGTTTTTTTTCTTTAGCCTTAATCATTAAGAATATTTACAACTAAGATTGCAACATTGCGAAATCATGAATCTTGTTCAAATATAAGAAGAACTTTTTGTAACCTCTTCTGCTTTTGTTGCAGTTGAACCGTAACAGCCTCTTTTTATTTTTTAATCGAGACCAAAAATCTGTAATTTAATTGCTTTTTTACAGGACTTCCGTAGTCCACTTAAAGATCTTATCCAAACGTGATTCGATAAAGAAATAGACTCTCCTGAAACGTCCAATAACAAAGAGAGCATAATTCAACTTACACATCAATCGACTCAATTGAGTACCACATTACGTTAATGAAAAAATTTTACTCTTTTATATACTATTATAGTATAATTTATTTTTTCTCATCAGCATCCAGGAACTTTTGTAGTATCACTTTACCTTCTTTATCATGAGTAATCTTTAAACCTAATCTTTCAGTACTCCCTGAAGGACGATAGCTCTGGATTATTTTTTTACCTAAACTTATTGTTAGAGTGGGAAAACGACTATTGCCTTTAAATAAAAATGGTAGAGGTACTTCCAGCTTTGAATGCGCCTCAATTTTAAATTCGATAGAGGGTTCTGCTCTTACATAACCCACTCTTACAGTGATGGGTTTATCCAAATCATTTTCAATATCAGTGATGGTAACTACTCGAAATGTCGGTAATTGGCTTCCAATAGTAGGATGGCTTTCGAGTAATTCTCGCACTTTCTTTTCTATTATATCTTTTTCTTCTTGTTTGGTCTGCATTGCTTCAATAGCAGACGCTGACCCAAGCGCCAATAACAAAATAAAGTTAAATTTAAAATTCATTGTATACTCCTTTTTATAATTATTTTTTATTTTGATTATGACATAATTGGTTGCAAATTGTAAATAAAAAATTTATTTACAATTTGTTCTGATCCTAATGAATGAAATTTTCCACGTTTCATTTATTAGGATCAGAACAACGAATTTTTATGATACTTTGTAAAAAATAAAATCAGGAAGAAGTTTATAAGCCCAAGCTATTAATCGCCATCGTTTAGTAACATAGGCAAGCTCATTTTTTTTTGCTATAGCATCATAAATCTGAGAAGCTGCTTCTTGGGGCGTTGCCACCCAGAATTTTTTTTCTCCTTGGGCCATATCTGTAGCTACAAAGCCAGGTTGAATGTCAGTTATAAATAGTGGACTCTTAGCTTTTCTTAATCGAGCTCGCAGCCCCGTCATATAGTTGGAAACAAATGCTTTCGAAGCACTATAAGTAGGTGCATCATGCGATCCTCTTAAACCTGCAATCGATGATATGCCAATAATATGGCCATTTCCTTGTTGTAAAAAATAGTCAGTAGCATAATTTATCATGCCCAGAAAACCGAGAACGTTAACCTCTACCGTTTGTTTTTCTTTTTCCCATTCTAAATCTAAAGTTCCGGTACCTGCAGAAATAACGATCAGGTCCATGCCGCCCATTTCAGTTATAAGCTCTCCCAAAAAACTTCTTGCTTCTTCATACTTGGTAACATCCATAACCTTGCAATAAACATCGTGACCAAGATCATCCTTAAGTTGTCTTAAGAGATCATCTCTTCTACCAACAATACCTACGGAATAATTATGCTCAACTAATTCTTTGGCTAAAGCAGCGCCAATACCAGAACTCGCTCCAATTATTATTGCTTTTTTTTTCGGCACTAAAGAATCAACGTTGCTCCTTGAATCACACAAGAGATGGTTATTTAGACCAACAAATAATACCAAAAAAATACAAAACCATTTGAATTTAAAAACCATAACTCTTCCTTTAATGATACCTACTAAGTACGGGCAGATTTTACTCCGCCCCCCTTACATTAATCAATAAATTTAATATAGTTATTTCTTTTAGCAGCATTGTTATACCACCACTCACATTTACCTGGCAAAAGAGTAAATGTTCTTTCAAAATCATTCGGACGATCTTCAGAAATATCTAAATAATAATTTGCCCATTTACCTATTTCAACCAAATCGGTTGGCTTATTATGTCGAGAAGCCATAACGCAAATGACATGAGAGTGTGTTGCGAGTTTAGCACCAAGATCATAAGTTAAGATTTCAGCAGATTCATCAATTTTGGCATTATAGGGTTCATCCATAATAGCTACTATCTTTTTAGTAGGATTTTTTTTAATATAATCCACCATCTCGAGCACTCGATCGCTTTTGTTGGTGAAAGATGAATAACCTGGGTCATCATCCATTTTAATACTCACGCCCGCACAAATTGCATCAAATAAAGTCATTCTAGCACTTTTAGCGGGAGCAATACCAAAGGTTTTACCTAAAAGAATACAACTACCTATTGTCTTTGCCGCAATTGATTTTCCCGAACTAATCGGTCCCGCAAGCAGTGCATTGTTTGGATCATTTACTCCGCCAAGAACGATGCCAAAGGGCTTAGCCTGAGTTGAACCAATTGATATATTCCAAGCATCTTTAAGATTTATCAGTGGCTCTTGTTGCTCAACAAAATCTACAAAGCAAAAATTAGATTTCTTTGCTTGATGCTCCTTAATAACTTTAACAATTGAAAGATAAGCATCAATTTCACCCACGGCTTCTAATGGCAATATATAGTCATCCTGCGCTTCTTGCATATAACCATAAACTGCTACCACCGTGCCGGTATGTGAAAAGAGACCAAAATTTTCTTGTTCAAAAAGAGATCTATTTAACATATCATTTAACTGATGCAAATTATTGGATACGGAATTAGGATCTACCACAAAATCACTCATATTATTTGCCAATGATAATCCTTTGTAGATTCGCTTGTAATTCCTCAATACATAAAACAAATTATCAATAGATTCGGTAAGATTACTAATATGTCTCAATCTTTGATGAATAGTAAATACCGTTTGATGCATCAATCTAACATAATTAAAAAATTGTTTTTGAAATAAAAGCAATAATCCTGAAGCTAGTCCAATTGCACCAAATTTCAAACCTTCATTTATATTACCCGTAATCAACAATCCGGTGCTAAATACTGGGAAGAGTACGGTTACTAGCAACAATGATGGAATTGTTTCAAAACCACAACCTACCAATAAAAAAGACAAAATCTTATTAATTTGGTGATATTTGGAAGACTTATTTAAAAATGCAAATGCTGAATCCCTAGAAGAGTAAAGCAAACTTTTCACACCTTGATCAAGGGCGGCCTCTTCATTCCAACAATTTAAAAGAGAATTCTGCCCTACCTTGATACGCTTTATCAAAACATCAAGCTCATTAAATACGTTATCGTTTTCTAATAAAAATTTTAATAAATGCTGTCTTTTTTTATGACAGAAAGATCAGAAGTGCGATTTGATAATAGAGCCGATAAAACCACAGAACCTGCCGCCGTTTCGGTTTTATCAAGAGCACCATACAAACTACGTTGCTCTGGTGAATCAAAATCAACTAATACATTCAGCTCTTCCAAAGAATAATTTTCTAATGATTTATCTAAAGACTTTAATTTACCATGTTTGCTAAAAAGATTAGCCACTAGAGCTTTTTGACGTCCATCAGTTTGCTCAGTCAAGAATTTTGCTGAGTTTGTTGTTAATTTAGTTTGTTTAAAATTTACAAATTTGGGGATGCTCGGTTTAGTTTGTAAATTCTTATAATTCGGGGATTTTGACAAAAAAGTACCGGTAGCTTTATAAGCTTAATTGCTCTTGCTTTCACCCGAAATATCTAAGCTAAGACTTATTACTAGTAATCCTACCAAAGGACTTAATTTAAACATTTTCAACCTATCATTCTAATTTACTTTGTCTATAAAACTAGATTCTAATGAAACAAGGCAGATAGTGTCTGCCTTGTTTCATTAGAATAACTTAATCAACTATTAATTACTGAAAAGCTTAATGTATCTATCGCGTCTAGCGGCATCATTATACCACCAATCACATCGACCAGGCATTAGCTCAAATGTTCTTTCGATACTATTATCACTATGCTCAACGATCTTGAAATGATAGTTAGTAAAGTTACTATCTTTTTCATCTGCAAGACCCGCCGGTTTTTTAGAATGTGTAGCCAATAAACAAATTGCATTTGGATATTTTGCAATCTTTGAAGCAAGCTTATAAGTTAAAGTATCAATAGCATCAGGAACCGTACCACTATAAGGTTCATCAATTATGATAAGCACATTTTCGTTAGGATTCATCTCAAGTTTATTAAGTATATCTTGGCCTCTTGCTTTTTGAGCCATAAACGTCGATTGACCCAATCTAGGATTTTCTTGGACGTTTACATACGTATATACTTTCTTAAATAATGTCATTTTAGCTGTTTTAGCTGGTGCTATACCAAAAGTTCTACCTAAGATATCACAGGTTACAACAGCCTTCATCAGGATAGATTTACCTGAACCATTTGGTCCTGTAAACATAGCATTATTTTGATTATCATTACCACCAAGAGTAATATTAGCTGGTTTAGCATTCTCAGCACCAACCAAAGTACTCCAAGCACCCCTTAATTGCATTAGTGGCTTATCTTGTGCAACAAAGTTTACAAAGCAGAACCCAGATGGCTTATGTTCATGTTCTTTAATCAATTTGACAATTGAAAGATAAGCATCAATTTCGCCAATAGCTTCTAGAGGTAATGAAAATGCATCTCTTACTTCGTTTATATATTCATGCGCAGCTAATACGTTGCCTGCATGTGAAAATAGACCAAATTTTTCTTGCTCAAAAACAGATTTATTTAAAAGATTTTTTAAATACTCTAAATCATTAGATATAGTCTTTGGATCTAGCACAAAATTAGTCATATTATCTAACAAAGAACAACCTTCATACATTTCTTTACGATCTCTAATGACCGAAAATATAGCATCAAATGATTTAATAATAGCGCTAATGTCCTTTAATCTTTTATGCATATTACGTAGCACTGAGTTCATTATTCTGGCTTGATCTAACATCACTTTTTCTGAATAAATAAATAATCCCGTGTAAAGAGAACCAATGCAGCCAATACCAAATCTAGCTCCTGCATTTTGGGCAGTGTACATAAACCCAATGGTAGCTGATATAGATCCTAATATTATAGGCGGAAATGTAACGGCCTTGATACCCCATACAGCCAAAAGTTTCATACGATCCAATTGAAGCTTTTTAGGGGATTTATTAAAAAAAGAAGCCCCGATTAATTCTTTAGGTGAATAAAATAGATTTCTTAAATTTTCATCAAGCTCAGCTTCTGAATTCCAGCAATTAAAAAGGGAATCTTGTCCTTCTTTAACTTCTTTAATCAAAGAGTTAAGATAATCAAATATATTTTCATTATCTAATAAAAATTTTATCAATCTTTGTCTTTTTTGAATCACAGCAACATCTGAAATTGGTGCGGACAACATTGTTGACAAAAGAGCAGATCCTGCAGTTGTTTCTGTTCTATCTATCGATTGATATAAACTCATTTTTCTTGATAAATCGGAACCGATTATTAGATTTAACTCTTGCAAAGAATAATCTTCCAAAGATTTTTCAGTAGCAGTTAATTTTCCGTTTTTGCTAAATAAATTGAATAACAACTCTTTTTGGCGAATTGGACTCAACGTAACCAAAAACTTTGCTGCTTTATCCTTTAAAGTTTCTTTTTTAGGATCAAGCGCAGGTGGTGCATTGCTGGGCTTAACAATATAATCTTCTGATTTCAGTACCAAATCACCTACCGTTTGGTAAAGTGAGTTACTTAGTGCCTCATCTACACCGGAAATTGCCCATGCCTGGCTACTTAAAAGTAAAAGCATTATGCTTAATATCTTTTTGCTCATTTTTTTTAACCCCTTTCTAGAGTAAATCCAGCTTGCTTGTATAACAATTTGAAAATTATAAACTTTTTAATCAAAAATTAAAAATGGTTGCCATCAATCTAAGCTGATTTAGATTTCAAATGTTCATTAAACGCTTTTTTATACAAAGCATAATCCGCTTTAGCTTTATTTTGATTTGTTGGATCCCAAAATACAAACTTGATCTGCTTGATATCTGACTCAGGATTTTTCTCGAGTAAAGCACAAACAGCATCCACTACAAAATCAGCGGTCTCGTTCGTTGAGCAGCCAAAAATTCCGGTGCTAATTGTTGGAAAGCTTAAACTTTTAATTCTATAGTCGTCGCCTAAATCAGAAATGATGATTTTCTCGAACTCTGAATACTGTGCACTACCACCTTTAGGGTTTTTATTAAATACATGTACTCTTTCTAAAACATGTACATATGTATTCGCAAGTGTCTTTTTTTGTTCCTCAGTAATGCCACCAGAGCAGCTTGGCCCTACTGCATGAATTACATAATTAAAATTCAGCCTCTCTTTATGAATACCGATTTTTGAGTCAGTGTAATCATACTGCAACCAGCCACCACGTGTTATGCGAGCTCCTCCTAATGGGCACCTATTTCTTGTTCCAGATATCTCTGGCAAAGCAACCCTTAAATCATAAAGCGTTGTATGTTCACTAAGTTGCGTTTCTTTTTCTCCACCAGCATTTGAAATAACGCCATCAATTCCTCCACCACCTAAACAGCCCGAATTAGCGGCATTTACAATAGCATCCGCAGGCTCTCTCAATATATCTTGAACTATTAAACTAATTTGATAGTTTCCCAATTGGTATTTGGTAAATAAATGAGTTCCTTCATTATTTTCTCTCATTAACTTTAGTTGCGTTATTCCTGAAATCGGTACCTTAGTTGCAGTTTGTTTCCCTGCAAGGAAAGTAAGACTGCTCGCGAGCATGGATAACTCTTGAGAATTTTCTGCAACCACACAAAAAAAGGCACTACAAATTAATACTAAATAGATTAACATCTTTTTACTCCTATTAAATCTTAACAAGCTTGATCAACTTAGTGTATAAACAAGATTAAATTAAGTCTGCATTTGTAACGTAATTTTAATTGTTTTATAATGGAACTAACTATTCATACCACATACCATAACACACAAAGGTACATGTATGGCACCAGAAAATTTAAAAAACAGATTAAATCAAGGCTCATCGGGACGCCAAAACCAAGAACAGGCTCAATTAGATTTGGCCAACGCAAAAGGTACGATTTTAAAAGTATCTGGCACGGTAATAGATATTGAGTTTCCTCAGGATCAAACGCCGCGAATTTTCAATGAGCTTAAAATTCTTATTCCTGAGCAAAAAGTAGCGGGAGAAGAAGTTAGGTATCAAACAGCAAGCGTCGAGGTTGAGCAGCAACTAGGAGATGGTGTTGTAAGATGCATTGCACTAGAAAATATTTTTGGCGTATATCGAGGACTTAAGGTTTTAGATACGGGAAGCACTATTCAAGTGCCAGTAGGACGACAAGTATTAGGCAGAATTTTTGATGTATTGGGCAATACAATCGACAGCCTAAGTCCGCTGGAGAATGTAAAAAAGATGCCTATTCATCGGGACCCTCCACCCTTTATTGAGCAAAAAATAGAGAATGAAATCCAGGAAACCGGTATTAAAGTTATCGATCTCATAATGCCTTATCTTAAAGGTTCAAAAATTGGATTATTCGGGGGCGCCGGCGTCGGTAAGACTGTTCTGGTAACAGAATTAATAAGAAATATAGCGATTGAGCATGAAGGCGTTTCTGTCTTTACCGGCATAGGCGAAAGAACTCGCGAAGGTAACGAGCTTTGGCTTGATATGCAAAAGTTTGGCGTATTAGATAAAGCAGTTCTAGTTTTTGGCCAGATGGGCGAGATGCCAGGCGCTCGATTACGAGTTGGACTGACCGGTCTTACTATGGCAGAGTATTTCCGTGATGTTGAAAAATTAAACGTTTTGCTTTTTGTTGATAATATATTCCGCTTTGTGCAAGCTGGATCTGAAGTTTCAGCATTATTAGGACGTATGCCTTCAGCAGTAGGCTATCAACCAACCTTAGCATCTGAAATGGGTTCATTCCAAGAGCGAATAACAAGCACCATCAATGGATCAATTACCTCAATTCAGGCGGTGTATGTTCCCGCAGATGATATAACTGATCCTGCTCCTGCAACTACTTTTATCCATTTAGATGCCAATACTGTTCTTTCAAGAAAGCTGGTTGAGCTAGGTCTCTATCCAGCGATTGATCCATTAGAATCAACCTCAAAAGGACTGTCTCCTTATATAGTAGGCGAAAGACATTATGCTGTTGCTCAAAAAGTCAAAAGTATTTTAGCAAAATATAAAGAACTTCAAGATATTATCGCAATTTTAGGGTTAGAAGAACTATCAGAAGAAGATAAAAAATTAGTCAAGCGTGCTAAGCGAATCCAAAAATTTTTAACGCAACCGCTCTATTCTGCTGAATTCACTAGTGGTATACCTGGTAAATATGTACCAATCGCACAAACGGTAACAGATTTTGAAAGATTAATAAGAGGTGAATGTGACGATTTGCCAGAACAAGCATTTTACATGGTAGGCACCTTAGAAGAAGTTTTTGAAAAAGCAAAAAGATTAAAATATGAGTAAAAAACTAATTAAATTAACTCTAATGAGTCCACTAACATCAACCATACTTGAAGCAGAATGGTTAGAGGTAAAAACAAGCTCGGGAAATTTTGTAGTACAGCATGGTCATGCTCCCCTTATAACATCATTAGCAAACAAAAAAGATTTAACGATAGGACTGTATGATGGCACTCAAAAAGTTATAAAAGTAACTGATGGTATTTTAGAAGTGAATAGAGATAGCGCAACTATTTTATTAACCCATGAATAAAGCATTAGGGCAGGTAATTTCTGGGTCACTAGCAGAAGGATTCATCATGAGAATCGCTTCAAATATTGATATAGAAACCCTGAAAATAGGAAAGTTTGTTTCTATACACGGCAATCGTAATCGGTATTTTTCGCTTATTACCGATATAAAATTAGAAGTTACTCATGCTGATATTTTAGTGTTTCCTCCAGAAGAGGACGAAGGCCTCCTTAAAGAAGCTTTAAAAACTAAAGATATATACGCTACAGCAATCTTACGACCAATGATTATGCTTGATAGCAACAATAAGATGATGCCGGTAAAAACTATACCTCACCATTTCGCAGATGTACATGCAGCGGTAAAGGAAGAAATCGAAACCATTTTTGGTTCTGAGAGCGATCAAAATAAATGTTATTTTAATGTAGGCAAGCCCTTAGATACCGAAGCGCAAGTCTGTATAAATCTTGATCGATTAACTGAACGCAGCTCCGGCATCTTTGGTAAAACGGGAACAGGGAAAACATTCTTAACAAGATTATTGTTAGCTGGGCTCATTTATCGAGATAAAGCAGTAAACATAATTTTTGATATGCATAATGAATATGGTCTCCAAGCACGCCAAGAGGGTAATAATTCTTCATTCGTTAAGGGACTCAAAACACTTTTTCCTGATAAGGTGGTCATATTTTCATTAGATCCAGAATCAACAAGACGGCGTGGTTCCATTCCCGATGCACACTTAACAATAAATTACAATTGCATATCAGTTGAGGATATAATTTCATTAAACGCCGAACTTAACCTAAGTCCAACTGCTTATGAAGCCGCATACCTCATAGCTGCAAAATATAAAAAAGATTGGCTTGAAGTTTTACTATCTCAAGCAGATAAGCTTAAAGAATTTGCCCAAGAAGTAGGCGCTCATCCCGAATCAATTGCATCATTGTATAGAAAATTAAGAAACATTGAGCGGCTACCTTTTTTAAAACCATCCAAAGGTACTTACTCAGTTGATATGGTTGACATGATGATCGAGTATGTTGATCGAGGAATTTCGATTATAGTTGAGTTTGGCAACTATACATCCACTTTTTGTTATCTCTTAATAGCAAATATTATCACCCGAAGAATTCATAATCTTTATACAAAAAAGACGGAAAAGTTTTTGGGTAGTCATCATAAACAAGATGAGCCTAAAAAACTCATTATTACCATAGAAGAAGCACATAAATTTTTGAATACTCAAACAGCTAAACAGACTATTTTTGGGACCATCGCCCGAGAAATGAGAAAATATTATGTATCTTTATTAGTTGTTGATCAAAGACCTTCCGGCATAGATCCTGAAGTTTTGTCACAAATTGGCACAAAAATTATTGCACAACTCAGTGATGATAAAGATATTCAAGCAATACTTTCTGGCAGTAGTGGCTCAACAGAACTTAAAACAATTTTGTCAGGACTTGAGAGCAAAAAACAGGTTCTCATTTTAGGTCACGCTATTTCTATGCCTGTAGTAATTGAAAGCAGGGAATATGACGAAGATTTTTATAAAGCCATGAATCCAATATCATCCAAAAAAAGTATTCAACAATTAATGGATGAGATTTTTTAGACAGCTTAGACGTTCTCTCAATTTATAAAGACTACTGATTAAATTGTCTATTTAAAAAGCCGCACTTTTTAGATGCGGCTTTTTGTTTTTTACAGTTTTTAAGGCTTAAGAGACTATCGTTTTTAACTGTCTAATTTGTTCTTGCAAACCATTAATATACTCAGATAAACCCTGCACAGATTGCGGATTAAATGGTGGATTAGCCGCCTTACTTCTCAATAAATCAATAGCATGCGCTACATTACTAACTCTTAGTTCAAGACTTCTAGCATAACGCTCAAGCTCCGTATTAGTACTATGAGTTCCCTTAACGTCCGATTGTAATGAGCTAAGTTTAATTCTTAAATTTTTTAGCTCAGCATCTCGGTGTTCAATATCCCGAGCAAGTCGTTGCTGCTTTAAGTTTAGATTATCATAATCTTTGCGCCATTGATGATTATTCTCATCTAACGCGTTTTTTATACCGTACCCTTCATGTATACGAGCTAGCTGTAATGCATTCTCTTTACTCTTATATTCTAGGTCTTTTTTCTCTTTCTCGATTCTAGCTTTTTCATTTGCTAAATTCTTTTCCTTATTTCTTTGCTCTATTAACTTAGCTTCAGCTAATGAATTTTGTTGTGCAATTTTAGATTCACGTTCTTTGGTTTCCAACCTAAGAAGCTCTTTACGCTCTGCAAGTTCTGCCTCAATCTGTTGCTCTTGCCTATCATGGCCCACTTTTGCATCTTTTTCTTTCATCAACTCTTCAGAGGTAGACGCAAACTGCAAAATCAGTTGTAAGGCTTCGTACACATACTTAGCTCGCACAATTTTTTTTTCTTGGAACGGGAACGCTTTAAAATCAACCAAATTATTTAAACACTTAGACAATTGAGTTAATTGAAGTTGTAGATTCTGTGCATAAAATAAGTAAGGGAATAAAACCTGACTACTCTTAGCTCTAATAATTTCATCAATCGCTAGGTCCCAATTAGCCATTTCAAGATATGCATAATCAATTTCTTTAGCATACTCAGTTTCTATGCCTTGATCTAAGAAAAACAAAAGTTGAACGAAGTTTTTGTGCTCTTCAAACAAAACATTATATTCTTTTAGATTTTTTAAAACATCACACAATGTTTCCATTACTCTTAGAGCGCTAACAGAAAGATGCGACTTACCTACGAAGTCTTGAGACCTTAAGTGAAGTTCATGAACTTTGTTAGTTAAATCCGAAAGGCCCTTGATAAGCCAACGGTGAAATTCATCCGGAGTAACATTGTATTTTTTAATCTGTTTACCGATACAACCAATTACATCTTCAATAAATTCTGGTTCGGCATTTCTTGCACCACTAATACAATCAGCAGTTTCCGATACAAAGTTGTTCCATTGCGTAGCGAAATCTGCAATTTTCAACAAATACTCTTTAATATGTTCTTCTGATTTGAAAGAGTTAACTTCCTCTTCAAGCTTAGTGGTTTTCAATTGCAGATTTCGTCTGCTCATTTTTTCATAAATGGCCCACGCTGCTGAAATTCCCATTCCAGCGGCAAGCGCATAGGCCACACCTTCAGTTATATTCTTCTTTGAACTCCAAGCATAAGCCTGAAAATTACCTGAACAAATCCCAATAATCAACAAACAGAGCAGTCCCTTTCTGGGAGAGATTCCTGGTTCAGAAACTCCTGGCATAAGATTATTCATATTTATCTCCTAACTATATATTTGCATGACTAATTTTAATGGTTTATAATTTTTCAGATAAACCGTCAAAATTATACTAAAATTTTACAAACAATAAAAATGCTTCAAGGACTTCTATGAATCGAAAGATTGTTTTTTCATTAATTACCCTTATTATACTCACCTCAATAGGAATGTTTTTAAACAGAAAATTAATAATATCAAACAAAGAAGCTGCGCATTCTACTCCCAAAGTTTACACTACACTTAATGTCGGAACTTCTGCTGATCTTCAACCTTTTTCATTTAGAAATGAAACTGATGAAATCGTTGGTTTCGATATCGATGTTATAAAAGAAGTTTGTAAAAGAATTAATGTAAAGATGGAATTAATAGATAGGCCCTTTTCAATGCTTATACCCCAAATTCAAATAGGCCAAATTGATGCGGTAGCAGCAGGGATGACCCCAAGCCCTGAACGTGAAAAAAATCTTAGATTTACCAAACCCCACCTAAAAGAAAATCCTCTTGTAATTGTAACCCATAAAGAAAAAATGTCTGCAATCAAGAATGTACAAGACTTAGCAGGTAAGTCTGTTATCGTAAATACAGGATATACTGCTGATATACACATATCTCAATTTCCCAAAATACAATTGGTTAGACTTCCAAAAGTCTGGGACGCTATGATAGCATTAGATAACAATAAGGCTGATGCTTTTGTTACTGCAAACTTAACTCTCAAGCCATATAATTTAGGATTAGAAACTAAGGATAGCAACAACAAATATACCATAATTGCTATTGAAGGCACAAGCGAAGCTTCAGCGTTAGGTATATCTAAAAAAATACCAGACGAACTCTTTGAAAAAATTCAAAAAGCGTTAGATGATATGGAAAAAGATGGTACCTTAAAGGCCCTTAAACATAAATGGAAAATGGAATAGAACAGTAATATAGGATAAAATGATAGATTATAATTTATTAGCCCAAGCACTTCCGCAACTTATTATCGCTGCCGGAAAGACCTTAGCTATAGCGTTTTTGTCAGCATCTATAGGATTTATTGGCGGCACCATTATAGCCTTGCTGCAAATGAATGCTAATAAACTGCTGAATGCTTTTTTAATGTTGTATGTAACAATTATTAGAGGCACTCCAATGCTTTTACAAATTATGTTTATGTATATTATGTTACCTCAATTGGGCATCAACATATCTTCATTTGCAACAGCGGTACTTGCTATAGGACTCAATAGCTGTGCCTATATAAGTCAGGTAATTCGGTCAGGAATTAAATCGGTTGATAAGGGTCAAATTGAAGCTGCGAAATGTTTAGGTATAAAAAAGTTTGATCTAATTTGCCATATAATTTTACCCCAAGCGTTTATAGTCACCATCCCTGTATTATTGAATGAATTAATAACATTAATAAAGGACTCGAGTTTGGCATCACTTCTGGGCGTTATAGAACTTTTTAAACGTGGTGAAATAATAATAAGTTATACTCACGATGCTATTTTAATTTATCTTTGCATCGGGCTTATTTACTTGATACTCACCTCCTCGCTCACATTGCTAGTCAATTCAATCGAAACCAGAATAAATAACTATGTTGGAAATTAAAAATCTCTCAAAAAAGTTTGGAAATAAAAACTCAGAAGGTAAAATCGTTTTAGATAACGTTAGCTTTACAGTGAAAAAGGGGGAAATAGCTCTTTTGTTGGGACCTTCTGGTGTGGGTAAATCTACCTTATTGCGAATATTAAATAACTTAGAAAGTTATGATGCGGGGCGCTTAGTTTTAGATAGTCTTAATCTTGAAGATTATAAATTAAAGTATAAACATGCTACCGGCATAATTTTTCAACAGTTCAATTTATTTGATAATATGAGCGTTGAAAAAAATATCACCTTTGCGCTTGAAAAGGCCGCACATATAAGACCAAAGGAGGCAAGAGAAATAGCAGGCAAGTTATTGCAAAAATTTGGTTTAGAAACCAAAGCAGAATTCCCTGTTAAGCGACTTTCTGGGGGACAAAAACAGAGACTAGCTATTGCTCGTTCAATTGCTCTAAAACCATTAATTATATGCTTTGATGAACCTACTTCGGCCTTGGACCCTTATTTAAAATCATTCGTTGCCCAAACTATTCAAGAATTAGCTAACGAAGAGTACATTGTACTCGTAGCTACGCACGATGTTTCATTAATTGAAAAATTAAGGTGCATAGTCTATCTTATGGATCAAGGTAAAATTATAGAAAGTAGCAGCTCAGCAGAATTTCTTGCTCATCCCGATCAATATCCATTAATCAAGAATTTTGTTAAAGGAATTTCTGCTAACGAAAACACCGAAATTTAGGATAATCATGAATACCTTTAAGATCTTATTTTTAAGTTTAATATATATACCCAATCTAACTATGTGTGAGTTTATTCACAAGGGAAACACTGATTCGACGCTACAAGAACTTACTATAACCGAAGATCAGGAAATTTTGTCAGAAAGACTTCTTATGGATGAAGTTTTAGACAAATTAGAAGAAGAGCTTGCCCATTTTGTTACCTTCGCCTTTTGTGATATAGAGGGAAACTTAAAAGAAATAATTATACCGGTAGATCAAGCTAAGACAGCACTACGGTATGGATTGTCACTTTCAGAAAATAATTTACTCATTAAGCCTGATTTGCATACTCTCAGATTTTTACCATGGACTACCGATATTCACCGAACAGCTTGGTTTATGTGCACAGTTTACAAAAACCAACTTGAGCCATATGAAGCAGATCCCCGAGCTATTCTTGCGGCATTAACTAAAAACGCTAACAATTTAGGATATACTTTTAACGCTGGAATCGAACTAGATTTTTTTTTATTAGAAAAAAATGAACAAGGTTCTTTAGTTCCATCTGATCAGGTAAATTATTTAGATCCAGAACACAATTTAACGAAACAACAAGAAATAAATTTAATAATCCACGCTTTGCGTGATTTCAACATAGATATCGAAAAGATAGATCATGGAATAGCTAATGGACAGTGGCGAATAACCTTAAAAAGCGGTAATGCTTTACAAATCGCCGACAACACAATTTCATGCAAATATGCATTAAAGGTACTTACCAAACAACTAAGACAACATATTACCTTTATGCCAAAGCCTTTTTATGATAAAAACGCCAATAAAATGCAAATCAACTACACTCTTTTTGATATCGAAAAAAATAAAAATGCATTTTACGATACGTTAGATCCATTTAAATTGTCAGTAATCGCGAAACAATTTTTGGCCGGAAATCTAGAAAGAGCAATCGAGACCAGCTCATTGTTTAGTTCCACGATAAATTCATATAAACAGAGAGCACATGAACTTCAAGCATATAATTGTTGGTCACCAAGCAACTACAATACAATGTTTAATTCAATCATTACTAACCAAGATGAACGAGAAGAGCGTCTTTACTTAAAAACAAAGATCGCTGATTGCACCTCTAACATTTACTTGCTCTTATCAGCATTATTAAAAAGCGGCATGCACGGAATCAAAAACGTAAAATTACTTGGTAATCCAATCGATGAAGGAGATATAAACAATAATGGCATTTCACCAGAACAAGTAGATTTTTTAAATCTTACCGAATGGCCTACTAATCTTAGCGAAGCGCTCACTATGTTTGAAAAAAGCAATTTTACAAAACAACTACTTTCAACGATCGGTCATTCAAAATACACTGAACTAAAACAAGCTGAGCTGCGCGAGTATAACAGCTGTATAACCGATTGGGAATTGAAGAAATATCTTTAGACTTGATTACAGTTCAATTTTTTGTAACTCAAAATTCCATTCTTCAAGAACCATTCTAATCTGTTTGGTATTTAGCTTAATGGCAGCATTATAGCTAATTACGACTCTATTGCTAGATGACCCTGCAGTGCGGTAATTATATCCCTCATTTTCAAGAGATACATCGCAAACTCCTTTAATAGGTAATATAATTCCCTGAATAAGGTTGAAACAATCTTCGCATTCAATATCATCGATATATAAATATGCTTTCTTGGGCAAATAAGATTGTTGAACAGGAATCAACTTATTTGATCGTCTAAAATTCCAAGGAGCGCAGGAAGGCAAAGCCAATAAGCTCAAAAATAAAATACCGAACTTTTTATTCAAATTAGTTAACATTAAAAGATGTTGTTTGTTTTGATTATTAAGAGTATCCAAAAAAAATTAATTAGCAAATAAGCTAATAATACGGTTTTTGATCAATTAAAAATAACTTGACAACCCCAATATGGCTTGCTAGTCTTTCCCCAAGTATTTAACTAAAATGTCCCTAAACGAACAATACCAAAGTATTGTTCACCCCCTAACCCTTCAGCTTATTCTAAGTTGAAGGGATTTAATTTAGATACATTATTATTTCATTATTCTTATCATCCTGAAGCGTAAGTACATCATCAAGAATGTCTACGACTTTGTATCCTAAAACAGTATCTCCATGTTTTGCTATTACATTTTGATTATTCTGGGCAGTTCCGGTACAGGATAAAATTGCAAAAGATTTTGAACAGCTGTGCACCTTGGCAGTAGCTGTATAAGAAAATGGCACCTTGATTTTTGTGTCTGAAAAGCAAAATGGATTTCGTTTGGAACCACCCATTAGCTCAAAAAAGCTTAAAATGAACATTATTTTGAAACCTGTAAAATATCTACAATCAGTTTGCATGCTATAAGACCTTGCTCATTTTTGGTGATAAACAGTTGATTATACTTTAAACAATATTTGATTTCGGACAAACATTTAAAAAAATTAAACATAGTCAAAAAAGTCCCTTCCAATGCTAACTCAAACGACATTTTTTTGCCAAAATCTAATCCATCAGTTGATGGTAATTTTTCAACCTTTCCTGGACGATAAGAAATGAGCGTTACTCCATTACTGTTAATACACTCAATAACTCTGCCCAAACTAAGATAAGCACTGGAATGACCAATTACGTTTAATTTTTTAGCAATTTTGGCATTAAGTAACTCAATTTTTTGAGAAAGCTCGGTACATTGATCATAACTTTGGGAACAGATGTTTTTTAAGCTATTCAACTGTTTGAATTTGGTTCGATTAGTCGCTAATAGTACATTTAACGGCCTGACAAATCCAAACAACCAGAGACTGAATAACGAACTTAACATTAAGATCGTAAGACAATATTTAAAAATATTCGATTTCTGCGAAAGAAAATACAATACTTTATTGCTTAGCTTTTCGAAATTTATTTTATCTATATACATAAAACCCTTAATTTTGGGTAGGATAAAATAAAATAGTTACGTAAGTCAAACAGATTAAATTTTTTTACTCAACATTCCCTGCGGATAGCAACTTAGAAAGTGTTTTAAGGGTGGGATTCTTATGTTGTAAAGAATAATAAAGCGTAGAGCGAGGAATATCTCCGATTGTTGCATGCTTTGTCTTATTTAATGTTTCTAATTGCACCTCGCTAGCTGTATAAGCAAAATTTCAATAAGAAGAATTTTTTAGTGCAATAGCTTTAAAAAACAATCATACTTGCCCCGCAAGTTTGCAAATTTCGGCAAATAATATAAATTGATTTATACAAATACATATACAACATTAGTCATTTAGAAGCAAATAACTAGATAAAAATCTATGGTAAAAAAAGTAAAAACGATTGAAGATCTTGCTGAACTTTCGGGATTGCCCGGAGTTTATATATTTAAAGATTGCACCAAGTCTGTTATTTACGTAGGCAAGGCGAAAGATTTAAAAAAAAGAGTTAGCTCATATTTCAAAACTCAAGAGCCTGACTCTAAAATTCAATATTTAATTAAAGAGCACGCCAGCATAGATTACATTCAAACAAAAAATGAAACTGAAGCACTGCTGTTAGAAGCGCAGCTAATTCGCCAATTTCAACCTAAATATAATACTCTCTTAAAATCAGGATCACCCTTTTTATATTTTGAAATTACCAATGATACGATTCCAAAATTAAACTTGGTATACCAGCAAACAAACAAGAAATCTATATATTACGGCCCCTTCCTTTACAAAGCTAAAACTCGGCACGTTTTTGAGTTTCTTATGCGTAAATTCAAACTTAAAATTTGCAAATTAAAAATCAAACATGGCTGCCTTGACTATCATTTGAGCAAATGCGCTGGCGCCTGTTTAGAGTCTTTTGATTTAGATGATTATATGATAAGAATTGAGTTGGTAAAAAAACTATTAACCGGAAACTACGAAGACTCAAGAAAATTTTTGCTCGAACAGATCAAGAATTATAATCAAAAGCTTGAATTCGAAAAATCGAAAAACATTAACGAGTATATGGAAAATTTGGAATCTATTTTTAATACTCTTGATCTAGATTATTCTGAAGAAGAAGTGGTGAAGTTAGCAAAAAAAACTAAAGAAAGCGATCAAGCAATAGTTTTTGTCAAGGGACTAGATGAGTTAAAAATTTTATTAAATCTACCAATAGCGCCCAAAAGCATAGACTGTTTTGACATATCACATTTTCAAGGAAGATGGATAGTTGGATCCTGCATTCGGTTTACCAATGGTGTACCTGATAAAAAAAATTTCAGGAAATTTAAGATCAAGACATTAAAAGATCAGAATGATTATGCTGCATTACTAGAAATCGTAACCAGACGCTATCGAGATCCTGAAAATTTACCTGATATTGTTTTGATTGATGGCGGCAAAGGACAACTCAATGCAGTTAAAGATTGTTATCCCCAAACTCAGTTTATAAGCATCGCCAAAAGGGAAGAAACTCTCTTTTCTTCAACCTTAAGCCAGGGAATCATTCTCGATCCGCAAACTAATATGGGCTCCCTAATAATTGCCTTAAGAGACTATGCTCATCATTTTGCTATTTCTTATCATAAAACCTTTAGAGGCAAGACGTTCCTTAATATCTGATTATCCAGGAAATAGTAACACCGGACCTACCTATAATTAATTGAGTTCATTTATTTTTCTCTAAAAAGTTCAAGCATATAATCATGAGCCGTTTTTTACTATTTTTATTTTTTTGTTATAATAGAAAATAAATAAACATGTTCTAAGATTTGCGCCCACATTTCATTGGGCAGGCCGAGGTCTTCAGTAGCTTTAGGCTGTAATTCTCTGTTTTGCTCTTCTATGCAATATGCTGTCGACACAGAAAGCAATATAGTTAAGAGAGTGGTTTTTATAAAATTCATATTTTTCTCCATTTATGCGCCTAAGCGCTTATTATTTAACTTTTTAAGTTGTAGATACTATCTCGTAATTCAGCTGGCAAAGTATCTAGTTGGCCCTCAAACTGGGGCAAATTTGTTAAGATATATTGTAAGCAGATTTTTGTAAGCGTATTTTTTGAATACTTTCTGACTAATTCAAGAAATTCATTAAAATTATTATCTTTAGCAAAATCAAAAGCAGTTTTGCCGTCGTTATCTTGTAAATTAGGATTAGCGCCATGTTGTAATAAAAGAGTTGTTATTTCAATATTGTTGCTATTGATAAGATGGTGATTCCGTGTAGCCCAATATAAAGCGGTTTCGCCGTCGTTATCTTGTAAATTAGGATTAGCGCCATGTTGTAATAAAAGAGTTGTTATTTCATTATTATTTTTAT
>Ga0105046_10004525_pt1 | contig 22133 bp, 21 predicted proteins | sample MAT03_FD_78385 | JGI IMG/M metagenome (GOLD analysis project Ga0105046, IMG submission 78385) | Freshwater microbial communities from Lake Fryxell liftoff mats and glacier meltwater in Antarctica - MAT-03 (megahit assembly) | ecosystem: Environmental > Aquatic > Freshwater > Ice > Liftoff...
CATTTGGTTTTGTCCCTTGCGAGCCAAGACGCCGATGACTTCGCAGGTGATGCTACGAATGCGCAGCGTTTGCCCGACGGGATCTTCAAGGCCAAACAATTGATCGACCACCGTTTGTCCCAATAGACAGACTTTGTTTGCCGTGTCTACGTCGCGGTAGCCAAACGACGAACCCTTCTCAACCTTCCAATCACGGATGGTCAGATAATCGGGGGTGGTTCCGGTGATGCTGGTGGACCAGTTAGCTCCGCTCCACATGACCTGTGCGTTTGCATTCACAACCGGTGCAGCCGCACGGACCGCGTCGCAGTGCTTGCGAATGGCATCTACGTCACCATCGGTGAGATTTGAAGCGCTTCCTGAGCCTCCGCGCACACCGCTGGATTGGCTTGAGCCGCCAAACACGACCAGCATGTTGGATCCCATCGACGCTATTTGTGCGTTCACCTTCTGGGTGGCGCCGCGACCGATGGCAACCATCGTGATGAACGCACCGACGCCTATGATGATGCCCAACGCCGTAAGCAGAGCACGCATGCGGTGCCGGGCCAGCGCCCGCAATGCCACCCAAAGCAAAGCGAGAAGGTTCATGATGAGGCTCCCGCGGCGGCTGCGATGGGCAACGGCCTTACGGCGCGCCGTTTTTCGTTGCGGCGATCCACTTCAACTTTGCCGTCACGAAACGAGATTAGGCGTGACGCAAATTCGGCAATGTCGGGCTCATGTGTAACAAGAACAATGGTAACCCCGCGTTCTTGGTTCAAGCGGCAAAGCAGTTCCATCACTTCTTCGCTGGTTTTTGAATCCAGATTTCCTGTGGGTTCGTCAGCCAAAATCAAAGGCGCGTTGGTGACCAGCGCGCGGGCTATGGCCACACGTTGTTGTTGGCCCCCTGACATTTGGTTTGGGTGGTGGCCCGCGCGAGAAGCGAGCCCCACGTGGTCAAGCGCTTTGGTGGCGCGCAAGGCACGTTCCCGTGCTTTGACGCCAGCGTAGGCCAATGGCAATTCAACGTTTTCACGTGCGCTGGTGCGGGTAAGAAGATTGAACCCTTGGAAGACGAAACCAATCTTCTTGTTCCGTGCTTCAGCGCGCGCGTCGCGGTTCAAGGATGAAACGTCGATGCCGTCTAATAGATAAGAGCCCGACGTTGGGCGATCCAAGCACCCCACCAAATTCATAAACGTGCTTTTGCCGGAGCCCGAAGGCCCCATTACGGCCACGAAATCACCGCGGGTGATCTCAAGCGTGACGCCGGCAAGAGCGTGCACTTGTTCGCCGCCCATATCATACGTTTTGCGAAGGTCGGCCACGGCAATGAGCGCTGTGGTCGACGCTGTCTCTGGCGCGGAAGGCATGTGCGTTTCGGTGTGCCTAGAACATGCGCGGTCCACGACCACGCATCTGGTTAGGACCGCCAGCTTGTGGTGCGTTCATCGCGCCGCCGGTGGCTTCGATGACTATCTGATCGCCTTCTTTGAACTGCCCCTCACGGATCTCTGTGAATTCATCGTCCGCCACTCCAGGTTTGAAGCGCATCGCTTTGACCTTTTGCCCTGCGGGCGTGTACACGCGCGAGAACATGGCTCGATCACCGCCACCGAGCCGACCGCGACCAGCGCCGCCTCCTCCGCCTGAACTTCCTTTGCCTTCTTCTCGACCTGCTGCAGGGCCTTTTTCGACGCCCGTGTTTGCGAGGATCAATTCGGGAGCAGGACGCCACCGCAGGGCTGCGTTTTGCACGCGCAAGACGTTGTCGCGCCGTTCGGTCACGATACGAACGTTGGCCGTCATGCCCGGGCGCAAGTGACCTTCGGGATTCTCCACGCGCAAAATGGCATCGTAGGTGACGACGTTCTGTGTGACCGTGGGTTGTGAGCGCAGTTGAAAAATAGTGGCTGAAAACTCTTCGCCAGGAAACGCATCAACAGTGAATCGGGCTTCCAACCCTTCGCGCAGTTTGCCCACGTCGGATTCATCGATCGCTGTGCGCACTTCCATGCGCGATAGATCTTGCGCAACGGTAAACAGAGTTGGCGCCTGTAAGGATGCCGCGACCGTTTGCCCAGTATCAACCGCTCTTTGAAGAACCACGCCCGAAATTGGCGAGCGAATGGTGGTGCGTTCAAGATCGACTTTCGCAATGCCTACCTGCGCACGGGCCTGATCCATTTGCGCTTCAGCCGATTGTAAATCTACTTGGGCCAAATCGTGCTTTGATTGCAGCTGATCAAGTTCAGCATCGCCGACGACACCGCGGGCTTTTAGTGCTTGGCCACGATCGATGTCGAGCTTGGCTTGTTTGAAATTCACGCGGGCACGGGCCGCGGCAGCTTCGGCGCTTTTAAGGTTGGCATCAGCGTTTTGTAAACTAGCTTTGAAGCGTGTGGGATCAAGCTGGGCCACTATCTGTCCGGCCTGTACGCGATCGTTGAAATCAGCAAACAACTTCAAGATCGTGCCGGACACTTGGGAGCCCACTTGCACCGTAACAACCGCCGAGAGGCTGCCAGTGGCCGTGACCACCTGTTCCACCGCTCCGCGTTCGATGCGCCCCAACTTGAAAACCAAGGGCGAGATTTCAGCAGGCTTCCGCATGATGAAATAGGCAGAACCGCCGCCAACGAGGAATAGGCCGATGATCCACTTGGCGATGCTTAACGTGCGGGATGACATGTTGCTCTCGGGGAAAATGTACGGGGTAAGCGTGAGAACGCAGGTAAAAGACAGGCAAAGGCCTTGGTTGCCTAGACTATTTCTCGATGTTCACGCGACCATCTGTGTTGTGGCGCACGGTAAGTACGCCACCTTTGGCCAATGGGAGCCAGGTCCACTCCTCATTGTGGCTGTTTGTTAAGGAGTTCAGTTCGTGCCCCTCAGCAGGCTTTTCGGGGTTTCCTAGCCACACTCGTTTCGGAGGGGACGCCATACGGATGGTTTCGATCGCGCCCACGGCGTGGGTGGCGTAAACAAGTTGTTTCGCGTTGTAGCTGACGCGCGAGACAACAGAGGTCGAACGCAAAATGTGATCTTGGTCTATGGGCGCAAGCTCTGGTGCCGCGGCCATCGCACGCAAGTAGTGTCGCACGTAATCGCCGTAACCGTCTGTAAGCCAAATGTCGTCCCCTGGGTAGAAATTTTTCCCATCGGTGTCAACCATGTACGTTGCCCAATTCAACCGACGAAGAGCCATTTCTGTGTGGTCTGTGTTGCCGGTGAGTTCTGAGAAATGCAACTCTGCGGCGGCTTGACGTGCACTGTGGCTGTTGCCCGGCTGTCTATAGGCGGTTTGTTCGTTGATGGCGATAACACCTAAGTTCTTGTATTTCGGGTTTGCCAGTTTTTCTTCAACCCAATCAAGAATCCCACGTACTTCTTTCTGCCAATCGGGAAACTGTTCACGGTGGTTCATTATGTATTCGGCGAAAGTGACCGCGTTGATTTGTGTGTCTGACCATCCCCAAACATCTTCGAAGAACGGACCCCATTTGTTGGTCTTCAGGGGAAAGGATTTCATCCACTGCAAGATCAGGTTCTCGGCCGTTTTGTAGGATGAAAGTTGTTCGCCGGTCAGCGCCACAGGCTGCGTAGAGTGGCCGGTCTCCATGACGGCAGATTCATGTTGCTGGTCTTCCTGCAAGTGTCCCAACGCTGCAAACAGTTCCAGTGTTCCCACCCAGTTGCTGGTGTAATCAGAAAGCGTTGGTGACTGATTGGGTTTGGCGTTTTTCGCGGGAGCCATCTGCCCCACTTTGCCTGTTTGCGCGTGTACCTTGAACGGCAAAGGTGATCGATCGTTGTCTCCAGGTTGCGTGTGCGCGGCCAAGGTATCGGCGATAGCGATGGCGGCTTGCAGATAACGCTCGTTTCCGGTGATCTTGTAAAGCGTGATGAGTTCGGCACCAAACGACCCTGCTTTGTCAGGCTGCGTGTAGCCGTGGCCTATCACCATGTCGCCGTCGAATTGTCCCGAATAGATAAGTGTGTTGTAGGGGTAGGGGATGTTGGGCCACTGTGCGTTCGGTGCGGAAAGGCTGTGGGTGAGGTACCAATCCGCCATGAACTTCATGTTCTCAACAATGCGATCGTGGGCGCGGTTGTTGAACTGGCCCATGTACTGGTACAGCAGTGCCCACGACGACAAGGCCATCTGGATCTGATCGCCTCCAATGCCGCGGTGGTCATCAAGGTTGGGGCGCCACACCTGGTGGTTCATGTAGTAAGGCAGGCCGTTGCGATCGATGGCCATTGCATCCCAAAAGCCCCACACCAACCGGACAACGTGATCGTAAGACGCCGCGGGATCGTCGCTGAACCAAGGCACGATCTTTCCGGACTCGTCCGTCCGCACTTGGTGGTAACCCAGCCGCGTGGCGCCGCTAGACCACTCGGGCACGGGGGCCGGAGGCTTGGCGGAAGGGGTGGCACAGGCAACCAGGGCAAGAAACGAAACGGCTTTGACGCTGTGAAAATTGGTCACCAGGCATCCATAACACCGCCGGAGGCTCACTTACAGCTTTGTGGACAGGTCGAAAGTCCCTGTGAGACGGAAATCAACCTCGGACTTGACCGAAGGTGAGCGCTCACTTACAACCACTTCTGCATGGAACCGAAATCCCATAGACTGCCTGGCGAGCAGCGGAAGGAGGGCATCCTCAAGGCCTCTTTGCCGCTATTTGCTGAACGTGGATTTGACGCCGTCACAACGAAGGAAATCGCAGAAGCGGCCGGGATCTCGGAAGCCCTCTTGTATCGCCATTTCGCCAGCAAACACGATCTGTACGATTCGATCCTGCAGAACTGCGTTGTGAATTCAGGTGAAGATGCTTCACGCGTGGAGGCTTTGCCTGACAGCACTTCCACTTTGGTGTTGGCTGTTTGGGTAATGCTTGCAAAGATCCAGCGTTGCCGAGACGTGGGGCAAAAGCGTGACGATGATGTGCCTCGCTTGATTGTGCGCAGTTTGCTTGGAGATGGTTCGTTTGCCCGCAAATTCATTCAATCATCGTCTGAAGTGTGGGTGAACAAACTGGGTCGATGCGTGACCGCAGCGATTGCCAGTGGAGATCTTGTAGATGCATTCGAAGAAAGCAATCTTGCGCTTTGGTTTTGTTACCACTTGTCTGCCGCAATCAACTTCTTCCTGTTGCCTGCCGAAGCGGTGATCGATTATCCCGGGGGCAATGATCGTATGTGGTTGTTTGATCGTTCCGCAGTGTTTTGCCTGCGCGGCATCGGTTTAACCCCCGCGGCGATCAAACTGCACTACAACCCTAAGGCGTTTTCGTTGATGACCTCGGGACTGTTGTGCCCAACGCTTTAACGCCCGAGCGCGCGTAACTTTGAGCGGGGGCGCGAATAAGCGAAGTAGATCACCAGGCCGATCGCCAGCCAAATGAACAGACGCAAGATGGTGTGCACTGTTGCGGTGCACATCAAAAGGCCAGATGTGAAGGCCCCAAGCAGTGGTACCAGATAGGTTCCCCCGGGAACGCGAAACACCCGCTTGAGGCCTGGTTGGCGAATCCGCAACATCATGACGCCCAAGCTAACCAGGACGAACGCGAACAGGGTGCCGATGCTCGTAAGTTCGGCCAGAACTTCAATGGGCAACAAACCGCCGGTGATGGCGCACACCACACCTGTGATGATTGTGGTGATGTAGGGCGTGCCGAAACGAGGGTGAATCTTCGTTGCCACTTGTGGGAACAAACCGTCGACGGCCATTGAGAAGAAGATGCGGGGTTGCCCCATGAGCATCACCAACATGACGGAGGTCAATCCTGCGATGGCACCAACTTCGACGGCGGTTTCCAACCAACCAATGCCCGTAACTGCGATACCCACCGCGATAGGGTGCGGAACGTTAAGTTGCGTGTAGGGCACTAGGCCTGTGAGCACCATCGAGACCGCTATGTATAAAACGGTGCATACGCTAAGAGATCCCAAGATGCCGATGGGAACGTCGCGCTGCGGGTTGCGCGTTTCTTGCGCGGCTGTTGATACAGCGTCGAAGCCGATGTACGAGAAGAAGACCATCGTGGCGCCCTGGAAGATTCCTGAAATGCCAAAGCGTCCGAAGGTGCCTTCATTCTTTGGAATGAAAGGGTGCCAGTTTTCCGGTGAAATGAATTTTACGCCGAAAGCGACGAAAGCCAGTACCACCGCGAGCTTTACGAATACGATAACCGCGTTAAAACGGGCTGATTCTCGGATACCAACCACCAAGATCACTGTGACCGCCAACACGATTAACGTCGCTGGCAAGTTGATGTAGTCGCCTGTTGCAACAAAGTGACCGCCCATCGTTGAAGAATGATCTGCAGCCCACGTGATTGGGGACTGCGACCACTTTTGCGGCAACGGTTTACCCGTAAGGTGCTGGACGAACGCACCCACATAACCGGACCAACCCACGCTGACCGCCGCAGCCGCAACCAGATATTCGAGGATGAGATCCCAGCCGATGATCCAGGCGATGAATTCGCCCAGCGTTGCGTAAGCGTAGGTATAGGCGCTGCCTGCGACGGGAATCATCGAGGCCATTTCTGCGTAACATAGACCGGCAAACACGGACGCCACACCAGCGACGATGAACGAAAGCGCTACGGCAGGACCTGCATTGCCCGCGGCGGCCCGACCCGTTAGCACGAAAATGCCGGTGCCGATGATGGCACCTATGCCAAGCAGCACCAGATCCATGGCGCCAAGGGTGCGTTTCAATCCGTGGGAATGTTCAGCGTCGGCTTGCAACGATTCGATGGACTTTCGCGCCATCAACTGGCTGCGGAGGGATGCGGCAGGTTTGGCTTCTCTCATAGGTAGAGCCAATAGGTATCATGGAACTCGACGTTCGGGGACCGGCTGCCTTGTTGTAAGCTGGGAAAGTATGGCCACCCTCCAAGAATTCGAAGACGCCACCGTGCGCATCAAACAGGCAACACGCTTGGCTCCCGCCCAATTGCTGCGACTTTACGCGCTATTCAAACAAGCAACTGTGGGCGACGTTGCTGGTGAAGGTCCGGGCGTGTTTGATTTCAAGGGCCGCGCGAAACACGAGGCCTGGGAAGCTGCCAAGGGCCTTGGCGCCGAGGCCGCGCGCGCCGCATATGTCGAGTTCGTTAACGAGTTGGTTCCCGGAACGACTGCCTAAAACGGGCAGGGGCAGGTGATGGTCATCTGCGTCTTGGTTGCAGGGTGAGCAAATCCGAGATCTCGCGCATGCAGCATGAGCCGTTCGCCTTTGACCCCGTAAAGCCTGTCTCCCAAAATGGGAGCCGACAGCCCTAGGGGGTGTGCGGCATGGACACGAAGCTGATGCGTTCGGCCAGTGACGGGTCTCATCTCCAATCGGGTGTGTTCATCGTTTCGTTCAAGTACGTGCCAGTGGGTGATGGCAGATTTTCCGTAGACTGGATCGAAAATCTGTCGCGGACGATCTTCAACATCAAGACGGATGGGAAGATTGATGGTTCCCGTCTCGCCCGTCACGGGCCCCGAAACCAAAGCCACGTACCTTTTGCTTATGAGGTGATCCCGAAACTGTTTCTGCAACGTTACGTACGCATCTTTCGACTTGCCGGCCAGGATCACACCTGACGTGTCTTGATCAAGCCTATGCACCAACAGAGGCCCAGAGGCGGTAGGACGTAGCTGAGCAAGACGGGTGAGCACGGAATCTAGTTTGTCTTCGCCTCTGCCTGGCACCGAAAGCAATCCTGGCGGTTTGTTGAGGGCGATGATCCATTCGTCTTCGTAGATGATCTCAAGAGGCATACGGCTACGACACTGGCAATCGTCGAAGCCCGGTGCCCAGTTGCTCTAAGCGACCGACGAGGATCTCAGAAACGTTCTCGAAAGAGAAACGCAACACGCTTTGCCGTCCTGCCTCGCAGCGTGCACGCTGTGTTTGCATTTGCACTGCACCGCAGGCCGCCTCAAGTTGGGTTAACAACGCCAAATCGGAAAGGTACGCCCATTTCATGTGGCCATCGAACATCAAGAAGCGATCCTCTGCGCGAATGTTCTCAATGGTGGCATCGATCAAATGCGAGTTGTCAGAGCTCATGAAATCGAGGTTGCCGGAATGGTTTGTTCCAACGGCTGTTCGCCCCAGCCACATGGCGTCGGCCAAGTTGTAACCCCAACCTTCCGCGTGGTGTGCACTGACCATGATGTTTGCCATCCCAAGCAATGCGGTCATTTCAGGGTCGGGAATGGGTTGATCTAAGAACGTAACTCCGCGGGAGATCAGCGCGTGTTCATCGCGTTGCGGTTGCGTGTTCTTCACGATCAAGCGTGCTTGTGGAAACTTCGCCAGCAAAGTGGGCCACACCCGCAGAATTTGGCAGGTGTTCTTGCGTGGATCTTGCGCCTTCGAAACGGTGAGCAATGTGATCTGTTTAGGATCGTATTCCAAGGCCACTTGTACCGCGCGGTGATCCTCTTCCGTGGCGGGGGTTCGTTGCACAACGTAAGGGATTCGAAACACGTTGGGGTGAGCCGCCTCGAAAATGCGGACACAAAACTCAGACGCAGTCCACACTTCATCCACCAAAGTTGCGGCGACAGCGTGGACGGCCGGCAAATGATCGGCTTCCCATAAAAAACAACCCACCCGGTATATGCGCTGCAAAGTCGGGAACTGCGTGAGCGCAGCGGCCACTGTATGTGGTTCAATGTGAAGAATCGCTATTTCCGCTTCTTCGGGTGTATCAACCAACACGTGGTGCTTGTTGATAATGGCACAGTAGTCAAGCGCGGCGCGTGCGTGGCTGAGGTACTGTTGAGAAAGATAGAAGACGCGAAGTGGTGCTTGACCCTTCCACAGGTCGCTGTTGGCCATGAGATCTTCAAAGTAACAGAAGACGGGCCGTAGGAGTATTCTTGAACAAAGGGGAGGCTTGCATGGAAACTGTTTTCAAAGTACCCACACCCAAGAACGAGCCCGTGAATGATTTTGCCCCTGGCTCGGCGCCGCGGGCGCTGTTGAAACAGGCTGTGGAAGATATGTCGGGGCAGGTGGTTGAGATCCCCTGCATTGTGGCCGGAAAACCGGTGTTCACTGGTCGCTTGGTGCCCGTGGTGATGCCGCATAGCCACGGACACGTTTTGGCGAACTTTCACGCGGCAGGCGCCCCAGAGGCAAAAGCTGCCTTGGAGGCTTGCACGACGGCGCGGGCTATGTGGCAAAACATGGCCTCGCAGGATCGGATGGCCATCTTTTTGAAAGCCGCTGAGTTGGTGGCCGGACGTCATCGCGCTTGGATCAACGCCGCCACCATGTTGGGGCAATCGAAAACCTGCCACCAAGCTGAGATTGATGCCGTTTGCGAGACCGTCGACTTTTGGCGTTTCAATCCGTCGTTCGCTAGCCAGCTTTACTTGGATCAACCGCAAAGCGCAGCTGGAACATGGAACACGATGCAGTACCGTCCGCTTGAAGGCTGTGTTTTAGCCATCACTCCCTTTAACTTTACGGCCATCGGAGCGAACTTGCCCACCGCCCCCGCGATGATGGGCAACACCGTGATCTGGAAGCCCGCAGAAAGCCAAACGCTTAGCGCGTACGTGACGTACAAGATCCTTGAAGAAGCCGGTTTGCCCCCAGGCGTGATCAATTTTCTCCCAGGGTTCGGACAAGAGATTGCTCCGGTGGTCATTGGTGACGCCAGCTTCGCAGGCCTGCATTTTACCGGCTCAACTGCCGTGTTTCGGCAGCTTTACAAAGGGGTGGCCCAGAACCTTGATACGTACCGATCTTTTCCTCGTTTGGTAGGGGAAACGGGAGGAAAAGGTTTTATCGTGGCGCACCCCTCGGCAGATCCTAGCGCTTTGGTTGCCGCCATTGTGCGTGGTGCGTTCGAATACCAGGGTCAAAAGTGTTCATCCGCTTCGCGGATCTATGTGCCACGAAGCTTGTGGAGCCAGATGAGGCGAACGCTGATCGATACGGTGGCTGCCCTGAAGGTGGGAGATGTGGCTGATTTCAGCAATTTCATGGGTGCAGTGATTCGCGAGTCTGCGTTCCTGCGCCTATCGAACTTGTTCGACGCGGCTCGCTCTGATCCGCACGTAACGATGTTGACGGGTGGCACTGTTGATGGCGGTCGCGGTTGGTTTGTTCAACCTACGTTGTTGATCACTGACGACCCGACCTCTCGCTTCCTCTGTGAAGAATTCTTTGGTCCTGTCGCCACGATATTTCTTTATGATGACGACGCGTTTGAAGATGTCTTGGGTCTTGTTGATTCAACCTCCGCATACGCCCTTACAGGCGCTGTGTTTGCTCAAGATCGCCAGGCCATAGCGCTAGCCACCCATCGTTTGGTACATGCAGCAGGAAACTTTTATATAAACGACAAGCCAACCGGCGCAGTGGTGGGCCAACAGCCCTTCGGGGGTGCGCGTGGGTCGGGCACGAATGACAAAGCGGGCAGTGTGCACAACTTGTTGCGTTGGGTTTCACCTCGGGTGATCAAGGAAACCTTCGATCCCCCTCGGGACTTTCGCTATTCGTTCATGATGCCGATGCCCCCTTTTTGAGTTTTGAGCAAAGCCCTCTATGAATTGCCTCCGACTGAGTTCTATCCCACTGCGCGTTACGATCGTGATTTCGCTATTCCCGCTGGGTTGTGCAACGACACCCTCCAACGCAAAGGTTTTAGTTCCCGTCGTCGAAACATCGTCCCCAAGTGTACAGCGGCTGCAGTTGCGTGTGGCCCCGCTTGAAATTGTGACCAGCGGTGTTCGTGCGAAGGCGCAGACCGATTCGATAGTGACCGTGAAAAACGTCGATGCTTCACCTGTAATTTTGCAATCGTTCAAGCTAGTGGGAGATGGCCTTGATGTTTTTGCTTTGGTCAATCCGCTGGGCGTTTCAAGAACGCTTATGTCTGGGCAAAGCGCAGAAGCCGTTATTCGTTTCGCGCCAGGCGCCAGTGCCACCGTGGGTGTTCACCGTGTGACTTTGCAGATCTTTTTGGCGGGTGATGACCTAGGGCCTTTGGTTGATGTTGCTGGCTTGGTGTCGCAAGGTGAAGAAGGCGATATGGAACCGCCCTTGTCACAAGTGATCGATGCGCTTGGTTACCATATGAATGTGGGCGGGCCGCCGCTGGTTATTGGCACGGGGCCCGCGCTGGTTGGGGATGAAGTGTTGGCGCCCACGTTCGTACGCGCAAACCCGGGCCCTGTGGCTGTGGATCCCGTGGCCCGCTACTCGCCAGAAGGTTCTGCTCCGTATGGTTACTTTCGCGTCGACACAGCCCCCAAATCGAAGCCGAAACTCGAAAGCTTAGGGCAACTAGCGGCCACACAGTTTCAGACACTGAACCCTGATGCAGAGGGCGAGGGACAAATCAGTTTCGATCCAGGCCCTGCACCTTTTGGCTTGTATGTTCAAAGCGGCAAGCAGACGTTGTTCTCAGACGCTTCATTGAACAAGGGACCTACGAAACACGTGACGCGCGTGTTTCCACTGAAGAGCCGCAACGACGAAACGATCCCCAACGCATACTTGGTGGCATTTGAAGAGGCCACCAACGGTGACTACCAGGACTATGTCTTCGTTATATGGAACGTAACCGCGGTCTCGCCGTAGAACCTGCTGGGCTTAAGGCGTGGCGTTAAATATTTGCGGCTCACGATCTCGAAAAACTGGATCGCGATCCGTCAAAATGATCGCCAACATCACCAGGCGAGCTAAAGGCGGCAATTTGCGGAACGAGGGTGGCAACACCACAGAGGCGTTCTTGCCTTCGGTGCAAGTTCCTTGATAGACACCAGGGCTGGTGGCAGCCAAAGCGTTTTCACATCCTGGATACCAACGCAGGATGCCTTTGTGCAGCTCAAGGCGCGCGGTGTGCCCCGGTAGGTTTCCTCTGAGCAAATAACCGTTCTGCGTAGCTGACAATTTGAAGTCGACGTCATAGCCGGCGATAGAACCGTCGGCTTGTTCCTTGCCCTTAAGCCACACGTTGACAACTTCGTCGCCAATCTTTCCAACCAACAGGCCTTTGCGGATCTCAATCGACAACGGCGTGCGGTTGATGGTGCCAAACACACGCGCCAAGGCGTCTCCTTGTCCGTACATATCTACGACATCGAGTGATGCGCCACGACGGGAAGCCCAATTTACCAAAAGTCGTCCGGGACGCGGTGGCTCTTCGTGAGGTGAACGGGATGATGGCGCTTCAGCAGGAACCATGGCTTCCACTTTACCCTCTGGAAACTCCCGAAAATCGTGCAAGCCCATTGGTGGCGATTCAATCGACGGAGCTGCAGGAGCCGCAGTTGCCACCCTGGGCGGCTGCAGCATCGCGACGCTTTGCGGAGGTGCGTTGAGGTGCGTTTTACGGCGTGCGTGCTTGGTGCTGCTTTCAGCTTGCAAACCAACAGTGTTGGAGTGCGGCAATACGATGGCTTGTTGTGTGGTGCCAGATCCAATGCGAGGAGCCTGTTGTAGCCGCAACGGGCTTGCCGCATTTTGAGGCTCTTGCAAGAAATGTCTGGCTTTGGCAACCCCGTAGGCCATCGCACCGCCTGCAACCAACACGAGGCTTGCTGCGAACGCTAAACGCATGAAAGTGCGAGACGTGTTGCCGCCTTGCATCCGACCTTCTACGCGAGCTCGCACACTTTCTTTTAATCCCAACGGCATTTCGGGAGGCGCTGCACGCAACAGAACTTGTTGCGCTTCGGGGCCCTCATCCTTGAGCCTGATTGGATCGGTCACATTCTTTTTCACAGTTTCCCCCCCTGCATAACAACCAACGACCTTTGTTTGTGCAATCGATCAAATTCCGCACGTGCGTGTCGCAACCGGGACTTCACTGTTTCAGCTCCGCAACCGAGTACATTCGCTATCTCTTCGGTCGACAGTTCTTCAAGTTCATAAAGCACAAACACGGAGCGCTTTTTTGGTTTCATTCGCCCCAGAATTTCCTCGAGCACGTGTGCGGCCTCTGACGCTTGGGCGCGCCTTTCGGGGCCAGGATCGGAACTGGCTTCTTGCATCTCCCTGCCAAGCAGCGTGGCCAACGTTTTCCGAATGGAACCTTCGCGGTGCGCGCGGGACACTTCATTCATGGCGATTCGGTAAAGCCAAGTGGCAAACGCTGAGTCGCCGCGGAAGTGGCCGAGGTTGCGGTACACGCGCAGAAAAACTTCTTGGCAAACGTCGGCGGTCTTCTCTTCAGAAAGGCCCATGCGTCTGCCCAAGCGATACACGATTGGCGCGTGTTGATCGTAAAGCCGCCGCCAGGCGAGTTTGTCGCCTGCCTTGCATCGGCTGATCCAGTCAGCGTCGACGGGGCCCCCTTCGACCTGGTCTTCACGCACCGCCACGTTCATCAAGCATTAGACCTTGGATTGGGCATTCGGGATCAAAATAATTTACCAATAAATTCAATGATATATGGATTGACCCTTAAGGTTGCGCGTAGGGCTTCGCTATTAGCTTTGAGAAATAGCTTCGTGAAGCACGGCAATGCTGCGGGCACAATCGCGGGTCATGGGGTTGTCCGCGCGCCGCACATACCCTGCCAACAACGAAGTGACACGCGTTTTGATCCGTTCAATCTTCTGCTTATTGAAGAAGATGTCGGGCAACTGTCCCCCATACCACCCTTGGACCATGGCACGAAACACAGTCACAGCTTGCATCATCGGTGCCGTGTAATCGAGATCCCAATCAACAGCGTCGCCGCGCAATTGACGATCGACAAGCCCCGCAGCCAATGTCGCTGATTCCAACGCGAGGGTTACGCCTGAAGAGAACACCGGATCAAGGAAATCCCCGGCATTGCCGGCAACCGCCCATCTTTCCCCGTGCAAGCGCACATTTTTGGTTGAGTATTCCTTGATCACTTGTGGTGGCAACACTGGCATCGCGCTCGACAACCGTTCTGCCGCATTCGGATCGCGCTTTAGTTGTGCCAGCAACCGTTCTAGCGGCGTTCCGGGCAAGCTTTCCCAATGTGCAGGATCGCAAACCATGCCTACGGAAGTGCGACCGTTGGCAAAGGGAATGAGCCACAGCCAACCATTGTCCGGGTGGCAACAAACCCAGATGTCTCCTTGCACGTCTGCCGGTGGACGAATGTCGCCTTCAAAATGTGTGAAACATGCCACGCGGTTCGGCAAGCCTGTGGGTTCATTGAGTTCCAAGAGACGTGCCAATACGCGGCCATAGCCGCTGCAATCGAGCACCCAACGAGCACGCACATAAAATGGCTGGTCGCGCCAGGTGTCTTGCACCCGGGCGGTTGCGCCTTCGGCATCGAAGTCTACAGATAACACTTCTTGGCCGAACCGAACGTCTACGCCTTGGCGCCTTGCTTCGGTGGCGAGCGTTTGATCGAAATCGTCGCGTGGCACTTGGAATGTCGTTGGCAGATCGCCTTCCAACCCATCGGCGAAGACAAAGCGCTCGCGCATTGCGCCCCGCAGGAAAAGCGCTCCCTTTTTCACCATATAACCGCGACGTTCAACGGCTGCAAGCAGTCCCAGTTGCGCGAGCAGATCGTTTGAACGCGGGAGCAATGATTCACCCACCACTTGGCGCGGAAAATGTCCACGTTCAAGACACAAAACCCGGTGCCCTTTGGCCACAAGCGCGACCGCCGCGGCGCTTCCTGCAGGTCCTGCGCCGATAACAAGCACATCCGTCAGCAACGTTGCGGGTGAAGCATTTGTCATGTCGGCAGCATATACACCCCTTGCTTGACCCTAGATCAAGGGATTTCGCTTGCGGGCAACGCGTAGACTCGTCAGAATTGCCCGCTGGGTGGATCATTGCTATGCGTCACGGTCGGACTGAGGTGAGTGAGCCTGCAACTGGACTTCCCGCCGTGACGGTCGCTCCTGCCGTTGTCGCTTCCAACCTACAACGCGCGGGCCGTTGGTTTTTCCAAAGGTCAAGATTGGCAGCGGCGGGGCTAGGTTTTGTAAGTTTTGCGGTTGGGGCAGCCATCCTGACGAGGATCGTTTTGCCTTTGGTGGCTTTGTGGCCAGGAGATGGTTTCGCTTCTCGGCAACGTTGCCAACAGGCTGTTCGCTTCGCCTGGATCGTTTTGCACGATTATCTGCGAATCACCGGGTTGGTGCAGTTTAACCACCGAAACTGCAGGCTTTCCGTAAAAGGACCAAGCGTAATCATCGCAAACCACCCGACGTTAACCGATATCACGGCGCTCGTTTGTGCGGTGGGCCCTGTGTGCTTCGTGGCGAAACGCGCGCTATTCAAGAACTTATTGTTCGGACCATTGCTGCGTACCTGCGGACACATTCGAAGTGTCTCGGGCGACGATCCGGAAGAGCAGGGCGCGTTAGATCAAGCCTTGGAGCGACTTGCCCAAGGACATAGCGTGCTTTTGTTTCCCGAAGGCACCCGATCGCCACCGCATCGTCTTGGACGCTTTCGGATGGGAGCGTTTGAACTTGCACGGCGGGCCAAGGTTCCGTTGGTTGTGGTGCAGATAGGCGCGCACCCACTAGGCCTAAACAAAGGCGTGGCTTGGTATGCTATTCCGACTGTGGCTATGAACCTGTCACTTTCGCACCTGCTTACCTTTGACGATTGGCAAAACGTGCCAGACTTCCGTGCCTTGGCTGAAGTGAGAACCAGGATCCGTGGCCTGCTGGCGGAACGCGTCGTGGGGCTCTCCCCCCAACCGGTGACAAAAGCTGGATTCGACACCGAAACAGTGAATTTGACGCAAGCCTGACGCGTTTTGATATACAGGAACACGAACCGTGAAACTGCAAGACATAGAGTCCGAACTTAAGACACTGATCGTTGAGGCCCTGATACTCAAGGACACGACCCCCGAGCAGATCAGCACCACGGCGCCATTGTTCATTGAAGGGCTGGGGTTGGATTCAATTGATGCGCTTGAGTTGGCGATGGCAATAGAAGGGCGTTGGGGTTTCAAGATTGGTGCGGACGAAGCGAAAGCCCGACAGGCGTTTGGCTCTGTTCAAAGCCTTGCTGCTTTCATTCTTGAAAAGTTAACTACGACAGAATCCCCCTCGCTCTCATAAAGTTAGCTGACTTACCCGTTATGACTCAAATCGAAATACTCAACCGCGTCCAATCCTTGATGGAAGAGCTCTTCGAGATCGCGCCTGGAAAGGTAACCTTGCAGGCTCATCTCATTAACGACTTGGATCTCGATAGCCTCGACGCTATCGATATGGCCGTCAAGCTTGAGGAGATCACAGGGCATCGTGTCGCTGAAGACAAGTTGAAAGCGATCCGCACGGTGTCTGATGTTGTGACTCTGATCGACAGCATTGTGAACAAGCAAATCAGTTCTGCTGGCTGAGGTGTGGTGTCGACGTATGGGCAAGGCGATTGCAGCTGGCTTCGTTGGGCTTGCCGCCATTGCGTACCCCATTGCCGTGTACATTGGCCTTTCGCGATTTGGTCTCGCGCGGATCACCTGGGCCATTGTCGCATGTGCGGTACTGATGGCGGGGCTGCGTTGGCTTAGCCAAGGGCGGCGAGACTTCCTTCCGTTGTTGTTACCGCCAGCCGCGGTGGCTCTGCTTGCGATTGCAGGTTGGAAGTTTCATGAGGCACGTTTGTTGTTGGCGACGCCGAGCTTGATCAACGTCGCTCTGTTGGTGAGTTTCGGTCAATCACTTTGGTTTGCGCCGCCGATGGTGGAGCGCTTTGCGCGCTTAACAGAGCCTTCGCTTTCCCATGCTGAAGTTGCGTATTGCAGGCAGGTAACAAAGGTGTGGTGCTGGTTCTTTGCTTGCAACGCAATTGTTGCAGGTTCGCTGGCCTGGGCAGCCCCGATGGCATGGTGGGCCGCATACACTGGCATCATTTCTTATGTAGTGGTTGGCGTGTTGGTGACGGCTGAATATGTGGTCAGAAAACGGCGTTTTCAGAAGTTTGGAAGTGGACCTCACGATCGATTCCTAGCGTTGTTCTTATCCACAAAGACCAGCCAACCATGACCACGTGGAATCTAGTTGATCCGCACCAAGAGGGCCCCGTTGCCGTGGGCAAGGCGGGTGAACGGTTCGCCCAAGATCTGCTGGCTCTAGCAACGCACGTTGCACGATCGTTGCCTCCGCTGCCTTCTGGTGGAGTCGCTGTGGTTTGCGCAGATCGTTACTATTTTGCTTGTGGCATTCTCGGTGTTTGGCTTGCGGGACACCGTGTGGTGTTGGCTCCCAACGATCGCCCCGATACTTTGATTGAGATAAGGCTTCGGTTCGGTTTGCTCGCTGTTGTGGGCGACGGACAAGCTGCCGCAAACATAGATTTGCGCGAACTGGAAGTGGCTGGAAAAACGGAAACGCCGTTGCTAGCGCCCTCGTTTCAAGGCGAGCGTCTGGCTGCTTATGTGCATACGTCAGGATCTACGGGCGATCCTGTTGTCTTCGAGAAGACATTTGATCAGCTGTTGGGAGAGTCGCACCTTTTGGCGGAATTCTTGAGTATGCGCGGCGCCTGCGTTCTTCCGACGGTTCCCTCACATCACATCTATGGACTGTTGGCGGGTGTGTTGGCACCACTTGTGGCCGGTGCATGTTTCGTTCGTGAGACGCCCTTGCATGCCGCTCAGATAGTCAACGCGATGGAGCGGTACAAGGCAACCGTGTTGGTGGCTTCACCGGCGCATCTCAAAGGGTTTTCTTTGTGGGCAACTGAGACTCCAAAGTCGGAACTTCCCGCTGGTTTGCGTCGAATCGTTTCCTCCGGTGCACCTTTGCCAGTGCAGATCGTCCAAACTCTTGACCGAACGATTGGGGTCAAAGTTCTTGAGTTGTTCGGATCTACCGAAACCGGCGGCATTGCCCACAGAACGGGAATTGCAGAGTGCTCGTGGAAGACGTTGCCGGGAGTGAGCGTTTCGATCGCTAAGGACGAGGGGCGCGCGGATCTTTTGGAAAATCAGTTGCTGGTACGCTCTTTGTTCACGGGCCACGAAGGATGGTTCGCGACAGGCGACCTTGTGCAATTGGACGGCGACTTTGCTTTTGTTCATTTAGGACGCAGTGACAGTGTTGTTAAAGTGGGAGGACGACGTGTAGATCTGGGGGCCATCGAGCGTTGTTTGGCACAAGTGACCGGGGTGCAGGACGTAGCGGTTATGGGTTTTCCTGTAGCGCCTCCACGCGATCTGGAAATCTTCTGCGTGCTTGTGGCTCAGGGTGTTTGTGTGCAAGACCTCCGGGCTGCGTTGCTGCGTGTGTTTGAGCCGGTTGCGGTTCCTCGTCGCTGGCGTTTTGTTGAAGCCTTGCCACGGCAAGACAATGGCAAACTGAAGCGCACAAAACTTGCAGAAGTTTTCTCCGATGCGCCTTCGGATCCCACAATCAGAATTGGTTGCGAGGCGCGTACCTGTGAAACCGGATCAGTTCCAGGTCAGTATCGATTGTCAGTTCATGTGCCTCCCCAAGCATGGTTCTTCAAAGGCCATTTTGACGGTGATCCCTTGATGCCAGGTGTCGTTCAAGTGAACGATTTGGTGCTGGCGCATGCGCAACGCTTGTTTCCCGAATTGCATGCACTGAAGCAAGCCACACGCTTAAAGTTTAGGCGTCCGATTCACCCAGGCGAGCCTTTGACCGTGCAACTTGCGCTTGAAGAGGGTGGTAAGTCTGTTCGTTTTGAACTGCTGGTGGGCGACAATGAATGCAGCAGCGGCGTGCTCGAGTTTAGTGGGGTAAGCGCATGAGCTTTCGACCTTGCCTTGTGATTCCCACGTACAACAACCCTGCGACGATCGGAAATGTTGTTCACCAAGCGTACGACTACATTCGTGACATCATCGTCGTTGATGACGGGAGTTCCGCGGAAGGACGTGAGGCGACGGAACACTTGGCAGAACAGGGCAAAGCGCAAGTGTTCCACCGGGAACACAATGGCGGCAAGGGCGCCGCAGTGAAAAGTGGCATAGCCTTGGCGGCGCGAAAGGGATTCACCCACGTCCTGCAGATTGACGGGGATGGGCAACACAATTTGTCAGACATTCCACGTTTTGTAGAGCAGGCTCGATTGTGTCCGGACGCATTGATTCTTGGGCAACCAGCCTTTGATACGTCGGCGCCCTTTGCTCGCGTTTGGGGTAGAAAATTGACCAACTTTTGGGTTCACATCGAAACCGCAGGGCGCGTGATAGGCGATCCCATGTGTGGATTTCGTGTCTATCCCGTTGCGGCTGCCTTGGCTGTGTTGCCTGCAGCAAATCGCATGGATTTCGATCCCGAAATTGCCGTGCGCTTGGTGTGGCATGGGGTTAAGGTTTTGAACTTGCAAACCAGTGTTCGATACTTGACGGCGGAACAAGGGGGCGTTTCACACTTCCAAATGGGGTGGGACAACGTTCGCATCACCTGGATGCACACCAGGCTTGTTTTTGGTGCCTTGTGGCGTTTGCTAACTGGCCGGAGATTACGGAGTGAAGCATGGCGCGCACTGACTGGTTAAGTGTACGAGAGACAGGCAGCGTGCTTGGTATGCGGGTGCTACTTTATTTGTGCACGATGTTTGGCAGGTGGCCAGCCCGCATGGTGCTTCGCTTCATCGTTTTGTACTACACGGCTTTTAACCGCAACGCGCGCAACTCCTCTAAGAGCTATCTTCGGCGGGTGGGGCTTGTGCCCTCGAACGCGAACGTCTACCGGCATGTTCTGCAATTCGCCGAATGCAGTTTGGATCGATTGTTCTTCCTACGTCGCAATTTTGCGCCGTTTGTTGTCACCAGCGTTGGTTCAGCGCATATCAGTAAACTCACCGAGCAAAAACGCGGGGCAATTTTACTGGGCGCGCATTTGGGAAGTTTCGAAGCCATGCGGGCCGCCGGCGAACACAAGCAGGCCAACATCAATGTGGTTGGTTTCTTCGGAAACGCTCGTGCGGTCAACCGGGTTTTGGATGACGGCAGTGAAGGCAAGGTCAAAACCCGTCTGTTAGAGGTCACGCCCGATTCAATAGATTTTGTCTTTAAAGCGAAAGAACTATTGGAACAAGGTGAAATGCTGGCGATCCTGGGCGACCGCGTAATCTCAAGCCATGCCACCGAAGTGAACTTTTTGGGAAGCAAAGCCCGCTTTCCAACGGGACCTTTTATCTTGGCCGCGAGCCTAAAGTGTCCGGTGTACCTGACCTTTGGACTTTATTATCCACCCAACCGCTACGAGCTTCATTGTGAACCGTTTGTTGATCTTGTGACTTTACCAAGAGGGGCGCGCGCCGAGGCGTTGCAGGGCTATCTGCAGCAATACGCTGACCGGCTGGCGTACTATTGCCAGTTGGCGCCCTACAATTGGTTTAACTTCTTTTCGTTTTGGAGTGATGAGCATGCCGAGTAGGGAAACATTGTTCATAGGCGAGCGCCCTTTGACCATTGAGGACGTTGTTGCCGTCGCAGGAGGCAAGGTCAACGTGGCGCTTGATCAAGACCCTAGGTATTTGGCAAGAGTGATAGCCAGTCACGAGGTCTTGGTGAAAGCCACCCAAGAACAACTGCCTATTTACGGGGTAAACACAGGCTTTGGCGTCTCGTGTGCGGTGGGCGTGGATCCCGAATGGATCGCACATATGCCCCGAAACTTGGTTCGTTTTCATGGATGCGGAGTGGGAGCCGCACTTTGCGAGCACGATAGCGCGGCTGTGGTGGCTGTTCGCCTAGCAAGCCTGGCGCGGGGCTATTCAGGCGTGCGAAAGGCGTTGCTTGATAGGCTCGCTGATCTTTTGAATCACCGCGTGATCCCTCGCATTCCGAGCCAAGGCTCTGTGGGTGCCAGCGGTGATCTGACGCCACTTTCTTACGTGGCCGCGGTGGTGATGGGTGAACGCGAAGCTCACTATCGCGGAGCCGTCGTTGCTTCCGCCGAAGCGTTGAAATCGGAAGGACTCGTGCCGTTGGAGTTTGAGCCCAAGGAGAGCTTGGCCATCATGAACGGTACGTCTGTTATGACGGCGCTCGCATGCACGGCGTTCGTAGCGTCGCAGCGGTTGTGTCGTGTGGCTGCTGCATGCACGGCGATGTTGTGTGACGTCGTGGATGGCAACGCGTCTCATTTTCACGAACGTATATTTGCGTTGAAGCCTCACCCTGGACAGTTGCTGGCCGCACAATGGATTCGGGAAGATCTGCAATACGAAGCACGCGCATCTACAGAAGGCGTTCGGGTGCAGGATAGGTACTCCTTGCGCTGCGCCCCTCACATCATAGGCGTTGCCATAGACACCTTGACCTTTGTTCGGCAGTGGGTGGAAACGGAAATCAACGGGGTGAACGACAACCCTATTGTTGATCCAGTGACAGGCCAGGTCTTCATGGGAGGAAACTTTTATGGGGGGCACGTGGGGCAAGCGATGGACTCGCTGAAAACCGCTGTCGCAAACTTGGCGGATCTCATGGATCGCCAAATGATGTTGCTGTGTGATCCAGGTGCGAATGGCGGGCTGCCGCGCGATCTTGTCGCTCCTCGTGGGGCGGCTGCCACTGCCAACTTTGGCTTCAAGGCGATGCAGATTCTCACTTCGTCGCTGGCGGCAGAAGCCTTGAAACTGACGATGCCCGCAACGGCCTTTAGCCGTAGCACAGAAGGCCATAACCAAGACAAGGTCAGCATGGGAACGATTGCCGCGAGAGATTGCCTAACCATCATTGATCTGACCGAGACCACCGCTGCCGCATTGTTGTTGGCGTTGTGCCAAGCGGTGGATTTGCGTGAAGGACGTGGCGTGCATCTTCGGGCGCAAGCGCTTCACGCGTTTGTGCGAAAGCAGATTGAAAAAGTTGAAGACGATCGACGCATGGACTGCGACATAGCGCAGGTCCTAAGATCGCTGCGCGACAACCAACTTCCCTTGGGTTGAGCTGCGTATGAAGACCTTTGTCTGTTGCTTGTTCATGTCTTTCGTCGCGTGTCTTGCGCCGCGCTATGCCGCCGCAGATGCGGGGGCCTGCCCCGGTGGTCTTGAAACGCTCTTGAAGCCTTTCGCGAAACTTGTGGGCGTGCGTGTTGATTTCGTAGAAGAAAAGCACATCGCCTTGTTGAAGAAGCCGCTGGTGAACCGTGGCACGGTTGTGTTTATGGCACCGGGCAACTTGGTTAGACGCATCGATGAACCGAGGCCTTCGGCGGTGTGGCTTAAG
>Ga0105046_10004526_pt1 | contig 22130 bp, 21 predicted proteins | sample MAT03_FD_78385 | JGI IMG/M metagenome (GOLD analysis project Ga0105046, IMG submission 78385) | Freshwater microbial communities from Lake Fryxell liftoff mats and glacier meltwater in Antarctica - MAT-03 (megahit assembly) | ecosystem: Environmental > Aquatic > Freshwater > Ice > Liftoff...
AGCAGCCGGTTGAAAAGCCCACGCACGACGGTGGAAGACGGGCCTCCGGCCTGTCAGGGCATGCGGGCCTCTGGCCTGCAAACCATGCTCCGGTGCGACTCTACAGGCGGGACGCCGGTCCGCTCTGTCAGCCGAGACGGCTGACTTCCCTCCGCCGCCCGAGTATTTCAACAGGCTGTTAGGCGTTTGGAGCAAACCCTTGGGCGTTTCGATGAAAAGCTTAAGACATTTCCGCAAACCCGTGAGGGCTTTTCACGGTCTTCCAGGCTCCGGGCCCGCGGGTGGCCCTGGAGCGGGCGGAGGGAAAAGCCTTTCGCATATTTCCCGCTTGCGTCATAGGGTCAGTCAGGGCGGTCATCATAGGTTGACCGAATGGGCCGGTGCGAGATCCGGATGGGATCTGTCGGCCAGACACCTTTGCTCCTGCGGCGGTCTCCGCCGAAGATTTCGATTCCGGGACGGACGGGGAAATGCGGCGCGACATCGGGGTGCAATGCAGATCACCCGGCGCGCAGGCGCAACGCGGGAGCGTTGGCTACTTCAGGCCGAGCACGTCCTGCATCGTGTAGAGGCCCGGCGGTTTTCCGTGCGCCCAGAGCACGGCCCGCAATGCGCCGCGGGCGAAGATTTCTCGGCCTGAGGCTTTGTGGGTCAGTTCGATGCGTTCGCCGGGGGCGGCGAAGAGGACGGTGTGATCGCCGACGACGTCGCCGCCGCGGACGGCGTGCATGCCGATCTCGGTCTTCGTTCTCGCGCCGACATCGCCGTGGCGGCCGTGGCGGATGTCGGAGTTGTATTGCAGCTTGCGGACTTCGGCGAGGATCTCGGCGAGGTTCTTTGCGGTGCCGCTCGGTGCGTCTTTTTTCATCCGGTGGTGGGTCTCGGTGATCTCGATGTCGAAGTCGGGGCCGAGAATCTCGGCGGCCTTGCGGGAGAGCCAGTAGAGGGCGTTCACGCCGGTGGAGTAGTTGCCGGAAAAGACGACGGGGATCTGTTTCGCGGCGGCGTGGATGGCGGCGACTTGCGCATCGCTGTGGCCGGTGGTGCCGATGACGAGTGTCTTTTTTCCGGCGACGCAGGCGGCGAGCACGGTCTCGCAGGTGGAGTGGTGGGAAAAGTCGATGACGGCGTCGCTCTGCGCGAGGCCGGCGGGGAAGTCGTCGCCGGCGTCGATGGCTGCGCTGACGATGACGCCGGGGATTTCCTTCGCGCAGGCGATGAGCATCTGGCCCATGCGCCCGTGGGAGCCGTTGATGAGAAGACGCAGGTCCATTTACGGGAGCAGATTGAGTTTCTTGAGCGTCGCGCGGAGCGTGTCCTGGTTCGGGGCGGTCATCTCGCAGAGCGGGAGGCGCACCTCGGCGGTCATGCGACCCTGCCAGGCGAGGGCTTGCTTGATGGGCGCGGGGTTGCTTTCGATGAAGATGTTTTTGAACAGTTCGTAGAGGTGGAAGTGCTGGCGGCGTGCTTCGTCGAAGCGTCCGGCGAGACCGGCGGAAACGAGTGCGCCGACTTCCGCCGGGATGATGTTGGATGCGACGCTGATGACGCCGACGGCGCCCGCGCTCATGAAGGGGACGGTGAGCGAGTCGTCGCCGGAGAGGATCTCGAAGGCGTCCGGCAACGCGGCGCGCAGGGCGCTGACGCGTTCGACGGAGCCGCCGGCTTCCTTGATGGCGACGATGTTCGCGCAATCCTGCGCGAGGCGCATGCAGGTCTCGACGGCGATCTCGACTCCGCATCGACCGGGGATGCTGTAGAGGATGATGGGCAGCCGCGTCTTTTCCGCGATGGCGCGGAAGTGGCGGCAGAGGCCTTCCTGTGTGGGGCGGTTGTAATAAGGGGCGACGTGCAGGGTGGCGTCGGCGCCGAGTTTCTCGCAGGCGATGGTCATCTCGATTGCCTCGCGGGTGCAGTTCGAGCCGGCGCCGGCGATGACTTTGCAGCGGCCTTTCGCCGTCTGCACGGCGAGTTCGATGACGCGGAGGTGTTCGTCGTGATCGAGGGTCGGCGATTCGCCGGTGGTGCCGACGGGGATGATGCCCGTGATGCCGGCTTTCACCTGCGCCTCAATGAGGCTGGTGAAAGCGGCTTCGTCGAATTGGTCATTGCGGAACGGCGTGACAAGCGCCGTGTGGGTCCCGTGAAACATAAGGGCGCGGTTTCTACGCGCGAGGGTGGGGGAGGGCAAGGGGTTCTTCGAACGCGGAATGCGGAACTCGGAACGCGGAGAGGTGGGAACGTTCAACATCCAACATCCAATATCCAGCGTTCAACGTTCAACGGAATCCAATGAGGTCTGCAGGGCTATGTTGAATGTTGGATGTTGGACGTTGGATATTGGATGTTGGATGTTCACTCCCTGTGGTAGGGGGTGCCGGCGTTGATGCAGCGGGCGCGGTAGAGTTGTTCGAGCAGGACGATGAGGGCGAGTTCGTGCTGGAGCGTGAGCGGGCTCAGTGACCAGCGCCAGTCGGCGGTGGTGCGAAGTTCGTCGCTGTGGCCATCCGCGCCGCCGATGAGAAAGGCGACGGCTTTCGTGCGCTGGAGTTCCCAGGCGGTGAGTTTGCGGGCGAGTTCGCGCGAGGTGATCTGTTCGCCGCGTTCGTCGAGGGCGACGCGAAACATGCCGTCACTGCGGGCGAGCAGGACTTTGCCTTCCTCGTCACGGGCGGATGCGCGGAGCGGTTCGAGATCCACGCCATTCCTCGGCGGGAAACGATCCAGATACTCTGCGACTCCAGCCTTCGCGTACGCGAGCTTGGGCTTCCCGATGGTCAGGATGTGCAGGCGCATCGGCGGCTAGACGCAATGGCCTGCGGAAATTTTGCGCGGAACAGGCATGCGCGAAATGTGGAGCCGACGAGTCGTCGGCCGGGGCAGTTGGCAACTGCGGCAAGGCGCGGGCGTGGTGTGCGCTGCGCCGGGCCATCCTGCCGCCTCCGCCCATCCTGCCATGCCGACGGGTCGTCGGCACCACAATGCCGCGACACACAATGCCGCGCGCGTCCCGCGCAGTTTCCAGCGTTGTTCGGTTTCCGAATATCCGGAGGGCATTGTGGCTAGACGACTGCGAAGTCGATCATCCGCCGGGTGGCATCGACGCGGCTGACGATGACCTGGATTTGGTCGCCGACCTTGAAGGCGCGGCGCGATTTCCGGTTCACAAATTGCGAGCGTGCGCTGTCGAACACGTAGGGGCCGCCGGGCAGTGACTGGAAGGGGACGAGGCCGGTGGTGTCGGCATCGGGCAGCTCCACGACGAGTCCGTGTGCGCGTGCGTCGGAGATGATGGCGCGCATTTCCTGCGGGTTCTTCGCGTCGAGCTGGCGTTGGAAGAACTCCATCTTCTTGAGCAGCCGGCTTTCCTGCTCGGCCATGGCGGATGCGCGCTCGGTGTCGGAGAGGTGCTTGGAAAGTTCGAGGAGTTCCTTGCGGCTGACACCCCGCTCCCCGGCGAGGACGCGATGCGCGACGAGGTCGGCGTAGCGCCGGATGGGGCTGGTGAAATGGAGGTAGTTTGCCTTGTGCAGTCCGTAGTGACCGAGCGGGTCCGGGCTGTAGGCGGCGCGGCGCAGGCTCTTGAGGAATTCGATTTTCAGACGGAACTCATCGGGCCGGCCACGGATGGCGGAGAGCATGCGGACGACTTCGCGGCGCTGCGTGAGATCGCCGAGGCGCAGGCCCGCGGCCGCGGCGGACTGGCGGAATTCGTTCAGGCGATCGGGGTCGGGCTTTTCGTGGATGCGGTAGATGCAGGGGACGTTGCGACGCAGCGTTTCCTTTGCGACGGCTTCATTTGCCAGGAGCATGAATTCCTCGATGAGCTGGTGTGACTCGTCGTTGACGAGTCGTTCGAGGCGCTCGGCGCGACCATCGGCGTCGAGCCAGATTTTGATTTCGGGAAAATCGAGATCGAGGGAGCCGGCGGCGAAACGGTGTTTGCGGATGAGCGAGGCGAGATCCCAGGAAGTCCGCACGGCTGCGCCTACATCGGGCGCGAATCCGGCGACTTCTTCGCCGCGAATCATCGCGATGGCCTGGCGGTACGTGAGCCTCGCGTGGACTTGGATCACCGTTCGCGCAAAACGGACTTTCTGAATTTTTCCCTGCGGCGTGAGGTCGATGAAGACGGAATGCGCGAGTCGCGGAATGCCGGCGCGCAGTGAGCAGAGGTCCGCGCTGAGGCGGAAGGGGAGCATGGGGATGCAGCGGTCGGCGAGGTAGGTGGAGTTCGCGCGGCGGCGGGCTTCCTTGTCGAGCGCCGAGCCGGGGCGGACGTAGTGGGCCACGTCGGCGATGTGGACGGTGAGCCGCCAGCCGGAGGAGGTTCGCTCGACGGAGATCGCGTCGTCGTGATCCTTGGCGTCGTCGGGATCGATGGTGAGGACGAATTGCCCGCGGCAGTCTTCGCGCTTGGCGAGGACGGAATCGGGAATCGCATCCGGCACCGCTGCGGCTTCGCGTTCGCAGGCAGCGGGAAATTCCGCGGGCAAATCGTGGGCGCGAATGACTGAGAGCATGTCCACGCCGGGTGCTGTGGCGGGGCCGAGCAGTTCGGCAATGTGTCCCGTTGGCGGGACAGCAGCGTCGTTCCACGTGTCGAGCTTGAGCGTAACCTTGTCGCCGATGCGCGGCTGGCGGGGGAGTTCGCCGCCGCCGGATTTCACGAGGAAGACGTGGGGATTCCGCGGATCATCGGGAATGACGCAGGCCTGGCCGTGCTGCCGCTGGTAGAGCCCGACGATGGTTTCCCGCGCGCGCTTGATCACGCGGGTGACACGCGACTGGTCGCCCTGCGCCTGGACCGCTTCGACGGTGTCGCCGTGAAGCGCGGTGCCGGTCGAGCCGTCGGCGACCCATGCGATGAGCCGGTCGTCGCTGCCGATGAGCCGTGCGCCGCCACGGATGTTGAAGAGGAGAGTTCCGCTCAGTGCGCGTTTTTTTGCTTTCACTGTGCGCGGGCCTTTCGTGCTGCGGCGACGAATTCTGCGGCTCGCGCGGTGAGGCGTTTCCAATCGCCAGTATCGAGCACGCCGCGCTGGAGGAGCGTGGAGCCCGCTCCGACGGCTGCGCAGCCGGCAGCAAAATAGTCGGGGACATTTTCCGGCGTGACGCCGCCGGTTGGGATGAGTTGCAGCATGGGAAGTGGTGCGAGGATGCTTTTCATATAGCTGGCGCCGAGATGTTCGGCGGGGAAGATTTTGACGAAGTCCGATCCGAGTTCGTGCGCGGTGAGCGCCTCGGTGGGTGTCATCGCACCGGTGGCGATGGGCGCGCTGTAGCGATTGCAGATTTCGATCACCCGCGGACGGACTGCGGGGGTGACGACGAATTGCGCGCCTTCCAACAAGGCCTGCCTCGCGGTCTCCGAATCGAGCACGCTGCCGACGCCCATGACGATCTTTTCCCCGAGCGCCGCGCGCGCTTCGCTGATGATGCGCAGGGCAGCCGGGGTGGTCATGGTGACTTCGATCGCGTGGATGCCACCGGCGACGAGCGCGTGGATGGCATCGAGCAGTTTCGCTGCATTGTCCGTGCGCAGGATGGCGATGACGCCGGGATCCAGGAGCCTGCGGACGAGGTCCAATTTCTTCATCGGGCCAGTATGGGCGTGGCAGGAGGCCACGTGGCAAGCTCCCAGAGGCTAGTGGGCCTTGAGCTGGGAGCTGATGACGGACTTGAGCGCCTTGAGGGCGATCTCCTGGATGCTGAATGGTTTTGCGATGAATTCGTTTCCGCCGCGGAGCGAGGATTTCACGCGATTCTCGAGCGAGGCATCGCCGGTGATGAAGAAGATGGGCGTCTCCGCATGCAGCGCCATGGTGCGGATGTGCGAGCAGAGGTCGAATCCACTGAGGTCCGGCATATGCACGTCGAGAATGATCAGGTCGTAGTGATTGCCGGCCAGTTCCGCGACTGCGGCGCTGGAATAGAGTGCGAGATTCGTCTGCAGGCCCACGAGGTTCAGGGCATCCACGACCGTCATGCAGGTGTTCTGATCATCGTCCACGACATAGACACGGGCTTGCTTGAGATTGATCCGGCCTTCGATGGCGGGGTCGGCGAGCTGGAGCGCGATGAACTCGATGGTCTGATTGATCGTGCGCAGCGTGGACTGTGTGATCTGGTCCGGGACTTCGAGCAGATCGGCGAGCAGGTTGGCAAATGCGACGGCCATCCGATGGAGGATCGGACGTCCATGCTCGATGGCTTCGCCGCCGATCTTGAGCGTGTAGGTCTCCAATTCGTTCAGCATGCCGAGCTGCTTTTGGTCGCGGCTGAATGTCTGGAAGCAACGGCGCATGGCGAGGATTTCCTCCCTGCAGGTCGGGTCACGCGAGGGGGGCGCGAGCGCGGCCTGCGGGATGGCCGATTCGGTGATCGCGGGGACGGCGCGAGATGCGGTAGCTGCGGACCGGGCTGCCACTTTGCCTTGGAGGCGGGCTTCAGCAAGGCTGGCGCTGAGATTGCGGATTTCGCGATGTGCATTTTCGAGCTGGGCATTCAGTTCGATGATGGCCAGCCGGCGCTGCTCGAATCGCGATTCCAATTGCTCGTTCTCGGCGAGCCTCGCCTCGCAGTCGCCTGTGAGCTTTTTCAGCCGATCAATTTCGGCGGCCTGCTCCTGAAGCTGCGCCTGAATCGCCGGCGCGTTTTCCAAGAGGTGTTCTTTGAGGGTGTCGCGTTCGAGAGCGATTGCCTCGATCTGCTCCTGGGTCACCAGCACGGAAACCCGCGCTTCTTCCAAAGCAGCGGCGATCTCGTCGCGTTCCCTGGTTGCCACATCGAGACTTGCCCGGATTGTGTCGAGTTCCGCCTGCTGTCCGGCGTTTTGGTCCCTCAATTGATTCAGTTTGGCTTCGAGTTCCTCGATCCTCTCGGCATTCGCAGGGCGCCCGGCCATCGTGCCGAGGGCCTGCTTGAGTTCCTCCACTTGCGCGGCGCTCGCCTTTGCAGCCTTGTCGGCGGTTTCGCGGGCGTCGGCATACTCGGCGGCCCGGTCCCGAAGTTCGGAGATTCGCTCCTGGAGTTCCTTGATCTGGGTCGCCATCCCGTCACGGGCTTGCCGGAGGGCTGCGATCTGAGCGGTGGGATCGGTCCCTCCTTTCTTGCGCAATGCGATCAGTTCGTTCCTCGCCTCGGCCAGCGCCTTCTGCGCAGCGGCAAAATTCTTTTTCGCAGCGGCTACATGTTCCGAGGCGCTCCTCTGTTCCTCTGTCGCAAGGTCCCGCTGGAGGATCGCGGCTTCCTTTTGGCGCAGTGCTTCGTCTCTCTTGCTGCGCGTCTCGCGCAACTCGATCTCGACCTCCTTGAGCCTCTTGTTGAGATCGGAAATGACCGGGCCGTACTGGGATTGCTGCCCGAGCAGCATGTCCCTCTCCCGCGTGAGAGTCCTTACCCGGGAGTCGTTGGCCGGGTCCGATTGGGTCGTCGTCGGCAGTTCGGCAAGCCTGTTGCGGAACTGCTCCCGTTCCTCCTCGGCATGCCGCTGTCGTCGGCGCGCTTCGCGGGCGGCGTTTTGGAGGTTCTCGATGAAAGTCCGAATCTCGTGGGTCGGGTCCCGATCATGGCCGAGCAATGACTCGGGCAGTGAAGCAATTGGTTCGTGCGAGTCGCTGTGTCCCGGGAAAGGAGTTATTTTGTTTGTCGCTTCGGCCATGGGGTGTCCAACGGTTCGGTAAAAAGGGCGTTGGGCTACATTACCTTGATAGCAGAGGACGTGCCGGGGTCGGCGTCCAACTTCACCAAGTTCACCCCTCAGGTCACACCCGCGACTTGGAAGCCGAGTTTCTCCAAGAATGCCCTGATCTTGCCTGGCTGATCCCCCTGCATTTCGATGCAGCGATCTCTGAGTGTTCCTCCCGTTCCCATCGCGTGACGCAGGTCGCGGGCAAGTTCTTCGAGGTCGGCCCGGGTGAAGGCCGGGGGAAAATCATGGACCACAATGACCGTCCGGCCGCCCCGGTGCGCCTTCTCACGCCGGAGAACCACGCGGCCAAGCCGTTTCGGTTTCGGTGGTGCGGCGGGTGCGGCGGGTGCGGGGATGGATGAACCGGCGGACAGCGCGCTGGCATCGAGGTTCGAGAGTGCCTGGGAAAGGGCGGCGAGGCCCTGCTGCTGTGGATTTGTTTCGACGCGGCTTGGTTTGTGCGGACGCATGGGGCGGAATCGAACTGACCATGAGCCGGTTGTCCGGGAAATCGTCAATTTACAAATCAGGAAAGAGACCTAGTCTCCCGCAACCTACCGAACCATGAAAAACCTCTCCCCAACCCTGCGAAGGCTTGCCGTTGTGTTGCTCGCACTTTCGTCGGTCACGGTCCAGGCGGTCGATCAACCCGCCATCCTCGGCACCGAAGTGACCAAGAGGCTCCCTTATTCGATGGCGGGCCAGCTCGTTTTCCGCAGCGGCTCGTCCTACTATCAAGGCAGCGGGACGGTCGTGTATTCGCGCAGTGTTTTGACCGCAGCGCACAATCTCTGGGATCCCGTCAACGGGTGGACGGTCGATATGCGATTCAACCGCGCGCGGACCCCCGCCGGCAGCGCTTCCCAGGCGCGGCCCAACCGGATGTATGTCTTCGGCAGTTATCGGACTGCTGCGGCGCGGTACGGGCAGGATTCCGTCCGTTCATTCGCGAGTGACCTCGGCGGCTTGCGTTTCAATTCGATGCCAGCGGGCGGAATGTATGCGGGCTGGCGTGCGGATACGCGGTTGCTCGGCGCGGGCGCACCCGTTCGATGCCTCGGTTACGGCGGGCAGACTCATACTGGAGACGACTTGCTGATTGTGAGGACCGCCGCCGGTTTTTTCCCTGTGGTCGGCGCATTCATGGAAAGCACGGCGGTGACTTTCGAGAGCGGAATGAGCGGCGGGCCGATCCTGTCTGAAGTGGCCCCCGATGATTTTCGCCTGGTGGGTGTCGTCGTGGCTGGTTCCGACGATCCTCCGGCTGGTGGCATCCGGGCAATCGATGCCGACGCTGTCACGTTCATCAATACCTACCTGCGGTACTAGTCGGAAAGGCGACGCCGTAACGTGAGATCTGCGCGTGCTCTCACATTCTTTGTGGTGTTGGCGGCACTCGTTGCCGTCGGTTGGCTGGTTGGCCGGCATTTCCGCGATGCACGCGATGGCTCGAAGCCCGAAGCTGAACGTCGGTCCGCTCAGACCGATGGAGGCGCGGGAGGGATCGTCCCGGCTGATACCGCCAGCGATATGCTCAGCCGCATTTTTGATCGCCTTCGATCTGGCAGTCTCCAGCCTGGGGAACTCGCCTTTCTCCGGCGCCGTCTGCTCGAAGCGGAACCGCGGCAGGCAATCGGCGCGATCCTCTCTTTCCTGGCGTCGGGCAAGGACGCGCGCACAGGCGAGAAACTCGAAGTCGGGAAAGGTGGCGAACTCGTGGGCGCGCCGACATTTCGCGTCATGCTCCTCGATCTGCTTGGCCGCATCAGCCGCGATAGCGGAGCGCCCGATGCCGCGCTCTTTTCCCGGACGCTGCTCGACCGCAAGACATCCGCCGATGAATGGGCGATCGCATTGCGGAACATCGCATGGAGCACTCCTTCCGAGCGGTCGTTCCTTGCGGGAAAAGTCCGCGAGATGCTCACTTACCAGCCGTGGCGGCAGCAGCCGACCGCGGGCTTTCTTGAGGCGTTCGATTTGGTCGTCTTCACCCGCGACGTCACGCTGGTGCCGGACCTCGGCGAGATGGTGACGGGTGAGGATGATTCGCTCCGCCGCGCCGCCGCTGCGGCGATGGACCGGCTGAGCGAGATGGCACCGCTGGATGTGATGAACTACCTCAACGGCCATCCCGCGGAGTTTGCCGACAGGCCTTTCCTCCGTGCGGATTATTATTCCAAGGCCGATCTTTCGAGCGCACCCCAGCGGCAGGCGGTCGAAACCTACCTCAGCAGGCAGGACGTCACTGCCGCCGAGAAGGCCAAGCTGCTCTCGATGTTCGCCAGTCCCGGGACATTTGTGGACGACACGCTGGTGACGGAACGGCCGGCTGCGGATGATGCGCCACAGCGGGCTGCCGGCCTGCAGACCGCGATCGGTGACTGGCTGAAGTCGAATCGTTTCCCCGACCTCAACGGGCCGCTCGTGCTCCTCGGGAGAAACATCGCGAACTGACCCGCTCAGCGCTCGCGCCGGATGCGGACGCCCACAAATTCAGTGTCGGGCAAAATGAACTTTCGCAGCTCCACTTCGACTGCATCGATCGGAAAACGCAGCATCAACATGGATGCCAGATCTTCGGCGAGAGTCTCGACGAGCATCCTCGCGCCATTCGATGCGAGAAGTTTCGCCGCCTCCGCTGCCGCGGCGTAGTCCACCGTCCGTGCGAGTTCGTCGTTCAGGCCGATGAAGCCGCCCGTTGGCTCCAGCACGATCGAAGCGAGCACACGCTGCGGCTGACTTCGCTCGGCTTCCGTCGCTCCGATGCGGGTGGAAAGCTCCAGCTTCGAAATCAGGATCTGGTCAGATTGCTGTGGCATCTCCACGGCAGGCTGCCAATGTCCCCGACAGACGGCAAACAGCAATCCGCTCAGCCGATACGGAAACGGATGTCCCTGACGAGACGCCCAAACCGCTTCTTGAGTTTCGCGAGAATCTCCGCGCGGAAAGTCCGATCCAGTTCGTATGCCATGGTGGGCTGGAGCACCCGAATGTGAAGGATGCCATCCACGAGCCGCTGCGGGCTGGAATGCTGCGCGATGAATTCCCCAGCCACTTCCCGCCACGCCCGCAGGATCTCCTCCTCACGAACCCGATTCGCCAGGCCAAGGTTTCCGATGACTGTTTCCAGCACTTTGCCAATCGGCACCGCTGTGTCGGTCAAAAAAGGCCGCTCCGGCAATCCACGCCATTCGGCGATTACGCGTGCGCGAAGTTTGGGATTCACGCCATGCAGTCAGCATCCGAACCCCGGCGCACGCACGTACAATCTGCACGGTGACGCCAATGCCTCGCCTCCGCGGAAACGACGTTACTGGCCGTCGCTGCCGATCGCCTCGACTGGGCAGCCTTCCATGGCTTCCTTGCAGAGCTTCTCCTCGTCGGGGCTCTCCGGCTGCTTGAAGAGGAAGCTGTGGCCGCCATCGTCGTTGCGCTTGAAATTGGCGGGCGCGGTCTCGCGGCAGAGGTCGCAGTCGATGCACTGATCATCCACATAGAATTTGCCGCCTACATTTTCGGGATACTTGTTTGCTTGATCGGCCATGGTCGGATTTGGGCCGGGAAAGTAGCGGCAGCCTTCCTTTCAGCAACGCCTTTTTTTCGGCAAGATTCGCTTGGTGAAAATGCGCGCCACCGGGATACTGCGCGGCCAACCTTCTTCCCGTCATGACCGACAAACCTTCCCAAAAATTGGTGTCCGCCGAGGGCTGGCACGTCCTTCATCTGTTCTACAAGGTAGAGCACGGCCAGTGGTCCATGCTCTCCCCGGAGGAAAAACTGTGCGCACGCACGAACCTCAGCGATCTCGTCGAGGAGATCCGCAAGACCGAAGGCTGCCAGGTGCTCACGTTCTCGATGGTGAGCCCGAAGGCGGACATCGGTTTCATGCTCCTCTGCTCGGACCTGCACGCGGCGAATCGCATCGAGAAGCGCCTCACGCTCTCGCTCGGCCCGGATGTCCTCTCGCCGACTTACAGCTTCTACTCGATGACCGAGCGCAGCGAATACACCTCGACCGAGGAGGAATACATCGCCGAGCTGACAGGCAAAGGTCTCGCCGCCGGCACGCCGGATCACGACAAGGCGCTCGGCGAATGGCGCACGCGCATCGAACACTACCTCCAGCACCGGCTCTACCCCGTGTTGCCGCAGTGGGAGGCGATGTGCTTTTACCCGATGGCCAAGCGCCGCGGCACCGACGGGCAAAACTGGTATGCACTCCCGCACGCCGAGCGAAAGGAACTCATGGCCGGCCACGCGCGCGTCGGGCGCAAATGGGCGGGCAAGATCCTCCAGCTCATCACCGGCTGCACCGGGCTCGACGACTGGGAGTGGGGCGTGACGCTGCTCGCGCACGATCCGATGGACCTCAAAGGGATCGTCTATGAGATGCGCTTCGACGAAGTGACTCATCGCTTCGGCGAGTTCGGCGACTTTTACGTCGGCCTCCAGTTGCCGATGGATGAAATCTTCCGCCGCCTGATGCTGTGAAAACCTCGCTCCTGTCTGCGGATGCTGTCGGGGAGGTTCCTGTAGAATCAAAGCGCGCACATCTCCGCGAAATTCTCCGGGCGAATGCACCGCTCATCATCGCCTACAGCGGTGGCGTGGACAGCGCGTTCCTCCTCGCCGAGGCGCGGCGCGAACTGGGCGACCGCGTGCTTGGCGTCATCGCCGACAGCCCGAGCCTTCCGCGGCAGGCCCTCGCGGAAGCCGTCGCGCTGGCCCGCGCAATCGGTGCTCCGCTGGAGGTCGTGAAGACCCTCGAACTCGACAACCCCGACTACGCCGCGAATCCGCCGAACCGCTGCTATTTTTGCAAGGCCGAGCTCTTCCAGACTCTCGATGCGCTGGCCCGCTCCCGCGGTTATCCCGCCATCGCTTACGGTGAGAATTTCGACGACATGCAGCAGGAGCGTCCGGGACGAAAGGCGTCCGAGGAATTCCAAATCATCGCGCCGCTGCGGGACGCCGGGCTCACAAAGGCGGAGATCCGCCAGCTTTCCCGCGACATCGGTCTGCCGACTGCCGACGCGCCTGCGCAGCCATGCCTCAGCTCGCGCATCCCGTGGGGCACGCCCGTCACCGTGGACGCCCTCGCGATGGTCGAGCGCGCCGAGGAACACATCCGCGCCCTTGGCTTCCGCATCTTCCGAGTGCGCCACGTCGTGAAGCCCGCGGCACCGCCCGCCGCGCTCGTCCAGATCGCTCCCGCCGAACTCCCGCTCACTGCGTCCGTCCAGATCGAGATCGAGCGAGGCATCCGCGAAGCCGGTTACGCGACCGTGGAAATCGATCCTGCCGGCTACCGTGGCCCGTCGCTTTGAGACGGCAGAAGGACGAAGGCCGAAGGCTGTGGCGAATACGCAGCCACGCGAGGACAGCCGCTTCCCATTCGGCGTTCGGCGTTCAGGTTTGGACGTTCGGCGTTCTCCCACCTCCGTCACAGCGAGCACCCTCGCCCCGCGGCCCGCATCAGCAAGCGCGCCGGTTCGGGGGCTGAGAAACTGCGAAATGGGGGCGGCCCCGTGGAGTTTGGGGGCGGCCCCATTTGGTTTGGGGCGCGCCCCATTTCCTACGGGGGCGCCCCCGCGGAAAAAGGGGGTGCCCCCGCGCAGTTTGGGTGCGCCCCCATTTTGTCCGGGGTGCGCCCCATCTCGCATGGGGTCGCCCCCGCGGAAAATGGGGCGCGCCCCATTTCATTTGGGGTTGCCCCCATTTTCCATTTCGCCGCCCCCATTTCGCGCGGGACAGCCCGTTTTTAGCGAAAACGGCCCATTTTGCCAAAAACCCGCCCCGCCAATCGCCGCTCGGCCACTCCAACGACCAGCTACATCGCCTCCAGGATGCTGATGAAATTGATGCTTCCCACCGTTCTAGTCAGTGGGTAAGCGACACCCGCTCAAGTTTGCAATGAACGCGCAGCAATTCGAACTGAAAGACGAGCAACCCATTTCCGCGAAGAACCGCGTCAATTATCGAAAGCTCGCATTTGATTACTATCCCGCCGTATGCGCTTACTGCGGGTATGGCATTCGCGACGTTCTGGAGGTCGCGCACATCGACTGCGATCGCAGCAACAACGAGATTACCAACTTGGTAATCTTGTGCCCGAATTGCCACAAGATGCACGACCTCGATCTTATCTCGACCGAGACAATCATTCACATGCGCGACTCCCCGAAAGTCGTCAACTGGCGCAAGCGTATGAAGGACGCTGGACGTAAAGCCGCTGAAACTCGCAGACTCAAGGCGGTCGAAACGGAGAAGTGGCGACTTGCCGGACTCAAAGCAGCGCAAACACGCGCGAAGAATTTGGCCACGCGGCAAAAAGCCCACCAACGACCACTCCCTGAGAGAGACGCTGACGTATAGTTTGGTTTCTTCGACACTTGGCCCGTAATTCATGTGACTCTTACGCTCGGCCCCGCAGGGCTTGTGCGCAGAGCCTGCGGCTGAAATTCTCCGCCCCATGAAAACCTCCCGCACTCTCTGCACGTTGCCCGTCATTTTCCTCAACGTCCTCGCCGCGATGGCGGGGCTCCGCGCGGCGGAACTGGCGGTGCCGGAGACGGTGGTGTTCGAGCGCGATGTCGAGTTTGCCGATCCGGATGGCCAGCACTTGCAGGTCAATCTCGCGCGACCGAAGAGCGGCGACGGGCCGTTCCCCGCGGTCGTGTGCATCCACGGCGGCGGCTTCCGCGCGGGCAAGCGCGAGAGCTACGACAAGCTGTGCGTGACGCTCGCCGCGCGTGGCTACGTGGCCATCACCGTCACCTACCGGCTCGCGCCAGCGTATCCGTTTCCCGCGGCGGTGCAGGATTGCAAGGCAGCGGTGCGCTGGCTGCGCGCAAATGCGACGACGTATCAGGTGGACCCGGTGCGCATCGGCGTGGCGGGTGGGTCGGCGGGCGGGCATCTCGCGCAGTTCCTCGGCGTCACGGCGGGCGTGAAGGAATTCGAGGGGGAGGGGAATGAGGAGCAGTCGAGCGAGGTGACGTGCGTGGTGAATTTCTATGGGCCGAGTGATTTCACGAAATCCTACGGCGCGAGTGTGGATGCAGCGGAAGTGCTCCCGCTATTTTTCCGCGGCGATCTTTCCACGAAGCGCCGCGAGCACATCGTCGGCAGCCCGCTCTACTGGGCGACGCCGAATTCCGCGCCGACGCTCATCATCCACGGGACGAAGGACGATCACGTCGCCCACGAGCAGGGCGTGTGGATGGCCGACCGGCTGAAGGCCTGCGCCGTCGAGGCGGAACTGCTGACGATCGAAGGCGCCAGCCACGGCTTCAAAGGCGCGGACATGGAGAAGGTCGAGGCGGCGATGCTGGCGTTTTTCGACAGGCATCTGAATCCCGGCGGGCGGTGAGCCGCCGCGCAGCACAATGCGGTGGATGAACGCGAGATGTGAAATGCATCCCGCATGCTCTTGCGTTAGCCGTGTTGCTTGCCGCCTCGCACACCGCCGGCGGGCAGGTATGCCAGGCTCTATTCGATCCGTCGTTCCACCCGGTCGCGCCACTCCAAATTGTTCCTGAATACTGCCCGAGGTTTCACCAGGGCGCGCATAAGCGGTCGAAACCAGCGCACAGAACAGGATGGAGAGTTCGGCCTGGCGGGCGGGATGCGATGGCGGTTTCCGTCCGCCGACGACGGCTCGGTGAATGCACGGATTTGGCTCAGCGGGCGGTTTGTTTATCGGACAGTTGACGGTTCCTCTCTTTCCCATTCAACGTCATCGTCACACATCCCGTTTTCATGCAAACACGCGCGCTAGGCAAGACCGGTCTCCAGCTTCCCATCCTCAGTTTTGGCGCATCGTCGCTCGGGCAGGAATTCCGCAGCGTGAAGCTCGACGAGGCGCTGGAAAGCGTCCGCGTCGCGCTCGATTGCGGACTGAACTTCATCGACACCTCGCCATTTTACGGACGCGGCATGAGCGAGGTGCTGCTCGGCATCGCGCTCCGCGGTGTGCCGCGGGAGAGCTACATGCTTTGCACGAAGCTCGGGCGCTATGATCTGCAGCATTTCGATTTTTCCGCGAAGCGGGTGGCCGAGAGCGTGGACGTGTCACTTCACCGCCTCGGCACGGATCACCTCGACATCGTGCTGTGCCACGACATCGAGTTCGTGCCGATGCAGCAGATCGTGGATGTGACCATCCCGACGCTGCGCGCGGCGCAAAAGGCGGGCAAGGTCCGCTTCATCGGTTTCAGCGGTTACCCGATGAAGATCTTCCGTTTCATCTGCGACCAGACGGACGTGGACTGCGTGCTCTCCTACAACCAGTACACGCTGCAAAATACGCGTTTCGCTGATGAGGCGGTTCCGTACCTGAAGGCGAAAGGCATCGGTGCGATGAACGCCGGCCCGTTCAGCGCGCGGCTGTTGACGAATGCGCTGCTGCCGCCGTGGCTGAAGGAACCCGAGAACGTAAAGGCCGCGGCGCGGAAGGCCGCCGAGCTTTGCGCGAGCAGGGGAGTGGACATAGCCAAGCTCGCCCTCCAGTTCGCGATCGAGAATCCGGACATCGCCACGACCGTCTCCGGCAGCGCGAACCCAAACAACATCCGCAATTGGGCGAAGTGGGCCGCGGAGCCGCTCGACCGGCAGTTGCTCGCGGAGGTGCAGGCGATTTTCGCCCCGGTGAAGAACCTCGGCCACACCGAGGGACTCGCGGAGAACAACTGACCGCGCCTGACGCCGGGGCTCGGTGTCGGGTTTCGGTTTGCGTTGCTCATTAATTGCGAATACCAGCGTGATTGTGGCCACGATTCGAGTTCCCCATCGGTTTCAGTGCGGCTCGGCAGGCAATTCGAGCCGCGCCGCCCTTTGCCCGCCAGCCGCACGACGTGACGGCACGGATGACGAGAAGGTGAATTGCCCGAGGCCAGCGGTTTCCGACACTCCACAATATCGAACTGGTCCAGAGCCCCAATGCCGACACCCGCGACCATGAAGGACAGCGTCATCCGGGTATTGACGATCGAGGACAATCCGGCCGACGTCGCGCTGATGGAATTGATGTTGGCCGAGACCCAGGAAGTCCGCTTCGTCTCGGAATCGGTCTCCCGCGTCTCTGCCGGCCTCGAACGGATCGCGCAGGACAAGTTTGACGTGGTGCTGCTCGATCTTTCCCTGCCGGACGCGACCGGCCTGGATGGGGTCGAACGGATTCGCGCAGCCGCGCCTTCCGTTCCCGTCGTGGTGCTGACCGGCCTCGACGATGAGAAGTTGTCGCTTGCCGCGATGCATAGCGGCGCGCAGGACTACCTCGTAAAAGGTGCCGTGGACAGCCGCCTGCTGGTCCGCAGCATCCGCTACGCGATCGAGCGCACGCGGACCGAGCGGGAACTCGGCGAACAGCGCCTGCGCCTCGCTGTTTTGCTCGAGAGCATTCCGGACCGGATTTATTTCAAGGACCGGCACGGTCGATTCCTTCAGGTGAACCCCGCGCTCGCGAAGTTCTTCGGACTCGCCCACCCACAGCAGGCGATCGGCAAGGACGACTCGGCCTTCTTCCTGGAAGAGCACGCGGGACAGGCGATGGCGGACGAAAGGATGATCATGCAGACCGGCGAGCCCATGGCCGGCATGGTGGAAAAGGAGACATTCCCGGACGGACGGGTCGGATGGTCGCTCACGACCAAGATGCCGCTGCGCGACGAGCGCGGCGCGATCGTCGGAACGTTCGGGCTCTCCCGTGACATCACGAGCCTCAAGGCCGCCGAGGATGCCCTCCGGGTGAGCGAAGATCGGTATATGCGCCTGCTCGATTCAGTCACCGACTATGTTTACTCGGTGGAACTGAGAGACGGCCAGGCCGTCTCGACGTCGCACGGGCCCGGCTGCCTCGCGGTCACCGGATACTCGCCGGAGGACTTCAGGAACGACCCCTGGCTTTGGCACCGCATCATCCACCCGGAGGAGCGGGACGGCGTCATCAGGAACGTCACGCAGACGACAGGCAAAGGCGCGCCGCTGGAGATCGAGCACCGCATCATTCGCCGCGACGGGGCGGTTCGGTGGGTCCGGAACAAGCATGTGCCGCATTACGACGCGAATGGAGGGCTCCTGTCCTACGATGGACTTGTCTCGGACATCACCGAACGCAGGCTTGCCCGGGATGAATTGATCGCCACCAACGCGCGACTGACCAGGGTGCTCGCCGACCTCACCAAATCGCACGAGGATCTGAAGGCGGCCCAAGCGCAACTCATGCAGGCTGAGAAACTGCATTCGATCGGGCAACTCGCCGCCGGAGTGGCGCACGAGGTGAAGAACCCGCTCCAGGTGATTCTCGTCGGCCTTCAGTATCTGAACGATTCCCCGGTGGCTAATGGGGAAAATACCAAGTCCGTCCTCGATGAGATGAACGAGGCGGTGAAGCGGGCCAATCTGGTGGTTCGCGACCTGCTCGATTTCGCCTCGCCGAGGGAACTGGGAATGCAGGAGCGATCGATCAATGGCCTCATCGAGCAGTCGCTTCGCTTCGTCAGCTACGAGTTCCACCAGTCGCGCATCAAGGTCGTCTCCGATCTCGCAAAGGAGATCCCGGGCTGCATTGTCGATTCCACCAAGATTGAGCAAGTGTTCATCAACCTCTTCACCAACGCCGCTCACGCCATGCCCGATGGTGGGACATTGACCGTCAAGACCTCACAGCACATCGTGGTCGCCGATGAGACCACGCACGCCAAGGGCGATCGGAGCGGCATCCGCCTGTGGCCTGGCGAGCAGGCCGTCGTGATCGAAATCCAGGACACCGGGACAGGGATCCCGGAGGAGCATCTGCAGAAGATATTCGACCCGTTTTTCACCACCAAGAACACGGGCAAAGGAACCGGCCTCGGCCTCTCCGTCACCCGGAGGATCATTGACTTGCACGGCGGTCAGATCAGCGTCAAAAACCAACCCGGCGGCGGGGTTCTCGTGAAATTAGTCCTAAAAGCAGCGACCCAGCCGTCTCGTTAGATCAGGAGAGTAAATTCCCATGAGCAAAAAGAGAGTGCTGTTAATCGACGACGAATCGGGATTTACCAATATCATGCGCCTGAGCCTCCCTGCCTACGAGGTCGGGGTGGAGAACAACCCGCTCCACGCGGTCGAAACGGCGCGGAAGTTCAAACCGGACATCGTATTCCTCGACGTGATCATGCCGGACATCGACGGCGGAACCGTTGCCGCGCAGCTCAAGGAGGTTCCCGAACTGAGCAAGGTTCCGGTGATTTTTCTGACCGCCATCGTGTCTGGCGCGGAGGCGAAGTCCAAACAGGCGATCGGCGGCTATGAATTCCTCGCCAAGCCGGTGGGCCGCGATCAAATCATCGACTGCATCAAGAAGCACCTCGGACCGTAGGCGGTGGTTCTCGCACCCCGGTGAAAGGGCGCAAAACGGTCATTGCAGCCCCGCACTCTTGAGCACCGAGCAACGAGCGCCGAGCACCGGCTGCGTCTTCCCGCGCCGTGACCCGCCCTATACCGAGCGATTGCTACCGCCCGCCGACTTCATCCGCAGCGGGTGACTGCCGTTCGACATCCACCATAGCAATCGTGATGTTATCCCGTCCCCCGGCATCCATCGCGGCGGTGAAAAGCGCCTGCACGGCGGCCGCCGGTTTCAGCTCTGGCACGGCGTAGGACTCGATCTCGTGCACGGACAACATGTCGGTCAACCCGTCCGTGCAGAGGAGAAATCGGGCGGCGCCCTTCACGCTCAGCGGGTAAAAGTGCGGGTCCAGCGGGTGGTATTCCGACGAACCTCCCACACTCTGCGTGAGCGCGTGCATGTAGGATGAACGGACGCCATCACTCGCCTCGATCAGCCCCTCGCTCACGAGGAGTTGTTCCACCGAATCGTCCATCGAGATCAATTTCATCCGCCCTGCGTGCTGACGGTACAGGCGCGCATCGCCGACATTGAATCCGAACAGGCCATCCGAACCTGCCGCGAGTCCCACGACCGCGGCACCGGTGCCCTCCAGTTCCGGCCGTTCGCGCCCCACCTCGTGCAATCTCCGATTCGTCTCCTGCAGGATATCTGCGATGACCTTGGTGCTCACTCCATCAGCTTCGGCGAGGCTGGCGAGGGTCTCGCGGCTCGCGTAGGCGCCTGCCCGGTGCCCTCCGATGCCGTCTGCCAGGGCGACGATCCACGCGGTCTTCGCCAGGGTCGCATTCATCGGCGCCGACGTGCTGGCGCCGCCGAATGTGCCGTCGAAAAGACAGGCATCTTCATTGACCTTCCGAACCTTGCCCGTGTGAGAAATCCATGCGCCGGATGCAGTGAAGCCAGTCATAGGGTTACTCCGCCGCTGCAAACTTTCGGCACCCCGGCTTGGCCGAGTGGGTGAAATCATTTGTCGCCCGTCGAGCAGGCGCGACGCGCGTCGCGGAGAAAGTTTCGCAGGAGAGCAGCGGAGGCATGAGTGTCAGGTTACACGGTGTCATCATTTTCGGGCGAGTTGCGCAAAGCGAACCGCGCCGATCGCAAAGAACAGGGCATTCGGCGCCCACACCAGCAATTCAGGATGGAGCCCGGGTTTATCCCGCGTAAGATCGACGAGAAACAGCAGCAGGTAATACAGCAAGCCCAGGCCCATACTGATGGCGAAGCCCACCGACGTCTCCTTGCGTTGCGCCGCCACCGCCAGCGGAATCGCGAGCAGCGCGAGCGCGATCGTCGCCAGCGCGGTGCAGAACCGCTTGTTCAATTCCACGACGGCCTCCCGCTTTTCGTTCTTCAGCAGTTCCCCGATTGCCATCGCGCCGATACTCCTGCCCTTGCGTTTCTTTTCATACAGATCCTTCAGCGAAATCTTCACGCTCCCCTCCTCGAGCGTGATTCCCGGGTGGATTCGGGACACATCATCGGGATGATCGTCATCCCGCTGCTCATACATCTGATGGCGCAACCTCAGCACAATCTGCCGTTCGTCCACCAGAGTTCCATCGGGCTGCCGCACAGCCTCGGTTTCCATGCCGATGGTTCCCTCCCGTGCATACATCACATTCTTCAGCCGGAAATTCGGATCCAGCTCGTACACAATCAGGTTCTCCAGCTTCTTCCCTTCGCTCTTCTCCACGTAGATTTTCCTCCCCGGAAAGTCGTCGATCACCTTGTTGCTCCCAAACATCGCGAGCGGATTGTCAGTCGCGATCCGGAACAGCGAATCCTTCATCGCCTGCTGCGCCCGTGGCGCCACGTCGAGATTGATCCAAAGGCAGATGCCGGAAAAAATGACGGCCAGGATCCACACCGGCACGCAGAGCCGGTGCATGCTGGAGCCCGTTGCCTTCAGCGCAGTCAGTTCATTCTCGGCGGACAGCCGGCCGAAGACCAGAAGCACCGCCGTCTGAAACCCCCACGGAATCGTAAACGTCAGCGAAAACGGCAGCACATACGCGATGAAACTCAGGATGAGCCCCGCCGGAGCATTCTGATTCACCAGCAGGTCCATCAGCTTCTTGAAGATGTTCCCCAGCACCAGCACCACGCTCAGCACGGTGACGGCAAAAATCGCCGCCACCAGCAATTGACGGCCGATGTAGCGATCGAGCAGGCGCACGCCGGGGACGTTGCACGCGGGAAGGAGTTCATAGCAAGCGCCGTGTGCATTCGCCTGGCTGAAACGGTGTGATTCAAAGTGGGTCCAGAATGATGGGAGCCGACGCGGGAAATGTGGCACAGTCCGTCCCGGCTGTGGGGCCAGCGGGCGTCCCGCCCGGTGTGTGCAAGGAGGGGTGGCGCGACCCGCGCGTCGCCGCCGGTGAGCAAACCGCACTGCGGGCAGGATGCCCGCAGGCCGCACAGCCGGGACGGGCTGTGCCACTCTCAGGAGCCGGCCATACCACGTTCCGCGCCCGGCCCTTTCCGGACCCACTTTCAATCACACCCGATGAGGCGAGGAGGCGATCTCACATGTTGCCGCCGAGGGAATGAGGCGGGCACACTAAATCCTCGGGAGACCGAACAGATCATCCCGCCTCCTCACGGCGGCTGCGAGGGATTTCCTCGCCTCGCGGGACACGCCTGGCAAGAGTGCGCGGATGTCGGATTTCCTGCAAAGCGGCACCATCGCGACGCTGCATCGGCTCGGCTCGCCGAATGCGGAGCGGCTGGAGGCGGAATTGTGCGGACTGGCTGCCGACACGCCGATTGCGCTCGTGCTGCCATGCCACGTTCGCGATCTGGAATCGCCCGCGCTTGGAAGGATTCTCGGCGAACTGGCGCGCGTCCGTTATCTGCACCAGATCGTGGTCGGCATCGACGGCGCGGACTCGCCGGCAAAATGGAAACGCGCCCGCCGCATCTTCGGCGCGCTCCCGCAAAAGCCGCTGCTCGTCTGGACGGATGGCCCGCGCGTTTCGCGTCTGCTGCGAACGCTGGCGAAGCAGGATCTCCGCGTCAGCCAGCCCGGCAAAGGCCGCAACG
>Ga0105046_10004527_pt1 | contig 22128 bp, 25 predicted proteins | sample MAT03_FD_78385 | JGI IMG/M metagenome (GOLD analysis project Ga0105046, IMG submission 78385) | Freshwater microbial communities from Lake Fryxell liftoff mats and glacier meltwater in Antarctica - MAT-03 (megahit assembly) | ecosystem: Environmental > Aquatic > Freshwater > Ice > Liftoff...
ACCTTCGCTGTCGAAAGAGACGCTTTTGCCAGGTGGGATCACCAAGAACCGGGCTTTGTGGGCCCCGTCAGTCCACAGTGCCGAAGCAACTTCGTAAGGTACGAGATCGGGCGTGTGAACAAGCTTTGCGACGTTGGTATAGCAACCTGTTTCGGAGATCTTTGCGGGGAATGGCAGCGTGAGCAAGCACGTTTGGGTGGCGGCGCGAACGGCCAGTTTTGACTGGGCGGGTGGCGGCAAAGCATCGGGGGTAGGCGGGGCGGTGTCGGGGGGGGTGGCGTCTGCCATCGCGTCTCGTGGGCCAGCGTCGCGCTGGGGCAACACGCTTGCATCGGATGACGCGGATGAATCGCCACAGGCAACCAGCGACAATGAGGTTGCAAAACCGAGCCAGAGCAACGGTTTGAAAGGCCGCTCAATGGGTACCTTACTGACAGGAAGCGAAGACATGTGTTTCGAAACAAAGCAAGTCTCGTACCGGGGTGGAAACAGGGGCTGCAATTGCCGTTTTCGCGGGGAACAACGCGCATGAACGCTGGGTGACGCGACGCCAAGCTGCACAGTTTGCGGGGATCTGCTGATGTTTCGCAATGCGCGGGCTGCAGTGCGATAATGAAGCCGTGTCTATGAAAGCCAAACCGGACCGCAGCCGCAAGGGGCCGGTGCTTGTGCTGTTGGGCGGTGTGGCCGTGGGAATCATGGCGCTTTCGGTGGGGTTCAAACGCCGCCCTGCTGGGTTGGACAAGAAGGGTAAGTTTGAATCTGTAAGCGCGCCTTCTGGTGCCTTCGAGATCCGGATGCCGGCGTTCCTGCTTCACTACGGAAGCGCAAAGGCACTTGGTGCGCCCCATGTGATTGGCGCTCGCGTGGGAGATCCTGAACGCGGCAACTTCGTGGTGATGGCTATATCAAAGGCAGACGCAGCACCCTTCGAAGGCGAAGGGTTTGAAGGCTGGCTGGCCGAATCGTATTTGGATTGTTTGGCAACGGGCGATTCCGGCACGGGACGCAACTGGTGGGCCGTGAAGGAAAACGTTGAGCTGCAATCGCAGCCCTACAAAATCAAGTACGCGGTGTCTAAGAACACCATTCCGTTGGTGTCGCGTTTGTGTTTGGCAGCCACCAACACGTTGGCAGATGTAAACGTGCGTTTTTTTGGCGCGCTTACCGGCGTTAACTACGACAACTTCGCCGCAGATCTGCGCACGATGGTCGAATCGCTGAGCATTGATGAAACGCGCACGAAGGAGCGGCTGGATATACGCGCAGTGGAGGCGCAGTGAATTGGTTACTCTCTGGCATAGCGATCATGGTATGTGTGCTTTGAAGTGGAAGCCGACCTTAGGTTTAGCCGCATATCCAAACAAGATGTTTCGCAGGAACTCCTGGCGGAGTGTGCGGAGTTGTTCAGTGCGCACTATGGAACCTGGTCCCATGATCACCCGAACAGTTTACTTCGGGGTAAGCCGATCCAGCTTTCGGCTGAACGTATCCGCACATACCTCACGCAAGATGGCTGGATAGCGATTGCGAGGGGTGCGGACGGTGAGCTTAGGGGATATGCGATTGCCGCCTGGATGAAATACCGTGGGACGACGACCATTAGTTGGGTCACTCAATTGGTGGTTCATACAGAGCACCGAAGGCGGTCTATAGGATTTAGATTGCTGACCTCTATATGGGGATTCTCAGATCATTTCGCCTGGGGTATTGCGTCCGCAAGCCCCTACGCGATTCGAACGCTTGAGAAGGCAACCAGGAGGTTGTGTCTCCCTCAAGAGATCCAAAAACACGAAGCAGCGCGGATTAAAGCCCTTGATACGATCGAGTATCTTCGAGGGAAAAAAGTACGAGTCTCGAAAGAGCAGTCGATAATTGATACCGAGTTTTGTCAGGACCTTGCAGGCATCGCAAAGCTTCTGGAACACGACAAGCAACCTTGGATGCTTGGGGATCTTCCCGCGTGCCATGAATGGCTTGGTATGACCTTCCGTTCGCAAAGACAATCAACGTGGAGTCAAAGCGATTTCCTTTCATTTATAGGTAGTTCGTCCGAAATTGCGGCTCAAGCCTATGATCGAATGTCCATTGCGGATCCTGAGTCGCGACATCCTTGGGCCAGCCCAGAACGTGCAGAACAGGAAATCGCATTTCTGGTAGATCGGATGAAACTTGCACTTGGTGCTCGAGTTCTCGATTTTGGTTGCGGATCAGGTCGCCATTGCTTCGCGCTAGCGCAAAGAGGGTTTGAAGTGGTTGGAGTGGATCGATCGAAGGTTGCACTCTCGCGTGCTTCAAAAAAGGCGTCCAATCTGCAAGGAGTAAAGCCACGTTTTGTCGACAATGAATCGCTCAAAAACGAACGTCGCTTTGACGCGGGCCTTTGTCTTTTCGACGTGATTGGATCCTATCCAAACGATCGGAGTAACGCGGATCTGCTAGACGAATTTATTTCAAACGTTCGTCCTGGTGGTGCGATTGCTCTCTCCGTAATGTCATTTGATTTCATTGAAGCTAAAGCAAAGTACGTATCAAATGGGAACGCCGAGTCGCTAATCGCGAATCTACCGCCGAGCAAAATTATGGAATCGAGCGGCGAAGTCTTTGACCCTGACGCGTTGATAGTCGACAAGAAACTTAGAATTGTCATTCGTAAGGAACAGTTCGACCACGGCGCCAATCTGCCCGAAGAAATCATGGTTGCCGATCGGCGGTATACTTTTGCTGATTTGCGCGAGTTATGTGAACCGCGTTTTGCAGTTGACACCATTGGATATGTCAGGGCGGGTAAGTTTCACCTGATAGACGAAGCGGCGTTCGAGCCGCTTAAGGAGATACTCGTGATCGGACGCAAACGGCTAGTTTGACTTTCGAACAGGTGGGCCCACACCCGGCTTACGGTCGGGTCAACAAGTAGCTGGTCTGCTCTGCACCCACCGATAGCTTTTGCACTTGGCGCAAATCGCCGCCTGCTTTTGCCAAGGCTTCTGCCACTGCTGAACGTACGGTTTCGCCCGCCAGCGGGGTTTCCGACCAAAGCGCGAAGACGCGTTCAAGACCTTTGTGTGCATCCAGTTCAATGGAACCCGGCAACGCCACTTGGTTTCCTGCAACAGCCGCCACGCTGGCAAGCGAAGCTTCGTCGTAGTAAGGAAAAATCTTGCCGGAATCATCTACGCTGAACACCATCACAAAACCTGGTTGTGTTTGCGTGTACTCGAAGCGCAGCCGGTCCCCTTCGCGAACGCTCTCGCCGTCAGCAATGGTGGACATTGAATCACCGCGCTTGCATACGATGGTCAAAGAGAATGAACCCTTGGTACGCACAGACGTTGCTGCAACTTGTGCGCTTTCGTTCATCGCAACGGAAACGCCCGAATTGTTAGGTGTTCGATCGACGATTGCGAAGACGCCTACCAATGCGGCGGCTGGCAGCATGGCTACAGGCCACATCAGTTTCCAGTTCCACTTCCACCAGCTGCTTCGACGTTGTTCTGCCGCTTGCAGGATACTGCGTGCGGCGTTCAAACTTGCGCGTGAAGGATCGTCGCCTAACAGCATCTGTCGAGCTTCGCTTAGTTCTTCAAGATAGACACGGCAGCGGCCACAACCAGATACGTGTTGAGCCACGGAATCTATGGGTTTTTCCTGTGACCGAGCGTGTTGAGCAGCCCAACGGGCCAGATCAAATTTAGATGGGCAAACTGTGTTCATAGCGTTCATGTCTCGAGCCCTTCCCCCTCGACTTTTGCTGCAACCCCGCGTGCACCCAACATCTCGTGCGCGAGACCTTCGATCTTCTTGAGGCGGTTAAAAACTGTTCGTCGCGTGATGCCAAGCGTTTTGGCAATTTCCACTTGCGACATTTCGTCGATATAAAACATCACAGCTATTGATGCGCCGGTCTCGTCACATTTCTCTATGAGAGCGGCAGCGAATTGCCGATCTGCGTGGCCCGACTCTCCCGAACCACCACTTGAAGAACGCGCAACGATGGCGGGCGTGGCCCGGTCGTGAACGCGCTGCTCGCGAATTTGGTTTAGACACACATTCGTAGCCACACGGTAGACATAGCGCAGTGCGTCTTCGCCAAGGAGAGCCTTTGGTCCTTTGGCAATGACCCTGACGAAGGCTTCCTGGGTGGCGTCGCGGGCTGCGGCGGCCGAACCGAGCATGCGACGGCAATGGGCGAAGATCGCCGGGGAATAGCGTTCGTAAATCTGGGCCAGGCCTGCTTCATCCATGGAGGAGTCCTCAGCCCGGCGGCGCACTTGGTCCACGGGACGAGGGGATTGAGCATACGGCACACCCGCAACAATTCCGAAAACCGCATTCAAAACGCCTACCTGCGCAGTCATTCAGTACGCTCCTTGGCGGTCGCCTGGTGATTCAGTGATGGGTGGGTGGCAATAGCCATGAATTTGAACCTTCGTAGATATAAACAACCCATGACTTCCAGATGGGAAACGCCAATCTGGACGCCTTTGAAAACCACATGTAGCCGCTCTTGCGCGGTTCGGCCCCACGGGGTAAAGCATTAAGTCTCTTTCTGGGCGCGTAGCTCATCTGGATAGAGCACCGCCCTCCGAAGGCGGGGGTAGCAAGTTCGAACCTCGCCGCGCCCACCCAAGTTCCTCCACGTAAGAAACGTTTCCGACATTTTTGGGTTGTTTCGATTGAAGTCGCGTTGCTCGTCCCAGCAACCTGTCTTACAATTGTTATGTGTCAGGCCAGTCCTCTTCCCTCAGGAACGTCGCGGAGACGGAAACGTTGTCAGAACACTTCCGCCGAACAGATCCACGCTACGACCGACGCGTCGAAGTGGAGATAGTCACCGGCTCTGAGAAGCAAACGGCAATTACCAAGAACATCTCGCTAGGCGGCATGTACTTAGAAATGCTTGAGCCCTTGCCGATGCTCACGAAGGTTGTGGTCAAGTTCCGCGTTCCCACGCAGAACGAGGCCGTTGAAGTGTCCGGACAAGTGCGTTGGCTAGAGCCTGGCGAGACGGTGTGTGGCGTCGGTATTCGGTTCGATGGTCTGCGCGCCCGCGAAGTTTGGGCATTGAACCGCTTCTTCCAAAGCTAGGTGCCCTGCTAGGCTTGCGGTTATGTACCGCTGCTGGTTTTTCGCTGTCATCGGATTGGCTGTTGGCTATTGTCCGCAAGCACAAGCCGAAAGTGGTTCGTTTGCTGTCGTGAATCTTTCCGGGGCCGACCTTCCACAAACCGTGGTTGTTGAAGCTGAACGCGAATATGCGCGGCTTCGCCCTGGGGCAACGCCTATCGCAGACGCAGGATTGAAGCGCCTTTTGTTTACGGGAGAAACCCCCAGTTCTGCAGTGCCACGATTGGTTGAAGAAGCGCGCTCCAAAAGAAGCTTAGGCGCCTGCAACGAAGCCATTGTGCTGGCGACGGAAGCCGAAGAACTGATATTCAATTCGGTACCACCAGACGAAGCGCGCGATACACTTAAAGCTGTCTACACGCTTCTGGTGGCCTGTGAAGACAATCTTGGCCGCGTGGAACAACGGGCGCAGGCCGCACGCCGGTTGCGTGCGCTGGTATCGTTACCACCAGATGATTTGCCTCCAGGTTTATGGGAAACATTTGTTGAGAAAGCGGTGCCGGGGCCTGCCACGGTCGAACTTCAAGTGGACAGTGAACCACCCAATGCACAGATCATTTTGAACTTTCACACGGTAGGAACAACACCAACCACGCTCAAAGTGGCGCCTGGCGAAGTGCTGATCGAGCTACAAAAAGAAGGTTATAAGAAGGCCTTTCGCAGAATTGAAATGCAAAGCCGAGCGGAACGCACTGTCTTGCGTTTGGCCGATGTGAAACGAGATCGCACAGAGCTTGTGGCTTCAACCCTGCGCAACTTATCCACGAAGGAAGATTTGCGAGAGCATCCACGATCGTTGGCTCAGCTTTCACAATGGGTTCGTGCTGATGCTTTGGTTTTGCTGCGCGCCGCAGGCGATCGCTTGTCGATCGAGTTTTTCGATGCGGAGCGTGGGCAGTTGGCTCAAGAACATATGTTTTCCCACTATGATCGAACGACCGGAAGCATTGAAGCCTTGGCGCAAAAAGCAACGCCTGCTGTGAAAGCGGAAACAGCCTCTGGTGGACGCCCTGGAATTCTGGCGCCGGTGGCGTCAGATGGTCGCGCCACAGGAACTCCCGTGTCGTTGGCGAATGCCCCAGATGGAGAGACGCTGCAGGAAACCTACAGGGCGCCGTACGATGAACGCAAAGGCCGCCCGAACAAAGGCAAGCCGCCATGGTGGAGCTGGCTGATTGCAGCTGCGGTGGCAGGTGGGATCGCGCTTGCTGTTTTTGCAGACCAGCCGAAAACCAGCAACACCATCAACGTAAAAGCCTCGTTTTAGCGGTTGATCGTAACTACCAAGCGGCGGTAGGACGTGAGGCGCGGCGTGCCGTTGTCTTGCGCGGCAAGGATGACGTGCACGGTACCCTCCGGCGAATCCGAGGGAATTGTTAAGGTGACCTTCGTTCCGTTGGCGCTGGGGTGTATCGCTACGCGTTGGGAGACTTCGATGAGCGCGGTGCCCGCTTCTGGGTAAACAAACCAGGAAAACGCAAGTGGTTGCCCGTCGGGATCAACTGAACCGGCAGACGATACGGTAACAGGAGTGCCGGGGCGGGCTTCGATTGTCACGGCGTTCTTCGATGCGTCTCCTTGCAATACAAGCACGGGGTTGTGGTTGGCCTTCGCGCGCATGGCCGTAGTGCACCAATCCATGCGGGCGGCGAAATCATTTTGAAAGGCGGATCGCCATCGCCAAATGGTGGCTTGAGCGCTGGTGTTTTGTGAGACCGTGTCGCGGCTGTTTGTGTAGATCGGTCGCGTTTCGCCGTAGGTTTGCGTAAGCGCATAGCGCCCCCCCCATCCGCCGCGCGTGGGATCTTCCTCGGCGGCAAGGCCATTGCCTATAAGGTTCAAGAAAGAGGGCGTGTCTCCTTCCATGATGTACTTCCACTTTGGGTAAAGCGCCCCTAAAGGGCCGTGGCCTTCGATCACATTGCGCGCAAGCCACGCGTTTCGCACGAACGCGAGATCAATGCCTGGGCCATTCTTGTAGAAACGATCTCCCGAGATCCCAGTCCACGTGGCTTTGTAGTATTCGCTACTGCCCACCGTGCCTGGGGAGACGACGTAAGCAAGAGCTTTGAAGGCTTTGCGAATCCATTGTCCGGCGTCGTCTTGATCTGAAATTGCGTAAATGCGTAGCTTGGCGACGAAGCTATCGATCTGCTGGCGGGTTCGTGTGGCTCTTACATCAAAAAGCGATTGTGCCAAGGTGTTTGCGCCGCCCCAAACCGCAACCCACACGGGCCTTGGATCGGCGGCATCAACGGCGGCAATGATTTGTTGAGATCCTGGCGTTGACTTTCCCGGGCCGACGGCGGCAAGTCCGTAGCTTTTTGCACCCGTCTTGATTCGTTGGTCTAGAACTTCAGCAGTCGGAAAACCCTGGGCATGGGCGCTGAGATTCATTTGGACCTTTCCATAGGCTTGCACGAACTTGTGCAAAATGTCTTCCCGCGGCGACTCTTTCAAATGAACTGACGTGGTGGCTACCAATCCTTCGATGTCAAACTCGTTGGCGTATACCAATAAACGCACCAAGGATTCTTCGTCGTCAGGTTCGTTGCTGACGTCCGTGAGAACGATCAAGCGAGGTTTGATGCGTTCTGCTCCAGACGCAACCACAGGTGCGGCTGCCAACAACAGTGGGATGAGTAGGAAGCTCAATCGCATACGGGTACATATCATGCGCTATTAACTTTTCGGGGCGAATTCTAAACTGATGTTTAAACGCATTGATGCGTTCTGCTAGTGTTCGGTCGAGATGATAAACAGTGGCTCAATGCCGAAGTGTTCCGTTCTTGTTTTCGCGTTTCTCGTCGGGCTTACCGGCTGCGACGATGAAGGCAATGTCACTGAACCTCAGGACGCAGCTGTTGATGCTGCGGCTTCGACGGTCGTAGCTAAATATGACGCCGGCGTTGGTTCCGACACAATGGATGCTTTCGTGGTCGCCAACGACGCTCAACCGGAAGGCCCTGACGCTCCTATGGCCGAGTTCAGTTGGAGCATTGATCCCATGTCTGTTAAGTTGCGTCGCGGAACTTGCCGCGAACTACTGGTTCAGGTCGTGCGTCGTCCCGATTTCAAAGACGCGATCACTTTGGGGGTTGGGAACTCACCCTTCAGAGTCGGGTTTGCATCCTTAAGGGTTGAGGAAGGCTCGTCCGTAGGGACCATCATTCTAGCCACCCCATACAATACGCCCACCGTGACAGACCATCCGATGATCATCGCTGCGTCGGGCAACGCAACTTACCTGCGTTTGACTCTTAATGTTACCGTGTTAGACGAAGCGCCCGCGACCGATGGCGGCGTGGTGGAGACTTTCGCAGATGCCGGATCTTGGGACAACGACACCTGTAGCAAGACCGTTGCAGCGCTTTCGACGATCATGATGATGTAGAAAAAATGGGTAGTCGCCCTCGGTTGACGATCAGATCACGGTCGGCGAATTGGTGGCGGGAGCCTTGGCTTGGTCGTTCCCGAACAACACACGCCTTCTTGATTGACCCCGCATTTGCGCAGACAATGTGGCGATGCAGACCACAGCCGCCATTCCTGAATCCTTGCAAGGCAAATGTCTTACCTGTTTGGGCACCGGTGAGGTAGGCAGCATTCATGGGGCGGTAGGTTGCGCCGATTGCGACGGCTCTGGCCGCCCCCCGCGGCGACATGTGCTGACCGAACGACGCCTGCGTGAAATTGAAACGCGCTTCCGCAACGACGAAACCCAAGCCGGGATCGACGTGACCTGGTTGGTGTTCGAGTTGCGACGTTCGCGCGAGGCACTGATGAAGGTTCTGACGATGTCGGGAGAGGCCGGAGGGCCAGGCGAAACTTCCGTCGACGTGGCTGCCAGCCACCAAGTTTGGCACATCGCCAACAACGTCCTTATGGTCTATGAACCGGAAAGTCTACGTCCCAAGGACGATAGCGGTCGTTAGCCATTTCCCCTTCACGCCACAGGGGCATTCCTTGCTACTGTGGCAGCGTGAAGCTGTTCGGATGTATCGCGCTGCTGCTATGTCTTTCGTCTAGGGTTGCCGTTGCGGAAGACCTGAGCCTGCAGGGTGCACCCATGAACGTTGTGTTGTTGCCCAACGACACTCGCTTGGCAAAGCATTTGGCGCAACGCCTAGCGCTTGATGTACGCACGCGCATCGTTAGTGATGTCTTTGATGCGCATACCCTTTGGTTGCTGCCTGGTTATGGCGATGCTGATCTAGCTTTGGCCGCCGACGCGAAAAAGCACGGATGCGGTTTGGTTGTGGTGGCGGGTTCTGCGGGACTGCCTGCATCACTTCTGCCCAACCACAGCGGCCGAGCTCTAAAAGAGCCCGCCGTTGGCGTTGAAGGCAACAGTGCTTCAACCCTTGGCGCGCAGTTGGCTTTTCGTTCTATGCCGAAGTTGCGTGCTCGCGTGCTGCTCAGCGGCCCTGGGAAGATTGCTGCCGCAGTTCCGAACGAAGGGGCGGTGGTTATGCAGGACGATCACCTGGTGTTGGTTGGTTTTTCACCCGATGCCGTTTCAAACGAACCGCTGTTTCGTTGGGGTTATTGGAACTACTTTATTCATGCCGCTACCTTTCAAGCGGCCGGACGTTCGTTCGAGACTTTCGCCGATTGGCCTGGATCGCCCACACCGCATCGCTTTCGCAAAAGTGTTTGGGTTGTCTTCTTGGTTTCAATTTGGCCCTTGTCGTTGCTAGGTTTTCTCTTTGCCCGTCGCGCTGCCCGCCGGCAGCCCGCGGATGCAGCAAAAAGGTTCTTACGTGCGCTTGACCACGGTAGCCCAGTCTCGAAAACAGCTGAGTCTTCATGGACGCGCGTAGGATTCGAGCGTTCGTTGGGCGGATACTTCGTCTTGGTGGGCGCGTTGGTGGTGTTCATTGCGCCTTTTGTGGCCATCGCTCAGTTTGTCATTCCCACTTACGTGCAGAAGTTCCCGGAAGTTGAAGGCATGTGGAACTCGGTTTACGAGTTCTTCTTCTGGGTGTGGATCTTCTTCGACATGGGCACAAGTTTGGCCTTTGTTAAGTACTTCGCTGAACTGCGTACGCGCGATCCAGATGGGGCGTTGCACGCCGTTCAGTTCTTCAGTTGGTGGCAAATACTTACGGGTGCGCTGCAGGTCACAGCGGTGGCGACCTTGGGGATCTTCGTGATGCCGCACACCGAATACGCGCTGTTCTCTGATCTGATTGCGCTGTACGGACTTACACAGTGGCCAGGCATCTTCTTTACGATCGCTTACTTCTTTCAGGCAGCTCAGCGCTACGATTATTACCAAGCCTTGGATCTTCTGCAGAACCGCTTCTTGGTGGTGGTGGGACCAATTCCCTTCGTATTGCTGGGACGTGCGTGGGGCGAAACGCATCCGCAGTTCGGTGAAGCCCTGGGCGCCATGTATGGCCTTGCTGTTGGTCAGAACGTGATCGGCCTGGTTGTGTTATTCGTTTCCTATCTGCTTTACCGGCGGCTGGGTGTTCCGGTGTTGCCGTTGTTCTTGGCCGGATTCGGCAAGAAAACTGCGGGCCTCATCCTGCGCTTCGGCTGGAAAGGAATGATCTCTGGCGTGCTTTACCGCGTAGGCAACGCCGTTGAAGTGGTTGTGTTGGCGAAGGTCTTAATTGCTTATGCCGAAAGCAACGGCATCAAAAGCCTGATCGAATACAACTTCTATTTTCTCTTCCGCTTCTTGGCCGGTTGGGCAGATCCTGCGATCGCTGCGTTTTCAGAAGCGCACGCCTCGGGTAAAAAAGATCTGCTGCGCTACTATGCCGCGCGGTACTTGCAGTGGGGATACCTGTACGTAGCGATCATCTTTTCCTTCTTGGTGGCGTTGGCACCATTGTTCATAAGGCGCGCGCTTGATCCTCGTTGGGCTGCAGCGGCTCCCTTGGTGCTTGCGGCTTGCATTCGCGGGTTGTTTCTGCCGCCTGCACTGATTTTAGATTCGTTGCAACGAGGCTCGGGTCAGCCTGGCCGCAGCGCGGTTGTGATCGGAGTGGAACAGGTTTGCCGCTTGGGGCTGCTGTGGGTTTTGGTGCCGCGCTACCAAGTTTCAGGAGCGTTTTTGGCAATGGCGTTGGCGCTTGCCATCAAGTGCGTCCTTGTCTGGTTTATGTGCAACCTTTCAATTGTGCGACTGCGGGTGCCCTGGCGTTCCACTGTTGTGTTGCCACTGCTTGCCGGCGCCATAAACTTCGTGCTTTGGCGTTTGGTCGCCGTGGGACTGCAAGACGCTTCGCGGTTGGCGGTGGTGGCGGCGATGATTTCTGCCTCGATTCTTTCGTTCCCACTGTGCTTCTTCTTTATAGGACTCGTGGGAGGCGCCGATCCGCGTGCTATTTCCGAACTGCACGAAGGCGCACGCATGGCGTCTGTGTTTCATCCCATTGCGCGCGTGCTGGCCAGGCTCACTGGGCTTGGCGCAAGCGTTCGCCTGATGCCTGCAGTGTTTCCGCACGAATTGGGCGTGAATGCAGAACGGGAAGCGCGCGAAATTGAAGCCATGCACGCCGCTGCCGTGACCGCGCAGTCTGGTAGCGCGATCACGCAGCCAAGAACCACCCCTACTTAATCCGAACTTCGCGGTCGGTACGCGATGAGCTTGAAAACGATCTAAACAACCACGTATCGAATCAACGGAGAATTCTGACCGAGTGCCTGAACCAACTTGAACATCGTCTCGCCAAAACGATCGGCTTGTTTGAACAGCGATCCATTTGATCGATCTTCGTCGAGCAAAGCCTTCAGTTGGATGTCGGGAGTCATCCTTGATTCTAGATAAGTTCGGTAATGTCCCAGCAGATCGGTGACCAGACGTGGGAGATGCCCGAAGGGTCATTTTGGCTTTCCCAAAGCAGCGCCGCGATCATCGAATAGCAAGTCATGCAACGCGCAAATCTCAGCTTGTAGCTATCGAAACGCTTGTTTCTGTCTAGTTCGTCTTTCGGTGTTTTAGCTTCACGTGCTTTTCGGGAGTGTTTCGCCTCGTAGTTCAGCAAGACGATGCGCCAGTAACGAACAACGTCGTTAACTAGAACAATAGGCAAGTAATCGGTTTTGTGACGATCGTGGTTACGCCAGTAAGCGTTGACCACGCTTTGCAACAAACTCCGATAGGCTTCCTCTCCATAGAACGGGCTGCTTTCAAGAAGTAGCAACATTCGAGCTGTGAACGTATTTTGCGAGTCGTCTTGGACGTCGCCAAGCCGCTGTTCTAGTTCTTCAGTGGAATGCAGCCGTAAGAAGGTAGCGTCATTCGACGGATCGGGAAGGTTGAACTGCCGCATCGTTCTGAGAAGTGCCGCCTGAACCAGAATCTCGCTTAGCTAGGTCGCTCGAAATGCCCAATTCGCCACGGCCAGCAGAACCTATTGCATACACACACCCGTCGCTAAAGCTTAGTTCTCCATCGGACCCCAGCTGCGTCTTAAATGCGTTAGCCCAGCTCGCAACCGTCGCTTCGGTACCATTCGCCAATTGAGCAAAGAACTCGCTATCTTTCATATTCTCCGTCCCAATCAAACACACGTGCAAAGATCTCTGCTTGTTCAATGGCGTCGTCAAGCGCGTGATGGGTGTGACTGAGGCTTCCTTTTAAGAAATCTGGGAGCAAATCTCTGCCAGCTTGAGTGATCATTCGATGTCCCTTGACTGCCACTGCAGTCTTAACGTCGAAGCAACGCGAATGATTGAACGGAGAGTGGTTTCCGAAGCTAACAAAATACCAATACAAGAAGCTCCAGTCGAATGAAAGTGGGTAGGCCACCATCACTGGAGTTCCTTGTGATGACAGTTCTGCGACAAACTGCCGAGCTTCACGCATGACGTCTCCAGGATCACCGCCATTTACTGACAGTCCAGTGCGATCCAATCCATTTACTGCCATTGCGGCCGCTTCAAACTGGTCAGATATGGGCTTTAGCTCTCGGTAAAACGTGCGTGGCACGGGTGGTCGAACAAGCTTCACGCCGTCGTAGACGCCTACCTCGACCATGGCAAACGACAGCATGGAGAAAGGACCTGGGATAGGTCCGTCTGTCTCGATGTCCACAGAAATATAGACGTCGGCCACAGTATCCTTCTGGTACGGGCTGCGCACCGCCACTTTAGCTTCGAAGTCCCGCTTTTTAAACGACGGCAACAAGGGTCACATCTTAGTGAAGGGAAAGCAGTCGTTCAATCGAGTTATCCATTCAATCGTCAATAACAGGGAATAACACAATCTTCGGCCAGTCGCGTTATCCGATCCTACCTAAGCCGCACCTCGCGGCCGGTACGCGATGACTCTTCTGCCGCCAGCATAACTTCCATCACGTGACGCGCGTGTTCCGGTGAAACCGGCTCTGCGGCATTGTCACGCACGCATTCACCGAACGCACGGAACTCTGCGGCCATGGCATCGAAGTCTTCGAAAGGCACGGGTTCGTACGCGTTCTTGCGTGCGGCCCACAAACCTGGGTTTGGAGGGAAGGTAGAAACTTTCACCATGCCCTTGGTGCAGATGAATTCACCGATCCAACGTTCATCGCCCACGTCGTATCCAGCGTGCGTCAGCGTGCTGAGCAAACCGTTTTCGTGCTCAAGCATCGCGACGGCGGTATCGTCTGATTTTAGACCCAGCAAGGGGCTGCTAATGTTCGCGCGAACGCCCACAACTTTGCTGCCCGTGAACCAGATCATGCGATCGATCATGTGGTTGCCGTTCATGAACCACATGCCGCCGCCGTGTGCGCGATCCAAGAACCATGGCTGCCGCACTGACAATCCAAAAGGCTTGTACCAAGTATCGGTAACGATCACGGGGCGACCCATCTCACCCGAATCAAGTAGCTTCTTGGCGGCTTGGTTCACAGCGAAGAAGTGTTGGGTTTGGCCAACGAACAGTTTTACCTTGGCTGCGCGTGCCGCTTCGATCATGCGATCACATTCGGGCAAGGTCATCGCCATCGGCTTTTCAAGCAAAATGTGTTTGCCTGCCTTGGCAGCAGCCAACACCGCTTCTAGGTGTTGATCGTTGCGTAAGCCGATGACCACCGCGTCGATGTCGGGGCGTTCCACCATCTGGCGCCAGTCCGCGTAGCCTGTGCCGCCGAACTTGCCCACCAGTTCGGACAACCTTTCAGGTCGGGCCGACGCGATTCCGCGCAGCTCCAGCAACCCTGCGTTTGCAACCACCGCTTGCGCGTGACCGGCCGCTATGCGGCCACCTCCGATAATTCCGATACCGATCATGAGAAAGCCACGATGCCAGTGCCTCAAAGAACACGCAAGCCACATGCGTCCTTGGCCTAATGAATGATAAGGAATGCGCTGCCAGGAAGGATCCTTGATAAGGTGTATCCATGAAGACGCGACGACCTTTGCGCCGCTTTCGAGCACACCTGCTGTGGGCAGGAACCATCGTGACCACACTAAGCGTGGCCATGCTTTATGGCGCCAACCTGTGGGCTTCGCGTTCAAACGATCCGCCCCCACGTAGCGCCAATGACGAACTTATGCCTGCGTTGGTGTCGCCGCCCAAGCCGCGGGTCGCTAAGCCGGCACCTAAAGTTGATCCAGCGCCAGAGCAAGCAACGCCAATTGTACAACCTGAAGCCGAGCCACCCAAGCTGCCTTTGGTGGGTCCGCAACGGCGCCAGCGAGGGGTGGCCTTGGGCATGTTTGCCGAGGATGTTAGTTTTTCATACCAGCCACTTCTAAACGAAATCGCAAAGTTGGGCGCAAGCCACGTTGCGTTGATCATCCCGCTTTACCAAGAGCACGGTGGTTCTACGTCGCTCTATTTACACACGCGCTACTCGCCCACGTTGGAAGCGGTGGCCGAAGCTGTGCGTTTGGCCCGCAGAGAAAATCTTGAAGTGACTTTATTCCCCATCGTGCGTTTGTTGCATCCACGCAGCCCCACCGAATGGCGCGGAACGCTTGCGCCAGACGATGAACCTAAGTGGTTTTCCAGCTACGAACAGCAACTTGGATCCCTGGCCGCTTTGGGTGCCATGACGGGGGCCAGCCGCTTGGTGATCGGAAGCGAACTTTCCACTCTTGATCGCATCGACGATCGTTGGAAACACATCATTGAACGGCTGCGTGCCGTGTTCAGCGGCACTTTGGTTTATTCCGCGAATTGGGATCACTACACCAAGGCCACGCTGTTGGATTTGGTCGATGAAGCCGGCATCACGGGTTACTTTGATCTGCGCAAAGCCGACGCACCTGCGGATTTGGCGGCAATGGTCCGGCGCTGGCAGGGGCTGCGTATTGAACTCGAAGCGTGGGCAAAGCACCGCAACCAACCCTGGGTCTTCACCGAACTTGGTTACCGCTCTAAAGCGGGCACCACCGCCACTCCTTGGGATGAAACCCCCGGGGGCAAACCCGATATGGAAGAACAGGTGCGTGGTTTTGAGTCGTTTCGCAAGGTCTGGACCACGGGGTCAAGTTTGGCAGGCATCTATGTGTGGAATTGGTACGGCTTTGGCGGCCCTGATACGATCGGGTACACGCCCCGTGGCAAACCTGCAGAAACAGTCGTGAAACACCTGTTGGACGAATTGTAGATTCTTCTTTGCTTCATTTAGACGGCAACGCGAGCCGTGGTACGCTGCGGCTATGCATGCTTGGCATGATATCTACGTAGACGACAAAACCGTTGAAGACACGTTTCCTGTGGTGATCGAGGTCCCCAAAGGAAGCAAGAACAAGTACGAACTGGACAAAGAAACCGGCTTTTTGCGGCTGGATCGCGTGCTTTACAGCGCAGTTCACTACCCCGCGAATTACGGCTTCATTCCGCGTACGTTCTGCGACGATGGCGATCCCTTGGATTGCTTGGTGCTAGGCCAAGAGCAGGTTTACCCCTTGGTTGTGGTTGAAGCCCGTGCCATTGGCCTGATGCGCATGCGCGACGACAAGGGTCTTGATGACAAGATCATTGCTGTGTCTGTGCATGATCCTTCGGTGAATGATTACAGTTCACACACGCAGTTGCCTGCGCACGTGGGCCGCGAAATCAAACGCTTCTTCCAAGACTACAAGGTTCTGGAAAACAAGATGGTCGAAGTGGAAGACATCCTGGGACCTGAAGAAGCCTTGGTGGTCATTCGTGAATCGTTGGATCTGTACCGCAAGCTTCGCCGCGGCGAAGTGACGAAGTACAAATAGCGAAAGCGCCGGCGTTCGCTAAAGCGGCGTCGGCCACAAACGCACCCCAGCTGATTTTGGGGCCACGTCCAGGGGCGTTCCCGTGACCGGGTGTCGCAACCCGGGGCGGGCCACTTGTGCCAGCGGGATGCGAACAAAGGCGCGTTCAAGCAGACGCGGGTGCGGCAGCGTAAGGCCGTTGATGTCTTGTATGACGTTGGCAAACAGCAACAAGTCGATGTCGGCTGTTCGCGGGGCCCAGCGCGTGGCCCGGCTGCGCTCACGCCCTAAACCAAGCTCAACCTGCATGGCCAAGGCCAATAGGGCTTCAGGGCTCAGAGAGGTTTTCACCCTCAAAACTGCATTGAGATAGGCCGGCTGGGGTTCATTTGCCACCGCATCGGTCTCGAAAACCCCTGAACGGGCGAGAATTTCGACCCCAGCGGCCTCCAATCCCGCACATGATCTCTGCAGATTGGCCAGGCGATCGCCCAGGTTTGCGCCCAAAGCCACGTAGGCCTCGGTGGGGCCCAGCGGCGTTGGTTCAGGCGTCCTTTCCATGACGCTGCCGAAACTAGCAGGTGCGACCCTCACTTGCCGGGTTGCTCTTAGGACTATCCGGGGCTAAAACGGCGGTCGTGCTGCAGTCCTTCGCCAAAATCTGTCTCGTCACCGCCCTTTTCACCATGGGCACCACGGCCTGCGGCAAGCAGGTGGGCGATAGTTGCACGACCAGCATCGACTGCAACCTTGAAGGTTCGCGCCCTTGCGACATCTCACAACCAGGGGGCTATTGCACCGTTGAAGGCTGCAGTCTCACCTCGTGCCCCAGCGAAGCGATGTGCGTGCGTTTCTTCCCCGCCAAGTTTCTCACGCTGCCTTGCGACCCGCGCACTGAAGACACCACCAGCAACGATTGTGGTGCAGACGATATCTGCCTGGAAAGCGGCCTGTGCGCCCCGCGCGCCACCGAACGTCGTTATTGCGCTTTGAAATGCGGTGACAACAGTGATTGTCGTGGTGGTTACGAATGCCGCTTCGTAGGCGAGCATGGCAGCAGTTCGTTGAATGCCCAAGATCTAGGCAAAGCGAAATTCTGCGCTCCTCAAGAGCCTATCTAACGAAGTCGCGCGCCGCATTCATGCAACCTTGGATGCACAAGTTTGGGCGCAGGGGATTGGGCGCGTTGGTCGCTATCGCAGGGGTGTTGCTGTTGGTGTTTTCCCTAAAACACTTGGTGCCCGGCGATCCGGTGGACGCGATGTTGGGTGAGCAAGCGCAGTCGATCGATCGTCAAGCGTTGCAACACTGCCTTGGTTTGGATCAATCGCTTCTGCAACAGTTGGGTGGTTTTCTGCGAGGGGTTGCCAACGGCACTTTGGGGCATTCTTGCCTTGATCCCAACGTTACGGTCTCAAGGCTCATTGCACGCGCGTTTCCGTATACTTTTGCGTTGGCGTTGTCTTCGGTTTTGTTCGCGTTGCTTCTTGCGGTGCCACTGGCTTTGCTGTGTGTGTGGCATCCGCGAGGGTGGGTAGATATGGCAGCCAGCGTGTTGGCACTGCTTGGACTCGCAATACCTTCACTATGGTTGGGGCCTTTGTTACTGCGCTTGTTCTATGTAGAACTTGGATGGCTGCCTGGGCCCGCGGATGATGCAAGTACTTTTGCTGCCCTAGTTTTGCCTATGTTTACCTTGGGTTTGCATCTGGCGGCCTTGCTTACGCGCATGCTGCGTTCCTCGTTATTAGAGTTAACGAGCGAAGACTTCATGCGAACCGCCATCGCCAAGGGTTTGTCGCGTGCGGCGGCCTTGCGCAAACATGCCTTGCGACCGGCTTTGTTACCGATGGTCACCATCGCAGGTTTACAAATGGCAGGGTTATTGGGAGGCGCCGTGGTGACCGAGCGTATCTTTGGACGGCCGGGCTTGGGTACATTGCTGTTGGATGCGCTGGCCGTGCGCGACTGGAAAGTGATCGAAGGAACCGTGTTGGTGATGGCGTGCAGCTACGTGCTGATCAACTTGGTGGTTGATCTGATCTACGCAGCGTTGGATCCTCGTTTGCGCATTTCCGAGGTGCCACCAGCATGAAGCCTAAAGCTTGGTGGCAACACCCATCTTCATTCATTGGCTTTGCTTTGTTGGCAGCCTACGTTGTGATTGCAGCCGTTGGACCATCGCTTGCGCCCTCTTCGCCCGTGCAGCCTCACCTTGATCAAGCTCTTGCGCCGCCCAGCGCCGCCGCTTGGTTGGGAAGTGATGAAAACGGTATCGATCTGCTTTCGATGCTGCTTTTCGGAATACGCTTATCGCTGCTGATCGCAACCTGTACAACCGCAATCAGTTTGGTGGTGGGCGCCACAGTGGGAGCGTGGGCCGGGCTTCGCGGCGGTTGGGTTGATGAGATTGTTATGCGGGTGGTGGACGTGTTCTTGTCTTTCCCCGGCATCATCTTGAATCTGGCGTTGGTCGCGTTGTTGGCGCGCCCGGGGGTTGCGCACTTGATCTTCGCTTTGTCTCTTACCGGTTGGGTTTCGTATGCTCGCTTGGCAAGGGGACAAGCTTTGGCGCTGCGCCACAAGGAGTTCGTGTTGGCCTCGCGTATTGCTGGTGGCAATACATTGTGGATCCTACGCAAACACATTCTGCCTAACATGGCTGCAACCCTCATGGTGCAAGCCACTTATGGTTTTGCAGGCGTGGTGTTGGCGGAGACCAGTTTATCGTTCTTGGGATTGGGCCCGCACGTTCCTTACAGTTTGGGAGCGTTGCTTTCGCAGGGAACCACATATTTGTGGCGCTCGGCACACATGATGATGGTGCCCGGGGTTTGCTTGGCACTTGTGGTGTTGGGCTGCAACCTGGTGGGCGATGTGTTGCATGAACGCTTGGCCCCGCGGAGGCCTTCGACGTTGGCGTAGAAGCGGGGCAAAAACACAACTGAAGCTTAGCCTTAGATTCGATCTTTGGTCGCGCCCAAATGTGCGTTCTTTTCCAGGAATTTTATGACCGGGGCTGCCACATCTTTTCCGCTAGCGCGTTCAATGCCCTAAGTTGTTTAGCGTCGGCAACTACGTCAGCCGACGGGCTCGGTGCGACCGTATGCCAGGTGGTGTGGCAGGGAGCCTCAGGGTTTACCTGACGCCCCTATGCCGATTCCACGCAACAAATGTAGCGCTGTCGCCGATGAGCCTTGGTGCAGACAGCCGAGGCACTAACGCGCATTTGCGACTGCAGGCGCGCATTACCACCCGCGCCATCCTGAGGCCACCGCCCTTTATCGCGTGATGCAGATCGCATCTGGCGCCTTTCCTCGCCTCCTGGTCCGACGCAGCTGAAGGCCGCACTCTGCCACGCTTGGTCAACGACGAGCTGCGCGCCTTTTTGACCTGCGGCATTCCTCAACACGGCTTCGCGCAGCTCTATTGCGACAGCTGCAAAGCTCGACACATCGTTGCCTTTTGCTGCAAGGGTCGAGGCTTCTGTCCAAGTTGTGGTGGTCGACGCATGAATGAAGGCGCAGAAAACCTTGTTGATGCTCCACCTGTGTTTCATCCCACGCCTGCGCCCTCACAAGACGATGTGCAATCGGTGGTGAAGCGTGCTGCAAATCGCATCGTCCGCTTCTTGCAAAAACGCGCCTTGATTGCTCTTGCCACTGCTCCTGGCGACGGAGAAGTCACCGTGGTCGTAGGCGATGAAACCTTGGGCGATTCTGACCAACGGCGACCATTGTTGTGGCAACGTTGTTGTGCGGCGTCGGCGCGTTGGCGCGCCTTACTGATAACGGGCGAAACCCTGAACATTTCGTCTTTTATGGCCATCATCATGGTGATGGGCGTCGTGCACAAAAACGGCATCTTGATGCTGGATTCGGAACAACACTATTCCAAACAAGGGATGCCACCTGACGAAGCCGTCTTCGAGGCGGGGCGTCGTCGCTTTCGTCCGATCGTGAAGACGGCATTGGCAACGATGGGAGGCATGTTGCGACTGGCCCTCAATGTGGGATCCGGGGTGGTGGCACTGGGGGTGGAGGACGAGATTTGAGTCGAACGCAAAATTGTGAATGGTGAGAGCCGCGCGGCAAAGCATCTATCCAGCAACAAGCACATCGATCAGGCCTGCCGAATTTCGATCGCAACCCAGGCGCTCGACGAACAGAAGATTGTTGTGCGCGAGAACATCCCCGTTTCCAAAACCGAAGAATTGACGGTTGGACTGAACGTGGCGAACACCACAAAAGGGTAGGCGCTTGATCAGGAACGTGGCTTCGTTTCTTGGCAGATCAGCGCTAAGAGTGGTCAGGTGATTGATCTCGATCTGGGCTACGTCATTCATGGGCCTGACAGCTGGGAGATCGCTCCCTAGTCGCAAAGAGACAGGTATCAAAGCGGGAAACGGTGGCGGCGCTTGGGGCTACCGCACCCGCGTCCAGCTTGTCCACATCAAAAGCAGCAACGATCGCGTGTATCGGGTTACTGCGGTTTGACGATGTAGCAACCGACTTGCCTTCGCAAAGGATAGGTCTCAAGCGCGTCGCAGCCGCGGATGCTTCAAGGGCGTTTGTGCAGAATCCCGGTAGAACCAATCGCAAAGTAGTGTCCACCATTGCCCCAGATGTCCGCAAACATTCCGTCGTTGTCGGGTCTCGCGAAGTTAGTCCAAGCGGTGCCGTCAAAGTTAAAGACACTGCCGTCGCTTGAAGCGGCAAGAATATTGTTTGAGCCCTCGCCCCAAATTCCTTTGATGGTTTTGCGGTTAGGGCTGCGCTGAAAGGTCCAATCGGTACCGTTCCAATGAGCAAGCTCTGCGCCCCATGCGGTCCACACATCATCGGGGCCACTGCCCCAAATTCCGCGTGATCCCGACGCAAGGAAGCTTTGTGTTTTAAGTTTGGTCACGGTCCACTCAAGGCCATCCCAATGAGCAACTCTATCCTGGATACCGCGCATCCAAACGTCTGCAGGGCCTGACGACCACGAGTCCCACCAATTGTCTCCGTCGAGCACCTTTGTTGATTTCCAAACCGTGCCATCCCAGTGAGCGACCAATCCGTTTTCCCCGCCCACCCACACATCGTTCGTGGCAACGCAGGTGACCGTTAGTATGTCTGGCAAGAAGCTGCTGCCCACAGGCCGGGTCACATCGTTGACAACGGTTAATAAAGCCGTGCCATTCCAATGGAACGTGCGCCCGAAGCTACCCACCACCCATGCATCCTTAGGCCCGCAACTTGCGGTCGCGCCCCTCAAACGGCAACGCCCAGATTGCGCCCCACCGTGCACGCCAGCCCCGTTGCGATTGTGAAGCCCGATCAAAAGATCCGTTCACTGTCGGGCTTTACCACTCTGGTCGAAGTGTTTACGCCCGCCGCCCAAGCGCGTGCCGAGGCCGAGAAATGGCTGCAGGCGCCTGACGCGCGCTTTGGCTTGCGTGACGACGAGCGCATTTACGATCAAGGCGATCCGCAACACCCCACTTAGGCGAAACTGGCGCCCGGTCATGATCTGTTGCACCCCGAAATCGTGGTGTTGCCCCGTCTTGCGTCCAGCTTGCAGCAAGGGCTGCGTTTGCGATTGGCCTCCTACATCAAAGGCTTGATTGAACAGCACTTGGGCGTGCTGCAAACAGAGCCCCCAGCGCGCAGCACCCGTGCCTGGCGCGCGATCATGTATGCGCTTCGCAAAGGCTTGGGAAGTCTGTCTCTCCAAGAGCTTGAAGAACTTGTGTTTGATGATTTAGCGCCTGCTGAGCGTGCCACTTTGCGTACGCTGGGGTTTCGCAGGCAACACGGCGTGGGCTTCTTGCAGCCGCTGGCGCGCCAGCCGGTTCTTTGTGCACGGTCGCGCCGC
>Ga0105046_10004529_pt1 | contig 22127 bp, 22 predicted proteins | sample MAT03_FD_78385 | JGI IMG/M metagenome (GOLD analysis project Ga0105046, IMG submission 78385) | Freshwater microbial communities from Lake Fryxell liftoff mats and glacier meltwater in Antarctica - MAT-03 (megahit assembly) | ecosystem: Environmental > Aquatic > Freshwater > Ice > Liftoff...
CGGGGCCGACGTGCTGCGCGCCACCGTGCGGGCGGCTCCGGGCTTCGAACTGGAACCGGTCGCGGTCGCCGGGCAGACCCCCATTCCCGGCGCGGCGGCCGGCGAATCGGCCTACCTCCTCAAATCGGGAGGCCACCCGCCCGGCCTGTTTCTGGTGAAACCGCTCGCGGCGAAAACGATCGACCTGCCGAAGCCGAAACCGGACGACCCGCCCCGCGTCGCGCCGCCCTCCGTGCCCCCGCCGCCCGCGACCGACCCGCCCCCGGAGGAGCCGGCCCGCCGCTGGCCGCACGGCATCGTCGCCTGGTGCGTCGGGTACGGCGCGGCGCTGTGGCTGGCGCGGCGGGGCCGCCGCTGGCGGCCGGAGTGCGCCGCCGCCGTCGGGGTGCTGGCCGCGCTCGCGGTCGGCTGGTCGTCGGTGCTGGGGGTGACGCTGTTCGCGGTCGCCGGCGTCGGGGTGGTGGCGCGGGTGAAACGGGTCGCCGAGTGGGGTTGGGCGAAGGCGCTGACCGACCGCGTCGGCGGATGAGTGCGATACCCCCGCCGCGCGCCAAATCCGCGCCGCGGTCGATCCGCGAGGGCGACCGGTCGGTTACATTGGTGGTGTCAGTTCCTCACTGGTGCCCTCCCATGTTCCGCCGCCTCGCCCTGTCGGCGTCCCTGTTCGTCGTCGGGTTCCTCGCCGTCGCCACGCTGTCCGACCGACCGACCGCCTTCGGGCAAGACAAGAAGGGCAAGAACAAAGACACCAAGGACGAAGCCCAACTCCGCACCCAGTTGAAGACCGCCCAGCAGAAGTTGAACGCCGCCGAGCAGAAGATCGCCGGGTTGCAGGCGGAGATCAAGCAGGGGACCGCGCTGGTCGCGTCCCTCAAGGCGGACCTGAGGAAGGGGAAGTCCGGGGACGCCACGGACGACAAGACCATCACCGCGCTGAGCGGCCAACTGAACGGCATTCGCGGCGCGAAGTACGTCCACACCAGCACCTGGAAGAAGAAGGCGGATGCGTCCGACGGGGCGGTGCAGGCGCTCCTCGACGACGTGTCGGCCATGCTCGGCAAGAACAAGTCGGTCCTGTCCGCCTGGGCCGGGAAGCCGGCCGCCACGACCGACGATTACGATGTCGCGTTGGTGTTGGTGTTCGACGACGTGGCCGCCTTCGAGACGCACAAGCTCGACCCGCAGGGAAAAAGTTCCACGACAAGCACGACAAGAAGTTCGAGACGCCCAAGGCGGTCGAGTTCACCATCAAGTAACGCCGCCGAGCGAGATTCGGCGGGCGGGGTGTCGGTGAGGTGGGAACTGCTACTCGGAGGATCGCGGATGGCCCAGTCGGACCCGACGCCCGTCGGCGAACTCCTGCTCCGCGACGACCGGCCGGTGTCGCGGCCGCTGTTGCCGGCGCTGGTGGAGCCGCCCACGCTCTTCCGCCGCGAGCGGGCGCGGCTTCTTTTGCGAAGCGCGCTCGCCGCGTACCTGCCGGGGGATGACGGCTTCCACCTGACCGACCCGCACTTGGGCCACCTCGGTTCCGTATTTGAAACGCCGACGGAGGTGGTCGTCGCGTATCGCGGGTCCATCGTGCCGCGAAAGAGCCACACGCGCGGCGAGTTGAAAGCGTCCCTGAACGACTGGCTGGCGGTCAACTTCAACGTGGCGCAGGTGCCGGCGATGGGCGGGCGGGTCCATCGCGGCTGGCTGGAACGGCTGGAACGCTCGTGGGTGGGCGTGTGGGGCCGGGTGGCCGGGCGGTTGAACGGGCGGCCGCTCTGGATTACCGGGCATAGCATGGGCGGGGCGGTGTCGATTCTGGCCGGGCGGCGGTTCGCCGAGTGCGGGGTCGAACCGGCCGGGGTGTACGCCTTCGGCGCGCCGAAGGTGGGGGACTCGGCCTTCGCCGCCCGCTACCCCGTGCCGCTGTTTTGCGTGGAAAACCGCCACGACCTGGTGCCGTGGCTGCCGCTGCCGAAGTGGATGGTCGGGCTGGTGACGGGCGGGCACCCGCTGCGTGGGGCGCTGGCCGCACTGCTGACCACCAACGACTACCGCAAGGCCGGCGAGGAGTGGTGGATCACGCCCGGCGGGGAACTCCGCCGGCCGACGTGGAAGGACCGCACCGCTTACCGGCTGGCGGCGCTGTTGGCGCACCCCCACCGGTTCGTGCCCGACCACTGGATCGAGGAGTACACGGCGTTCCTGGACGGCGACCTGCAACTCGCGGCGGGACCGCCGATGCTGACGGAATAGAATAACCCCCGTCGCCCCACTTCGCGGAGTCCCGCCGATGATCGCCATTCGCAAAATCCTCTGCCCGATCGACCTCGGCCCGTGCGCCGATCACGCCCTCGCCTACGCGGCCGAATTGGCGGAGAAGTTGTCGGCCGAGTTGACCGTGCTGTACGCGGTGCCGGACCTGCTGCCGATGATGCCGGACGCCACCATGCCGATGCCGGTCTCCCCGACGGACTCCACCGAGTTGCTGGCGAACGGCCGCGCCGCGCTGGCGGAACGGCTGGCCGTCTCCACGGTATCCCGGCTGAATCCGAAGTCGGAAGTGCGGCTCGGGTCGGCGGATACCGAGATCGTCGAAGTGGCGAAAGAGATGGGGGCGGATCTGATCGTCATCGGCACCCACGGCCGCACCGGATTGGCGCACTTCTTCCTGGGCAGCGTGGCCGAGAAGATCGTCCGCACCGCCCCCTGCCCCGTGCTGACCGTGCGAGGGTAATTGCAGATTGCCGGTCGCAAGCTCCCGGTGACGATATCGGCACGTCGTCGCCGGGAGCTTGCGACCGGCAATACCTCATCACGCCAGGCGCGGGTTGGGGGCGATTTCCTTGGCGGCGACGGACTTGTCCGGCACGGTGGCGGCGCGGGGCATCGGTAGCGTGTGCGGGTCGTCGGCCCCGACCGGGCGGCGGAAGGGGTGCGGCAGGTCGCCGAGGTAGGTGTCGAAGAACTGCGTCAACCGGCGGGGGTACTCTTCCGGGGCGACGTGCGGGGCCTGGTTGTGCTTGGCCTTCGACACCAGCCAGAAGTCCTTGTCTTCCATCGCCGTCGCCAGCTTCAGGAACACCGTGCGGGCCATCTCCGGCTTGATGTAGGTGTCTCCACCGCCGTGGATCATCAGCACCGGTTGCGTCACCCGCTTGGCGGCCGATTCCAGCCACGGGAAGGTCACCTTCCGCTTGGCCGCGACCCGCCGAACGCCGGACCAGCCGATGAACCCGTAGAAGATGTCCGGCAGCCACTTTTGCAGTCGCTTGCGGGGCGAATAAATCGACACGAACCGCCGCATGAACGGGACGATGGTGGTGTACGTCGCGTACGCTCCGTCGGTGGCGACGCAGCGGACAACGGCGTCTTCGGCGGCGAGCAACAAACCCAGGCTGCCGCCCTTGCTGATGCCGAAGATGCCGAGGCCGCGCGGGTCGGCGTCCGGCCGTGCTTTCAGGTAGCGGATGGCGGCGCGGGCGTCGTCGAGGTCTTTCTCCGTCACCCATTGCAGCGGGTCGTAAGTCGGGTCTTTTTCGCTGTCGCCCTGGTTGCGGGGTTCGTAGGCGAACACGTCGTACCCGGCGTCGCGGAGCCGCTCGCAGTACGAGCCGCAGCTCCAACGGTTCGAGCCGTATTCCAACCCGAACAGCAGCACCCCCCGGCGGGGGCCGCGCCCGCGTAGGTAGCAGCCGCGCAGTTTCATCCCGTCGAAGGCGGCGAAGCAGACGTCTTCCGCGCCGGGGATCGGCTGCCCACGGGGGATGATGAAGAGGGGCTTTTCTTCGAAGATGCGGGCGACGTTCTCGACGTACTTGTGTCGGTAGTACAGGCACGCGACGACCAGGGCCAGCAGCAGGAATACGCCGCTGGCGAGAAGGGAGCCGAGAGTCCACCACAGCCACGCGGGCACGTCAGTCACTCCGGGATGAATCGGTACGAACAACTAGTATGTTCGACCGGCGCGCCGGCGAACTACAGCCAACAGGTCGGTTTTGCGAAATCCTTTCGTCCGCCGGCGGGCGAGTCGGTGCCGGCGGAACAATCGTCAGGCGGGAGCCGCTACATCTTGCTCGCGACCAGCGTGATGTTCTGACCGCCGAAGCCGAAGCTGTTGCTCAGCACATGGCGGATGCCGGCCACCTCGCGGGCGGCGTTCGGCACATAGTCCAGGTCGCACAGCGGGTCGGGGTGCTGATAATTGATAGTCGGAGGGACGACGCCCTTTCGCATCGCCAGGACCGAAACGATCAGTTCCACCACCCCGCCGGCGGCGATCAGGTGGCCCATCATGCTTTTCGTGCTGGAAACGGGCGTGCGGTACGCGGACTCGCCGAGCGAGCCTTTAATCGCGGCTGTCTCGGACTCGTCGTTGGCCGGGGTGCTGGTCCCGTGGGCGTTGACGTAACCGATGTCCGCGCCTGTTATTCCGGCGTTCCGGATGGCGTCTTTCATGGCGCGGACCGCGCCGCGGCCTTGCGGGTGCGGGTCGGTCATGCGGTAGGCGTCGCCGGTGGTGCCGTACCCGGACAATTCGGCGTAAATCGTCGCCCCACGTCTCTTCGCGTGTTCGAGTTCTTCCAGGATGACCATGCCGCCGCCTTCGCCGAGGACGAACCCGTCGCGGGTGGCGTCGAACGGCCGGCTGGCGGTGGTCGGCGAGTCGCACCGGCGGGACAAGGCCGTCAGCAGCGTGAAGCCGGTGACGCCGAGGGTGTGAATCATGCTGTGCGAGCCGCCCGCGACCATCACGTCGGCGTCGCCGTAGCGGATCAGTTCGAGCGCCTCGCCAAGGGCCTGCGCGCTGGCCGCACACGCGGTCAAGGTCGTGAGGTTCGGCCCGCCCAGGTCGAACTCGTCGGCGACGAAGGCCGACGACTGGTGCATCTCGACGAGTTCCTCCCGCCGGGGGTTGTGCAGGCGGCGGGCGATCTCGCAGAACTTGCCGTGGTCGGCCCGGAAGCCGGACTCGTCTGCGGCCCCGGCGGCGCTAGTGACGAGCGCGGACACGTCGTCCCCGCCCTCACCCGCACCCAAATAGACGCCGATGCGGGTGGGGTCCAGTTTATGCGGCAGCAGGTTCGCGTCGTCGAGGGCTTGCCGGGCGGAGGCGACGGCGAAGCGGATGTTCGGCCCGCCGTGGTCATACGGGGCCGTGTCGCGGACGTAATTCGCCAGGTCGAAGCCCTTCACCTCGCAGGCGAAGTTGGTCGGGTATGTGGCGGCCGGGAAGTGCGTGATCGGGCCGGCCCCGCTCTTCCCTTCGAGGAGCGCGGCGAACGTGTCGGCGGCGGTCAGGCCCAGAGGCGTGACCATGCCGATCCCGGTGATGACGACCCGTCGGCGCATTGCGGAAAGACCTCGGTTCGGAGACGGAAGCGTAAGCGTAAGCGGCGGCTGGTCGGATTTCTCAACTCAACAACACACGCGGTGTGGCAACCGCGCCCCACCTCTCCCCAGCGGGGAGAGGTGGGCGTGATTGCGATCCCCATTCGTTCCCCGCATCGCCAAAGGCAAGACCGTCGCTCACGCTTCCGGCTCGGAAAATCACTCCTCCCACTTCTTCACGACCGCCGCCACGCAATGGCCGCGGTCGGTGTGCGTCACCTTCAAGGCATACGGTTTCGTGACCGGCTTCGGATTCCCCGTCAGCACCCGGATGGGGCAATTCGGGTCGGCGGTGTCGTGGTTGCGGGTGGCGGGCAACTCGCCGGTGCGCAGCGCCATGACGGTCGCCGCGAGTTCGATCAGCCCGGAGGCGGTGCCGGTGTTGCCGAGGTGCCCGCGCGGGGCGAATACGGGCGTTTCGGTGCCGAACACCTCGCCAATGGCCCGCGCTTCCCAGGCGTCCAACGCCACCGACCCGCCGGCTGCCGCGTTCACATGGTCGATGTCAGCCGGAGTGATTTTGGCATCTTTCAATGCGTTTTGAATGACCCGTGCGAAAGTCGGACCCTTCTTGCCCCGGTCGAACCCGGACGCGAACCCGCACAACTCGGCGTGAATCTTGGCGTTCCGATTTCGGGCGAACGTCAGGTCTTCCAGTCCGAAGACGGCCGCGCCTTCGCCGAACACCCACCCGTCGCGGGCCGCGTCGTAGGGCCGCACGGCCGTTTCGGGGTCGTCGTTGTGCGACGTGCAAAGCGGGTCGAAGAGCGAGTGCCGGGACTGACTGAGGGGGTTGATTTTGGCGTCGCACCCGCCGACGAGGAAGAAGTCGGCGGCGTCCCGTTGCAGCAGCCGGTACGCTTCGCCGAGCGCCAGCAAGCTGGCGGCGTCGGTAGTGGTGATGGTGTTGTTCGGCCCCTGCGCGTCGAAGGTGATGCTGACGTGGCAGGCGGGCATGTTCGGCAAATACTTGAGCAGCCACAGCGGGGGAATGGCCTTGTACCCGCTCTCGCCCCATTTGGCGTGATCGACGTGCAGGGTGTTCCCGTCGGTGGTCAACTTGCCGGCGGCGGCCAGGTCTTCGATCTCGGTGGCCAGCATGATGCTGCCGAACTCGATGCCGAAGCGGAACGGGTCGATGGTGCCCTTGGCCGGCCCGCCGTCGGTCATCGCCTGTTGTGACGCGGCCAGCCCCATCTGGATCGCGCGGGCCATCACTTTCAGGGACTTGCGGGTCTCCTTCATCGACGGCGGGATGAAGGTCTTGGCGTCGAAGCCGTCCACTTCGCCGGCGATCTGGCAGGGCAAGTGTGACGGGTCGAAGGCGCGGATGCGGCGCACGCCGGAGGTGCCCGCGATCAGCGCCCGATGGTAGCTCATCGGGTCGCACCCGACCGGGGTGAGAACGCCCATCGCGGTGAACACGGCCCGGCGCATCGACATATGGGTCCCAAAGGAGAACAAGAAAAAGCGCTAACCACAGAGACACAGAGGCACAGAGAAGTAAGGAGAAAAGCAGGAGAGGCGGAATGATTTCAAACTCAACTCTCTTTTCTTCTCGGTGTCTCTGTGCCTCTGTGGTTAATCTTGTTTCTCTTCAACTACGGCCGGCGGCAGTTCGGCGGGTTTGACGGCCTGCTTGGCCATGCCGAGCAGGTATTGCAGTTCCCCGCCGAACACGAAATTATGGTCGCCGAAGGTCTGTTGGCTGCGGTTCTGGTCGAGGTGGGCGAAGAAGATTTCGGCCTCCGCCACCAACTCGTCCCCGCACGTCACCCGCCCGCCGACGACCGCCCCTTGCGGCTTCAGGTCGAGCATCCGCACGGCGTAGGTGAGCATCTCGCCGGGCACCGCGTCGCGGTGGAACTTCGCCGACGGAATCTTCGCCAGCACCACCTTTTCGCGGAAGTCGTTCGCCTCGCCGACCAGGATGCCGCCGGTCTGCGCCAGCCCTTCGAGGATCAGCGCGGCGGGCATCACCGGGTAGCCGGGGAAGTGCTCGACGTAGTGCCCCTCGGCGTGGCTGAGGCACTTCACCGCCGTCGCCGCTTGGCCCGGCTCGAACGCGGTGAACCGGTCGATCCACACCCAGCGCATGGGGTCTTCTCTTCGTTCGTGTCCGAGCCGGAAGCGTGAGCGACGGTTCTTATCGCAGACCGTCGCTCACGCTTCCGGCTCGGACATTGGGTCACTTCGCGGCCAGCCGCGAGTGGATGTAGCGGCAGATCAGGTCCACGGTGAACAGGTCGCCGATCTGGTCGAACTTCGGGTTCTTCTCGAACCCGCTGATGTCGGCGAACGGCATCTTGCTCTTCAACTCGGCGATGCCGTCCGGGGTGAGCATGCCGTTCTGGACGAACTTCGGGTCGCCCTGGAAGACGGACTCCGGGAACAGGTCGTTGCGGTCGATCTTCAGGCCGAACTCGCGCTCCAACCGGAACACGATGTCCAGGAAGTCGATGGACTCGGCGTTCAGGTCGGCTTGCAGGCGGGCCTGCGGGGTGACTTCGTCGTCGTCCACGCTGAGCGCGTCCACCATCAGCGCCTTCACCTTGCCGAAGATGTCTTCCGTGGTCATGTCGCGTTCGCTCCGCGGTCGAGCCGCCTTGGGGATCACTTGGCCTGTTTTTGGGAGGGCGAGGCTCCCGCCGAGCCGGATTGAAGACGGCTCGGCGGGAGCCTCGCCCTCCCAAAAAGCACCGTCGCTTACGCTTCCGGCTCGGACAATCCGGCCGCCACTCACACCACGCCGGCCCCCAGGCTGAGGCCGCCGTCCACGGTCAGCAGTTGGCCGGTCATGTACGCCCCGGCCGGCGAACACAGGAACAGCACCACGTTGGCGATGTCGTCCGGCTTGCCGAGCCGCTTCAGCGGGATCATCTTCTTGATGATGTCGCCGGCCTTGTTCCGCACCGCCTCGCTCATGTCCGTCTCGATGAAGCCGGGGGCGACGGCGTTCACCGTCACGTTCCGCCCACCGAGTTCCACGGCCAAGCTGCGGGTGAAAGCGTTGATCGCCCCCTTGCTCGCGGCGTAGTTCGTCTGCCCGGCGTTCACGTGCTCGGCGGCCACGCTGCTGATGTTCACGATCCGGCCCGACCGCTGCTTGAACACCATCTGGTCCGACACCGCCTTGCAGAAGTAGAAGGTGCCGTCCAGGTTGGTCGTCAGCACTTCCTTCCAGGCTTGCGGTTCCATGCGGACGAACAGGCCGTCGCGGATGACGCCGGCGTTATTCACCAAGATATCGACGCGGCCCCAATCCGCCAGCACGCCGGCCACCACGCGGGCGGCGGTGGTCGGGTCGGCCACGTCCCCTTGCCACGCCTTGGCGGTCCCGCCGGCGGCCGCGATTTCGGCCTCCAGCGCCTTCGCCGCGTCCTCCGACCCGCGATACACGAACGCCACCTTCGCCCCTTCCTTGGTCAGGGCTTGGACGCACGCCTTGCCGATGCCCCGACTGCCGCCGGTGACGATCGCCACTTGGTCCTTCAACAGCATGAGACGCACCACCCTCTCGAAAAAACTACTTCAACTCGCCCGTGAGCAGCGCCCAGCGGGCTTTCCAGTGGGTCCGCAACCCCTCGTCCACACTCACCCCGGCCGGACCTTTGTCCGCCACGTTGTACCCGTGCAACACGAACTGCGCGGCGATGGTCTGCTGCCCGCTGTCGTCCGACCCCTTGCCCTTGAAGGTGGCCCACGGACCGTCTTCCTTCACGAGGTCCACCGCGACATCCATCCGCCGGCCGGGTTGCATGAACCCGCCGTACTTCACGTTTTTCACTTCCCGCAGCACGATGACGGCATGGGCGTATCCGCTGGTCGCCCGCCACAGCCACGCCCCGGCTTCGGCCAGCGCTTGCAGCATTAGCACGCCGGGCATGACCGGGAACCGGGGGAAGTGGTCCGCGAGGTACTCTTCCCCCAAGGCCAGAAACTTGCACCCGCGCAGGAACTTCTCCGGTTGGTGGGCGTCGATGCGGTCGAGGAGGGTGAATCGCACTCGCAAAACCCCCAAAGTCCTGCAAACCCGCAAAATCCCCTCGGCGCGTTTTTCCGCCGCGGGAAGGGGGAATATACCGAAGGTACGGAACGCGGACAACCCCGCCTGCCAAGTAGGTTGCTGACCGGGTTCAACAGATACGAAAAAACCCCACCAAACTTCGGCTCGCGCCTGGGCTTGATGGGGCCGGAACAGAGAAGAGGCAGTGGACGGATAGGATTTTGTCAGCTTTGACGCCGCGTGTCAACGGCACTTGAAAAAACCGTCGCAACCGCCGTTAATCCTTCTCACCCCACACTTTCGGGCTGACGAACCCCTTCGCTTTCGGGGCATTCTTCGACGGAATCGCTTGCTTGGCGAACGCGGCCAGCTTCGCCCGCAACTCCGCCAGCTTCTCGGTGTTCGTACCGGCGAGGTTGGTCTTCTCGTAGGGGTCGGCTTTCAGGTCGAACAGTTCCACCGACGCTTTCCCCGCTTTCTTCTTGGGCGCGGCCCCGTCCGGGTTGTCCGTGCCGTTCTTCACCACCAGTTTCCAATCGCCCACCCGCACGGCCCCGCTTGTTGGCGTGGTGTTCAGCAGAATCGCCTCGTGCGGCGACGGCTTCCCGTCGGCCAAGCACGGCCACACGTCCCGCCCGTCCAGCGGCAGCTTCTGTTCGGCCTTCGCCCCGCACAACTTCACCAGCGTCGGATACCAATCGACGATGTGCATGGGGGCGGTGACGGTGGTGCCCGCCTTGATCTTGCCGTCCCAGGTGGCGAACGCGGCCACCCGCACCCCGCCTTCGTACAGCGTGCCCTTGCCCGCGCGGTACTTGCCGTTGTCGGTGATCGTGCCGGGCGACGGCCCGCCGTTGTCGCTGCTGAACAGGAACAGGGTGTTGTCGCGGACCCCGGCCTTCTCGACGGCCGCGACGATCCGCCCCACTTCCTCGTCCATCGCGGCCAGCATCCCGGCGTACTTCCGCCGCTGCATCGACAGGGCCGAGTACGGCCTGATGTACTCTTCCGGCGCTTGCAGCGGGGTGTGGACGGCGTTGAAGGGCACATACAGGAAGAACGGCTTCTTGCCGGCGGTGTCGGTCACGAACTGCGCGGCGGCCTTCCCAATCAACGTCGTACTGTAGCCTTCGTCCCGGTTGACGGCGTCGTTCTTGTGCCAGTCGAACCCGCCATCCCGCATGTGCGTGTTGTAATCGATCGCACCGAGGTAGTGGCCGTATTGAAAGCCGAACCCGCGCCTGGTGGGCAGGTATTCGGGGGTGATGGTGCCCAGATGCCACTTGCCAACGATGACCGTCGCGTACCCGGCGTCCGTCAGTGCCTGCGCGACCGTCCGCTCTTCCAGCGGCAACCCGTACCGCGCCCACGGGCGGATGACGCCGACCTGCAACCCGTGCCGCATCGGGTAGCGGCCGGTCATGAAGGCGGCCCGCGTCGGGCTGCACACCGGCTGGACGTAAAAGGCGTCGAGGACGGCCCCGGCCTTGGCCAACTTGTCGATGTGTGGCGTTTTAATCTGCGTGCCGCCCATGAACCCGCAGTCGTTCCGGCCGAGGTCGTCGGCCAGAATGACCACCACGTTCGGCGGGCCGGCAACGACGGGAGTGCCGGCGAGGAGGAGAAGGGCCGCGACGGCGGCCGCGCGGGGAACGCGGGTCATGAGCGGGGTTCCTGGGGAAGTGGATTCGCACCGACAAGAATACGCGGTCTCCTCTACTTCACCGGCAGCAGCCAGATGTTGCGGTACTGGACCGGGTGGCCGTGGTCTTGCAACAGGATGGGGCCGGGGGTGCTGGGGTCGCCGCCCATGCCGGCGCGGGTGTTGTCCACCGGCACTTTGGCGTCGTCGTGGACCTTCACCCCGTTGTGAATCACGGTCATGTGGACCGGCTCCTTCTTGGTCTTGCCGTCGAACACCGGGGCGGTGAAGGTGATGTCGTAGCTCTGCCACACGGTCGGGGCCTTGCACGCGTTCACCGTCGGCGCGTGAACTTCGTAGAGGGCGGCGCAGTCGTTCTTGCCGCTCTTGAGGCCGTAGCTGTCCAGGATTTGCACCTCGTACCGCCCTTGCAGGTAGACGCCGGAGTTGCCCCGCCCTTGGCCGCCGTTGCCCGGCTCGTAGGGGACGCGGAACTCGACGTGCAGCTTGAACTTGCCGGCGAACTTCTGTTTGGTCACGATGTCACCGTGGCCCTTCACCCCTTCCATCGCGCCGTCGGCGATCTTCCACGCGACCTTCCCCTTGCCGCCTTTCTTCTCCCAGGCGTCGGCGTTCTTGCCGTCGAACAGGACGATCGCCCCGTCGGGGGCGGGGGTGGGCTTTACGTCTTCCAGGTCGGCCGGCTTCGCGGCCTTGAACTTGTCGTCCAACTTCCACTGCGCGAAGACGGGGGCGGCGGCGGCGAACACCACGGCCAGAGCGAGGCGGGTCATGCGAACTCCTGTCGGGAGAAGGGGGAGGGGACAGTGCGGCCGGGATGTTGTAGGGAAGTCCGGGCGGTATGATGGGAATGGGAAGTGAACCACCGGGGGAACGCGATGGACGATGTCACCGTGATGGAGTTGCCGGCGTTCGACACCTGGGCACCGGTCCCGCCGCCGAACCCGCTGGCCGACGAGGAGCGGGCGTTCGCCCGGCTGCTGCCGGAGTTGCTGACCACCCACAAGGGGCAATACGTCGCCATCCTGGGCGGCCAAGTAGTCGGGAGCGGGGCCGAAGAAGTGGCGACCCTGAAACAGGCTTACGCCGATTACGGGTATTGCCCGATCCTCTGCCAACTCGTGACTGACAAGCCGCGCATCGCTCGCATCCCTTCCGTTCGCGTTCTCCGGGGGGTCTAACTCGTGTTCCAATACCCCTATCGCGTCGCCACGCCGGACGAACCGCCCGCCGGTTTCGTGCTGTTGAACATTCGTGGCATCGGCTCGGATGAAGGCGTTACCGATCTCGCCGCGCTCGCGGACACCGGGGCCGATCAGACCGTGATCCCGACACGGATCGCGGAGCAGTTAGGCTTGATCCCCTCACGGCATGTCCATGTGTCGGGGTTCGATGGCGTGGGTGCTAGCAGGCCGGTGTACCTCGTCAGACTCGTGGTCCGTGACCTGCCGGAAATCGAGGTGCCGGTCATCGGGGCTTGGCAATTCCGCTACGCCATCCTCGGCCGAGACGTGTTGAACCTGTAACGGGTGGTGTTCGACGGACCCAACCAGCGTTTGGAAATCAGCCTCTGACCGCGAAGGATCGCTTCTCATGCCCGCTGTCGTTCCCCATCGATTCCTGGTTCGTCTGGCGCACCCGTGCCCGTTCGTCAAAGGCATCCCCGCCGACCCGGACGCGGATCGCCTGTTCGACCTGCCGGACGCCGCCGTCCTGCGGAACTTCGCCGAACTGGATGACGCCAACAATCACGCCGACCTCCGACTGGCGTGGAACGACTTCGGCCTCGCGGTGCAACTGACCGTAGGCGGCAAGAAGCAGCCGGCGGAAGGGGACGCGGACAAGCCGAAATCGTCGGACGGGCTGACGCTCTGGCTGGACACCCGCGCCGACCGCACCGCGCACCGGGCCAGCCGGACGTGCCACCAGTTCCACTTCCTGCCGGCCGGCGGCGGGTCGGAAAAGGAGGAGCCGGGGTTCTCGCAGTCGAAGATCAACCGGGCGCAGATGGACGCGCCGCTGTGCGGTGCCGCCGAGGTGCCGTTCCGCTGCCACTTCCCGAAGGGCGGGTATCGGATTGAGGCGTTCGTGCCGGCCGCCGCGCTGACCGGCTGGGACCCGGAACAGCACCCGCGATTGGGCGTGTATTACCACCTGCGGGACCGCGAACTCGGAGACCAATACTTGGGGGTGAACGCCGAGTTCCCGTTCGCCGACGATCCGTCGTTGTGGGAAGTGTTGGAGTTGGTGAAGTGATCTTCTGGCGAGCCGCCCCAGTGATGGGGCGGGTTTGACGGCACCCCGACACCCGCCCCATCACTGGGGCGGCTCGCCAAAAACGGGAACGTGCGAGAATCACCCCAGCGACCACGGCTTGCGGTACTCCTTGGTCAGCATCTTGGCGGCTTCGGCGTCGCCGACGATGGTCTCCTTCACCGGGTCCCACGTCAGCTTCTTGCCGGTGCGGATGGCGATGTTGCCCAGGTGACAGACGGTCGCCGAGCGGTGGCCGACCTCCACGTCGCAGATGGGCAATTTGCGGGTCTTGATGCTTTCCAACCAGTTCTTGTGGTGGCTGCCGGAGACGGTCAGCTTGATGTCGCCGCCGCCGCCGAGTTTGGCCGCGTCCTGCTTCTCCCCGTTCATCACCACTTCGATGCGGCCGCGGTCCACGAAGATCGTGCCCTTCTCACCCTCGAAGGTGCAGCCGCCCTTGTAGCCCTGGCCCTGCCCGCACTTCACCACGACGCCGCTGGCGTAGGTGTAGGTGATGTCGGACGTGTCCGGCGTCTCGTACCAGCCCTTCGGATTGAACTTGCCGGTGCCTTCGATGGTGGTCGGGCCGCTGTCGTCCATGCCGAGCGCCCACTGGGTGATGTCCAGGTGGTGCGCGCCGAAGTTGGTCTGCTGGCCGCCGCTGTAATCCCAGAAGAAGCGGAAGAGGTAGTGGACGCGGTTGGCGTTGTACTTGCGGTCGGGGGCCGGCCCCAGCCACAGGTCGTAGTTCAACTCGTCCGGCGGGGCGGAGTCGGACACCGGCATCTTCGCCTTGCCGGTCCAGTTCGGCCCCGGCAGCCCGACCTTCACCGTCTTCAGTTTGCCGAGGAACCCGTTGCGAACCAGCTCGCACGCCTGGCGGAAGCGGCCGTCGCTCCGCTGCTGGCTGCCCGTTTGCACCATCCGCTTGTGCTTGCGGGCGGCGTCCACCATCACCCGCCCCTCGGCGACGGTGAGTGTCAGCGGCTTCTCGACGTACACATCCTTGCCGGCCTCGCAGGCGTGGACCGTCGTCAGCGCGTGCCAGTGGTCCGGGGTGCTGATGACGACCGCGTCCACGTCCTTCGAGTCCAGCAGTTTGCGGTAGTCGGCGACGGCGAGCGGGGCTTTGCCGGTCGCCTTCTCGGCGGTGCCGGCGGCGGTGGCGAGGTGCTTCGCGTCCACGTCGCAGACGGCGGTGACGGACTTCAGGAACGCCCGCATGTTGCCGGTGCCCTGTCCGCCGATGCCGATGCAGCCGACGCGAAGGCGCTCGGACGGGGCGTCGGCGGCGAGCAACGCGGAGCGTTACAGGGCGGTCGGCAACGACAGCAGTGCGCCGCCGGCGAGTCCGGAGCCGAGGAACGAACGACGAGAGAGGGCCATGAGAGGATCACCGGGGAAAGGGGGAAAAGGGTGTACCGACCACGATACCAGACCGACCCGGCCGGGGGAAAGAGTCCGTCGGCGGAATCCGCATCCGAAATGGAAGCCCCGTTGCGGTTCGCGTAAACTAGAAAAGGCACTTGGAGGGCCACGCATGATCGTGAAGCTGCCATTCCCGGCCACGCTGTGCGATCTCATGTCGGTGAAGGGCAAATCGGAACTCATCAATGGTCGCATCGTAGTCTACCCGCCGATGGGCGGGATACCCGGCCGGGTTCAACAGGCGATCCTGTTCGCGCTTCACGATTACGCCGTGGAGACCGGGTGCGGCGAAGTATTCACCCGAAGCCTGGGGTATGCGCTTCCCGCTCCGCTGAAATCCGGGCGGCAGTCGTTCTGCGCGGATGCGTCGTATCACGTCGGGCCGTGGCCGGAAAACCCGATGGGGTTCATCCCGGCGGCTCCGACGTTTGCCGTCGAGGTCATGTGCCTGCCCGACTACGAACCGGGACAAAGCGAGGTGCGCGCCGCGAAGCGGGCGGACTACTTCGAGGCCGGCACGCTGGTGGTGTGGGACGTGGACCCGGTCGGCCAAACCGTGACGAAGTACGACGCGAGTGACCCGACTATCGGCACCACGTTCCGCCCCGGCGACACCGCCGACGCGGAGCCGGCCGTCCCCGGCTGGCGGCTGGATGTCACGGCGTTGTTCGCGTAAATTCCCTCCCTCCAATCGTCTAGAGGATCGATGTGATGAATCGTAGTTCAGACCCGACTACCCGAGTTCTTGTCCGGCAACGGAAAGGCCACGTCTACGTCACCGTGATCGACCACAAGAACACTCGTGACCGCGTGCGCTTCCGATTTAGAGGCGAGTTGACTGAGGAAACGCCCGCAGCCATCTTGAGCTTGGCACGAGAACAGAGCGCCTCGGGACGAGGAATCCAAATCCAATTCCTTCCAAAGGAACCGTCCGTCGTCCACCCTGACGGAACGAGAGTGTACACGATTTTCACGAACCGCATTCCCCTGACTGAGGCAATTCAGATGATTGAAGTGGTGTACGGTCTCCAACGCCCGGACAACAAGACGGACATCTGATGTAGTTGGCAGCCGTATCCGAAGACCGTCGCTCACACCGATGGTTCGGATTGTCGTTCCCCGCGCCAGAGGAGCAGCATCGCCAGCAGTCCCACCAGCGGGGCGAGGCCGGCGACCGCGAGACCGGCGTCGTAGGAACCGGTCGCGTCGATGACGTAGCCGAATAGCTTCTGCAACGGGGCCGACACGAACCACCCGGCGGCCGCGAGCAGCCCGCTCAACTTGCCGTAATGCGCCGAACTCAACTCTTGACTGAACGAGTAATAACACGGGAACAGCCCCAGCGACCCGGCCCCGACCACCAGCAGCGTCGCCAGCAACAGCCACCCTTTCGGCAACATCGCGGCCACCACTGTTAAAGCCGTCATTAACGCGCAGCCTGTATACACGCTCAACCGCGCGGTGTGAACCTTCATGCCCCGGCGGGCCAGCCAGACGGCGATACCGCCCGACACCAGGCAGCCGACATCGGTGGCGATGTAATACGCCGAGTTGAACCAGAGCGCGTCGGCCTCGGAGTACCCGCGGCCGTCTTGCAAGATGGCCGGCAGCCACGCGCGGACCAGTTGCCACGTCGAGTTGATGGACGCCACCATGAGGAACAGGGCCAACACCCGCCGGTCCCACAGGTGGGACCAGACGGACGAAGACGAACCGCTTCGCGGTTCGTCTTCGGGCGGCTTCACCAGGTTCACGCTCCGCACCGAAACCAGCCACAACAGCACCCACACCAACCCGCCGGCCCCGACGACGAAGAACGGCAGGTTCCACACCGGCGGCACCGGGTTCGGCAGCACCGTCCACCCGCCGGCGGCGGACTGCAACCCGAAGCGGAACGGCTCGGCCGGGTCCGCCCAGCGGAGGATGCCCAGGACGATTGGTGGCGTCAGGATCGCGCCGATGGACGCGCCACTTTGCAGAACGCTGTTGCCCAGGTGCCGGTGCGGACGGGCGAGCAAGCGTTGAATGGTGACGAGCGCGCACGGCCAGTGCCCGGCTTCAAACACGCCCAGTACGCTGCGGCAGGCCAGCAGTTCCCAATAGTTCGACGCGAACCCGGTGAGGATGCCGGCGGCGGACCAGCCGACCAGCGCCGTCGGGTACAGCCAGCGGACGTTTACCGCGTCGGCCAGGAACCCGAACAACAGCGACCCGACGGCGAACGACCAGCCGAACGCGAACTCCAAATCGCCGTACTCTTCCTTCGACAACTCCAAAGCGGTCATCACGCGCAGCGACACGTTCGCCAGGGTTTGGCGGTCCATGTAGTTGATGGCGGTGGCCATCAGCAGCAGGCCGCACACCCACCACGTCCAGGCCGGCGTTTTCGGGGTGTCGGTCATCCGTTCCAACTTCGGCCGTCCCAGGCCAGCACGCGGTCGAGCAGGTCGGCGAACCCGCCGGCGAAGGTGGCGAACAGCCGCTCGCCCTTCTCGGCGGTGGCCGCGCGAGGATTACCAACGTGGCCTGGCGTGCTGCGATCCGGCATCACCCACCCGCGCGACGCCGGCAGGAACGGGTTGCCGAACGGCACCTCTTCAACATGGGAGATATCGCCGACCAACATCGGTCGTATGCGCAACATCATCGACGTTTCCCACTCGCAGGCGTGACCCATCTCGGACTGTGTCAACGCGGTGTCAGTGGGTGTCGCCAGGTGCCAGTAGGTGGCGAAGAGTAGCAGCAAGTCGGAGCGGGTCCGGTGCGCCTGCCGGGTCTCGAAGATCGCTTGCTTGCCCGGCACGTCGTTCCCGCCGTGCCCGTTGATGATGAGGAGCCGCTTGAAGCCGCGTTGGAGGAAGTTCTCCATCAACCCGTTCAACAGGTCGATGTACACGCGCGGCGGGGCGGACAGGGTGCCGGGGAAATCCAGGTGGTGGTCCGAGTTGCCGAGCCATTGCAGCGGGGCGAAAAGTACGCGGTGTTGGAACCGCTCCAGTTCCGCCACGCGGCGCACGACTTCGCCGCAAAGCAGCGAGTCGGTAAAAAGCGGCATGTGCTGCCCGTGCTGCTCCAAGGCGGCGACGGGGAACACTACGGGAGTATCCGGCGACAGCGCCTTCACCGCCGGCCACGTCATGTCGGTCAGATTCATTTCTTCGCCCGCTCTTGCAGGTAGGCCGCGAGCGCGTCCTGCCACGGCCGCATCAGGACGCCGGCCTCCGCGAGTCGGGGGCAGGCCAGCACACTGTATCCGGGCCGGCGGGCGGGGGCACCGAATTCGGCCGAGGAAATCGCGGACAGGTCCGCCGTCACCCCGGACTGACGGAAGATTTCGGCCGCGAACTCGTGCCACGTCGTGGCCCCGTCGTTGGTCGCGTGAACCAGACCGGTGACGCGCTTCGCCAGCAGTTGCGCGATGGCGTCCGCCAGGTCGGCGGTGTACGTCGGGGTGCAGCGCTGGTCGGCCACGACTTTCAGCGGCTTCCCCTGCCCGCCCACCCGCAGCATGGTCTCGACGAAGTTGCCGCCCTTCCCGCCGCTGCCCCACACGCCGTATAGCCCGCAGGTGCGAACCACCAAGTGGTTCGGGCACCGCATCCGCGCCCAGTATTCGCCGGCCAACTTGCTGAGGCCGTAGGCGCTGACCGGCCCCGGCGGGGCGTCCTCGGTCAGCGGTTCGGTGCGCGTGTCGTCTTGGCCGAAGACGTAATCGGTACTGACGTGAACGAGGTACGCACCGGCTTCCCGGCACCCATCCGCGAGGTGCCGCACCCCGTCGGCGTTCACCTTGAAAGCGGCGTCCGGGTCCGTCTCGGCTTTATCGACGAAGTTGTACGCGGCGCAGTTCACCACCGCGTCCGGCTTCAGGTCGGCGATGGTGGCGCGGAGGATGTCCGGCCGGGCGAGGTCGCCGTCGGCGCGGGGCACCGGGATGACTTCGCCGGCCAGCCGGGGAATGAGGTCGCGACCGAGTTGACCCGCACTACCAAGAACCGCGATCCGCATTGCTGTCTCCATCAAAAAAGACTAACCACAGGGACACAGAGAAGACAAGAGACAGTTTCGGTCGAATACTGTCTCTTGTCTTCTCTGTGTCCCTGTGGTTAGTCTGCTGATTTCAACTCACGCGACCAGCACCGGGGAGGGGGCGGAGTAAGTGTCCCACGGGTTTTCGACCGGCTCCTCGTGGTCGCCGTGGTCGCGGGCGATCTGCAACACCCGGCCGCGGCTCAGGTCGTCGAACGTCGGCTGTTGGAAGCCGGAGTCCTCTTCGACCACCGCGTCCGGCCCGAAGTCGTGGACCGTCACCCGGATTTTCGGCATGTGCGGGAAGCAGTGGTCGTCCACCGCCCGCCGGCCGTCGTGGATGTCGTACACCTCCATGACCGCCCGTAGCACCCGCTCCACGGCGCGGCCGGACACGCCGTCCTCGACGTGGATCACGTCCACCCTCACCGCCCGCAGGATGCGGTACAAGTGCTGGCGCGGGCGGACGCCGAAGATGCGGCCGAACGACGGGCCGACCTGCCGCAGGGTGCCGGGCGTGCCGTCCTCGCGGTCGGGCGACCCTTCCTCGCGGCCGAGTGAGTCCACGAACCACCAGTGCGGGGCGAACCAGAAGCTGCCGCCGGCTTCTTCGCGCTCGGCCGCCGCCCGCTTGAACAGGTGCCGGACGCCGCGGAAGATCCGCCGCCGCATCTGGATTTCGTCCCGCCGTTGCAGCCGGTGTTTCACGTCCGGAATAGCCAGGTCCGCCGCCGTCAACTCGAGCGGCCACACCGGGTCGAACTCGGTCGCTTGCGACTTCCCGGCCGGCACCACCTCACACCGCACGTCGGTCTTCTTCACCGCCTCGTTCGGCGGCCGCACCCACCACCCCCACTTCTCGACGGCGGCGCGGGCGGCGCGGCCCCCCTCGGCGTCGGCACGGGTATCGAAATTCACCGTCGGTGGCAACATGCGGGCCGGGTTCGTCAACAGTCCCATCCACACCCGCACCGCCGACACGGCCAGCAACCCCGGCGCGGTCCACGCCACCAGAGCGGCCAGGAAGCCGGTCAACCGCATGGCGTCGTCCGGCTGCACTAAAGTCGTGATGCGCCCGCCCAGCCCGGTGAGGATCAGGTTGACGTACGCGAGGATGGCCACCAGCAGCGCGCCCGCCAGCACGCGCGGCAGCGGCACGGCGAACACCGCCCGCCGCCCCTTCCTCCGCCAGAGCAATGCCACGTCGCCAGGGCCGGGGAAGAGCAGGTGCCGCAGGGCCAGCGCGACGGCGAACCCGCACACCGCCAACACGACCCCGACGGGCAACCGGAAGGCGGCCAGCGAGACCGCGATCAGGTAGCCGACGCAGGCGAAGAAGATGATGCGGCGGCGGGCGGTATCCGACAGCACGTCCCGCAGGGCGCGGTCGAACAGCACCACCGGCACGAACAGGCCGACGATCAGCCCGACCAGCAGCGCCCCCCACAGCGCGAGCAGCCCGCCCAGGTACAACACATACGAACTGTGAATCCCGATCTGCCGCCACCCGCCGGGCAGCAGGTACCACACCACCACGGCGAACGCCCCCCACCCGACCAGCAGGGCGGCGGCGGTCCAGGCGATGGGCGGCAGGCGACTGGGGAACGCGGGCGAGCCGCCGAAGTCGATGCCGTGTTCGTACTCCCAGACGGTGGCGCGGTCGATCAGCCGCCGGCCGCGGGCGAGCAGCCAGTCCACCCAGCCGAGCGGCCGGTGCGTGTGCCAGACGGCGACGGCGGCGATCAGGCACAACAGCGCGAGCGCGGCCAGCCCGTCGTGCCGGTCGGACTCGGCGAACCCGCGGGCGGTCTCCAGGCCGATCAGCGCGAACACGACGACGGCGCTGAAGAGCGTCTGGGCGGACGCCTTCACCGGGATGGAAACGGACGTCAACAAGGTGAGCAACTTCATGCGGTGTCCTCGCGCCGGGCCGGCGGACCCTGGCGCACCGGCATTATACAACCCGGCCCCGGCCGAGGGGAAATGAATGCGGGCGTCCGACCGTCCACCTCACCACCCTTCTTGCCGCCCGACCCGTCGGCGTCACCGATCACCCGGCCGAGGCCGTCCGTACCGGGCCGGAGGTCGCCGGCGACCCGTGCGCCGACACCAACATTGGCAGGAAAGGCGGTCGAGAGGGGGTGGGCATGAAGGGCGGGTGAAGATTGCGTGTGAAGACGGTCACGAACCGCCGGAACCGCACTCGCGCGGCTACCATGGTGGGCGTTGTTACCGATTCCCGCTTGGAGATCGCCCATGACACGCCGTCGTTCCGCGTTCACGCTCATTGAACTGCTCGTCGTCATCGCCATCATCGCCATTCTGATCGGGCTGTTGCTGCCGGCCGTGCAGAAGGTCCGCGAGGCCGCCGCCCGCATGAGTTGCTCGAATAACATGAAGCAACTCGGCCTGGCCGCCGCCAACTACGAGAGCACGAACGGGGTCATCCCGCCGAGCCTGATCGTGAACATCGGCCTGCCGCCGGGCGGGGCCGGCCAACCGGGGTCGCCGTTCCCGGCCGTCGTCCACAGTTGGGCACCGAACTTCCTGCCGTATATCGAGCAGGACAACGTGTTCCGCCTGTACAACACGAACTTCCCGTGGTTCGCCGTCATCCCCGGCGTGGTGGACAACCAGGCCCCGCTGCGGACGCCGATCAAGACGTTCATCTGCCCGTCCGCGCCGGGCGGGGCCGAGCGGCGGGTGTCCGGCACGTTCACCTTCGGTGCCCCGTTCCCGTACCAGAACCTGGCCGTCACCGACTACGCCACGAACAGCTCCATCAACCCCGGCGCGATCACCTTCTTCGGGTACCCGGCCGGGTCCACGCAGTTCACCCTGTTCAGCGCCATGCGGCCGGACCTGAAAGGGGCCGGGCTGGGGCCGCTGCTGGGGACGACTTCCTCCTCGCCGAACACGATGACCGGCGTCACCGACGGCACCAGCAACACCATCCTGCTGTGCGAGAGCGCCGGCCGCCCGGACCTGTACATCGGCGGCCAGCGGCAGACCGGGGCGAACAACGACGGCGGGTGGGGGCACCACGAGAACGATTACGGCCTGGACGGGGCGGTGTCGAAGACGAACCGGACCAGCCCCGGCAACTGCGTCATCAACTGCCACAACGACAACGAGACGTACGCCTTCCACACCGGCGGGGCCACCCATGTGTTCGTGGACGGCAGCGTGCGGTTCATCCGCGACAGCATCGCCCCGCAGACCTACGCCGCGCTCATCACCGCCCAGGGGGGCGGCATCACCCCCGCCGAAGTCAGCCCGTCCACCGACTGACCCGCCCCCACCCGGCACCGGCTGCCCGCCGGTGTCGCCCATTCACCCCGGTTCGGATCGCCTCATGTCCCA